>Ga0315912_10001338_pt1 | contig 31047 bp, 40 predicted proteins | sample VfabasoilMG_FD_204469 | JGI IMG/M metagenome (GOLD analysis project Ga0315912, IMG submission 204469) | Garden soil microbial communities collected in Santa Monica, California, United States - V. faba soil | ecosystem: Environmental > Terrestrial > Soil > Garden | place: USA: California...
AGATGGTGATGCCGGGTGACAACGTGACGGTGGAGGTCGAGCTGATCACCACGGTCGCGCTGGAAGAGCAGATGCGTTTCGCCATCCGCGAGGGCGGCAAGACCGTCGGCGCCGGCGTGGTCACCAAAATCGTCGAGTGAGCCAGGGAGCAATAAATCATGCAGGACACCACAAAGATTCGCATTCGCCTGAAGGCGTTTGATCACCAGCTACTCGACAAATCCACCTCGGACATCGTCGAAACCGCGCGCCGCACCGGCGCGCGAGTGGCGGGCCCCATCCCGCTGCCCACCTCGCTGCGGCGGTACACCGTGCTGCGCGGGCCGCACGTCGACAAGAAGTCGCGCGAGCAGTTCGAGGTGCGCACCCACAAGCGCCTGATCGACATCATGGAGCCGACTCCCCAGACCCTGGACGCCCTAATGAAGCTCGATTTGAGCGCGGGCGTAGACGTCGAGATCAAGACGAAGTAAGTGCCGCGGTGCCCCGGAGCCCCATGGGCTCCTCGGCGGACTCCCTACTGCCGGGCCCCCAGCCCAGCAGTGCGCGTCGGTCGGATCTGCGGATCCGGCTGCCGCATCCAGAAACAACAACAAAAGCAAGGACCTACGGTATGCCGACGGTCGATGTATATAATCTCAAACGAGATAAAGTCGGGAGCCTCACGCTCCGGGACGACGTGTTTGCGGTGGAAGTCGCAAAACACCTGATCCACGAGGTCGTGACGGCGCAGCTCGCCAGCAAGCGCGCGGGTACTTCCGCCGCCAAAGAGCGGGCAGCGGTGCGCGGCTCCACCCACAAGATCTACAAGCAGAAGGGCACCGGCCGAGCTCGTCACGGCTCGATCCGCGCGCCTCTGTTCGTAGGCGGCGGGCGTGCCCATCCGCCCAAGCCGCAAGACTGGGCTCGCCGCCCGCCACGCCGCGTGCGTCTGGCCGCTCTCAAGAGCGCGCTCAGCCTGCTGCTCGGTGAAGGTCGGCTGACGGTGATCGACAGCCTGGAGCTGGCCGAGGTCAAGACCAAGGCGCTCGCCGGCGTGCTCACCGCGCTGAACTCGGCGCGCACCAACAAGGAAGCCAAGACGTTGGTCGTCGATGCCAAGCACAACGACAAGCTGAAGCTGTCGATCCGCAACATCGAGGGCAAGCTGTTTTTGCCGCCCGAGGGGGTCAACGTGTACGACCTGTTGCGCCACGAGCATCTGATCGTGACGAAGCGAGCCGTAGCCGAGATTGAAGCGCGCTGCACTCGGGAGGCCACATGAGCGAGCTATCGCGAATCATCAAGCGCCCAGTGGCGCTCACCGAGAAAGCATCTCGGCTGAAGGCAGAAAACAACCAAGTCGTGTTCGAAGTGGATCGTGGTGCCAACAAGATCCAGATCAAGAGTGCGGTCGAGCAGATGTTTGGCGTGAAGGTTCTGAGCGTCAATACGCTGCTCCAGCGCGGCAAGGTCAAGCGCATGGGCAAGGGTTTTGGCAAGCGTCAGAACTGGAAAAAGGCGATCGTCACGCTGCGCGCGGGCGACGATGTTTCGTTCTTCAACGAAGCCTCGGAGGAATGAGCCATGGGAATCAAGAAGACCAATCCGACGTCTGCTGGTCGCCGCGGCTACGCCCATAGCGATCAGAGCGACATCACCACCAGTGAGCCGCTGAAGAAGCTGCTCGCCCACAAATCGAGCTCCGGCGGCCGCAACCACTACGGGCGCGTGACTTCGCGCTTCCGCGGCGGCGGGCACAAGCGTCGCTACCGCATCGTCGACTTCAAGCGTCGCAAGATCGGCGTGCCGGCGGTGGTCGCCACCATCGAGTATGATCCGAACCGCACGGCTCGCATCGCAAGGCTCCACTACGCCGACGGCGAGAAGACCTACATTCTCGCGCCTGACGGCCTCAAGGTGGGCGACTCGGTGCTATCCAGCCGGTTTGCCGACATTCGCCCGGGCAACAACCTGCCACTGGCCTACATTCCTTCGGGCACGCTCGTTCACAACATCGAGCTGAAGAAGGGCAAGGGCGGTCAGCTCGTCCGCTCCGCGGGCGTCGCGGGTCGGCTCACAGCCAAAGAGGGCGTCTACTGCTCGATCAAGCTGCCGAGTGGCGAGATTCGCCTGGTGCATCAGGAGTGCCGGGCCAGCATTGGCCAGGTCTCCTTCGCGGAGCACCAGCACGTCTCTCTCGGCAAGGCGGGCCGCGCTCGCTGGCTCGGGCGCCGGCCTCACAACCGTGGTGTCAGCATGAACCCCGTCGACCATCCCATGGGCGGTGGTGAAGGCCGAACCAGCGGTGGTCGTCACCCCTGCTCGCCGTGGGGTCAGCTCTCCAAGGGCCTCAAGACCCGAAACAACAAGCGTACCGATGGGATGATCGTCTCTCATCGGAGGAACAAGTAGTCATGGCTCGGAGTATCAAGAAGGGTCCGTTCATCGACGGTCACCTGGCGCGGAAAATCGAAGAAACCGTGAGCTCCGGCTCGCGCAAGGCGATCAAGACCTGGTCGCGCCGTTCGACGATCTTCCCGCAAGCCGTCGGCCTCACCTTCGCCGTTCACAACGGGCGCAAGTTCGTGCCGGTGTTCGTGTCGGAGAACATGGTGGGCCACAAATACGGGGAATTTGCGCCCACGCGCACGTTCAACGGGCACTCCGGCGACAAGAAGAAGCCGGCCGCGCGCTAATCAGGAGCGCGGGGCCGCCGGCTCGGATCCTTCGGGGTCCAGGCGGGTCGGCCCCGACCCTGGCGCGCAACTTTCGTGAGCCTGACAGCATCAAAGAAGCTTGTCGGGCTCGGGGCGCTCTGGTAGAAGGACCGCCCCTTTCCGGGAGGCATCCCCTAGCATTCGGCTGGGGACGGCCTCTCTCCCGAGACTCGGGCACCAGCGCTCGCTGGACCGAAGCTCGCGGAATTCAACTGAAACGGGCGCTCTATCTGGCGCGCTCCGTACTCAGTCAGCCCAAAGGGGCGACGGGTCTCAACCGGGAAACTGTCGACGTGATTAGTCAGGCTAAAGGAAATTTTCAGGGCATCAGTCCGCGCAAGGCGCGGATGGTGATCGATCTCGTTCGCGGTCGTCCCGCGACGGAAGCGCTGCAGTTGCTCGACTTCACGAACAAGGCGGGTGCGCCCTACGTGAAGAAGATCTTGGCAAGCGCGCTGGCCAACGCCCAGGTCAAGCGACCCGGGGTGGATGTGGACTCGCTCTACGTCAGCCGTGCCAGTGTGGATCAGGGACCGAACCAGCACCTCCGGCGCTGGCGGCCCCGCGCCATGGGTCGAGCCACGCAGGTGGCCAAGGGTACCAGCCACATTCATCTGGAGCTCGACGAGCTCTGATCCTGGGAGCTCGCCGAGAGCTCTGAACTTTGGAGCTCAAAGGAGCTCCGAGTCGCTGCGGAGCCGGGGCTGCTGCTGCTCCAGTTACCTGCCTGAGTTACTGAGTCACGAAGGACCGAACGGGCCCTGTCATAGGGCCCCTCGCGAGTGAACACGAATGGGACAAAAGACACATCCGTATGGCTTCCGGCTCGGCGTCATCAAGACGTGGACGAGCAAGTGGTACGAGGACTCGCGCTACACGACCTGGCTGCACGAGGACATCCGCATCAAGCGTGCCGTCAAAGACTATCTGTACAACGCCAACGTGGCGGGTGTGGAGATTGAGCGTGCCGCCAACAAGGTCAAGGTCATGGTGTACACGGGCCGCCCCGGTATGGTGATCGGCAAGGGCGGCCGCGGCATCGAGATCCTGAAGACCGGCAACCTCGACACCGCCACCAAGGGCGAGACCAAGTTCCCCGGCGTGCAGTCGTTCACGGGCAATGAGGTGTTCATCGACGTCCAGGAGGTGCGCAAGGCCGAGACCAACGCGCAGCTCGTGGCGGAGAACATCGCCACCCAGCTGGAGCGCCGCATCGCCTTCCGCCGCGCCATGAAGAAGGCGCTGAGCACCGCCATGAAGTTTGGTGCCAAGGGCATCAGGATCCGCTGCTCGGGTCGCCTCGGCGGCGCCGAGATGGGTCGCGTCGAGACGTATCGCGAGGGTCGCGTGCCGCTGCATACGCTGCGCGCAGACGTGGACTTCGGCCTGGCACAGGCGCGAACCACCTACGGGATCATCGGCGTCAAGGTTTGGATTTTCAAGGGTGAGGTCTTGCAGCGCAAGGCCCGCAGGATTCTGCAGTAACTTCGTTACGAGCAGTCCACGGCTACTTTCAATCCGTCACCCGAAGCAACACAGTAGAGGCGTAGCGTGCTTTCTCCGAAGCGAACGAAATTCCGAAAGAAGATGCGAGGCAAGAACCGCGGGCTCGCCTGGCGCGGCAGCGACGTCTCCTTCGGTGACTTTGGTCTGCAAGCGGTGGACGCGGTGTCGCTCACGGCTCGCCAGATCGAGGCGGGCCGTATGGCGATTCAGCGCGCCGTCAAGCGCCAGGGGCAACTCTGGATCCGCATCTTCCCGGACAAGCCGGTGACGAAGAAGCCGCTCGAAGTGCGCATGGGCAAAGGCAAAGGCGCCGTCGAGGAATGGGTCGCCGTGGTCAAGCCCGGGCGCGTCCTGTTCGAGATTTCCGGCGTCGAGGAGAAGGTCGCCCGTGAAGCGTTCGCGCTCGCGTCCTCGAAGCTCCCGGTGACCACCAAGTTTTTGGCACGGAGTGTCTTGTGATGAAAGCCAAGGAACTGCGGGACCGCTCGGAGTCGGACCTGGTGGACTTGAGCCGCCAGCTCGAGCGCGAGCTGTTCGGTCACCGCATGAAGAATCAAACTGGGCAACTCGACGACACCAGCCTGCTGCAGAAGACGCGGCGTGATCTGGCGCGGATTGCCCTCGTCCGGAGCGAGAAGAAGGCGCAGTCGGCCGAGTCAGGGAGCAAATCGTGAGCGAGCGTAAGGCACAAGGTAAGGGCGGCAAGGGCGCGTCCTCCGCGGCGAAACCCGCGGCCAAGGCGGCGGCCAAGCCCGCCCCGCGCGCAGCCGCGCCGGCCAAAGAGGCCCCCAAGCCTCGCAAGGCCCCTGCTGCAGCGGCGGCCCCGGCAGATCCCAATGCCACGGCAGACGCCGCTGGCCGCAAGTTGTCGTTCAAGCGCACGCTGATCGGGCGGGTTCGCAGCGACAAGATGAACAAGACGATCGTCGTCGAGGTCGTCCGCTCCAAGCTGGACCCGGTGTACAAGAAGTACGTTCGCGTCCGGAAGACGTACCAGGCCCACGACGAGGAGAACACCTGTCGCATCGGTGATCGCGTCGAGATCATCGAGCATCGCCCTCTGTCGAAGATGAAGCGCTGGAAGCTGCTGAATCTGGTGGAGCGAGCGGTTCAGGAATAGCGGCGGCGCCCCACGGCACGAGCCAGGTTGAGGAAAGAGCGATGATTCAGGTCCAGACGGTATTGGATGTGGCGGATAACTCCGGCGCCAAAGTGGTGATGTGCATCAAGGTGCTCGGTGGTTCGCGCCGGCGCTACGCGCAGCTCGGCGACGTGATCGTCGTCAGCGTTCAAGAAGCTCTTCCCGACAGCAAGGTGAAGAAGGGCGAAACGGCTCGCGCTGTCGTGGTGCGGACCAAGCGAGAGTGGCGCCGCGCGGACGGCAGCTACATCAAGTTCGACTCGAACAGTGCGGTCATGCTGGGCGCGCAGAGTGAGCCGATGGGAACGCGCATCTTTGGGCCAGTGGCTCGTGAGTTGCGCACCAAGAAGTTCATGAAGATCGTTTCGCTCGCGCCGGAGGTGTTGTGATGGAACGGCTACAACGTGGCGATCTGGTGCGCATCACCGGCGGCAATGAAAAAGGCAAGCAGGGTCGCGTCAAGCGCATCCTGGCCGAGAGCAACAAGGTCGTCGTCGAGGGCGTGAACCTGATCAAGCGGCACGTCAAAGCAACCGCTCAGCGAGCGGGCGGCATCCTGGAAGTGGAAGCCCCGCTGGCGGCCTCCAAGGTCATGCCGATCGATCCGGAAACGGGCAAGCCCACGCGGGTTCGCGTGCGGGTCACGGATGGCAAGAAGGTCCGCATCGCCAAGAGCGGCGCGGAGATTGTCGCCCAGCGCTGATTCTCTCGGCTTCGCTGCCGATTGGCTTCGCTGTAGGTGTTGATGGATCGACGAGATCCAGGGATTTAAGTCATGTCCGAGAAGAATGTGCCCGCGCTCCTCAAGGTCTACGAGACGGAAACCGTCCCGGGCCTGATCGAGCATTTCAAGTACAAAAACCGCCTTCAGGTTCCCCGTTTGGGCCGCATCGTGGTGAACATGGGCATGGGCTCGGCGGTGGGTAACCCGAAGGTGATCGACACGGCCGTGGCCGAGTTGAGCGCCGCGACGGGTCAACGCCCGATCGTCACCCGCGCCAAGAAGTCGATCGCGACGTTCAAGCTGCGCGAAGGAATGCGCATCGGCGTTTGCGTGACGCTACGGCGGGAGCGCATGTGGACGTTCCTCGAGCGCCTGGTGATGCTCGCTCTGCCTCGCGTGCGCGACTTCCGCGGCGTGAGCCCGCGCGCCTTCGATGGCGCCGGCAACTACACTCTCGGACTACGGGAGCAAATCGTGTTCCCGGAGATCCAATTTGACAAGGTCGACGCAGTGCGCGGCATGAACATCACGTTCGTCACGACGGCAAAGACCAACGAAGAAGGTCGCGAACTGCTCAAGCGACTGGGCATGCCGTTTAGGAGTTAGGTCATGGCGCGAGCGTCTCAGTGGGCCAAGTTGAATCGGCCTCCCAAGTTTTCTACGCGGGCGATGAACCGCTGCCACGTTTGCGGGCGACCGCGGGCGTTTTACAAAGATTTCAAGCTCTGCCGCGTATGCCTGCGCGAGCTGGCGCTCAAGGGTGAGCTGCCGGGCGTGACCAAGGCTAGTTGGTAAGGAGGGCTGCACTACCATGATGACCGATCCCATTGCGGATATGTTGGCGCGCGTCAGGAACGCGGCGATGGCGCAGCACGCGGTCACGCGGGTGCCGGCGAGCAAGCTGAAGCACAGCATCGCGAAGATCCTGCAGGCTGAAGGCTACGTCGGTGACGTGCGGCTCGAGGAGAGCCCGATCACCAAGCGGCCGGAGTTGATCGTGGCGCTCAAGTACGACCGTGAGCGCTCTTGTGCCTTCCAGGGCATCCGGCGCGTGTCGCGGCCCGGGCGGCGCGTCTACGTGCGCTTCGACCGTATCCCCCGCGTGCTCAGCGGCCTCGGTACTTCGATTCTCAGCACGTCGCACGGGCTGATGACGGACAGCGAAGCTCGCAAGCGCAAAGTGGGCGGCGAGCTTCTGTGTGAGGTGTGGTGATGGCAAGCGCAACTAGCGTAGGGCAGCCTCCCGTCAAGCGGGAGTCGCGCGTGGGCAAGCGACCGATCCCGGTGCCCAAGGGCGTGACCTTCAGCCTCAAGGGCCGGCACTGTGAAGTGAAGGGCGCGAAAGGGACACTGTCCTTTGAGCTGCCCGAGAGCGTGATCGTCAAGGAAGACGCTGGCCATCTGGCGGTCAGCAGCGATCGCGAGGGTTCCGACGGCGCGCGCCTGCAAGGGCTCGGCCGCGCTCTGTTGGCCAACCTGGTCAAGGGCGTGTCGGCGGGCTACGAGCGCACGCTGGAGATGGTCGGCACCGGCTATCGTGCCGAGGTGAAGGGCAACGTGGTGCACCTCTCGCTCGGCTTCTCCCATCCGGTGGCGTACCAGTTGCCCCCGGCGGTGACCGGCAAGGTTGCCCCCGACTCCAAGGGTGCCGTGCTCACGCTCGAGTCACCCGACAAGGCGGCCCTCGGACAGGCCGCTGCCACGATCCGTGGTTTCCGTCCGCCGGAGCCGTACGGCGGCAAGGGCGTGCGCTACCGCGGCGAGAACATTCTGCGCAAGGCCGGCAAGGCGGGTAAGAAGTAATGGCAAAGCTAGAGGGCAGAGATCGCCGCAAGGCACGAATTCGCAAGAGGATTTCTGGCACCAGCGAGCGGCCGCGCCTGAGCGTGTTCCGCAGCGCCCGGCACATCTACGCGCAGGTCGTGGACGACACGGGCGGTGGCACCCTGGCCGCCGCCTCCACGCTCTCGCCGGACCTGAAGGGTACGCTCGAGGCCGACGACAAGACCGGCGCCGCCAAGAAGGTGGGCGCCTTGATCGCGAAGATGTGTCTGGAGCGCAAGGTCGGGAAGGTCGTCTTCGATCGGAACGGCTTTCTGTATCACGGGCGCATCAAGGCCCTGGCCGAGGCCGCTCGCGAAGCTGGCCTGGATTTCTGAGCTCGCGCTGGCTTCCAGAGCAGCCCCTATTTCTCGGTGGGACCAATTTTTTGCTGAGTGACGCCTGAGCGCATTCCTGGACTGACAATTATGGCATTCGAACAGAATCTAGACGAAGACAGAATCAAAGAGCGCGTGGTGCACATCAACCGCGTGGCGAAGGTCGTCCAGGGAGGCCGTCGCTTCAGCTTTGCGGCGCTCGTCGTCGTCGGCGACGAAGCAGGTCATGTCGGTGTCGGTTTGGGCAAGGCGAACGAGGTTCCCGAGGCCATCCGCAAGGGCAACGACCAGGCCCGCAAGAACATGTTCAAGGTGCCGATGGTCGGCAGCACGGTGGTGCACGAGGTGATCGGTCGCTTCGGCGCCGGCCAGGTGCTGCTGAAGCCGGCGGCGCCCGGTACGGGCGTGATCGCGGGCGGCGCAGTCCGCGCCGTGGTGGAGTCCGCCGGGATCCACGACATCCTCACCAAGTGCCTGGGCTCCAGCAACAAGTACAACGCGGTCTACGCGACCGTCGCGGCCCTGCAGGCGCTGCGCTCCGCTGAGAAGATCAGCCAGGCGCGCGGTGTGGAGCTCGACACGGTGATCCACGACTACCCCGTCGCTCGCTACGCGGTGGCGAGCTCTCCCTCCACCACGATCATCGGAGCCGGCAAATGAGCACGGAACCCCGTCTGTTGGTGCGGCAGACCAAGGGCATGGCTGGCCGCCCCTGGCAGCAGCGTCTGATCCTGAAGGGCCTCGGGCTGAACGGCCCGGGCTCGCAAGTGACCGTAGCGAACGAGCGTGCCATCCGCGGCATGATCCGCAAGGTGTTGCACCTCGTTGAAGTATCCGGCGTTGGCGCGGCCCCCAAGGCTGCCGCCAAGAAGGCGGCGCCCCGCGCCGCAGCCAAGGGAGCGAAGGCATGAGTAGCGTATTGTCCGAGCTGGCGCCCCCCGAAGGCGCGCGCTCGAAGGAACGACGTTTGGGTCGTGGTCCCGGATCTGGCGTAGGCAAGATCTGCGGGCGCGGCTTCAAGGGCCAGAAGGCCCGGCAGCCCGGTAACCTGGGCAAGGTCAACTTCCAGGGTGGTCAGACGCCGATGCAGCGGCGCTTGCCGAAGCGCGGCTTCCGCCGTCCGTTTCCGGAGAAGGTGATCGCGATCAACGTCTCGGCGCTCGAGCGCTTCGACGCCAAGAGCCAGGTGGACGAGAAGGCGCTGCGCGAGGCGCGGCTGGTCCAGGGCCATGGCGCGGAGATCAAGATCTTGGGCGCGGGCGAGCTGAAGAAGGCGCTCACCGTCGTGGCCCACAGCTTCAGCCCGTCTGCGCGGTTGAAGATTGAAGCCGCGGGCGGCCGGGTCGTCGAGATCAAGGCCGAAACCGAAGCGACTGCCGAAGCCTCCTGAACGTCTGCCGTCTCCTGAAGTAGCATGGCAGTTTTTGGCGGATTTTCCAACATCACCAAAGTGCCGGAATTGCGCCGGCGCATCCTGTTTTCGTTGGGAATCCTCGCCATCTATCGGGTGGGGGTATTCGTCACGATCCCCGGCGTCGATCGCAGCGTCATGCAGCAGGTCGTGTCGAACCAGGGCGGGCTCTTGGGCATGTTCAACATGTTCTCGGGCGGCGCCCTGGCTCAGCTGTCCATCTTTGCGTTAGGCATCACGCCCTACATCTCGGCCAGCATCATCATGCAGCTGATGGGCATGGTGAGCAAAAACGTCGAGGAGCTGCGCAAGGAAGGGGAGGCGGGCCGGCGCAAGATCGAGCAGTGGACGCGCTACGGCACGATCATCCTGTCTGCGGTCCAGTCCATGACGTTGGCGTCCTGGCTCGAAGGGCTCAACAGCGAGATGGGTGGCTCCCAGTTCGCGGACGTGGTCAGTCAACCCGGCTGGGGCTTTCGCCTCATGACCATGCTCACGCTCACCACCGGCACGGCGCTGGTGATGTGGATGGGCGAGCAAGCCACCGAGCGCGGTATCGGCAACGGTACGTCGCTGATCATCTTCTCGAGCATCGTCAGTGGCATTCCCTCGGGGGTGACCAACTACATCGCTGCCAATTCGGGGGATATCCAGCCGCTCACCTTGCTGATCGTCGCCGCGATTTTTCTCGGCTGCGTCGCGGTGGTGGTGTTCTTCGAACGAGCGCAGCGGCGGATTCCGATCCAGTACGCCCGCCGTCAGGTGGGGCGCCGCGTGTATGGCGGGCAGAGCGCGCACCTGCCGCTGAAGGTCAACATGGCGAGCATGATCCCGCCGATCTTCGCCTCCAGCTTGCTGATGTTTCCGCAGACCCTGTCGAGCATGAACATTCCGTTCATGTCGGCGTTCAGCGGCATCCTCAATCGCGGTGACTGGGTGTTCAACACGCTGTTTGCCGCGTTGATCATCTTCTTCGCGTTCTTCTACACCTCGGTGACGTTTCAACCCGTCGACGTGGCGGACAACCTCAAGAAGCAGCAAGCCAACATTCCCGGCATCCGTCCCGGCAAGCAGACCGCCGAGTACATCGACGGCGTGGTGAGCCGGCTCACGGTGGGCGGGGCGATCTACGTGGCCGCCATCTGCATCGTGCCTTCGGTCGTGGCCCAGGCGTTTCGCATGCCGTTCCAGTTTGGCGGCTCGAGCCTGATGATCGTGGTGGGCGTGGCGCTCGAGACGGTCAATCAGATCGAGGCACACTTGATCACGCGCAGCTACGAGGGGCTCACGGGCCCGCGCAACACCCGTCTCACGGGGCGAGGCCCGGCATGAGCGCCGGCGAACATTCAAGAGCGGGCCTGCGGCTCGTGCTCCTGGGCGCTCCGGCGAGCGGCAAGGGCACGCAGGGCCAGCGCCTGGCCGAGACCCTCGGCATTCCCAAGGTCTCCACCGGGGACATGCTGCGCGCCGCCCGGGACGCAGGCACCGAGCTCGGCAAGCTCGCCGACGGCATCATGGCCGCCGGGAAGCTCGTGCCCGATGACCTGGTCATCCGTCTCGTAGCCGAGCGCTTGCGCCAGCCGGACGCGCGGAACGGCTTCATTTTGGACGGTTTTCCGCGCACGGTGACCCAGGCTGAGGCCCTGGATGAGGCGCTCGAGCGGCACCACGTGGTCCTGAACGCCGCCATCTGCATCGACCTGCCGCGGGAGCTCCTGATGGAGCGAGCCACCCTCCGCCGCACGGATGTCCAGACTGGACAGATCTACCATCTCAAGTATAATCCGCCGCCCGTTTCCGCCCAGCTCGTGCATCGCGATGATGACCGAGAGGAGACGGTCCGCAAACGGTTAGACGCCTACGATACCATGACTGCCCCGCTCCTTCCCTACTATCAGGGCCAGAATATCCTCCGTCGTGTCGACGGCGCGGGTACTCCGGAGCAGGTCAGTGCGCGCATCGATGCCGTCTTGCAGGATCTGGAAGGAGGGGCGGACGGAGACTGAAGCCACCGAGACGGGCGTGATCGAGGCAGTCTTGCCTCGAGCCATGTACCGGGTCCGCCTGAGCGAAGGCCGCTTGCTTCGCGTCGGGGTGGATGCCCTCTGTCAGGGCACGGTGGTCAAGCTGATCGCGGGAGATCGAGTCGGCGTACGCATCGCGGCGCGAGACCCGAGTCGCGGTCAGATAGTAAAAAAGCTGTAAGCCTCGCCCCGGCGAGACCCAGCTTCCACTCGGCAGCCCGAGTGACAGTCCCCGGAGAGCCCAGCCGCCCCGTCCCGGGGCTCAGTCAGTCGCCCAGTGTCAAGCGCCCAGTGCTACGAAGAGAGACGCCATGAAAGTTCGACCCAGCGTTAAGAAGATCTGCGACAAGTGCAAGGTGATCCGCCGCAAGGGGGTCGTCCGAGTCATTTGTGAAAACCCGCGCCACAAGCAGCGGCAGGGCTAATAGCCGAGGTTCAGGTTGCGGCGTGCTGACGGCGGCCGGAAGGTGATCAAGATGGAGAGCAAGTCGATGAGCGGTAAGAGGTTTTCATGGCGCGCATAGCTGGTGTGGACCTGCCGCGGCGCAAGGCGATCGCGTATGCGCTGCCGTATATCTACGGAATTGGCCTGCACACGGCCAAAGTCATCTGCGCGCGCGTGAACATTCCGCCCGATCGCAAGGTGGACGAGCTCTCCGAGGTGGACGTCAAGGCCCTGCGCGAGACGATTGAAACCATCAAGGTCGAAGGTGATCTGCGGCGTGAAGTGCAGCAGAACATCAAGCGCCTGATGGACCTCGGAAGTTACCGCGGGCTGCGCCACCGGCGCGGGCTGCCCGTTCGCGGACAGCGGACGCACACCAACGCACGTACGCGCAAGGGCCCGAAGCGCGGCGTGGCGCGGCGCACCAAGTAAGGATTAGCTCGACATGGCTGCCACCACCACGACCAAGAAGCGCGGGACCAAGCGGGTCACACGCAAGAACATTCCGACGGGCGTCGCGCACATCCGTTCGACCTTCAACAACACGATCGTGACCGTCACGGACGTGCAAGGCAACACCGTGTCCTGGGCCAGCGCGGGTGCGCGCGGCTTCAAGGGCTCGCGCAAGAGCACGCCGTTTGCGGCGCAGCTGGCTGCTGAAGACGCGGCACGCCGCGCGATTGAAAACGGCATGCGTTCGGTGGCCGTGTTCGTGAAGGGCCCCGGCGCTGGCCGCGAAAGCGCGCTGCGCGCTCTGCAGTCGGCGGGTTTCAAGATCACGCTGATCCGGGACGTTACCCCGGTCCCCCACAACGGCTGCCGTCCGCCCAAGCGGCGCCGCGTCTAGTTCAGAGCGCCAGGAATTCACGCATATGGCACGTTATATTGGAGCGGTCTGCAAACTCTGCCGCCGCGAAGGCACCAAGCTCTATCTCAAGGGAGAGCGCTGTTTCTCGGACAAGTGTTCCGTGACGCGCCGCCCGTACCCCCCGGGCCAGCACGGCCAGGGCCGGTTCAAGATGAGCGAGTATGGTCTGCGCCTGCGGGAGAAGCAGAAGACGCGCCGTATCTACGGGCTGTTGGAGAAGCAGTTCCGCGGCTACTACACGCTCGCTTCGAGCATGAAGGGCCGGACGGGTGAGCAGATGCTCGGCTTGCTCGAGGGCAGGCTGGACAATCTGATGCTGCGAGCGGGCCTGGCGTCGACTCGTGCGCAGGGGCGGCAGTTGGTCCGCCACAATCACGTGCTCGTCAACGGCAAGCGCGTCAACATCCCGAGCTATCCGCTCAAGGCTGGCGACAAGATTGAAGTGCGCGAGAAGAGCCGCAAGATCGGCTTCGTCCAGGCCGCGCTTGCCTCTGCTCAGGGTCGTCCGATCCCGAGCTGGGTCGAGGTGGACAAGGCGAACTTCAGCGCCGTGTTCCGGGGCGCTCCGCCGCGAGAAGAGCTGCAGGATCCGGCGGTTCGCGAGCAGTACGTCGTCGAATATTACTCACGCTAACGTTTCCCCGCGGGGCCCCGGCGCCCCGCTCGCATTTGTTCGCGGGGCCGATGAGCCTCGCAAGGCGGGCAGGCCACGGAGCACGGTTGGAGAGCGGGTTCTCTGCCGAGCTTGGGATGGCCGCGCCAACCCCCACCGAAAGAGAGGATGCATATGGTTTCAGCGAAAGTGGCACGCAATTGGATCGATTTGATCCGCCCCCGTTCCATCCAGATTGAGCCCGAAACGGCGACGGACTTCTACGCGAAGTTCACCTGTGAACCGCTCGAGCGCGGCTACGGCATCACGGTGGGGAACTCTCTTCGGCGGGTGCTCCTGTCCTCCTTGCAGGGCGCCGCCATCACGGCCTTGCGCGTGGACGGTGCGCTGCACGAGTTCACGAGCATCGACGACGTGGTCGAGGACGTGACGGACATCGTCCTCAACCTCAAGGAAGTGGTGCTCCGCGCCGACGCGCCGAAGCAGCACATCCTGCGCCTGGAGAAGGAAGGGCCCGGCCCGGTCCTCGCCGGCGACATCCAGTTGACGGACGGCCTCAAGATCCTGAACCCCGATCATCTGATCGCGACGCTGGATAAGAAGGGTCCGCTCAGCATGGAGCTGACCGTCAACGTGGGTCGTGGCTACGTGCCGGCCGAGCGCAACAAGAATCCGACGATGCCGCTCGGCACGATCGCGATCGACTCCTTGTTCTCGCCGATTCGCAAGGTGAACTACACCGTGCGCAACGCGCGCGTCGGCCAGATCACCGACTACGACAAGCTGATTCTCGAAGTGTGGACCAACGGCGCCGTGGTGCCGGCAGACGCGGTGGCGTTTGCAGCCAAGATCCTGAAGGAGCAGCTCTCCATCTGGATCAACTTCGAAGAGACCGAAGAGACGCAGTACCAGGCGCCCGGCGCCGAGGAAGAGCCGCTCAACGAGCATCTGTTCCGCTCGGTGGACGAACTCGAGCTGTCTGTGCGGTCCGCCAATTGCCTGCAGAATGCGAACATTCAACTGATCGGTGAGCTCGTACAGCGCACCGAGCAGGACATGCTCAAGACCAAGAATTTTGGTCGCAAGTCCCTGAAGGAGATCAAGGAAATCTTGGTCACCATGGGCCTGAGCTTGGGTATGAAGCTCGACAACTGGCCGCAGATGCTCGAGCGTTGGAAGGCGCAGCAGGCGCAGAACTAGCCCCCAGAAGTTACGGGGTCGGAGGAGCCGACATGCGACATAAGAAACTTGGCCGTCAATTTGGACGGGATACTAGCCACCGAAAAGCCATGTTCCGGGCCCTGGCCGCGAACCTCGTGCTTCATGAACGTATCGAGACGACCGACGCGAAGGCGAAGGAGCTGCGGCGCGTTGCCGAGCGCCTGATCACGCGGGCCGTGCGGCTCGGGGACGTGGCACGGACGCCGAGCGACAAGCTGTCGCCCGCCGACCAGGCACGGCGTACCTCGACCAAGCGCCACGTCGGGCGCTTTCTGCAGCGCTACGCCACCAAGACGGACAAGGACGGCGCGAGCACCAAGGTGGACCTGCTGGAGAAGCTCCTGGTCGACCTGAGCGCGCGCTACAAGAACCGCCCGGGTGGCTACACGCGCATCATCAAGATTGGCCGTCGGCGCGGTGATAACGCGCCGATGAGCTACATCGAGCTGGTGGGCGACGAGGCGGGCGGGGCGAAAGCCGCGCGCGCCGCCAAGACCGCGGCGTAAGGTCCTTCTCCGGGGCGTGCGGGCGCCCCCACGTGGCTCGGTGATTCCTTCTCAGGGAGAGAATTGCCGAGCCGCTGCTCGGTGGCCCCGTGCGGGGGCCCATCTCCGCGCCCCTATCCCCCGCGAACTGGCGGGTGCAACTCCTCAGCGGAGCTGCGCCCGCACCGCTTTGGAATCGGGTTCGAGCAAGACGGCGTGCTCGGTTCACGCTACGCTGCACGAGCTCGAACGCAGCACAGGAACAAACGAATATGAAGAGCAGCTCCTCGAGCCCGCGCAAGGGCGACCAGGTTCGACGTGTCGGCATCATCTTCTCCGGCGGTCCGGCACCGGCGGCCAACGCCGTGATTGCGGCGGCGGCCACCTCGTTTCTGGAGGACGGCCGCGAGGTCGTCGGCTTCTTCCACGGCTACTCGAACCTGCAGCAGTATCACCCGACCACCCACCGGCTGGTCCCGGGGGAGCACTACCGCGTGTTCGGGGAGAAGGACCTGCGCGGGCTGCGCAACGAGCGCGGCATCGTCATCGGCACGGCGCGCGCCAACCCGGGGCAGGGCGTCAAGAAGCCAGAGGATCTGAAGGACGCGACCAAGTCGGCTCGGCTCTGCAACGTGTACAACGCGCTGGTCGACATGGAGATCGACGCGCTCATCTCCATCGGTGGCGACGACACGCTGAAGACCGCCAACTTCCTCTACGAGTACCAGCGGCATCTGCCGGCGGACGCTCGGCGCGTGCGCGTGGTGCACCTGCCGAAGACGATCGACAACGACTACCGCGGCATCGACTTCACCTTCGGCTTTTTTACTGCCGTCGACGTGATGGCAAAATCACTGATGAACCTGCGCGCCGACGCCATGGCGACGAGCAGCTACTTCATCGTCGAGACCATGGGTCGCAAGGCGGGCTGGCTCAGCTACGGCGTGGCGATCGCGGGCGAAGCGCATCTGGTGCTGACCGTCGAGGATATCGACGAGTCGCTGACCGAGGACGACAATGGGCAGCCGAAGCTGTCGCTCGACAAGCTCGCCGATCGCGTCGTCGATCTGATCCTGACCCGCGAGAGCCGCAAGAAGCACTACGGCACGGTGGTGCTCGCGGAAGGCCTGGCGGAGCACCTGGCAGAGCGGCACCTCGAGGGTATCCCGCGGGATGAGCACGGTCACATCTCGCTCGGCAACATCAGCCTGGGCAAGATGGTCGCCGAGCGCGTCGCCAAGCGCTACGAGGCGCAGACGGGCCGCAAGAAGAAGCTAAACGGCGTGCAGGTGGGCTACGAGTCGCGCTGCGCGGCGCCGCACGCCTTCGACGTCATGCTCGGCAGCCAGCTCGGCATCGGCGCGTATCGCGCGCTGGTGGAAGAGGGGCTGGACGGTCACATGGTGAGCGTCTCGGGGCAACTCGACTTGCGCTACGTTCCGTTCAAGGAACTGATCAACCCGGAGACGCTGATCACCGAGGTGCGCTTCGTCGTGCCGGGCAGCGACTTCCACCGTCTGGCGCGCTTTCTCGAGACGCGCGTCGATGCGCGTGGCTTCGACATCGGCCGTCGTACGGAACGTTGAGTCTCAGGCTTCGGACTTCAGACTTCAGGGGTTTGCGGCGAGGAATCGCGCCGAGCCTGGAGCCTGTAGGCCGTAGCCTGGAGTCCGAGGCTAGCCCTGCTCGCGGTAGCGCTGCCGCAGGTTGAGCAGCACGAGGCCGAGCGCGGCTACTCCGAGGATCACCAGCGCTCCCAGGTAACGCTGCCAGCGCGACGTGCTCGGGCGAGTCTCGGCGCGGACCTTCGTGAGCAAAGCTTCGGCTCGCTCATTGTCGGGGTCGAGCTCCCGCGCTCGTTCGAGCAGCGTCTGGTCGGGGATGCCGCGCTCGAAGAGCGCGCGGGCCTCCAGCGTTTGGCGCAAGCTCTGCGCGCGGTCGTGGACCGGACCGCTCGCGCTGAGCCGCTCGGCGCGCCACGCCCAGAGCAGCGCCTGCTCGGGGCTCTTGTCTGCCTGCGCCGTGGCGCAGCCGAGAAACGTGTCGGCCATGGCCACCCCACGCTCGAACACAGGGTCCCGCACCAGGGCCCGGTCGAATGCGCTGCACGCCGCTTCGAGGTTGCCGCTGCGCTGCGCCTGGCTGCCCTGCTCGAAGAGCCCGTACACCTCCGCCAGGCGCAGCTGGTCGAAGCGACCAAACAGCTCGCGAGCCACGCGCTGCCAGGACCACTCCTTCGGCGCCCGCTCGCCGACGGTCTTCTCATAGCCCTCGCGCAGCGGCCACAGCGCCGCCTCACCGAGCCGAGTCAGGGCCTCGCGGGCCGCGCTGCGCGTCAGCCCCAGCTCGCTGCTCGAGTAGGAGACGAGCAGGTTGGCGGCGTCCAGGCGGCGTAGCTTGCCGTAGGCGCGCAGAATGTCGGCTCGGAGCGCGGGGTCCGAGACCTGCACCGCGTCGCTCGGTGTGAGTTTGCCCTGCTCGGCGAGCTGCCGCCCCGCCCAGCTGGCGATACGCTCGACCGGATAGCCCGTGGCTTCGATCAGTGCCGCCACCGAGCGGTCCCCCAGGCGAGCCAGGCCGAGCTGGGTGTCCACGCGCAGGAACTCGCCGAAGCGGATGTAGATGCTGACCAGGCGCCGCGCGGCCTCCAGGTTGCCGATTCGCTCCAGCATGCGCGAGTACGCCACGACCTCGCTCAGTGGTCGCAGGTACGGGCTCGAGCGGTCGCGGTACTCCACGAGCATGTCGAGATAGTCCTGCGTCGGGGGCGCCCCCGATTTGCCCTGCGCCTTGCGAGCTTCGCGCTGCTCGGCACGCGTCTGGTCCCGCATGCGCTCGAACAGCTCCTTCAACGCCGGCTTGTTCGCGGTGTCCGCCACCCGATCCAGCCGCTGGGCGATGGCCGGCAGCCAGCCGGCGTCGACCTCCAGCACGCGCCGCCGGGCGCCGCGCCGGGCCTCGCTGTCGGGCGCCGTCAGCTCATCGAGCAGTCGGTCCAGGCGCTCCAGCTCACTCGCTCCCGGCTTGGCGAGTGGGATCTCGATGAACTTCGGTAACGGCGGCAGCGGCCAACTCGCGGCCGGTGCACTGGCTCCGGCATCCGGCCCCGTCCGATTCGCCCGCGCGGGAGCCGCTGCCGCTGGAGCCGCTCCCAGCAGAACGGCCAACGTCCAGGCGGCCGGAGCCCGATGCGTCCTCATTGCCGAACGCTAATCGACGATACGAAAGTCTGAGTATTCCCCCGAGTAGCTGCGCCAGCGCGTGTCGACGCGGTCGACGCGGGCCACGCTCGGGCCCTTCTGTGCCCAGCCGTGCAGCTCGCGAATCGAGCTCTCCTCACCCTCGGCTACGATCTCCACAGAACCGTCGGGCCGGTTCCGTACCACGCCCACCAGCCCGAGCCGCCGCGCCTCGCGCTGTGCCGATGCTCGAAAATACACCCCCTGGACCCGGCCGCGCACCACCAGCTGGAGCTGCTTCAGAGCCATCTTGGACGACCTTCTTCTTGCCACTTGTCGCCTAGTGTCCCGAGTCAAAGGTGCCGCGCGAATTTCTGCAGCCCCAAACGGGTGAGGATCGCCGAAATTCGCGGGGAAAGGCCTTCTTTTACTCGCGGACACTCCTCCTTCATTTGCCCGAATCTGTCGCTTCGGGACCATAGTCTCGAGAAAACCACGCCGGAGAGCAAAGGTTTGTTTCAGGAAGCGCGGATTTGTCGCACCCGCGGTTACCCGGGGCCATCGATGAGCGGGGAGCGGGCCCCCGCGGGATAGCACTGGGCCGCGAGCACTGTGGACCTCTCCGGCTGTCCATGGTTCCCTATCGGTTGTGAAAGTCGGCCAGGAGGCAGAATCCCCCCGCGATGAGATCGCGGAGCTCCGGGCGGCGCTGGCCCGGGAGGAGCGCATCGCCTCCGCCTTGCGCGAAGTGGGCAATGCGCTGGGGACGACGCTCGATCTCGATGATCTTCTCGAATTGATCCTGGGGCGGCTGACCGATCTCCTCGAGGCCGATCGTTGCACGCTCTATCTACTCGATCAAGCCAAGGGTGAGCTCGTTTCACGCATCGTGATCGGCGAGCAAGTCCGTTCGATCCGCGTGCGCGTGGGCCACGGCATCGCCGGTACGGTGGCAAAGACGGGCAAAGCGATCCGCCTGCGCGACGCCTACACCGACCCGCGCTTCGAACCGGAGTGGGATCTGTTCACGGGCTATCGCACGCGCAGCATGCTCGCGGCGCCGCTGAAGAATCACATGGGCCGCACCATCGGCGTGATTCAAGTGCTCAACAAGACCGTGGGCGAAGAGTTCACGGCCGAGGACGAGGCGATCTTGTCCGCGCTGAGCACGCAAGCGGCGGTGGCGATCGACAATTCACGGCTGTTTCTCTCGCTGATCCAGAAGAACCACCAGCTGCTCAGCACCAAGGAAAAGCTGGAGCGGCGGGTCGCCGATCTGCAGCTGCTCAACGAGCTGGAGCGAGCCATGGCCCGCGCCGAATCCCTCGAGGATTTGACGCGTGCCGCGCTCTCCGCGCTCGCCAAGGCCTGCCAGGCCCAGGGCGCGACGCTCTTGCTCGGCGAGGAGGATACGGGCGACCTGTTTCAGTACGTGTACGATGCCGAGCGCCCGGAGACGTTGGATCGGTTTGGCATCAAGGCCGGCGAGGGTCTGGCGGCGCACGCGATGAGCTCGGGTGAGACCATCGAGCTCGAGGACGCCAAGCTGGATCCGCACTTCGACGCGCGCGTCGAGGGCCGGTTTCCCTTTGCCATCCATTCCTGTCTGGTGATGCCGCTGTCCAGCGAGCAGGTATTCGGCGCGCTCGGGCTGTTCAGCAAGCGCGGCGGGCGCCCCTTCGAGGAGGAAGATCGCTCACTGATGGCGCTGGTGGGAGCGAACCTGTCCACTGCCGTGCGCTTGTTTCGCGCCAGCGTGCAGCGCGAACGCGGCCAGCGTTTGACGACGATCGGCCGGCTCCTGTCGCAAGTGATCCACGATTTCAAGACGCCGATGACCGTGATCAGTGGTCACGTGCAGATGATGACCAGCGCCGACGAGCCGGGCGTGCGCGCGGAGCACGCGGCGGGCGTGCTCAAGCAGCTGCAAATGTTGACGGCCATGCAGCGCGAGGTGCTGGACTTTGCGCGCGGCGAGCGCCGCATCTTCGTGCGCCGCGTCTATCTCAACCGCTTCTTCGATGACATCAAGAAGCAGGTCGAGCAGTACGCCGAGGGGCAGCCCATCCGGGTCGTGTTCGATGTGGACACGATGGTCACGGCACGTTTTGACGAGTTCCGCGTGGCGCGTGCCATTCAGAACCTCGCCCGCAACGCCGTCGAGGCGATGAGCAAGGCGGGCGGGGTACTCACGATCTATGCCCACATGGACGGCGATGACCTCGTGATTCGCGTCAGCGACACCGGACCGGGCATTCCGGAAGAGATCCAGGGCCGCATGTTTCAGAGCTTCGTGACGGCGGGCAAGCAGGGCGGCACGGGCCTCGGGCTCGCCATCGTCAAGAAGATCGTTCAGGAGCACAAGGGGAGCATCGAGGTGCGTTCGAGCGCCGAGGGCGCCACGTTCGAGCTTCGCCTACCGCAGGGAGTGCAGATTCAATCGGTGCTACCGGAACGCGGAGTTCTGGCCGATGAACCCTCTGTCTGACCGGCGCAGCGTCACCCGCCGGGTCACGCTCTCCTACCTGGTCGTCACGCTGGCGTTCTCGCTGGTCGCCGGCTGGAACGTCTTCGCGTTGCGCGCCGCCACTCAGGAGGCGGAGCTGATGCGGTCCGGCTATCTGCCGCTCGCGCTCGCGCTGCGCGACAGCGTGCTCGGCCAGGATACCTGGGGCATTCAGCTGAATCACGTGACGACCGCCAAGAACCCGGCCGTCCTTCGCGTCTGGTTCGACTCGGCCCTGGCCGTGGGTCGTCCACACGCGTTTGCTGCCGTGCGCGAGGCGCTTTCGCTCGCCTTTGGCCATCAGAGCGCGGCGCTGCGAGCGCTCGGCGATCGGCTGGAGCGCGAGGCGACGCTGATCGAGACCTCTCTCGAAGCGGATCGGGAGCTGATCGCCAAGCTGTTCGGCGCACTCCAGGCGCGCGAGATGGCCGTCGCAGAAAGTCTCCGGGACGAGCTGGTGCGTCGCAGCCATGAGGGGCGCCGGCGTCTGGCGGGCCTGGAAAGAGAAGTGAAGGCCAGCGTCGATGCCTTGCTCGACGAAGCTCGAGCGCGCGAGCGCCTGGCGACGCTCCTGCTCGGGCTGTCCGCCAGCTTTACCGTGCTCGTCGGTTTGCTCGTGGCCTGGCACGCGCGTCGCTTGCTCGCACCGCTCGGCGCGGTCACGCGGCGTGCGCAGGCCGTGACCCGCGGTGATCTCACGCCCCACGCCGTGGTCGCATCCAACGACGAGATTGGGGAGCTCGCCGTCACCTTCGAAAGCATGGTGGCTGCGATTGCGCGTGCCAATACCGAGCTGTTGTCGAGCGAGCGGCTGGCGGCGATCGGCAAGATGGCGGCGCAAGTCACGCATGAGGTGCGCAACCCACTCTCCTCTTTGGCGCTGAACGTCGAGTTGCTCGAAGAAGAGCTGGCGCAGCGTCAGGCAGGGGAGGAGGCGTCGGTGCTGTTGACCGCGATCAAGCTCGAGGTGGAGCGGCTGACGCAACTGACCGAAAAATACCTATCGCTGGCGCGACGCTCGCGCCCCGACTTCCAGGAGGAAGATCTGGGTTCCGTCGTGAGCGAGGCGGTCGCCTCCGCCCACGCGGAGCTGAGAGAGCAGGAGATCCAGAGTCAGGTCGAGATCGAGGAGGGGCTGCCGGCGGCGTCGCTGGATGAAGCCCAGATTCGCCAGGTGATGCTCAATCTGATCCGCAACGCGCGTGAGGCCATGGTCGAGGGCGGCGAGCTCCTGGTCGGCGTGCGTGCGCTCGGTGCGCACGAGCCCCAGCAGGAACCCGAGATGCTCGAGATTTCCGTCGCGGACAGCGGAGGGGGGATGGACGACCAGACGCGCGAGCACCTCTTCGAGCCGTTCTTCACCACCAAGCGCAACGGCAATGGTCTCGGTCTCGCGATCACTCAGGAGATCGTCGAGGCTCACGGCGGCAAGATCCGTTGCGAGAGGCGGGAGCCGCGCGGCACCCGTTTCGTGATCGAGTTGCCCGTCCGGCCCCCTCCCGCGCAGGCGTCCGAGCCGGCGCGCGGACAACCTTGACCCGCGCGGAGCGACCATGGTACGCGCGCCGCGTCGGCAGGCAGGGGACCCTGCTCGAACCCAGTCAGGTGGCGAATGCAGCAGGACTGGAAAGGCTTGGCTAGCTACACCACGGTAGGCCTCGAGTTTGGGCTCTCCTTGCTCGTGGGTCTCTTTGGCGGCCGCTGGCTCGACTCGAAGTTGGGCACCGGCAACTGGTTGGCGTTCATCGGCTTCGGCTTTGGGATTGCGGCGGGCTACCGAGCGATCTACCGAGCCGCCAAGGCCGCCAACCGCGATGCCGCTCGCGAAGAGGCGGAGGAGCGAGACCGACGCCAGCGCTACTTCGATGCTCCGCCCTCCCGTCCCCCTGCCTCCCCCCTCCCAGGCTCCGATGCCACGAACGATGACGCCGAGTCGAAACGCCACCGAGACTGAGTACGAGCCTTCGTGGCGTAGGCTCGTACTCCACTTGGCCGTGCTGATCGTCGTGGGCAGTGCGCTCGGAGCCGTACTGGGCGGTCACGCCGCAGCGCGCTCCGCGGCCATCGGGGTGCTGCTCGGCGCGGTCAACCTGCTCGCCATGCGCCGCATCACGCGCGGGCTCACCTGTGCGGATGGTGGGTCGGCCGTGTGGGCTCTGGCCTTGCCGGTGAAGCTCCTGACGTTGGTCGGCTCGGCGTACGCCCTGGTCGTCTCGGAGCTCGCCCTGGCCTTCCCGCTCGCCCTGGGCTTTGCCTCGCTACCTCTGTCTTCCGTATTCCTGCCCCGACCGAGTAGTGTGCGCGGCGCCATGGTTGGACCAACCGCTTCCTCGCCCGCGACTCCCGTCCTGAGCGAGCCTTTGGAGTCGAGTCGCCGTGCCTGAGCATACCAGCTTCCTCACGCTGCTCCTGGCGCATGCCAAGGAGACCCTGAATCACAACGCGAGCTACCTCGGCAACACCCTGGTCGACGGCAAGCCGCCGACCTGGCAGAGCACCGAACCGATCATCTCGGCGTTGTGCGTGGCCGTGATGCTGGTCCTCTTGGGGATCTGGGCGCGCGCCCGCCTCACCCGCCTGGACGAGCGCGTCGTGCCGGAGTCGCGCCTGTCCCTGGCGACGTTCGTCGAGCTCTTTCTCGGATACTTCTATGATCTCGCCAAGAGCATCATGGGGCCGGAGCGAGCCAAGAAGTACTTCCCGGTGATCGGTACCTCGGCTTGTTTCGTGTTCTTCTCGAACGCGCTGGCCCTGATCCCTGGCTCGCCGGTGCCGACCACACACCTGGGCATCACGCTCGGTTGTGCCCTGGTCGTGTTCCTGCTGTTCAATCTGTATGGCCTGAAGGAAAACGGGCTCGACTACATCAAGCATCTGGCAGGCCCGGCCTGGTACCTGGCGCCGCTGATGTTCGTGATCGAGACGATCTCGCTCATCGTTCGGCCCTTCACTCTGGCCTTACGCTTGATGCTGAACATGGCGGTGGATCACCTGATCGTCGGCATTTTTGCCGGCCTCGTCGCCGTGCTCGTTCCGCTGCCCTTCATGGCGCTCGGCGTTTTGGTTTTGGTGGTGCAGACGCTGGTCTTTACCATGCTCACCTGTGTGTACATTGGCCTCGCCACGGAGCACGAGGCGCATTAGGACAACCCCTCAGCAATAAGGAGCTTGGAAGTCATGTTCAGCACGAAGAAGCGGGTGCTCAGCACCGCCCTCGGGATCATTGGTGTAGGGCTGGTGCCCGCTACCGCGTTCGCGCAAGCCGGCGCCGCCTCGAACTCTTTCGACATGCAAGCCGCGGCGACGCTCGGTGCGGCGATCGCGATCGGTTTGGCAGTGCTCGGAGGCGCGTTGGGTCAGGGCAAGGCCGCTGCTGCCGCGCTCGAAGGCATCAGCCGCAACCCCGGCGCCACGTCGCGCATCCAGACCCCGATGATCATCGGCTTGGCGCTGATCGAGTCGCTCGTGCTGTTCGCGTTTGCGCTCGCGTTCTTGCTGCAGGCGAAGGCCGGCGGCTGATTCCTGGCGGGTCCTGCTGCAGCCCCCGCCGCTCGAGCGGGGCTGGGACCCCCGCGGGGTAAACTGCGCGGGGGTCTGAAAGCGGCCCGCTCGCATCGCCATGCCTGTCCCCGGGTAGACCCCCGGGGCCGTCTCCTATTTCCCGCTGGGCGCTAGCGCGCCGGGGCCGGGCCCCGTTGGCGCGCCACGGCGCACCAGGCGCAGGGCACAGCGAGCGGCTTGGCCCTCCGGCTCCGCTCGTGAGGGTGGCCCCGCCCACCGGCGGAGCTGCGCGCCGCGATCCTGTGGTGGCCCGTAGCGAAACACGTTTTTGCGCAAACGTCACCGAGGGCCTCGTCGCTCGGGACTAGCGTGCCCGCCTTGACTCGTCACGTCGTCACTCGACCGCGCGACGAGAGGAGCGGCACCGGTGTTGAAATCAGCGTTTGCAGCGGCCCGTCTGCTGGGGGCTTTATCTTGGTCGGTCGCGTTGTCGGCCGGGCTTGGGGCGTGTTCCACGCCTGACGTCACGGACCTGAGCGTGCCCGGGGGCCCTGCGGCCACTGTGGAAAGTGGCTCCGTGCGGCTCGCCCTCGCCGCCGGCGATCGGACGATCACGACCGTGACGGCCGTGCTCGAAGGGAAGGACGGCTTTGCTTCCCAGACGCACCAGATCGACGTGCAGGGGGACAACGGCGTCATCTCGATCTTCTTCGGCGACCTGCCGGCCGCTCGCGGCTACCGCATCACGCTCAGTGCCGACGATTGCCGCGGCTCGGCGACGTTCAACGTCGACGCTGACCAGGTGAGCCTGGTCGACGTGCCGCTGTCGTGTGGCGAGCAGAGCGCCGGGCAGCCCTCGGGCAGCGCGCAGATCACCGGCAGCATCCAGCCGGGCGGTGGGAGCGGCTCGCCGGGTTGCGATTTCGGTCTGCAGATCGTGGCTGCGCCGTCGGTCCAGAACGGTAGCGGGCCGATCTCAGGCGTGAGCCTGTCGCTGCGCGGCGGCGTCACGCCGACGGGGGTCCAGTGGAGCAGCTCGTCGAGCAACGGGGCCTCCGGCACCATTGGCGACCTGTCCGGTGCCGCCGACACCAGCGTCAGCTTTGACTGCAGCAGCAACGGCATCGTCTATGTGGTGGCCAAGGTCACCGGCTCGAGCAACGCGCTCGAGTGCATCGAGCAGACGCGCGTGCGCATCGATTGCGTGAACCAGAGCGGCAGCGCCCCGCTCCCGGTCTGCGGCAACGGCCTGATCGAGACGGGCGAGGTGTGCGACACGAACGGCGCGGGTCCCGACGTGCTGCCGGCGGGTTCGCCCGCGAGCAGCAGCTGCAGCAGCAATTGCACCCAGATCACCACCGGCCCCAGCGGCCCCGGTCCCATTTGCGGCAACGGGGTGATCGAGACCGGTGAAGCATGTGACACCAACGGCGCCGGCGTTGACGTCCTGCCGCCGGCCACGCCGCCCGGCAGTACCTGCGCTGAGCTCTGCACGGCCATCGTCCCTCCTGCACCGCCCCCGCCGCCTCCGCCGGGCGGAGCGTGCCTGGCCTGTGCCCAGGCCAACTGCGCGACGCAATACGCCGACGCGCTCGGTAGCACCAGCAGCGCCGCCAACGTGGCCACCGTGACGCAGCTGTTCGACTGCGTGATCGGCAGCAACTGGGAAAGTGGCGGCCCCATCCCGGCCAGCTCCTGCTTCTTCAAAGATCCCGGCCAACCCCGCGGCAGCCTGTTGCCCTGCTACTGCGGGGCGACGCCGCAGGCGACCTGCCTCGGTACCGGGCCCGCCGATCACAATCAGGCCTGCGGCGTGCAGGTGGAGGCCGCCAGCGGCTGCACCACGCTGACCGCCAGCTGCGTCACGGGCTCGGGCTCCAATCCGGCGGTGCCGCTCGGCGACGCGCTGCAGCTGCTCAACTGCGAGCGGGCGGCGTGTGAGGCCGAATGCGGGTTCCCGGTGATCTTCGAAGAATGAGCCCGGGCGAGCGGGGGGCGGGGCCCCGCGGGGGAAACAGCGCGCCGGCGCCGAGGCGGCGGCGTGGACGGCTGGTTCAGCGCCGGCGCCGCAGGCGCCGGTAGGTGTCGCCCAGCCAGTGGCCGACGATCGCCAGCAGCGCTCCGATGAGGAGGCTGGCGCCGAGCCGGGCATAGCCGTGGATCAAGAGGGCGGTGCCCGCGAGCAGGCAAGCGCTGGCCACCAGCGCGGTGAAGACGCGGCGCCCGAGCCGGTCGGAGGCGCCCGCCGTCTCCGTGTCGGTGGTGTGGATCGCGAGGCGCCCGAGCCGCAGGTCGTCCAGGATCTCGGCGAGCTGCTCCGGGAGCTGGCTGGTGGCGCCGCTCAGGCGTTCCATGCGCCGCAGGAACTCGTTGCCCAGGCGCTGTGGCGAATAGCGCTTGCGCAACAGCTCCAGAAATAGCGGTCGCGATTCGGCAACGATGTCAAAATCGGGCGCGATCTCCTTGCCGACGCCCTCGATCGTGATCAGCGCTTTGCCCACCAGGACGAAGTCCGGCGGAACCTCCAGGCCATAGCGCGTCGCCGTGCCGATCAGATCCTGGATTAAGCCGGAGAGCTCGATGTCCCGCAGATGCCGCTTCAGGTATTTTTCTGCCAGCAGCGCCACCTCACTCCGATAGGCGCGCATGTCGACCTTCTTGGTCGGCGTGGCGATCGCATACATCGCGTCAGCGACCGTATCGAAGTCTTCTCGCGCGGCGGCCACCATCAAGTCCACGGTCAGATCGCGCATGCGGGGACCGAGCCGCCCGACCATGCCGAGATCGATCAGCGCGTACTCGGGTTTGTCCGGCGTGCCCAACACCAGCACGTTGCCGGGGTGTGGATCGGCATGAAAAAAACCATCCTCGAAGATCTGCTTGACGATGATGTGCATGGCCAGCCGCGCCAGTGCGCGCGCATCAAAGCCCTGACGAACGGCATCGTAGATCTTGAGCCCGTCCAGGAACTCCAGCGTGATCACGTGCTTGCTGGAGGCTTGCGGGTATACCGCCGGAAATCGAGCGCCGGGAAAGTCCCGAAAATTGCCGGCAAAGCGCGCCGCGTTTTCGCGCTCGATGCTGAAGTCGAGCTCGTTCTGCATGGCGCGATCGAACTCCTGAACGAGCCCTGCCGGCGAGTAGCTGCGGCTCTCCGGCACGGCATGCTCGAGCAGCGCGGCGAAGGTATGCAGTAGATCGAGATCGCTGGCGACCGTCTCCGCGATGTTGGGCCGCTGCACCTTGACGACGACGTCTTTCAGCCCGTCCGGCGTGCGCAGCGTCGCCCGATGCACTTGCGCCACGCTGGCCGCGGCCAGGGGCGTATCGTCGAAGGACTCGTAGAGCTCCGTGAGCGGCGCGCCGAGCGAGGTTTCGATGCGTTCGCGGATCGCAGCGAAGGGGAGGGGCGGCACGTCATCGAGCAGCTTCTTGAGCTCCATGACGACGTCGGCGGGCAACACGTCGGAGCGTGTGGAGGCGATCTGTCCGAGCTTGACGAACGAGGGCCCCAGGTCCTCGAGCACGTTGCGGATCCGGACGCCCACGGAGCCCGGGGTGGGGCGTGCCTCGCTGATCGCCTCGTCGCCGGTCTTCTTGTTGCGGCCCATGCCGAGGCGATTGACGACCTCTCCGAAGCCGTGCCTCGCCAGCACTTTGGAGATGTCGCGCACGCGTACCAGGTCGCGAGCGGCATGTACGATGGAGACCATGGGCGAAGGCATGAACCCTACCCCCTAAATCCGCCTCAGCCCACTAACCGCCGGCGGACGGGTGCAAGGGGCCAAAACTCCCCACGGTTGGGGGTGGTGGGTCGAGCGCGGGGCATGTGCGGACTCCGCACCCCGTAGCGGGGCGCGCTCATTTGATCGGCCGAGGCCCCGCGCTCGACGCTTGCATGCGCGTGTGCCGCTGCGGCCCTGAAGTGGTCGACGGAGGGAAGGCAAGCGGGGGTGGGGCCCCGCGCGCAGCCGCGAGTCCGCGAGCGGAGGCGGGGGTGGGGCCCCGCGCCGCGGGGCGGGGGTCTGCTTCAGACCCCCGAGGAACAAAGCTGAGCCGCGAACGCGGGCGCTCTCGCTGCGGGGACGCGACCGCCTTCGCCCCGTCAGGGGCGGGCGCGTTCCCGCGAGAGGCGCCCGGGGAGCGGCTCAGTGATAGGAGAAGCGCAGCTCGTGATCGCAGACGCGGAAGGTGTCGCCTTCACCGACGACGCGCCGTTGGATCCGCTGCCCGGCGTACTCGACGCCGTTGGTCGAGCCCATGTCCACGATGTAGTAGTACCCGTTCAGGTACTCGATCATCGCGTGCTGTCGGGACACGTTCGGGTCCTTGATCGTCAAGTCGCTCGACTGGCGGCCGCGACCGATGATGAAACGGTCCTTGGTGACCGGATAGCGCTCACCCATGTAGTAGATGTTGACGGTGGGGCGTGCACCGCCGGGGGCGGGCATCGGGGCGCCCATGGCCGGCTGCTGCTGCTGGTGATTGCCGTAGCTGGGCGGCACCGAGGACGGCACGTAGTAACCGGCCTGTGCGGGCATCTGCCGAGCTGCGGGCGGCGGAGGCAACGGTGCCGGCGGCTGGCGCCGAGCGGCGGGCTGTGGCGGCGGCGCCATCGGTGCGCCCGAGCGCGGCGGCGGCGGCGCGTAGTACTGCTGCGGCGCCGCTGCACGCCCCGGAGGCGGTGCTGGTGGCATCCCGCCCGGGACACCTTGCGGGCCCATCGGTGCGGGCGGCAACGGTGCACGCATCATCGGCGTCGAGGGACGCAGTGACGGCGGCAGTGAACTCGATGCGGGGCTCGGCGAATGCGAGTCCGCGCCCATGCTGTTGTAGCCCCGCTGACGCGCGTACTGTTTCATCGCGTCGTTCAGCAGATAGTCCACAGAGCACTCGAGCTCTCGAGCCATCTGTTCGAAGCACGCCCAAAGCGCTTCGCGACATTGGAAGGTGCGAGTGGTCTGTCTGTTGTCGGTCATGGCGAAAACCTTGAAACGAGAGCTCCAGTTGCGGAGCGGGCGCGGTCGGAACAGCTCTGTGACGCGCCCCGGCAGCAGAGTGCGATAACCGCCTACCAGTTGTCGCTACGCCCTTCAACTGTCAAAGCGGTTGGATGGTCTCCTACGGCCTATTGCTGCGCAGCGTAGAGCTCGACGACGAGCTGCGCGTCCCATCCTAGCGCATTCTGGCGACGATGCCATTTTTCACGACATGCCCCCCGCTCGCTGTCCCGCGGGGGGGGCACCCCGCTCACTCTCCCGCGGGGCCCAACCCCGCTCACCTCTGGCTCCCCGCCGCGCTCGGAGGCCGCCGCGGGGGCCTCTGTGGGGCGCTAATTCTTGGCGGTCTTCGCGTCAGAGTCGCCGCGGGCCCGCTGCTGCATGGCGGGTTTGACGCAATACTGCACGAAATCACCAATGGTGCGGACGGGTTTGACCAGCTGTTCTTCCCCGGAGGCAATCTCGCATTGCCATTCGCAGCCCTCGGCGTCCTTGACGCAATCGGGAACGCGCATCGAATCAGCCGCAAACGGCTCGACCAGACCCAGCTGCTCGCGCGTGCCCTGATCCAGATAGTAGCCGAGCGCGGTCAGGCGCACAGGGGCGCTATATTGCGGCGCGACATAGGGTTTGACGAGCTCGCTCGCTCCGGGCGTTCCCGGTAGGCCCGCGATCAACTTCCCGTAGCGGATCGGCTCGGTGATCGCCATGTTGCGAACACTGCCGAGCTTGCTCATGAACTCGGGCAGATGTTGGGCTTCGCTGGTCTTGAGCACCAGCTCGGCGGCGACCCAGCGGATCTTCCAGTTTTTCTGCCCAAACAAGGCATAGAGCGCATTGATGATCTGCTTGCGCGGCAGTTCGCCCACGCGCCGCAGCGCTTGATCTCTCACCGTATCCGGCGTGTCTTCCGCGCTCGCGAGCTGCAGCAGGGCATCCACCTGAGCCGTGTTCTTGCGATCGACCTGCCCTTCCATGGCGGCCAGCGCGGCCTCGCGGCGCTTCTCACCGCGGCTCTTGTCGCGCGCCAGCGCTAGCAGGTAGTCGACGGCCGGCGCTTGCCCCACTTGCTTGAGCGAGGACAGCACGCGCAACAGTTCTTCCTCTTGATAGAGCGCCAACTGCGCGTCGAAACGTGCGCCTTCCACCTTCTGACCGGAGGCCTCGTTGGCTTCCTTCAGGCCGGGTGCCTTGCGCTTGAGCCACGCCTCGGAGTCCACCTCCTGAGCGACCTTGACCAGCCGCTGGCTGGCCTCGAGCTTGGTCGCCGGATCGCCCAAATCAGCGATGAAACCAGCGATATTTCCGATCTTCTTGGCCTCCGGCACGATCAGCTGCGGCAACCGGCGCACGCCCTCGGCGCCGAGCTCCGTGAGCACCTGGCCCATCCCGTACGCTTGCGACGAGTCGTCCATGCGCGCCGAGAAATCGGCCATCACCCAATCGCTGAGCGCCGACTCCAGGACCTGGCGTTGCTGCTTGTCCGAGACCAGCTCCTCGCCCTCGTTGGTGAGCAGCGCAAACGCTGCATCCTTGTACGGGAACGTGGTGTCGGGCTCGCGCGC
>Ga0315912_10001339_pt1 | contig 31046 bp, 22 predicted proteins | sample VfabasoilMG_FD_204469 | JGI IMG/M metagenome (GOLD analysis project Ga0315912, IMG submission 204469) | Garden soil microbial communities collected in Santa Monica, California, United States - V. faba soil | ecosystem: Environmental > Terrestrial > Soil > Garden | place: USA: California...
GGTGCCTCCGATAGGCGGTTGGGCGCACCTCGCCCGCAGCCACATATTTGCCGATGAGCCGGGTTACCTGCGCTCGGCTCTGTCCCGTCATCTTCGCCACGTACCTCCGCAGCAACCCCTTCGCTTCCCGGCCTTGTTTCCCGTAGTCGTGCTCACGAAGTGTCTTCCCGATCCAGTCGTAAATGTCCTCCCGGCTGTGCCCCGCAAATCGTACTTCCTGGCTTGCTTCCAGCAGGCCCCGGATCTGCTCCAGGCTCTGCTTCTCCCCAGCTTGCACCACCGCTCCCCCTTCAGGCTCATCTTGTGTGAGAATCGCCCGTTCCTTCAGGCTCATGTTGCATGAGACAAGACTAGCAATCGCGACGAAGCTACACTGCTGATATGCTCCTCAGGCTGTTGTGGCTCCTCGCGCTGCCTTTATTTGCCCAGAATGATTGGGACGACCCATTCCCGCCCCACCGCATTGCCGATAATCTCTACTACGTCGGCTCCAAAGGTCTCTCAACATATCTCGTCACATCCCCCAGCGGCCATATCCTAATCAACGCGAGCTTCGAACGTACTGTCCCGATCATTCGCGGAAACGTGGAAAAGCTCGGCTTCAAGCTCTCCGATGTAAAGATTCTTCTCTCCAGCCACGCGCATGACGATCACGTCGGAGGACTGGCCTTGCTGAAGGAACTCACCGGCGCCCAGGTCTACGTCATGGAGGGCGACGACAAAGTCGTCAGTTCCGGCGGCAAAGGCCAATATAAGTACACCGACTTATGGAAGCCCTGCAAAGTCGACCGAGTTTTGAAGGACGGCGACGTAGTCGAACTCGGCGGCATGAAGCTATTCGCTCACCTGACTCCCGGTCACACTCGAGGCAACACAACCTGGACTCTGCCCGTGAAGGACCAGGGCAAAACGCTAAACGCCGTCATCATCGGCAGTCCCAACGTCAACCCTGGTTTCGAACTAGTCAACAACAACGCCTACCCCGAAATGGCCGCGGATTATGCCCGCACTTTCCGCGTCCTCAAGTCGCTCGACTGCGATATTTTCCTGGGTGCGCATGGCCTTTACTACGGCATGGATGAAAAATTCAAGAAATTGAAACCCGGCGGCCCAAATCCATTCATCGATCCCACCGGCTACCGCGAATACGTGGCCGAACGCGAGCAATTTTACCTATACACGCTCGAGCAACAGCGGAAGCAATAGCTGCGATACGCTAGGCGTAGTGCGCCTCCTGCTATTACTTCTCGCCGGACAGCTGATGGCACAAACGGATCTGCCCACGGCCGACTGGGTCCTCCAGTTCGGCGGACGCGTCCGGCTGCCCAATTCCTCCGTATGGATTAGCGACCCAAGTCAGCTCCCAAAATCCGAATTCCGCCTCGAAGCCGTCGATCTGGTTGGCACCATTATCGACCATCGGGACTTGAGCAAGCTCAGCCCCTGCCCCGAACTTCGCGAACTCTTGCTGCCGGGCACGATCTTCAATCCAGGCGCGGGCTCCACGCTTGACGCAAACAATGAATTGAAGGCCCTCGCCACGCTCACCAAGCTCGAAAAACTCGGTTTCTCCCTCCACTTCCTCACCAACGTCAACGTCTCCGATAAAGGTCTCAAGCAGTTCGCCAATCTCACCCAACTCCGCGACCTTCGTTTCACTATGACCAAGGTGGTTGGCGAAGGCCTGGCGCCCTTCGTCAATACGGAAAAACTCGATCTCAGCTATACGCCGGCAACCGACGCCGGCCTGGCATCCGTTGCCGGGATGCCCAAATTGCGCCAACTCGGCCTGCGCGACACCTTTGTTACCGATGACGGGCTCGCGCACCTCGCCCAACTGAAACATCTTGAATCCCTCGACCTTTACGGCCTCAAAATCACGGACCGCGGCGTCAACCACCTTCGCAACCTAACGAATCTCCGGACGCTAAACCTCCTCGGCGCGCAACTCTCCGATGACTCTGTCGAGATCCTCTCGCGCATGACGCAGCTCACGGAGCTTAACCTCTACCGTTCGCAAATCACCAATGCCGGCCTCGCCAAGCTGAAGACTCTTAAGAATCTGGCGAACCTCGATCTGCGCTACACACGGGTCACTCGAAATGGAATCGAAGATTTCCGCGCCGCCGTCCCTGGCGTGCAGATCGCGTTCCAGGAATCGACGCCGGCCTCCACCGACACTACTCTCCGCACGTCAGCCCCAGCCGCAAAGACGCCCGCCGCAGTAGCCGCCTGGATTGAACGTCTCGGCGGCCGTTCCAGCACCGAAGCGGGACAGATTCGCTCCATCGACCTTTCCCGCACGCCAGTCACCGAAGTGCAGCTCGCTCATCTCGCCGGACTTCCCGCGTTGGAGCGCCTGCGGCTGAACACCACGGAAATCGGCGACGGCGGCATGGCCAATATTGCCAAGCTCACTGCCCTCCGCGATCTCGATCTCGGGCACACCATGGTTTCCGATAAGGGCCTCGCACCGCTTACCGCCCTCAAGCAACTGCGCCGTCTCACGCTCAATCACACGCTCGTCAAAGGAGCGGGTCTCGCCAGCGTTCCCACCGTGGAAGACCTCGATGTCGCCAACGCGCCCATCAACGATGCGGGCGCCGCTCAAATCGCCACTCTTGCAAATCTGCAGAACCTCCGCCTGGCCTACACCGACATCACGAGCACCGGCGTGCAAGCGCTTGCCCCGCTATCGAAACTGCGCCGTCTGGATCTGCTGAGCACCGATATCAATGACGAAACCATGAAGGCCCTCGCCGGCTTCACCGATCTCGAATCGCTCAACATCAGCTATAACAAGATCGGTACGAAGGGCTTCGTACACCTCACTCCCCTTGCGAAACTGACGAGCCTGGAGGCCGCGCGCACCCAGATCAATGACGACACCGTCCCGCACCTGGCTCATTTCACCGCACTCAAGCAGTTAAACCTCGACTACACCGCCATCTCCGATAAAGGGCTCGCCCTCCTCCAGCCCGCGCTACCCGATCTCGAACTGCTGCGGCTGGACACCGCAAACCTCACCGATGCCGCCGTCGATACACTTGCCAAATTCCCCAAGCTGCGCGACTTGAACATCTACCACACGCTCATCACCGAAGCCGCCAACAACCGGCTGCAGCAGGCGAAGCCGGAGTTGCGCATCGTTTTTGACCCGGCCTCCGCGCTGCCCACCAGGAGGAAGAGCTAGCCATGTGGACCACAGTGCTTCTCCTAGCGGCCGTTCTCTCCCCGATGGATTGGGTCAAAGAAGTCGGCGGCACCGCCCAAGCCAACGCCAAGGGCGAAATCGTCGCCCTCGACCTCTCCCGCACCTGGATCACTGACGGCGACCTCACGCGAGTTGGCCAGATCTCGACGCTCGAGCGCCTCGACCTCTCCCACACGCGCGTCACCGATCTCGGCTTCACGCATCTGAAGCGCCTCAAGAACGTAACCCATCTGAATCTTTACTACGCCGAACTCACCGGTGACGGCGCGCTCGCGGTCGTCAAGAACTGGCCCAAGCTGCAGTGGCTAAATATCCGGGGAACCAAGCTTACCGACACAGGTCTCGCCCATCTGGCTAACCACCCCGAGCTCGCCTGGATCGATGCCGGCTTCGCCGAAATGACCGACAACGGCGTTGAATACTTCACCACCATGCCGAAGCTTCATGCCCTCGTCGTTGGCGGCAACAAGATGACCGATGTCGGCCTCACGCCGCTCCGGCTAATCCCAGGCCTTAAAAAACTCGACTTGGGCGGGCTCCAACGAACCGACTCGGGCCTCTGGCAAGTCACCATTACCGACCGCGGCACAGAGACGCTGTCCGGCCTCCAGGAGCTTGAGATTCTTAGCCTCCGGAACAGTAAGATCACCGATGTCTCCATCGACCATCTCGCCAAATTGAAGAAGCTCAAACGGCTCGACGTGGTCAACACCGGCCTCACGCCCAATGGCATCAGCCGTCTCCAGGCCGCCCTTCCCGGCACGGAAATCCGCTCCGGCAAAGTCAACCAGGTTCGACGTTAGCTAACGAAAATGTCCATCACCCGCCGCACCGTTCTGGCCGCTCCATTCTTCATTCGTAACCTGATCTCCGCTCCGCCCAGCAGCCGCGTGCGCCTGGCCTCTTTCGGCGCCAACGGCATGGCATGGTCCACGCTCAACGGCATCGCCACTCACGCCTCTGTCGATTTGATCGCCGCCTCCGATGTGGACATGGCCCGCACCGAACGCGTGAAGACCGCTTATGCGAAGGCGGCCATCTATCAGGATTGGCGCCAGATGCTCGACAAGGAGTACAAGAATCTGGACGCGGCCTGTGTCGGCACGCCCGATCACATGCACGCGCCGCAGGCCATGGCCGCCATGCGCCGCGGGCTCCACGTTTACTGCCAGAAGCCGCTGACCTCTCATGTCGCTGAAGCCCGGCAACTGCAAAGGTACGCGACGTCGAAGAAGCTCATCACGCAGATGGGTATTCAGGTTCACTCGAACGCCGAGTACCGCACGGCTATCCAAGTGGTTCACAACGGCACCATCGGAAAGGTGAAAGAGGTCCACGCCTGGAGCAACAAGAAATGGGGCGACACAGAACCTCGTCCGTCCGCAACGGACCCCGTTCCGGCAACGCTCGATTGGGACGGCTGGATTGGCGTCGCGCGTCCGGAGGCGTACATCAAGAACTACTGCCATCCTGGAAACTGGCGCAAGCGCCTGGAATTCGGTACAGGCACCTTCGGCGATATGGGCTGCCACATTTACGATCCCGTTTTCGGCGCCCTCGCGCTCACCGCTCCGCTCGCGGTCCGCGCCGAAGGCCCCGCGCCCAGCGAGCATAGCTGGGCCATCAACGCCATCGTCAAATACACGTTTCCGGGGACGCAGTATACCGACGGCAAGACCGTCAACGTCACCTGGTACGACGGCGATGAACGCCCGCCGCAGGAAGTACAGGCGCTCATCGAAGGGACCAAACTGCCTGACCAAGGGTCGATCATCATTGGCACCAAAGGCGTCATGCTAATCCCCCACGTCGCCTTCCCGGCGCTCTTCCCGCAAGCGTCATTCAAGGATTTTCAACGGCCCGAAGTCACCGCCAACAACCACTACCACCAGTTCGTGGACGCCATTCTCGGCAACGGGCAAACCTCCACGCCGTTCACCTATTCCGGGCCGCTCAGCGAGACGGTCCTTCTCGGCAGCCTTGCGACCCGCTTCCCCAAGACGACGCTCGAATGGAACTCCGCGAAACTCAAGTTCCGCAATGAGAAACAGGCCAATTCGTTCCTGAAGCGCACTTACCGCGCCGGTTGGGGTGTCAAGGGATTATCGCGGTAGTTCAGCGGCGGCTTCGCATCCGCCGGGATTCGCGACCGGTAGGTGAACCCGGCCCGCCGCTTGTCGAACGACGCGCGAATTGGCGCTAACAGCTTCGGATCTGAATAGATATCCATCGCGGTTTGCGCCATCACTTTGGCGGCAAGCACCATTCCTTTCCGACCGATCGACATCCCCGCGCAGGCGGTCGATTGCCAAGTGTGCAGAGCAATCCCAGGCACAAAGGTCGCCACGTCCAACTGCGAACTCGGCACTACCCAGGACACATCGGATGCATCCGTCGATGCGGCGATGACTCCCTCCTGCGGCGCTTGAATCTCCGCCTCGCTCCCTAACGGCATCTCCGGATCGGTGAACAGCGTCTTCCGAAGTTTTGTCGCGAAATCGGTCTCCTCAGCCGAATAACGAATACCGCCAAACTTTCTCAGGTTGCGGTCGTACATCATCGCCAGTGCGTCGTTGGGAAGAAAGTTATAAGCCGCGCTGCTGATCTGTCGCTCTGTCCGTGTTTCGGTGGCCATCGCCACTCCTTCCGCGGCCTTTTCAATTCGCGTCCAAATCCCGTCCAACACCTTCATGGAGGGATTCCGCGCTTGCATCAGCACCTCGGCGAAATCGGGGACAATGTTCACCGCGGCGCCCCCTTGCGTCATTATGTAGTGCATCCGAGTATCGGGCGGGACATGCTCTCGGAGCAGGTCCACCGCATGGCCAAATAGCATTGCGGCGTCTAACGCAGACCGTCCCTGTTCCGGAGCCAACGCAGCATGGGCCGGGGCGCCGCGAAAGCGGAACCGCGCACTGATCGTCGCCATCATGGTCTTCAGGCTCCCGCCGTTAGTGTCCGCAGGATGCCACGCCAGCATTGCGTCGACGCCATCGAACAGCCCCGCCCGAATCATATAGACCTTGCCCGCGCCGCCCTCCTCCGCGGGCGTCCCAAACACCTTCAATGTTCCCTGAAAACCTTCTTCCTTCAGCGCAATGGCCGCCAACACGGAAGCAGCGCCCAACAGGTTATGCCCGCATCCATGCCCCGCCGCGCCAGTCACTGCGGCCTCCCGTTTCGGAACGTCCTTCTGCGACAGACCCGGCAGCGCATCATACTCCGCCATCAACCCAAGCACCGGCTTTCCTGACCCATAAGTCGCCACAAAAGCGGTCGGAATTCCCGCCACCCCAGCCTGCACGGAGAACCCGGCCCGCGTCAACTCCGCCTGAAGCAGCGCCGAACTCTTCGTCTCCTTGTATCCGACCTCGGCAAGCTCCCAAATCTGCCGCGAGACCGCGCCCAATCGCTCAGCGTGGGTATCAACACGAGCACCGACTTCGGCATAAAGCAATGGGGCTAAAAGCAACAGTCCAAAACGCATAAATCCATCGAACCACATATAATCGGGAACGATTGACGTGCGCTTCGTTTTCCTTCTAATTGCCGCCACCTTCCCCCTCGCCGCCGACGCGCCGGAAATTCTCGCGCGCCGCTGCGTCGGCTGCCACAACGCAAAAGCGAAAACGGCCGGCCTCGATCTCTCGACGCGCGAAACTACGATCAAGGCCGGTCTCCCAAAAATCCTCCGCCGGGTTCAACTCGGCCAAATGCCGCCCGATGGCGCCCTGCCCGCCGCGGACCAGGAAACGCTCGCTAAATGGATCGAAGCCGGCGCCCCATGGACCCAACAGAAATGGTGGTCGCTGCAACCCCTGGAGCCAGCGAAAAGATCCATCGACGAGTTCATCACCGCTAAACTCAGTACCAACGGCCTGGCCCTGTCCCCGCCCGCCGATCGCCGTACACTCATACGCCGCGTGACCTTGGATCTGATCGGCCTGCCGCCCACTCCGGAAGAGATCAAAGCCTTCGTCAACGACGCCAGCCCGAAAGCCTACGAGAATCTCATTGACCGGCTCCTCGCCAGCCCACATTATGGCGAACGCTGGGCCCGCCACTGGCTCGATGTCGTTCGCTTCACCGAAAGCGAGGGCTTCGAGCGAGACGAGCCTCGCGAGTACGCCTGGCCTTATCGGGACTACGTCATTCGCAGCCTGAACGCCGACAAGTCCTACCTGGACTTCGCTCGAGAGCAGATCGCCGGTGACGTCCTGGCGGCCCCTACACGCGACAGCATCGTTGCCACCGGACTTTTGGTCTTCGGCCCCACCGACGCCGTCGGCCTGACCTCCGCCGTCGAAAGCGAGCGAGAGGCCGTCCGCGAAGATCAATTGGAGGAGATGGTTGGTGTCGTGTCGCAGACCTTCCTCGGCCTAACAGCCAACTGCGCCCGCTGCCACGACCACAAGTTCGATCCCATTCCCCAGCGCGACTACTACCGCTTCAAGGCGGCGCTCTCCGGCGTCTGGCAACCGTTCGCCGATCCAGCGTCCACTGAACTGTTTCCCGACGGCCGCATCCTCGATGATGCCCATGTCGCCAAGGTCGCAGCGCTGAAGGTCCGCATCCGCGAGATCGAAGAACAGATCGCCAATCTTCACCGCCAGCCCACGAAATGGAGCACCGCGAAGCCCATCGCCCAATGGACCTTTGATGTCGATGGGAGCGACCAGATCGGCAGCCTCCACGCCTCCACCTCGCTCAAGACCAAACTCGACGAAGGCCGCCTGGAAGCCTCCGCACTCGTCACCGCCCCTCTCACCTCCAACGTCACCGAGAAGACTCTCGAAGCCTGGATCACCATCCGGACACCCCTCGACAAACTCATCAGTGTCTTCCAGATCTACAACCGCTCCGGTTACCGCGGCGCCGCATCCGACGGCATCCAATATGCGGGCGGCACTAATAAACAATGGCGCAACCTCAGCACCGCAAACTTCCGCACCGCCGATGTGAACGGCGCGAAAGAAGCCGGCGTTCCGGGCGAGCGAATTCATCTGGCCTTCACTTACGAGGCCGACGGGACCATTCGCCAATACCGCAATGGCGTCCCCTACGGCGAGCCGTTCCGGCCCGATGCCGGAGCCAACGGCCAATTGCAGACCTACGTAGCGGGAGACGCCGTCCTGAAATTCACCACCACGCCGGAACTCGCCATCGACGAAGCCCGGCTGTACAGTTCCGCCCTCACCGCCGATCAAATTCAGGCGTCGTTTAAGGCCGGTCCCGCTCCTACGATCAGCCGCACGGAAACCCCGCTCTTCGCCGAACTCCATGAACTGCAGCAGCAGCTCGACAGCCTTCCCAAGCCGGATAAGGCCTTCGCCGCCGCCCCGCGCGATCCCGGCATCACCCATCTCCTCCTTCGCGGCGACGTCAATCGAAAGGGGGAACCGCTAGCGCCCGCCGGCCTCTCCGCCCTTCCCGACGCCGACTTCCATCTTCCGGCGAATGCGCCCGACAGCGAACGCCGCCGCCGTCTCGCCGAATGGATCGCCAATCCCGCCAATCCTCTCTTCTCCCGCGTCATCGTCAATCGCATCTGGGCACACCATTTCGGCACCGGCATCGTAGAGAATCCCAATGATTTCGGCGCGAATGGCGGCCCGCCGTCCCATCCCGAACTGCTCGACGCACTCGCCGGCGGCCTCATCGAATCGGGCTGGAGCCTCAAGGCTCTTCATAAGCGGATCCTTCTTTCCGCCGCCTATCAGCAGTCCTCGAAACACCACGCCGAAGCCGCCGCCAAGGACGCCGGAAACCGCCTGCTCTGGCGCTACACACCGCGTCGATTGGAAGGCGAAGCCGTCCGCGACGCCATGCTCGCCGTCTCCGGTAAATTGAACCCCGCAATGGGCGGCCCCAGCTTTCGCCCATTCAAAGTCACCAAGCCGGGTGGCAGCTACGTGAAGTACGAACCGCTCGACAGTGACGAAAAGGACCTCCAGCGGCGCACCGTCTATCGCATGAACATCAACACGGGCGGCGACGCGATGCTGGAATCGCTCGATTGCCCCGTCCCCGCCGTCAAAACGCCGAAACGCCCGTCAACGACCACAGCGCTCCAGGCTCTCAGCCTGATGAATAACCCGCTGCCTATTCGTCTCTCCAAAGCCTTTGCCGCCAGGATCAAGTCCGAAACCCAACCCATCGAGCGCGCCTTCGAACTCGCCCTGGGCCGCCCCCCGCTGCCTCACGAAAAACAGGCCGCCCTACAACTCGATCTCGAATCCCTCTGCTGGGGACTCTTCAATGCCACCGAATTCATCCATGTCGAATAGAACCCGCCGCGAAATGCTGCTCAACGCCGGATTCGGTTTCGGCTGGCTCGCGGCGTCGTCCATGGCCAATGCCGCCCCCCACTTCCCGCCCAAGGTGAAGCGCGTCCTACAGGTCTTCACGCTCGGCGGCATGAGCCACATGGACACGTTCGACTACAAGCCCGAACTCGACAAGCGCGACGGCAAGCCCTTCGACATGCCCACGTTCTTCGGACAGGCCGGCAACCTCTACAAGAGCCCCTGGAAATTCGTAAAGCGCGGCCAAAGCGGTCTCTACGTCAGCGACCTTCTGCCCCACCTCGCCACGCAGGCCGATAAGCTCACGGTTATCCGCTCGATGGTCTCCAAGAGCGCCAACCACATGCCCGCCGTCGCCCAGATGAATACCGGCTTCATCCTCTCCGGTTTCCCCGCCATGGGTGCCTGGGTCACCTACGCCCTCGGCACGGAAAACCAGAACCTCCCCGCATTCGTCGTCCTCCCCGATCACCGCAACTACCCCTGGGGCGGAACGCTGCAATGGACCAACGGCTTTCTTCCGGCCGCCGTCCAAGGCACCGCGTTCAAGAGCACCGGCGACCCCGTCCCCGACCTCACCAGTCCGTTCGACCAATCGAAGGCGCGCCAATTCGTCAACGCCATAAATCGCTCCTACGCCGAGCAGCATGCGGGCGATAGCGATCTAGACGCCCGAGTTCGCAGCTATGAACTCGCCGCTCAAATGCAGCTCAGCGTGCCGGATGCCGTCAGCCTCGAATCGGAATCGGAGACGACGAAAAAGGCCTACGGTTTCGATCAGCCCGAAACCAGCCACATGGCGCGACGCTGCGTTCTGGCCCGCCGTCTCATCGAACGCGGCGTCCGCTTCGTTCAGGTTTACCACGGCGCCTCCGGCACGGATTGGGACGCACACGGCGACCTGATCGGTAATCACGGCAAGATGGCTCGCGAGTACGATCAGCCAGTCGCCGCGCTGCTAAAAGATCTCCATGAGCGCGGCCTGCTGAAAGACACGCTCGTCATGGGCATCACCGAGTTCGGCCGCACGCCGGTCGCCCAGGGCGCCGGCAAAAAGGGGCGCGACCATCATCCCAACTGCTTCACCTGTTGGCTAGCCGGGGCCGGCGTCAAGCCAGGGACGGCCTACGGCGCCTCCGATGACGTCGGCTATCAACCCGCCGAAAACCCCGTCACCGTCTACGACTTCCACGCCACCGCCCTGCACCTTCTCGGCCTAAACCACGAAAAGCTCACTTACTACCACAACGGCATTCGCCGGCGCCTCACCGACGTGCATGGTCACGTCGTGCAACCCATACTTTCTTAGTTCAAGTATCTTGAATCTGCCCCTCGATTCCCGCTTGCGGAAGTGATAGCGTGCGGCCATGAACAGGCGTCTCATCCTCCTCTCGCTGATCCTCACGGCCGCCGCACAAGACTTCCGCTCCACATTGCAGGGAACTGTCTCCGACCCCACCCAAGCCACCGTAGCCAACGCAACCGTCACTCTCCGCAATGCCGACACCGGCCAAGATCGCAGCGCTACTACCAACGCCGACGGCTTCTACATCTTCCAGTTCCTCCCGCCCGGCACCTACGAACTCACCATCAAAGCTCCCGGTTTTCGAACCTCTCTCGAAAAAGGCGTCACCCTCGCCCTCACGCAAACCCTCCGCCAGGACGTCGCGCTTCAGGTCGGCGACACTGCTGACACCATTGACGTCGTCGCCAATGTCGCCGTTATCGATACAGACTCCACTGCCCTGGGCACCGCGATCCGTACCGAGGTCCGCGACAATCTTCCCCTCAAGGGCCGTAGTTCGCTCTTCATGTTCAACCTCAGTCCTGGCGTCGTAACCAACCGATACGGAGAAGATACGCGCCCCAATGACACCATCACCAACATATTGTTTTCCGCCAACGGCGCCCCCGTCGCCGCAACGGACGTCTTCGTCGATGGCGCCTCCAACACCGTCAACGTCAATCGCGGCGTCAACATTTCCCAATGGGTTCCCAGCGTCGACTCCATCGCCGAGTTCAAACTCGAAATGGGAACGCTCTCCGCGGAGTTCGGGCGGAGTGGCGGAAGCGTCACCAACATGGTCATCAAGAGCGGCACCAATGCCATTCACGGCACGGCCTATCACTTCTTCCGCAACTCGGCGCTCGACGCCAATCTCTTTTTCGCCCGCGGGCAGGGCCGTCCGCTCGCCGCTTTCAGCGCGAATACCTACGGGGTCGCGGTAGGCGGCCCCGTGGTGTTTCCCAAGCTCTACGACGGGCGTAACAAGACCTTCTGGTTCGCCAGTTTCGAAGGCGCCCGCGAAGGCAACGGCCAGGACAACACCCTCTCTGTGCCCACCGCCAAAATGCGTGCGGGGGACTTTTCCGAAGTCCCGCAAATCCTCTACGATCCCTATTCCGTCTCCATGGTCAACGGCGCCCCCATGCGAACGCCTCTCGCCGGCAACATTGTCCCGGCCAATCGCCAGGACCCCGTCGCGGCCAAGATGATGTCCTACTGGCCCACGCCGAACCGACCCTCTCCGAACTCCGCCCAGCCCTGGGTGCAAAACTACGGCTTCTCCGGCAAATGGCCCCGCAACTACGACATGTTCGTCACCAAGATCGACCACCGTTTCAGCAATGCCTGGAACACGTTCTTCCGCTTCAACAAAGGCAAGGGCTTGCTCATCTTCCCAAATGATTTCGATGGAATCGCCACCCAGGGCCGCAACGTCGTGAATCGTCCCAACATTGGCTTTTCCTGGGGAAATACCTTTCTGCTCAACACCGCTACCACACTCGATGTCCGCCTCGGTTACGCGTTCGGAAAGGAGGACAATGTTCCGTGGTCGGACGGCTTTGACCTCGCTTCCCTCGGCTTCTCGCCGCAGTTCATCAGCCTGACGCAGCGGGCCGCCTTCCCCACTATAGGTGTCACGGGCTTCAACGGACTCGCCAATAGCCCGCTAATCGCCGATGTCGGCCGCACCTATGTCGTTCAGTCCAACATCGCCCATCAGCATGGAAAGCACGTCTTCAAAACCGGCGTCGACCTCCGCCTGCTCTATGGAAACTTCTTCCGGAACACCAATCCGAGCGGCAGCTTCTCTTACTCCAACGCCTGGTCCAACGGTCCCAATGCTCTCACCCCCGCCGGCAACACCGGCTTCCCCATGGCCTCCTTTCTCCTAGGCCTTGGCGGCGGCAGTCTCGCCAACAATAACGGTGTCTCCATCATCAACAAGTACTACGGCTTCTTCTTCCAGGACGACTATCGCATCACCACTAAACTCACCATCAACATGGGTCTGCGCTACGAGTACGAAACTCCTCGTACAGAGCGGTATGACCGCGCCACCCGCGGCTTCGACATCTCCACGCCCAACACGGCTCTCGGCGCCGGCGCCCGCGGCGGCCTGCAATATGCCGGCGTCAACAGCCTGCCGCGAGGGATCTACAACAACGACCGTAACAACATCGCGCCGCGCTTCGGCTTCGCCTACACAGTCATGCCGAAGACGGTTATCCGCGGTGGATACGCGCTGCATTACATGCCCGTCGTCGGCTCCGTTGACCCCGTAGGCTTTTCCACGCTCACCAGCGTCGTCACCTCTCAGGACGGGTTCACTCCAAAAGACCGCCTCAGCAATCCATTCCCGGCCGGCCTGGCCCAAATCACCGGTAACTCCCAGGGACTGAACACTCTGGTTGGCCAGAATATTTCTTATTTTGACCCGAGCGATGTCACGCCGCTCCTCCACACCTGGAACGTTAACCTTCAGCGCGAGATACTCCCCAAGTCGCTCCTGCAGATCGGTTATATCGGCAGCCGCGGCATTCACATCACCAGCGATCCACAAGTGGCAATCAGCGAAAACATCAACCAGGTCCCCTCGCAGTATCTCTCCATGGGCCGCGCCCTTCTGGACTCCGTGCCCAACCCATTCTTCGGAAAGATCGCCGTCGGCCAGCTCGCCGGCGCCACCGTCCAGCGCCAGCAGTTGCTCCGCCCCTACCCGCAGTTTCTCAACATCACCCGCAATCTGCCCACCTTCGGGAACACCGTTTACCACTCTCTACAAACCAAGTTCGAACAGCGCTTGTGGCACGGGCTCACTACTATCGTCTCCTACACATGGTCCAAGAACATGGGCGACATCGGACCTTATCAGGACAACTACAACCGCCGTGTGGAACGCGCGGTCACGACTTTCGACGTGCCTCACCGCCTCACCGTCACCACATCGTGGGACATGCCCGTGGGCAAAGGCCGCCGATATCTGGGCAACGCTTCGAAAGCCGTCGATCTAATGATTGGCCAGTGGAATCTGGCCACTTTCAGCACTTTCCAGTCCGGCTTCCCCTTGAGCTTTGGCGTTAACCAAAACACGCTTTTCCTCACTGGCGCAGGCGGTCAGCGGCCGAATGTGATTGGCGATCCGATGGCTGGCATCTCGGGCAGCATCAACGATCGTCTCGGCGCTTACTTCAACACTGCCGCCTTCGGCCAGCCCCCGGACTTTACTTTCGGCAACGTCGGCTCGCGCGTCGACTGGCTCCGCAATCCGGGGATGAACAATATTAACTTCACACTTACGAAACAGTTCGTAATTCACGAAAAGCTGAAAATGAATCTGCGGGCGTCGTCCTTCAACCTGATGAACCACCCCGTTTTCGGCGGCCCGAATACCACTTTCGGCGCGCTCGGCCAGTTCGGCCGTATTTCGGCGCAGGCGAACCTGAGCCGTCAAACGGAACTGGTTTTGCGGTTGATCTTCTGATCTCCATTTCCGAAAGCGGTATACTGACCGCAGAAATTTTATGGCTACTCTAGCCCAGCGCCCCCCCGCGACGAGCGCCGCCGCGGATTCAAAACCGAAAGCCTCCGCGCGCCTTCACAGCCTGGACGCCTATCGCGGCTTCATCATGACCATCCTCGCCGGCTCGGGCTTCGGATTGGCCGTGCTGAAGAACTATCCCAACTGGGCATGGCTCGCTGCGCAAGTCGATCACGCCGCCTGGGAGGGCTGTACCTTCTGGGATCTCATCCAGCCCGCCTTCACCTTCATGGTCGGCGTCTCCATGCCGCTCGCCTTTGCCCGGCGCAAGGCGGAGGGCGACTCCAACACGCAGATCTTCAAACACGTCCTGTGGCGTGCCTTTCTCCTAATCGTCCTCAGCAACATCTTCTCCAACTGGGCCAGTACGCAGCCGTTGAAACTCCAGTTCATCAACGTACTCTGCCAGATCGCTATCGGCTACGTACTCACTTTCCTCATCACGCGCCTGGCGTTCAAAGCTCAATTCGTCACCGCCGCCGCCTCGCTCGCCGGTTACTGGGCGCTGTATCTGATATTCCCCAGCCCCAACGGCCCCTGGGCTCCCTACGGAAACATCGGTGCCGTCCTCGACACCGCCATCCTCGGCTATAACTACTCCGGTTATTACGTCACGTTTAACGCCATCGGCAACGGCATGACGATCCTCTTCGGCTATTGGTGCGGTCAGCTTCTCCAAACCAACCGCTCTCATTCGGAAAAACTGAAAATCCTCGCCGTCGCTTCCGCCTCGGCCTTCGCGCTCGGCCTGCTCCTCCAGCCGCTCAACCCCATGATCAAGCGCCTTTGGACCGTATCCTTTACGTTCTTCAGCGCCGGCTGGGTCATCGCGATGCTTATTGCGTTCTACTGGGTCATCGAAGTCAAAGGCATCAGAAAATGGGCCTTCCCGCTGACCGTCGTCGGAATGAACTCCATCTTCATCTACTCGCTCGGCCAGATCGGAATTAAGGGTTGGCTCGACCGGGGCCTCACCGCCTTCACCGGCAAATTCTCGATGTTCGGCGATCTCGGTGTGATCCCGCACCAGATCCTCGTCCTGGCCGGCATGTGGTATCTCTGCTACTGGCTCTACCAGCGCAAGATATTCTTTAAAGTCTAGAAATGACCCGCCGCCAACTCCTTGCCGGCCTCGCCCTCATCGGCGCGGCGCAGCGCCTGAAAATCACCCGGCTCATCACGCGCAAACACTCCATCGGCAACCGCGACTATCTATTCCTCGAAGTCGAGACCGATGGCGGAATCACCGGTCTGGGCGAAGGCTCCATATCCGGCCGCGTTGATATCGTCGAACAGGCCATCCAGTTCTATACGCCTTACCTCACCGGCAGGGATCCCGGCGGCATTGAAGAGCACTGGAACCGCAACTATTTCCAACTCTCCCGGTACCGCAATGGCCCCGTCCTGATGACGGCCCTCTCCGCTATTGACATCGCCCTGTGGGATATTCTCGGCAAGCAGCTCAATCAGCCCGTTTGGCGGCTGCTCGGCGCCGCCGAAGCCAAGCCCATGCGCGTCTATTACAGCCATTGGAGCCAAGCGCTGAAGGACCGGACACCGGCCAATCTCGAACAGCTAGCGCGGCAGACCCGCGCGGATGGCTGGACCTGCATCAAATGGGTCCTGCCCAAGGGCGGCACTGAACTCGAACGGCTCCGCCGCCTTACCGCCGAAGTCGAAGCCGCCCGTAAAGGCGGCGGCCCCGATCTCGAAATCGGCCTTGAAATGTGGGAAACCTTCTCCGTCCGCGCCGCTCTCGAATTCGCCCGCGCCGTTGCTCCGTTCAAGCCCATGTTCATCGAAGAGCCCGCGTGGCGCGAAATCCCGCAATCGCTCGGTGAAATCGCCGCGAAAAGCCCGGTCACCGTAGCTGGCGGCGAAGGTCTCATCTCCCGCTACGAGTTCAAACAACTGCTCGACGCCAAAGGAGCGCAGATCATCCAGCCTGATGTCATCCATTGCGGCGGCATATCCGAAATTCGCAAAATCGCCCATCTCGCCGACACCTATGGCGCCGAGATCTCTCCCCACATGTACTACGGCCCCGTCGCTCACGTAGCCTCGCTCCAGGCCATGTCCGCGATCCGCAACTTCCTTGTCCAGGAATGGGACGCCGGCCAGATCCCCGCATTCAACCCGCTCACCAAAAATACCTTTCCGCAAGTCGTGAAAGGCGAGGTAACACTCAACGACAAGCCCGGCCTGGGCCTGGAAATGGATTGGCCGCTCTGGCAGCAACGCCACCCATACAAAGGCGCCAGTCTCCGTCCGCCCGGCGGCCGCTGATGACTCGCCGTCAGTTCCTCACCACCACTGCCCTGGCCGCGCAAGCCACCCTCCCGCCCAACATCATCGTCATCCTCGCTGACGATCAGGGATACGGCGACCTCGGCTGTTACGGTTCACCCTACATCCGCACGCCGAATATCGACCGCATGGCCCGCGAAGGCCTCCGCTGCACCGACTTCTATGCGCAGTCGCTCTGTGGCCCAAGCCGCGCTGCCCTCCTTACCGGTTCTTACCCCGCCCGCAACAATCTCAACTTCAACCATCTGCCCCGTGCCAAAACCGGCATCCACCCCAACGAAATTACCATTCCCGAACTCCTCCACGCCGCTGGCTACGCCACGCAGGCAATCGGCAAGTGGCACCTCGGCGACGCCACGGAGTTCCTCCCCACACACAACGGTTTCGATCACTGGTTCGGCCTTCCGTACTCCAACGACATGTGGCCGTATCATCCCAAGGTCACACGTGTCGGCCCCGAAAGCGCCACCGCCAAAGCCGTCCGCGAACGGGCAGAGGAGACCGGTTTCGACGGCCAGGGCCAGCACTATCCGCCCGATTGGTTCCCGCCCCTTCCGCTCATGCGCGACGAGCAAATTATAGAAACCAACCCCGATCAATCCGGCCTCACCGCCCGTTACACCAGCGAAGCCCTCCAGTTCATCACCGCCAATAAAGCCCGGCCCTTCTTCCTCTATCTGGCCCACTCCATGCCCCACGTTCCGCTCTTCCCCGGCAAGGACTTCGCCAATAAGTCCCTGCGCGGACGCTACGGCGACGTCGTCGAGGAAATCGACGCAAGCACGGGCCGCATCCTCGCCAAGCTCAAAGAACTCAAACTCGACGACAACACCCTCGTCATCTACACCTCCGATAACGGACCGTGGCTCCCCTACGGCATCGACGCCGGTTCCGCCGGTCCGCTTCGAGGCGCCAAGGGCTCCGTATGGGAGGGCGGCATCCGCGTCCCGGCAATCTTCCGCTGGCCCGGCTGGATTCCGGCTGGCGCTGTTACCTCCGCCGTCGCCGCCACTCTCGACTTCCTTCCCACCTTTGCCGCCGCGGCTAGTATCAAACTCCCCGCCGATCGCATCGTCGACGGCCGCAATCTTCTCCCGCTCCTCACCGGAGCCACCCAGCAAAGCCCGCACCAGCACTTCTTTTACTTCGACACCGCCATTCAATACACCCCCGAAACCGGGCGGCCGGTAAGCAACTCGAACCTCATGGCCATCCGCTCCGGACAGTGGAAACTCCACCTTACCTCCGGTGCGCTCTACGATCTCCAAAGCGATATCGGCGAATCCAAGGACGTCGCCCAACGCCATCCCCAGCTCGTCGAATCACTCAAACAAACCGCCGCCAAATTCCTCACCGAGCTCCGCGCCAACATCCGCCCCATCGCTACTCAATCCGTATAATTATTTCAATGCGGTTACTCCGGGTCTTCCTGCTGGCATTAACGCCGGCCCTCGCGCAAACCCCAAACAAACCCGCTCCCGACCAACCCGCCGAACGCCGTTCCGACATCAATCTCCTCGCGAAAACCGATACCGCGTCCGGCGAATCCCGCCGCAACGAAAACGTTCAGTTCAATCTCATCGATAACAACGCCCTCAAAGAACTCAACATCCGCCTCGGCACCACCGCCACCCTCATTGACGACGCGCGCGCCGACCGCAATTACTTCGGCACCGAATACGGCAACCGCCCCACGTCGCCCATTCATCTCTCGCCAATTAAGGCCGCCCTCCTCCACGGCAGCATATTCGCCACCCACGGCAACAGCGTCCTCAACACCCGCAGCTTCTTCACCGTCGGTCCCTTGCGCCCCGCCCACGAAAACCAATACGGCGTTAACCTCATCTTCAAGCCGTGGGCCCGCGCCGCCCTCACCATCGACTTTGGCCAGAACAAGCTCCGTGGCAACGTCAATGGGAATATCGTCGTCCCCAAAGCAGATGAACGCACTCCGCTGGCGACCGATCCCGCCACCCGCAGTCTTATCCAGAAATTCCTCGACGCCTACCCCAAAGAGCTTCCTAACCGCACCGACATCAACGAACGTGCCCTGAACACCAATTCCCCTCAAAGCATCGACGACAACAACGGCTCCATCCGCCTCGATCAGCAGCTCACCACGCGCCAGTCCCTCATCCTCCGCCATCAATACACGACGCAAAAAGTCGACGCCTTCCAACTCGTGGCCGGCCAAAACCCGGACACCACAACGCGTGCCCACACCGCCCAAATCACGTGGAACTTTGCCAAATCCGCCGCTACGAACCTCACCGCCACAGCCATGTTCGATCGCGTCGGATCCCTCCTCATCCCGGAACCGAACGCCGTCGGCCCGCAAGTCAACTTCTCCAACGTCATCACCACGCTCGGCCCCGGCTCCACCATCCCGATTGACCGCGCCCAGAACCGCTTTCGCTACGCCGGCGCCATCCGTCAAACCAGGGGACGCCACAACTGGTTCGCCGGCGCCGACTTCAACCGCCGCCAGCTCAACGGCTCCGAGGCCTCCAGCACCCGCGGCAATCTCTACTTCCGAAACGATTTCGGCCGCACCGTGATGGAGAACTTCCTACTCGGCGTTCCCAGCCGTTTCAGCGGCTCTGTCGGCCACATCCATCGGGGATTCCGCAACAACGAAGTCTTCCTGCACGCCGGCGACGATTGGCGGGTCAACGGCGCGCTCACGCTCCACTACGGCCTCCGCTACGAAGCCATCACCCGCCCCTATGAAGTCGATGGCCTCAACACCCTCCCCTACGATTCGGACGCAAACAACTTCGCCCCGCGCTTCGGCCTTGCCTATCGCGCCAGATACGGGATAATCCGCGCCGCTTACAGCATCCATTTCGGCGAGATCTTCCCGGTTACGTTCTCCCAAATTCGGTACAACCCGCCCCTTAACACGAAGTTCGAAATCCAGGCCCCGGATCTTTTCGCTCCGTTCGGTCAGCTAAACGTCCCCGCCGATCCCAACGCCCGCAGCACAATGCTCGAAATCTCCCCGAATCTCACCACTCCCTACGCCCATCTCTACAGCTTCTCCTGGGAGCCTACCCTCCCCAACAACTGGAAGCTCCAACTCGGCTATACCGGCAGCCGAGCTCACAAGCTCATGATGCTGCAGTACAACAACCGCGCTGTTCCCGTCCCCGGCATCCCACAAACGACCGCCACCATCAATGATCGCCGTCCCGACCCGCGCTACTTCGACGTCCGCCACAGCGTCAACGGCTCTCATGGCTACTTCGACGCCGCCCGCATCACCCTTGTTAGTCCCCGTTGGCGCGGCGCCAACATCGAAACATCCTACTGGTTCTCCAAAGCAATCGACACTGGTGCGGCGTATACCAATACCGCCACGGGCGACGACGGCCGCCAGAGCCAGGCGCAATCAGAACGCAACATCTGGGATGACGTGAAGGCGGTCAGCAGCTTCGATCAAAAACACGCCTTCCTTGCCCGCGGAGCTTACACGACGCCGAAAATCAAATATGCCGGCGCCTGGGAAATCAGCGGCGTGTGGCTTCTCAAAACCGGTACACCCTTCAGCATCGTCACTGGTTCCGACGCGCCCGGCTACGGCAACGTGGACGGCGACCAGGGCGACCGGCCCAATATCATCAACCCTGCCATACTCGGCCGCACCATCGGCCACCCCGATACCTCCCGCAGCCTCCTCCCCCGATCCGCATTCAGCTACATGCAGCCCACCGATGTTCGCGGCAGCATCGGCAGCAACACCTTCCGCAAGGCGGGGATTGCCAACGTGAACGCCAGCGTCTCCCGCACTTTCGCCGCCGGTGGCGACCGCAAACTTCTCTTCCGCGCCGAAGCCGTCAACCTCGCTAACACGCCCCAATTCGCCGAGCCGTTCCGCGAACTCTCATCACCGAACTTCGCCTTCATCACCAACACGCTCAACGACGGCCGCGCCATCCGCTTTCATTTGCGGCTACTTTTTTGATTTGGCTTCGTTCTCCGCAACTCGTGTCTTCACCAGTTTTTTGACAAGCGCCGCCGGCAGAGGCTTGTCCAGCGGGAACTGAATGGTCCCCTTGGAGGTCTTGTACTTCGCCAGCTCAGCGCCCAACTCACCGACCAGCGTCCCGCTCATGGGAAAGAAGCTGCAATGCTCCTTGAACGCGGCGTACCCCACCAGCGAGCCCTTGTACTTAAACGCCGGCATGCCATAGCTGATCGCTTCGGTTGCCTCCTTCGGCGCCGCCGTCCGGATCATGGCGCGAACTTTTTGCAGTGTGCTGTGCGCCGGCTCCGCCACGCCCTCTAAATACTCATCTACCGTCGCTACTCTTTTCATATCCAAAAAACTATATACTAACCACCTATTACAGCCGGGAGAATTGTACATGCTCTGGTGGGCGCCTTTCCTTCTCTTCCAACTCCAACCAACCCTCGACATCTCCGAAAAGAACCCGCACACAACCGCAGCCGACATCGAACAAGGCAAGCGCCTCTATATGGGACGCTGCGCCGGCTGTCACGGCCCCACCGGGGACGGCGGCAAAGGTGCTAATCTCGCCGTGCCCAGCCTGCCACGCGCCGGCGAAGATCGTGCCCTCTATCGCATCATCCGCTACGGAATTCCCGATACCGAAATGCCCGCTTCCCTCATGGATACTCTCGAACTCTGGCAAACTGCGGCTTTCGTCCGGACGCTCGGTAAGGTCACCGCCACGCCCATAACCGGTAACACAAAAAACGGCGAGCAAGTCTTCCGCACAAAGGGCAACTGCCTCAACTGCCACGCCCTCGGCAACGAAGGCGGCCGCATTGGCCCGCCCTTGAACGGAATCGGCGCCCGCCGCAGCGCCGCTCACCTAAAAGCCAAAATCGCTAACCCCTCGTCCGATGTCCCAGCCGACTTCCGCCTCGTCCAACTCACCAACAGGGCCGGCAAATCATTCCGCGGCATTCGCCTCAACGAAGATACCTACTCGATCCAAATCCGCGATTTCTCGGCGAACTCCCATTCCTTCTGGAAGGACGACATCACCAACATAACCAGCGAAAACAAAACCAATATGCCCGCCTACAAGGACAGCCTTACCGACGCCGAACTCAACGATCTCGCCGCTTTCCTCGCAGCGGAAAAGAGGGCCCAATGAGACTCGCCGCCGTTGCGCTCCTGATCCTTCCGTTAGCGGCCCAAGTCACCCATCAGCGCCTGCTAAACGCCGATAAAGAACCCGGCAATTGGCTCACGTACTCCGGCAACTTCGCCGGCCATCGTTTTTCCCCGCTTAAACAGATCACCGATCAGAACGTCGCCAAGCTCCAGCCCGCCTGGGTCTATCAATCCAACTCGCTCCAGAAATTCGAAACCACGCCGCTGGTTGCCGACGGCGTCATGTACGTGACGGAAGCGCCCAGCCACGTCACCGCGCTCGACACCCGCACCGGCCGCACCCTGTGGCGTTACCGCCGGACCATGCCCGACGATGTCCGTGTTTGCTGCGGCCAAGTCAATCGCGGCGTCGCCATCCTGGGCGACATGGTCTACGTCGGCACGGTTGATGCTCATCTCGTCGCCCTGGATGCCAAGACCGGCGCCGTTCGCTGGGACGTCGTCGTTGCCGACAATAAAACCGGCCACTCCATTACCGTCGCTCCTCTCGCGGTAAAGGACAAAATCATCATCGGCATCGCCGGCGGCGAGTACGGCATTCGCGGCTTCCTCGACGCCTACGACGCCAAAACCGGTAACCGCGCCTGGCGCTTCTGGACCGTGCCGGCAGCCGGCGATCCCGAAGCCAAAACATGGGCCGGCACCAGCTACGAACGGGGCTCCGCCGCCACGTGGGTCACCGGTGCCTACGACCCCGAAACCAACCTTCTCTACTGGGGCACCGGCAATCCCGGTCCCGATTGGAACGGTGAAGTCCGGGCCGGTGACAATCTTTATTCCGACTGCCTGATCGCCCTCGACGTCGACACCGGCAAGCTTAAATGGCACTTCCAATTCACGCCCCACGACGTTCATGATTGGGACGCCACTGAAGTCCCCGTTCTCATCAACGCCGATTTCCGCGGACAGCCGCGCAAGCTCCTTCTCTTCCCCAATCGCAACGCTTTCTACTACGTCCTTGATCGCACCACCGGCCAGTTCCTCCTCGGCAAGCCGTACGCCAAACAAACCTGGGCCAAGGGCCTCGACGATAGCGGCCGCCCCATTCGCCTGCCCGGCACTTTTCCCACGGTCGAAGGCACCCCCGTCTGGCCGAGCGTTGCCGGCGCCAACAACTGGTACAGCCCCAGTTACAGCCCGGACTCGAAGTTCCTCTATGTAGCCACCCGCGAATCCGGCTCCGTCTACTACTTCGGCAAGGCGGACTTCCGCCTCGGTGAACAGTACAACGGCGGCGGCTTCCGCAGCATTCCCGGCGAAGAGCCCTGGGGCGCCATCCGCGCCTTCCGCCCCACCACTGGCGATGTCGCCTGGGAGTATAAGCTTTACTCGCCGCCCTACTCCGGTGTTCTTTCTACCGCCGGCAACCTCGTCTTCGGCGCTACCAGTGAAGGCCAGATCTTCGCCCTCAACGCCAACACCGGCAAACTGCTCTGGCGTTTCCAGGGCGGTGGCACGGTCCGTTCCAATCCCATGAGCTACATGAGCGACGGCAAGCAGTACGTCGCCATGACCATGGGTAACTCGCTTTACGTCTTCCACATCCAGTGAGTTGATATACTCCCTTCCATGTTGCTGCTCCGCCTGTTGATCCTCTGCGCCGCGGTCTGTGCCGCGCAAGAAACCAAAGCCGGCATTCTCGCCCTGGACAAACAATGGAGCGACGCCATCGTAAAAGGCGATACGGCCACGCTGGAGAAGCTTCTCGCCGACGATCTCGTCTACGCTCATGCCACCGGCATCGTCGACACCAAGAAGTCCTACATCGCCAAAATCAAGGAACGCCGGCAGGTCTACAAGTCTTTCGAGCAGCACAACCCCCAAGTCAACATCTACAAGGATTCGGCCGTGACGTTCTCCTATGTCCGTGTTACGGGCACGAATCAAGCCGGCGCCTTCGACGACAAAATCATGTTGATTCACTTCTGGGTGAAACAGAATAACGCTTGGCGCCTGGCGGGCCACCAGACCACGAAAATCGACAAACTCCCGTAAAAATGCCCATTATCGATACGCATCACCACTTCTGGAAGTACTCCGCGAAAGAGTACGACTGGATCAATGACGACATGAAGGTCATCCGTCGGGACTTCCTCCCGGAGGATCTTCTCAAGGAGATCAAAGCCGCCGGTGTCGACGGCGCCGTCTCCGTCCAAGCTCGCCAATCCGTCGAAGAGTCCGATTGGCTCCTCGACTTCGCCGAAAAGAATGACTTCCTCAGAGGCGTGGTCGGTTGGGTCGACCTCCGCAACAAAGCCGTCGACAAGGACCTCGAACGCCTCGCCAAGCACAAGAAGTTCAAGGGTGTCCGGCACGTCGTACAAGGCGAACCCGACGACAATTTCATCCTCGGCGCCGCCTTCAACGAAGGCATCAGGAAGCTTCTCAAATACGACCTCCGCTACGACATCCTCATCTACGAAAAGCACCTCAAGCCGAGCATCGCCTTCGTCGACAAGCACCCCAAACAGGTCTTCATCCTGGACCACATCGCCAAGCCGCGCATTAAGGACCGTATTCTCTCCCCGTGGCGCGAGAACATACTCGAACTCGCCAAGCGTCCTAACGTCTACTGCAAGATCAGCGGCATGCTCACCGAAGCGGATTGGAAAAAGTGGTCCGCGGCCGATTTGGCGCCGTATTTCGACACAACGCTCCAAGCCTTCGGACCAAAACGTCTCATGCTCGGCTCCGATTGGCCGGTGATGCTCGTGGCCGGCAAGTACAAGCAGTGGGTCGACATGGTCAAGCAGGTCGTCGGCCGCTACTCCGCGGCCGAACAGGATCGCATTCTCCACAAGAATGCCGTCGAAGCCTACAAGCTCTGAAGCGGTTCAGCGTCTGCCTAACGCCAGATACGAAGCACACGCCGACACCCAAACAAGCTGAGCGCCCAGCAGATGCACAATCTGCAGCCAGCCTGGCGCGGCCAGCACGATGTTCGTGGCGCCCAGCAGCACTTGCAAGCCCACCAGCATCAACGGCCAGTGCAAGAGCCTCCGCATCGCGGGCTCATCGGGAAATCGTCGTCGGATGGACCCGATCACCGCACTTACCAGCGCCGCCGCAAACACCGCCACGAACGGATGAATCACCCGCAGCCTTACCAGGAAATGCTGCCCCGCTGTCAAATCCTCCCGCACCTTTGCCAGCAAGGACCCATCCAGCGTCGGCGTTAATGGAAACAATGTATCGCCTAGCGCCGTCACCGCGCCGGTGACGTTCGTGAGTACCAATACGCCCATCGCCGCCGCTAGTAATCCCCGCGAAATAATACGCCTAGTTTCTACCAGCGGCCTGGCCAGCCACGCCATCGCCGTTGCCGACGCCACCAGTAAGAGCGTATTCGCCAAATGCAGCCCAATCACCACCGCCCGGCTCATCGACGCATCGTTTACCACGAGTTCCTTCTTCACCAGCACTGCCCCAATAAAACCCTCCATCAACACGAAAAACAACGTTAGCCAGGAAGCCCGCTGTACTGCCCGGTCTCCCATTCTCGATGCCCAATAGGCAAACGCCATCGCGAACACCCCGCACAGCGCGCTGGTGAGCCGGTGCGTGAGCTCAATCCACTTCTTCGTCTGTTCGGCAATCGTTGTTACTTCGCCGTCGCACAACGGCCAATGGTTCCCGCACCCGGCGCCAGCCCCTGCGATTCGTACCCAAGCTCCAAACAGAATTACCGCTATCAAATACGCGGTAAACCACCAACTCAACCTGGAAAAAAGGGGATGCTGCATTCCGATAACACCAGCGTACAGGGAAATCGAATGCCACCCGCCCTTCACTTTTTGTATGGTGTATAGAAGAAAGGTGCTCTCTATATATGGCTACCTTAGATTGGTCACTATGCTCAGCGGTTGAAAGGATTCCTGGAAGGGTAAGCGGTGCGTGGGTGTTCAAGGATACCCGCATGCCAGTTTCCGCCGTATTCGAAAACCTCGAGGCGGGAGCAAACATCGGCGAGATAATGAAGTGGTTCGACATTTCGCGGGAGCAAATCGCAGCCGTGCTGGAATTTGCCGCTCGCAGTTTGGATGCACCGCCCGGAGATGTAACGCAGGTAATCCGGGATGAAGCGCATTCTATGTGACCATGGCGTGCCTACGCCCCTAACACTGCTTCTCACCGGACATGTCGTAGTAAGAACGAAAGATGTGGGCTGGGATCGGCTCGTCAATGCCGAGCTTGTCTCGAACGCGGAGGACGCGGCATTCGACGTTTTGATAACAACCGACAGGAACATGCGTGGTCAGCTAAATCTCGCAGGGCGAAGGATCGCAGTTGTCATTCTCGGCAGACAACAATGGCCCGACGTCAAGCACCATGTTCAACGCATTCTCGAGACAGTCAACGCCTCCGTTCCCGGAAGCTATGCGGAAGTCACAATTCCGGACGCTGGGCGGCCTCTCCGATAAAGATCTCGACCGCCTAAATCTTGATCGGGAATACTCCCGCCGCCTCCTTCGCTTTTGGCTAGTTGCGTGCACTATAAAATGCGCTGTCCAACGGAGGTAGCAAAGTAATGGTAATTCCACAAATTGAGGGCGGACAAGTAGCGGGAGGATTCCCCTTGCCAGTAGCCGCCGACATCACCGGGCTCTGTCGCGCCGAAGGTCCATGCGTCTCGATCTTTCTGAGCCCCTACCGCGTAGGAACCGGTTCCCAGCCGTCCCGCACGAAATTGAAAAACGCCATCCCGGAAATCGCCGCGGCTTTGGGTAAATCGCAAGATGCCGCCTACATCGTCGAATCTCTCGAAGCAATGTCCGACGCCCCGGCACTCCTCGACGAACACGACTACGCGCTCTGCATCTATCAGGCGCCTCGCGAAGTTCACTTCTTCTCCGTCGAGACCGCCATCCAGACGTCCTGGCACGTAGAGGATCACTTTGTAATGACACCTCTGTTGGCCCACCTCCATGACCGGAAGAATTTTCTGATGTTGGCGCTGGCAGCAAAGCATTTACGTCTGTCGCGCTACGAAGCTGGGAAGTTTGTTCCCATCCCATTTCCGGCTGGCGTCCCCGAAAGCCAGGCGGAATTTATTGGCGAAGCAGACGCTGGCGCCGGTAAGTTTGAAACGCCTCCGCCGCGGGCCAACAACCCCCATTTCCTCACCGATTTCATGAAGGCTGTCGACCGTGGACTGCAGCCTATCCTGCGTGCGGAGGCCCTCCCCCTCGTCCTCGTCGGCGTCGACGAAGAAACCGCCGCCTACGCCACCGTCACCGAGTACCCGGACCTCGTTAACGAGACCATCCGCATGAGTGCCGACGGCGGTATTACCGCCACTGAACTTGCCGCGGCTGGCGCCGAAATCGTTGCCCGTTGGATCAGCCCCGCCGAAAGACAAGCGCTGGCCGGCTTTGAAAAGGTTGGCCTCACCCGGCGCAGCACGGACCCCGAAGAGATCCTGAAAGCCGCGGCAAAGGGCAAGGTCAACCACCTCTTTATCCAGCGCGGCGCTGCCGCACGCGAGATCAATTCCGCCATCGGCCAGGTTCTCCTCCACCGCGGCAACGTATGGCTCCTGCCCCCCGAGCACGTACCGGAGGCCGTACCGATGGCTGCGATAATGCGCTACGCCGAAGAGAAATAGCCCGCGCGCGCCCTGCTAAAATCGGGGCACTATGCGTCTCTGTCTCTATCTGCTCCTCGCATGCGCCCCTCTCACAGCGGAGCGCTTTGACGTAAACACACCGGGCCGCATCGTCCGCCCGTCGGACCCTCAACTCTCGCCGGACGGCAAGTTCATCGCCGCCATCGTCACCCGATCCAATCTCGACGACAACCGCAATGAGTCCCAACTCGTCAGCATAGACGCGGCGACGGGAGCCGAGCGAGTTCTCGTCCATGACCGCCGCGGGCTTGCGCAGCCCCGCTGGTCGCCCGATGGCCAGCGACTCGGCTTCCTCGCCGCTGTCGAAGGTAAGAACCAGGTCTTCGCCCTGCCGATGGGCGGAGGCGAAGCACTCGCCATCACCCGCGCGCCGCAGGGTGTGCAGCAGTACGCATGGTCGCCCGACGGCGCTTCCATCGCCTTCGTTACCACGGACCCGCCCGCCCCGCGCACGGGCCCCGAGCGCCACAACAAATCCTTCGAAATCGCGCACAATGACTTTCTCACAACGGCCGCGCCAATGCCCGCTCATCTCTGGGTAGTCCCAAGCACCGGCGGCGCCCCCGCCCGCCGGGTTACCGGCGGCCCCTGGACCCTCCCCATTAGCTTTCCGCCCTCCCCGCCCGCTGCGCCGATAACCTGGACTCCCGACGGCAAATCCGTCGCGATCGTCAAAATCGAATCCGTCTACTCCGGAGATTTCGATAAGGCGGCCGTTCAACTTTGTGACATCGCCACCGGCCAGCTCCGCCCACTGACCGGTCGCACTCGGAACGAAGCCCAGCCGCTTATATCGCCCGACGGCAAGTCCGTGGCCTACTGGTCTCCCCGCGACGGCGACACGAAAAACGTCAACGAGGTTTACGTCGCGCCCATCGGCGGCGGCGAGGGCCGCAGCGTCACCCGCGCCATCGACCGCAATGTGCAACGCGCGATTTGGATGCCCGACGCCAAGTCCCTGCTTGTCAGCGCCAACGATGGCACCAGCGTAAGCCTCTGGGTCCAACCCGTCGAAGGACCGGCACGCAAACTGCAAATGGGAAGCGTCGTCGCCACCGCTTCCTTCTGGCTCGATGCTTCCGTCAACAGGAATGGCCAGATCGCATTCACCGCCAGCGAACCCGCCAAACCCGTCGAAATCTACGTCCTCGATTCACCGAGCGCCCAGCCGCGCCGGCTAACCAGTTACAACAAGGCCCTCGCAGCCCTCGAACTCGGCAAATCCGAAACCGTCCATTGGACCGGCATCGATGGCTTCACGAATGACGGTGTCCTCACCTATCCGCCGGATTTCTCTCCGAATCGCAAATACCCGCTGGTTCTATACATCCACGGCGGTCCCCGCTCCGCCTCCAAAGCGGCGTTCTCCAACTACGCTCAACTCTTCGCTGCCCAGGGATGGGTGGTCTTCGAGCCCAACTATCGCGGCAGCGATAATCTCGGCAACGCATATCAAGCCGCAATCTGGAACGACGCCGGCGCCGGCCCCGGCCGTGACGTCATGGCCGGGCTCGAAATGCTGAAAAAGCGCGGCTGGGTTGACGAAGCGCGCATCGCTCCGTGCGGCTGGTCCTACGGCGGCTATATGACGACCTGGCTCCTCGGCAATTATCCAAAAGTGTGGCGCGCCGCCGTCGCCGGCGCCTCCGTTACCGACTGGATGGACCAGTACAACCTCGGCGACTCTAACGTCCGCCGCGGTTCCGCTTTCGGCGGCTCTCCCTATACCGACCCGAAGCGCATGGAGCAGATGCGCCTGCAATCGCCGATGGCCTACGCCGGCAACGTCGTAGCGCCCACGCTGATCATGGCCACCACCGGCGACTACCGCGTACCCATCACACAAAGTTACCGGTTCTATCACGCCCTCCGCGATCGCGGCATAACCACGCAGTTCATCGGCTATCCTGTCGCCGACCACAGCCCCACCGATCCGGTCCATCAGCGCGATGTCTACCGCCGCTACGTATCATGGTTGAAGCAGTACCTCGATTCCCCGGCGAGCGACAGATAGATTGGCAAATACCGAATTCGACCTGGCGTACTTTGAGCGCATGGCCGCGCTCGAGGACCGGCACCCGTGGACGCGCTCCATGCGTCTGTTCACGTTCCAACTCCTGGCTCGCTACGGCGCCCGCCCCGGGTTCTCGCTGCTGGACGCCGGCTGCGGAACCGGGCTCTTTCTGCGCGATTGGCGCGAGCGATTCCCCGGTGGCCGCGACGTCGGTATTGACTATGCCTGGCCTGCCCTCCCCCTCGCACTCCGCCGAACTCAAGCTTGTCTCGCCGGCGCCTCCGCGTCCGATCTTCCCCTAGCCAACGCCACATTCAACGCAGTCCACTCCGCCGACGTCCTGCAGCACATGACGCTCGTCGGAGCGCGCCAGGCCCTCTCCGAATTCCATCGCGTCCTTCGCCCCGCGGGGCTCCTCGCCCTCCGTTTAAGGGCCCGTCGCCGCTTAATCCCGAACGCGCCGGACGTCGATTTCGACCATGCCTACACGCCAGCACTACTCCGCGACAACCTAACCGCCGGCGGCTTCGATGTCCTGTTCCTTCGCCGGGTAAACGTGCTCCCGTCCCTGGCGGCCGAACTCGCCCAACGCCTGGCCCCAGCGCCCGCACATCACGACGACGCGCCCGTAAAAGGCATCGCCCTCCGCGACTCCGACGATTGGCGAAGCTCCGCCCTCGCCGCGTACCTGTCCATCGAGCGAAAATGGCTCGCCGCCGGCCTCCCGCTACCGCCCGTCGGCCACACCCTCCTCGCCATCGGCCGCAAACGCTAACGCCCCAGCGCCTTAGCAATCGCCCCTTCTGCAATCGGCGCCATCAGTCCATAACCCTTCGTATTCGGGTGCAGTCCATCCCCCGAGTACCCGTCCTTCAGCCAGCCCTTCTCATCCACGAACGCCGAAAAGTAATCGGCATATATTGCGCCGGTCTTCGCCGCATACTCTTTCAACCACGCATTCAGCTTTAAGATATCGGCCGGCGGCCGCTGCGCGGTCTTCGGACGCGATGTGTAATCGCTCACCGGCAACACGGAACACAGAATCACTTTGATCCCATGAAGCTGCGCCAGTTCCGTCATCGCCTGCACGTTCTGCGCAATCATCGTCTGCGTCATTGGCCCGGTGTTCCGCGCGATATCGTTAGTGCCCGCCAGAACAATCATCGCCGCCGGCTTCAGGTTAATCACGTCCGGGAACAATCGCACCAGCATCTGTTGGGTCGTCTGCCCGCTAATGCCGCGATTCACATACGGCTTGCCCGGAAACGCTTCCGCCAGTTTCCAGGCGTCCGTAATCGAGTCCCCGTAGAACACCACTCGCCCCGCCTGCGGCTGCAGCGCGGCATTGGCGGCATGATACCGGCCCAGTTGATTCCAATCCTGCAACTGGTCCGCCAGCGCCTGCGCCGAAAACTGCAGGCAGCAGTTTGCGCGCGGCGGCGCGAATTCCTCCACCAACTGTGCCGAAGCGGCCAACGATCCCAATGCAAGTACGGCAACGGTCTTGAGTTTCATTGGTAGATTATGGCGCGGTTTCAGCACGAGTGCCGATCCGTTTCCATGGAATCCCCTTTCAAACCGTGCGTGCGGTTTTCCCGCACACGGCTT
>Ga0315912_10001340_pt1 | contig 31039 bp, 31 predicted proteins | sample VfabasoilMG_FD_204469 | JGI IMG/M metagenome (GOLD analysis project Ga0315912, IMG submission 204469) | Garden soil microbial communities collected in Santa Monica, California, United States - V. faba soil | ecosystem: Environmental > Terrestrial > Soil > Garden | place: USA: California...
GTACATCCAAGGGAACAAGGCCGAGCTCTGGAAGACCACGGAGACGCCGGGGTTCAGTCCCTTCAAGGGTTTCCCGTGATAGAGGACCTTTCCCTGGCTGGGAGCGATGAGGCCGGAAAGGACCCGTAAGAGCGTGGATTTCCCGCAGCCGGAGGGCCCCAGGATCGCCACGACCTCGTCCTGATGGACCTCCAACTGGATGTCCTGGAACACTTCCAAGGGTTTCCCGTTGGGCAGGATGAATTCTTGGCTGACACCCCGCATCTCCACCAGCGCCGGTCCCTTGGTCGTGGAGGGTTCGGTCGGGGACTTCTCGATGGGTACGGATCCCTCAGGCATCGTCTCTCCTAACACGGGGCCATGGTGTGGATCACTTGTTCATGGCGTATTTGTGCTCGGCCAATTGGCTAAGCTTGTCCCACACCAGGCGGTTGAAGGTGACCACCACCAGGGCCATCACCACCACACCGGCCGCCAGCATCGGGAAGTCGGCTTGCGAGGCCGAGAGACTGATCTGGGAGCCCAAGCCCCAGGCCGATTGTTCCTTCCCTTTGAAGGTGACATATTCCGCCACGATACTGGCGTTCCAAGCCCCCCCGGCGGCCGCCACCATACCGGTGATCAGGTAGGGGAAGATGCAGGGCAGGTAGAACTGCTTGAACCTTTGCCAACCCCCGAAGCGGTAGACGCGAGCGGCCTCCTTCAGGTCGGAAGGGATGGCCGTGGCCCCCGCCACCACATTGAACAGGATATACCACTGCACTCCCAGCAGCATCAGGAAGACGCTCCCGGTCGAAAGAGGGATCCCGACCTTGGCCATGAGCAGGATGGCCACGGGGAAGATCATGGGAGCGGGGAAGGAGGCGATGATCTGGATGACGGGTTGGAGCATCCGGGAGAGGCGTGGCGAGAGCCCGATCCAAAGCCCTACCGGTACCGTCCAGAGAAGCCCCAGGGCCACCGCGAACAGCACCCGGGCCAGGGTGGCGAAGGCCTTCCCGAAGAGAAGGAGCCATTGGGAAGGGGAGACCCCCGCGAAAAGCGACACGATCTTGAATATCCCGAACCCCAGGATCGACAGCAGGCCAAAAAAAGCCAAGAGGGAAAGGACCCGAAGGGGAGCCTTCGTCCTTTCGGGGGTGGAGGTCAGGGGGTCGGGTTTGAAAGCGCCTTCCTCAAGGGAGACCGCGGCGCGTCGGGACCATTCCCGGATGGCCGCCACCAACTTCGAACGCTTCAGTAGGTCCAGGAACCAGGAACGGGGCGGGGCCTCCTCCGCGCGTTCCTCCATGCGGAATTTCTGTCCCCAAGCCACCATGGGTTGCCACAGCAATTGGTCCAACAGCACGATGATGGTCACCATCGTCACGACCCCCAGGCCCATGGCGCCCCAATCGCCTTTTTCCATGGCCACGCTCATGTAGGAGCCGAGGCCTGGCAGGCGGAAATCCTTATCGCCCAGCACGAAGGCCTCACTGATCATCAGGAAGAACCATCCCCCGGCCATGCTCATCATGCTGTTCCAGATGAGCCCGATGGCGGCGAAGGGAAGCTCCAGGCGAAGCGCCCTTTGCCGCCAATTGAAGCGATACACGTCGGCGGCGTCCTTCAAGGAGGAGGGAAGGGCCTTCAAGGAATGGTAGAAGCTGAAGGTCATGTTCCAGGCTTGGCCCGTGAAGATCATGAGCACCGAGGCCAGTTCGAGGCCGATATTGTTCGAGGGGAAGAGCGCGGCCAGGGCCAGCACCAAGCCGGGTAGGAAGCCCAGCACCGGGACGCTCTGGAGGATGTCCAACAACGGCACCAGCACCTTCTCGGCACGATGGTCGCGCGCGGCCCAATAGCCGTAACCCAAGGTGAAGGCCAGGGAAAGAAGGTAAGCGATGAGGCCGCGGGAGAGGGAATAGCAGGCGTACTTGGGAAGGGCCGAGGCGGAGAGGTCGATCTCCACCGTCGGACGCACCGGTGCCTGCCATTCCTGCGCTACGGTGGCCACGAGGACCACGAGCCCCGCGCCTCCCAAGAGCACGCAGAGGTCCACCCACCACTTTTTAGGGGTCTGCAGGAGGAAGGAGGAGGCGTCGCCCCAGGCTTTATGGAACTGGTTCATGGGACCCTTCGAGATCTCTTGCCGCAGGGTGACCGTTCCCACGCGGGACGGCCACGCCATGGATAGGATGGCCTTGATGGAATCATAGGCTCGGGGTCGGAAAGGCGGGAAGCGAAAACTTCCTTAAGAAACCGAGGGACGCTCCTAGGAGGGGAGGGGTAAGATGGAAGCCCGAAAGGAGTCCCATGGTCGTGATCCTTCTCGTCCTTCTGTCCTTCGGGGTGCCCGCCTTGGCCGCGACGCCGGAGCTTCCCCTCGTCCCGGCGACCCAGACCCTCTCCCCCACCCCGGGGACACCTCCTCCCTTCACTCCGACCCCCAGTCCCACCCCTTCGAAGGGCGTTTGGCGGCCCGTGGAGAAGGTGTTGGGGCGCGAAGGGGATGTCCTTGCGGGTGTCTTTTACTTAGCCTTCCCCCGCCATGACCTGAACTTGATGATCGAGGGGACCGTCTTGGAGCCTCCCATGGTGGAGAGCGTCCTTTCCTTCCAAGGGCCGCCTTCGGAGACGTCCCTCTTGAGGGCCCGGTTGATGCTCCTGGACCGGGAGGTCCCGACCACCCTGGCCCGGCTCCTGGAAGAGGGGCTGGAAGTGAGGGGTCTGGAGGCTCCTTTTTGGAACGCCGCTCCAGGGGTGAAAGAACTCGAGGTCCATGGAAAAGGCCGGCCGGAAAGGGTGTCCGGGGCCTTGAAGAGGGCCTTGAGGGGGACCGGGACCTTGAAGGAAGCCCCGACGCCCACGGCCCCTAAGGTCGTCCCGACCCTGGTGGAGGAGGTCTTCGGCCCGGCCCGCCGGGACGGTCCCACCCTGCGTTATGACCTCCATCGGGGTCCGTCCGACGAAGAAGGGATGGTCCTTAACAGGTGCTCCCTTGTCTTCCAAGGGGAGGGGGACCGGTCCGCGGTCCAGGGGGATTGGGTCTTGGCTTCGGCGGAAGCGCCCAGGGTCCTTCGGGCGCTTTTGTCGGCTGGGTTCAAGCCGGCTTTTCTCCGTCCGGGGGACCGGGGGAACGACGCGCGCCTGAGGTTCTGGTACGCGGGACCTTTGAAGGAGGTCCTCCCAACGCTTTTGAAGGAATGGGGAAGGCTTGTTCCCACGCCCTCCCCCGCCCCGGGGCCCTGAGCCGGGGGTTTGCCGTGGTCGTTAGCCCGAAGGGCCGTGCTAGAATGACGGCCTTCCAAAGAAGCTCCGCAGCCACCATCACAAGGGGGACGACATGACAGCCACGGCGGAACAATTGAAGCAGGCGGATTTCGGGGTGCTCGGCATCGCCGTCATGGGCGAGAACCTGGCCATGAACATCGAGGACCACGGTTTCTCGGTGGCGGTGTGCAATCTCAGGAGCGACCGGGTCACGCCCTTCATGGCGAAGAACAAGGGCAAGAAGTTCATCGGGGCCCAGACCCTCGAGCAGTTCGTCTCCGCCCTCAAGTCCCCCCGCCGGGTCATGCTCATGGTCAAGGATGGGAAGCCGGTGGACGACGCCATCGCGCTCCTCAAGCCCCTGCTCTCCAAGGGCGACATCATCATCGACGGCGGTAATTCCTGGTTCAAGGACACCCAACGGCGCGAGGCCGAGCTCACGAAGGAAGGCTTCTATTTCTTCGGGGCGGGCGTCTCGGGCGGGGAGGAAGGCGCGCGTTTCGGGCCTTCCATCATGCCGGGCGGATCCCCCAAGGCCTACGAGTTCGTGAAGCCCGTCTTCGAGGCCATCTCGGCCAAGACCAATAGCGGGCCTTGCGTGACGCACTGTGGTCCCGATGGGGCCGGCCATTTCGTGAAGATGGTGCACAACGGCATCGAGTACGGCGACATGCAGCTCATCGCCGAGAGCTACGACATCCTTCGCAAGGTCCTGGGCCTGAAGGCCGCGGAGATCGGCGCCATTTTCACCGAGTGGAACAAGGGCATCCTGGACTCTTTCCTTATCGAGTTGACGGCCAAGGTCTTCACCGTCAAGGACGATGAGACGGGGAATCCCCTGGTCGACATGATCCTGGACAAGGCGGGACAGAAGGGGACGGGCAAGTGGACGGCGCAGATCGCCCTCGATATGGGCATCCAGATCCCCACGATCGTGGCGGCGCTCGACGGGCGCGGCATGTCCTCCATCAAGGAGGAAAGGATGAAGGTGGCCAGCCAGATCCAGGGGCCGAAGATCTCCTTTAGCGGTGACAAGAAGCAGCTCATCGACGCGGTCAGGGACGCCCTCTATGACTCCAAGGTCTGTTCCTACACCCAGGGCATGCGCCTCATCAAGGCGGCTTCCGATGAGTACAAGTGGGCCGTGAACCTCCGGGAGATGGCCCGCATCTGGAAGGGCGGGTGCATCATCCGAGCCAAACTGCTCGACGAGATCATGCAGGCTTACGACCGCAACCCGTCGCTTCCGTCCCTCCTGTTGGATGAGTCCTTCAAGAAACAGGTCACCTCGACCCAGGGCAACTGGCGCAAGGTGGTCGCGGTGGCCGTGGAGAACGGGATCCCCACGCCCGCCATGTCGGCTTCCCTCGCCTATTTCGACGCTTACCGCACGGCGGACCTGCCGCAGAACCTCACCCAGGCCCAGAGGGATTTCTTCGGGGCCCATACCTACCAGCGCACGGACAACCCGGAAAAGGGGTTCCTACACACGGATTGGCTGTCGAAGACGAAGTGAGGGGGGCATCCCTCTCAAAGTGAGAGTTGTGGTCGTGGATCGGTCCGATGGGTCGGATCCGACCGACCCAGCAGGTCCCTATTTTGAAAGGAGAAAAGCGATGAACAAGAAAGCCATCCTATTGGGGGCGATGATCTCGTTGTTGGCGTCGGGGGTCTTCGCCCAGGACTTCCACTTCGGTCTCCAAGCCGGGGCGAACGTTTCCAGTTTGACGGGTGAGGATGTGGCCACCGCTGTCGGAGGGGGGAGCCTGTCCAACAAGATCGGGTTGGTGGGCGGTGTCGTCCTCCAGCTGGACCTCTCGGCCATGTTCGCCATTTCCCTGGAACCCTATTACACCCAGAAGGGCATCCTGACCTCTTCCGGCGGGAGCGAGACGACCCTCGACCTCTCCTACGTCGAGGTCCCCCTGATGCTCAAGTACTACATCCCTCTCGGACCGGTGAAACCCTCGATCCAGGCGGGTGGGTCCTTGTCCTTCAATACCTTGGCGCAAGCTGTCCAGGACGGGGATAGCGATCCACTGGATGATATTTCCTCCACGGATGTGGGTGTCATCGCAGGCGTCGGGCTGGATATCGACAAGTTCTTCATCAATGTCCGCTATGAGATCGGGCTCACCAACGTGAGCACCGATCCCGCGATCCTCATCCAGAACGGCACCTTGAGCGCGATGATCGGTTGCTTCTTCATGTAAGGGGCAGGGGGTCGAAAGCAGGGTCAAAGGCCCAGGGTTTCTCCTGGGCCTTTTTTGTTTTTAGGCTTGTGAAAGTTTTCACATGAAGAAGGGGGTAAGCACTCCCGATAGTCGAAAAAACAGTGTTTTCCATGGTTTTGAGGGGGTCCTTGTGAAAGATTTCACATTGACCCAAACCTGCGAATCTTCATACAATCAGGCCCGATCCAGCCCCTTTCACCCCATGAGAACCCCCTCCGGGACCGGATCCAAGCCTCCAGGAGCCCCGGAATGGACCAAGAACTCCTTAAGAACCTTTTTCCCATTGGGCTTGGCCTCCTCTTGGCCATGGCTGTTCCCGCCGCTTTGCTCCTCCTTTCCGCCCTTTTGGGCCCCCGAAAGGACAGCGCCATCAAGCTCGCTCCTTATGAATGCGGCATCCAGACCCAAGCCTTGGAGGGGGATGCCCGCCGGCACTTCAATGTGAAGTTCTACCTGGTGGCCATGTGCTTCCTGGTCTTCGATGTGGAGGTGGTGTTCCTTTTCCCCTGGGCGGTGTTGTTCCAAAAAATGGCCTGGGGAGGCTTCCTGGCGATGTTGGGTTTCCTCGGGGTGCTGGCCTTCGGCTGGTTCTACCTAGTGAAGAGGGGGGCCTTGGAATGGGAGTAGCCCACGAGAATTTCCCCGCCATGACCACCCGCCGCGACGCGGTGGTGGCCTGGGGCCGCAAGAACTCCCTCTGGCCCCTTCCTTTCGGCACGGCCTGTTGCGCCATCGAGTTCATGGGGGCCGTGTCCTCGGTCTTCGACATCTCGCGGTTCGGTGCGGAGCTGGTGCGTTTCTCTCCTCGGCAATCGGACCTTTTGCTCGTGGCAGGCACGGTCACCTTCAAGCAGGCGCCCATCCTGCGCCAGATCTGGGAACAGATGTGCGAACCCAAGTGGGTCATCTCGATGGGGGTCTGTGCCTCGGCGGGTGGCTTCTACAACAACTATTGCACGGTGCAGGGCATCGACCAGGTCATCCCGGTTGACGTGTACATCTCGGGATGCCCCCCCCGGCCGGAGGCCATCCTGGACGCCGTGATGAAACTGCAGGACAAGATCGACCGGCCGGGGGCGCATCCCGGGCCGCAGTTCAAGGTCCCAGAACCTAAATTCAACTACTGAGGACCCTTCCCCATGGACCATCCGACCCTCCTCGAAAAGCTCAACGCCCTCTTGCCAGGCAAGGTCCTCGGTTCCACCGATCGCTTCGGCTCGCTCGAGGTGGCGGTGGACCGAAAGGCCTTGGCGGAGGTCGTTGGGACGCTCCGGAACGATCAGGACCTGGCCTTCGACATGCTCATCGACCTGGTCTCCATCGACCTTTCCCTCTATCCGGGATGGACCGGGGACCGCTTCGCGGTGAACGTGCTCTTGAAGTCCCTCCCGAAGAACCATCGGCTCCAGCTCAAGGCCACGGCCCCCGAGGACGATCCCTCCTTCCCCTCGCTCGCCGGTCTCTACGCGAACGCTGATTGGCTGGAACGCGAGGCGTGGGACCAAATGGGCCTCAAGTTCACGGGACACCCCAACCTGAAGCGGATCCTCAACCACCATGAGTTCGTCGGCCATCCCTTGCGCAAGGACTACCCCATCACGCGGCGGCAATGGCTCTCGGCCAATGAATCGCTCATGGACGAGATGGATGTGCGCTTGAAGACGAAAGGCTACCGATGAGGACGCTCGATCCCAAGACCCTCCTGCCCGAAGGCGCCAGCGCCGAGGGCCTCGACGTCGTCTCCCGCGAGGACCGGGACGACCTGGTCTTCGTCAACCTCGGGCCCAGCCATCCGGCCACCCACGGGACGTTGCGCGCGCTCGTGGCTTTGGACGGGGAGACCATCAAGGCCGCCGTCACTGAGATCGGTTACCTGCACCGGGGTTTCGAAAAGGACTGCGAGGTGCACACCTACCAACAATGCATCCCCTATACCGACCGCCTCAACTACGTCTCGGCCATCATGAACAACGTGGGGTTCTGCAAGGCGGTGGAGCGCATGCTGGGGATCACCCTTCCCGACCGGGCGATGGTCCTTCGCCTCATCACCTGCGAGCTCAACCGCATCATCGATCACCTAGTGGCGGCCGGGACGAACCTGGTGGACATCGGGGCCTTGACCAACTTCTGGTACTCCTTCAACGCCAGGGAGAAGGTCTACGACATCCTGGAAAAGCTCTGTGGGGCGAGGCTCACCTCCAGCTACACGCGCATCGGGGGGCTGTCCCGGGACGTCTATCCCGCCTTCGCCGACGAGGTGCGAACGGTGCTCAAGGACGTGCGCCGGGCCGTCGGGGAACTGGAAAGGCTCGTTTCCAAGAACCGCATCTTCCTGGAGCGCACCCAGGGTGTCTGCGTCATCTCCAAGGAAAAGGCCATCTCCTACGGCTGGACCGGGCCGACGCTCAGGGCCTGCGGGGTCGAGTACGACCTTCGCAAGGCCGAGCCCTACTACCACTATGAGGACTTCAAGTTCGAGGTGGTGGTGGGCACGAAGGGCGACATCTACGACCGCATCTTCGTAAGGCTGCTCGAGATCGAGGAATCCTCCTCCATCATCGAGCAGGCCCTGAGGAAGCTGCCGGAAGGTCCCGTGATGTCCGACGACAAGCGCGTGGCGGTGCCCCCCAAGGAGCGCACCTACGGCAACATCGAAGGGCTCATGAACCACTTCAAGATCATCATGCACGGCATCTGCCCCCCGGCAGGGGAGGTCTACGACTTCACCGAGGCCGCCAACGGGGAACTTGGCTTCTCCATCGTTTCCGACGGTTCCAAGAACCCCTACCGCGTGAAGTGCCGCCCGCCCTGTTTCATGAACTTCGCGGCCTACGCCGAGATGGTGGAGGGCGGGATGGTGGCGGACGCCGTGGCGAACCTAGGGTCCATCAACATCATCGCGGGGGAGCTCGACCGATGAGCCTGAAATTCAAGGAATCCACCGTTCAGGAGTTCGAGGGGATCGCTTCGCGCTATCCCGTGCGCCGGGCCGCCTTGCTGCCAGCCTTGTGGCTCGCCACCCGCGAGTTCGGCTGGGTCTCGGAAGAGGCCATGGTCGAGGTGGCGAAGCTGGTCGGCTGTTCCCCCGCCCAGGTGTTGGAAGTGGCGCATTTCTACACCCTGTACCAGAAGAAGAAACCGGGGAAGTACCACCTGCAAGTGTGCCAAACCCTCGCCTGCATGTTGGCGGGCTCGGAGGAGGTCAAGAAGACCATCGAGCGCGTATTGCACCTCAAGCCGGGGGAGACCACGCCGGACGGAAAGTTCAGCTTACAGATGGTGGAGTGTTTGGCTTCTTGTCATACCGCGCCTTGCCTGCAGGTGAACGATGACTACCACGAGAACCTGACGCCGGAAACGACCGAGAAGCTCATCCGCGACCTGGCGGGGAAATGACCATGGGCGACTTCCAACCCCAACTGACCAAACGCTTCGGGATGAAGGACAGCCACAAGCTCAAGACCTACCTTGAGTCGGGCGGTTACGAGTCCTTGAAGAAGCTCTTCGCCATGACCCCGGAGCAGGTCACCGAGGAAGTGAAGGCCTCAGGGCTCAAGGGTCGCGGCGGGGCCGGCTTCTCGGCAGGGATGAAATGGGGCTTCGTGCCCAAGGGTGGGGCCAAGCCCGTTTATCTGGTGGTGAACGCCGACGAAGGAGAGCCCGGCACTTTCACGGACCGGTTCATGATGCTCCACGACCCGCACCTTCTGGTGGAAGGGATCATCTGTGCTTCCTATGCCATCGGATGCCATACGGCCTACATCTATGTGAGGGGCGAATTCCTCGAACAGATCAAGCGGTTGGAAGCCGCCATCGCCGAGGCCAAGGAGGCCGGGTATCTCGGTAAAGCCATCCAGGGGTCCAACTTCGACCTGGAGATCTGGGTGCACCGCGGGGCAGGGGCCTACATCTGCGGGGAGGAGACGGGTCTCATCGAGTCCCTGGAGGGCAAGAAGGGCCAGCCTCGCATCAAGCCGCCCTTCCCGGCCATCGTGGGAGCCTTCGGTTGCCCCACCATCGTGAACAACGTGAAGACCCTCGCCTCCGTCCCCTGGATCCTGGCGAACGGCGCCAAGGCTTACGCGGCGCTGGGGACGCCGGAGTCGCAAGGCACCCATGTTTTCGGCATCTCGGGCCACGTGAACCAGACCGGGATGTGGGAGCTGCCCTTCGGGATGCCCATGATGGATTTCATCCGTGACTACGGCAAGGGCGTGAAGGGCGGGGCCCTGAAGGCCGTCATCCCCGGTGGGTCCTCCTGTCCGGTCCTCACCGCCAAGGAATGCGAGGACCTCACCCTCACCTACGAGAGCATGAAGTCCCACGGCACCATGTTCGGCACGGGCTGCGTGACGGTCATGAACGAGCACACCGACATGGCCAAGGTCCTCAAGAACCTGACCCACTTCTACCGGGACGAGTCCTGCGGCCAATGCACGCCCTGCCGGGAAGGCAGCGCTTGGGAGGACAGGCTCTTGAAGAAAGTGCTTTCCGGCGAGGGGTCCGAGAAGGAACTTGAGCTCATGCTCGAGACCTGCGACAACATGGAGGGCAAGACCATCTGTGTCTTCTCCTCGGCCCTGGCCTTCCCCGTGAGGAGCTTCATCAAGAAGTTCCGTCCCGACTTCGAGAAGTACTTCGTGAAGGGCGCCGTATCGGTACCGGGGGCGGTCTCCTGATGGCCAAGATCACCCTCAACGGACAACCCATGGAGGTCCCGGACGGCGCCAACGTGCTGGAGGCCGCCCTCTCCAACGGCGTGCCCTTGGAACATTTCTGCTATCAGCGTTACCTGCCGGTGGCGGGCAATTGCCGCACCTGCATGGTGGAGATGGACACGCCCAGAGGTCCCGTGCTGGCCATCGGTTGCAACACCAAGGTGGCCGACGGGATGGTCATCCGCACCGATGCCCCCAACGCCAAGAAGGCGCAGAAGACCGCCCTGGAGATGCTGCTCCTCGACCATCCGTTGGATTGCCCCGTCTGCGACAAGGCGGGGGAGTGCAAATTGCAGGACCAGTACATGCAGTACGGGCTCTACGATTTCCGCCGCGGCGTGCCCCGCGACTTCAAGGGCGGCAAGGCCGAGGACATCGGTGAGCACATCGTGCTGGACACCGAGCGTTGCGTGCTCTGCACCCGCTGCATCCGTTTCGTGGACGAGGTGCCCAAGACCTCGGAACTGGCCATCGTCAATCGCGGCCACGATTCCAAGATCACCATCTTCCCCGGCATGCGGCTCGACAACCCCTACTCCGGCAACACCACCGATATCTGCCCCGTGGGGGCCCTCACCTTGAAGGAATTCCGCTTCCAGCAAAGGGTCTGGTTCCTCAAGAAAACGGAGTCCGTCTGTCCCGGCTGCGCGCGAGGCTGCGACATCACGGTGGAGCACAACAAGGGGCGGATCTGGCGTTTCATGCCCCGGGAGAACCCCGAACTCAACAAGACCTGGATGTGCGACGAGGGACGGTTTTCCTTCATAGACCAGCAGGAGAACAGGCAAGAGGCCATCCGTCTGGGCCACGGCACGGACGATCTAAAGGGCGCGCTCAAAAAGCTCGCGGACATCCTGGGTGGCCTCCAAAAGGACGAGGTGGCTGGGATCGCCTCCCCCTACGCGGCCCTGGAGGACAACTTCCTCCTCAAGAAGCTCTTCGAGAAGCGTTTCGATGTGAAGAACTTGGCGGCGCCGACCTGGGCCAAGAAGGGCGAGGCCGATCAGGTCCTGAGGCTCGCCGAGAAGTACCCCAACGAGCAGGGCGTGAAGCTCCTTGGTATCGGGGAAGGGGACGCTTCCTTTTGGGAGAAGCTGGAGAAGGGCGTTTTCAAGGCCGTGATCGTGATGCACCAGGACCCTTTCGGGCAGGACCCGGTGAGAGCCAAGGAATATTTCAGCAAGGTGAAGGCCTTGGTGGTCCTCACCGTCCATCAGACCCAAACGAGCCGCGAAGCGGCCATGGTGTTCCCGGTGAGGGCCTTCTATGAGAAGGACGGCACCTTCGTGAACGCGACCTCACGTTTGCAGCGTTTCCGCCTGGCCCTGGAACCGGAGGACCCGAACGTGGTGGAAGCCTCCCTCTGGATCTCCCGGTTGGCCAAGGCCCTGGGCGTGGAGGGGATGGACTTCCCTGACACGCCCTCCGTCTTCAACGCCATGGCGAAAGAGGTCGGACCCCTTTCGGGGCTGACTTTCAACAGCTTATCCTCGATGGGGAAGGTGCTGGACCTGAAACCCATCGCCCCGGAGCCCTTCGTCGGCGTGAAGGCCCAACCGAACGTGCTGGGGAAGGCCTTGGGGGTGACGAATGGCTGATTCCACCTTCACCCTTCTCAATATCGTCATCATGGTGGTCGTCATGTGGGCCACGCCGCTCCAATTCATCCCCTTCTTCATCTGGCTGGAGAGGAAGGGCAGCGCCATCATCCAGGACCGCATCGGTCCGCAACGAGCCGAGATCCTCGGCTTCCGTCTCTTCGGCCTCGTCCATAATTTCGCCGACGTCATCAAACTGCTCTGGAAGGAGAACATCACCCCTTCCGCCGCGCACCGCGCTTATTACCTGCTCGCCCCCTTCTGGTCCATGACCCTCTCCCTGCTGCCGCTGCTCCTCATCCCTTTGGCGGCGCCCCTGGAGCTGGGCGGGCGCAAGGTGGTCTTCCAAGCCGCGGACCTCAACATGGGCCTGCTCTTCATCCTGGCCTTGACGAGCCTGGGCGTCTTCGGGGTGATGCTGGCGGGTTGGGCCTCCAACAACAAGTTCTCCCTGATGGGGGGCCTGAGGTCCTCCGCTCAGATGATCTCCTATGAGATCTCCATGGGTCTCTCGGTGGTGGGCCTGCTCATGGTCACCCAAAGCGTGAGGGTCTCCGAGATCGTGGAGGCCCAATCGGGGAACTGGGGGATCTTCCTCCAGCCCATCGGGTTCCTGCTCTTCCTCACAGCGGTCTTCGCGGAAACGAACCGCAATCCCTTCGACCTGGCGGAAGGGGAATCGGAGCTCGTGGCGGGTTACCACATCGAGTATTCCAGCGTGAAGTTCGCGCTCTTCTTCATGGCCGAGTACGCCAACATGGTGGCGGCGGCTTTCCTCCTCTCCACGCTCTTCCTGGGGGGCTATCAGGTGCCCTTCGCCCCCACGGAGACGCTCCGAGCGAACCCGGGGGCGGTGTTCACCGTCCTGCTCCTGCTCGTGGCGACCTTGGGCGGGGGAGTGGGTGTCCTCATCCTCAAGCGCGCTAGGCAACAGGAGACCCTCCATCGGGGGATCAAGCACCTGGAACCTTTCCTCTTGGGTTGGATCGGTCTGGCCAAGGCCGGCGCGGCGCTCCTCCTCCTGGCCCTCTTCGGGGCCGGGGTCCTCACCCTTCCTTCCTGGGCCCCGCCCGTGCTGGCCGCGGTCCTGCAGATGACCTGCCTGCTCTTGAAGGTCCTTTTCTTCTGTTGGTTCTTCGTGTGGGTGCGTTGGACCCTTCCGCGCTTCCGTTACGACCAACTGATGGACATGGGATGGAAGGTGATGTTGCCGCTGGCCTTGGTGAACCTGCTGGTGACGGGGATCGTGTTGCTGATCGTGAAAGGCTAGGAGAGATCATGAGGGTCGTTGAGCGTCCAAAACCGAGCCTGGCGACGAAGGTGTACCTCGTCGAGGTGGCCAAGGGGCTTTACCTCACGTTGCGTCACGTCCTCTTCAACCTCCTGAACCCCAAGCGCCTGCCCATCGTCTTCTTCCCGGAGCAGAAGAAGGGCCTGCCCCCCGCCACGAGGGGACGTCACCGCCTCATGAAGCGTGAGGATGGGAGCCCTCGCTGCACGGCCTGCATGCTCTGCGCCACGGCCTGCCCGGCGGAATGCATCCATATCCTGGCCGAGGAGGTGCCGGACCCTTCCATCGAGAAGCGGCCGGTCAAGTTCGACATCGATATGCTCCGTTGTGTCTTCTGTGGTTTCTGTGTGGAGGCCTGTCCCCTGGACGCCATCCGCATGGATGTGCCGGAGGTGACGATCGCGGACTTCACGAGGAACGGCCTGGTCTATGGGAAGGAGTTCCTCATGGACCATGATAACCAGGACTTCGTGCCGGGTTACAATCCTCCCAGGCCGGTCACTTGGACCCATGGTCCGAAGGCGAGGCCCTGATGATCGAAACGATCCTGTTCTACTCCTTGGGGACGGTATTGCTCGGGTCCGGGCTCCTGGTCATCACGCGCACCAATCCCCTGGCCTCGGCCATCGCCATGGTGGTGGCCTTCGGGGCCTTGGCGGGGGTCTATGGCCTGCTCTCGGCCGGTCTCTTGGCCGTGCTCCAGGTGCTGGTCTATGCCGGGGGCATCATGGTGCTCATGGTCTTCGTCATCATGCTGCTGGACCTGAGGGCGAAGGACCTGGAGTCCATGAAGGGGAAATGGACGACCGCGCTCCTGTGCCTCTTGGGATGCCTGGGGGTGGCCGGTACCCCCTTCTGGATGGGGGCCCTTTCGGGCCTTCCTTCCGCGAAACCAGCGCTCAAAGAAGGGTTCGGGGGGCTGGCCTCCTTAGGGGAGACCATCTTCGCCTCGCATCTCTTTCCCTTCGAGATGCTCTCGATGCTCTTGTTGGCGGCGGTGGTGGGGGCCTTGGTGCTCTCCAAGAAGAAGCTCTGAAAGGCGGACCGTGGAATACCTGGCACCCGTGACGACGACCCATTACCTGGCCCTTTCCGCCCTGCTTTTCGCGGTGGGGACGGCGGGGGTGCTTTCGCGCCGCAATCTCTTCGTGTCGCTCATGTCGCTGGAGCTCATGCTCAACGCGGTCAACCTGACCCTGGCGGTCTTTTCACGCGCCAACGGTGACGAGACGGGCCAGGTGCTGGCCCTCTTCGTGGTGGCCGTGGCGGCGGCCGAGGCTTGCGTGGGGCTCGCCATCGTGATCGCGCTCTATCGGCTCAAGGAGTCGGTGGACCTGGACCTCTTTAGGAGCTTGAAAGGTTGACCTTGACTCACTCGGGGGATCTTGATGCTTGAACTGAACCAGATACAGGAAACATTGCTCACCGCCGATCGGTGGCTTTGGCTCATCCCGGCCTTCCCGCTCTTGGGAGCGTTGGTGAACGGTCTGCTGACACTCGCGGCCGCCCGGGGGATCCTGCGCCTCCCGCCGGCTCTCCATCCTGTCCTGGCCTGTCTGGCCGCCTTCGCCTCCTTCTTGGCCTCCTGGGGAGCCTTCGCGCGGTTCCGTGCCTCCGCGGAACCCCTCCAATTGGCGCAGGAACTCTTCTCTTGGATCGAGTCGGGTCCCCTCAAGGCCTCCTTCGCCCTGCAGCTCGACGCCCTCTCGGTGTCCCTGGTGGTCTTCATCACCTTCACGGCCTTCCTCATCCACGTCTACTCCGCCGGTTATATGAAGGGCGACCCCGGCTATGGGCGTTATTTCACTTACCTCAACCTCTTCCTGGCCTCCATGCTCATCCTGGTGATGGCCAAGAACCTCCTGCTCCTTTTCCTGGGATGGGAAGGCGTGGGTTTCTGTTCGTACCTCTTGATCGGCTTCTGGTACCAGGACGAGGCCAAGGCGGAGGCCGGCAAGAAGGCCATCATCGTCAACCGCATCGGGGACGCGGGTTTCCTGGCGGGTCTGCTGGCCGTCTACACCTTGGCCGGCACTTTCGACCTGGGCGAGTTGGCCTCCGGCAAGGGAGCCTTCACCGAGGCCACGGCCACCTTGGTGTGCCTGCTCTTCTTCTTCGGGGCCGTGGGCAAGTCGGCCCAGATCCCCCTGCATGTGTGGCTCCCGGACGCCATGGCCGGGCCGACCCCCGTCTCCGCCCTCATCCACGCCGCCACCATGGTGACCGCCGGGGTCTACCTGGTGGCGCGGCTCCACTTCCTCTACGCTTCCGCCCCCTGGGCCGCCCTCGTGGTCTCGGTGGTGGGTGTCGTCACCGCGCTCTTCGCGGCCTCCATCGCGCTGGCCCAGAACGACATCAAGAAGGTGTTGGCTTACTCCACCATCTCCCAGCTGGGGTTCATGTTCCTGGCCGTCGGGGTGGGGGCTTACGGCATCGGCATCTTCCACCTCATCACGCACGGGTTCTTCAAGGCCTGCCTCTTCCTGGCGGCCGGTTCCGTCATCCACGCCCTGCATGGGGAACAGGACATCCGCAAGATGGGGGGGCTCCTCAAGCCCATCCCCTTGACCTGCGTGTCCTTCGTGCTGGGTTGGCTGGCCATCATCGGCTTCCCCGGGTTCTCCGGGTTCTTCAGCAAGGACGGCATCCTTTGGCACGTCCTGGCCACGCCCAACCCCAAGGTGCCTTACCTGCCGCATCTGCTCTACTTCACCGCGCTCTTCACCTCCTTCCTGACGGCCTTCTATATGACCCGATTGACCCTCAGGGTCTTCTTCGGGGAATACCGAGGGGACGCCGAGGTCCTCGAGAAGGCGCACGAGTCACCCCGCGTGATGACCTTCCCCTTGCTCGCCTTGGGGATCGGCTCCCTTTGTGTGGGTTGGATCGGGGTGCCGGAGGCCATCGGGGGGGGCGATTCGCTGGGCCGGTTCCTGGAGCCCCTTTTCTCCCTCTCCACCCCGGTCGCGGACGCCTTGTCCCACAGCATGGAGCCCATCTTCATGCTCTTGGCCATCCTGGTCTCGGGGTTGGGCCTGCTCCTGGCTTGGTATGTGTACGGTCTCAAGCACGTGGTGAGCGCGAAGTTGCTCCAGCTCATCCCGGGCGGCAAGAAGGCCTTGGAAGGGAAGTACTTCGTGGATGAGCTCTATGAAGTGACCATCGTGCGCTGGGTCAAGGGCTTCGCCCAGGTCGTCTCCGACCGGCTGGTGGAACGGCTCCTCGTGGAGGGACTGGTGGACAAAGGCGTGACGGCCCTTTACGCCGTGGCGCGTTGGATGAAGGGGGCGCAGATGGGCCTGGTGCGCGCCTATCTGGGATATATCGCCATCGGAGCCGGGCTGCTCATTTACTGGATGCTGAAGTAGACCGCCGCATTCCTGCGGTAAGAAGGGGTTCGACGTGATCCTATCCTTGCTCATCTTCCTGCCCCTCGCCGGGGCCCTGCTCGTGGGGCTGGCCCCTCGGGACAAGGGCGCCAAGGCTTTCGCCTTCGGCCTCGCCCTTTGCGTGTTCTTCCTATCGCTTTCCCTCTTGAAGGGCTTCGATCCGGCGGACGGGGGTTTCCAGTTCAAGGAACTGCGGGACCTCGTCCCGTCAGTGGGCATCCATTACAGCTTGGGGCTCGACGGCCTCTCCCTTTGGTTGGTGATCCTCACGGCCTTCCTGACGCCCTTGGTGGTGCTCTCCTCCTGGAACCAGGGCTCGGAACGGCCGCGTGGGTTCCTGGCCTGTCTGTTATTGCTCGAGTCCTCCGTGATGGGGACCCTCCTTTCCACCGACCTCTTCCTCTTCTATGTCTTCTGGGAGCTGATGCTCATCCCGGCCTTCTTCCTAGTGGGGCTCTGGGGCTCGGCGGGAAGGACGAGGGCCACCCTCAAGTTCGTGCTCTACACCATGGCGGGGTCCTTGCTCATGTTGGTGGCCCTTCTCTACGTGGTGCGCGAGACGGGGAGCTTCGACTACACGCTCGCCCGCGAGCACCTTTATCCGGAGGACGCGCAGGTCTGGTGTTTCCTGGCCTTCGCGGCGGCCTTCCTCATCAAGGTGCCCCTCTTCCCCTTGCACGGTTGGCTGCCGGACGCCTACGCGGAGGCTCCCACGGGTGGCACGGTGTTCTTCTCAGCCCTCTTGGTGAAGCTGGGGGCCTATGGGCTCCTGCGCTTTTGCGTACCCCTCTTCCCTTACGCGGCCCAGGAGACGGCGCCCCTCCTCTTGGGGCTGGCGGTGGCGGGGATCCTGCATGGGGCCCTCATGGCCTCCATCGCCACCGACGTGAAACGGCTCCTCGCCTATTCCTCCCTTTCGCACATGGGGTTGGTGGTGCTCGGTATCTTCACCTTCACCTTGACGGGCCTGCAAGGGTCCCTCTTCCAGATGCTCAGCCACGGGGTGGCCATGGCGGGCCTCTTCTTCCTGGCTGGGTACCTGGAGGAGCGCTCGGGAAAACGCGGTCTCTCCGATCTCGGGGGTGCCGCCAAGTCCGCTCCCCTGCTGGCGGTCTGTTTCCTTTGGATGATGCTCTCGGTCGTGGGACTTCCCGGTTTCTCTGGGTTCATCGGGGAGCTGCTGGTGCTCTCGGCCGTCTGGAAGGCCTCGCCCGCCTTGGCGGGGGCGGCCTTGCTCGGGTTCGTGCTCTCGGCTTGGTATCTTTTCAACCTCTTCGGACGGTTGTTCCTGGGGCCGGCCAAGGGCGGCGCTTGGAAGGACCTGACCTGGAGGGAGGGCCTTGCGGTGCTGCCCCTGATGGTGCTGGTCCTTTGGATGGGCCTCAAACCCAACCCGATCCTCCGGCCCATGGAAAAGACCCTCACCCTGAAGGTGCTCGAGGAGCTCAAACCCCCGCCGGTCATGACCGATTTCGCGGCCACCCACCGGCGTCTCACCGAGGAGATCGAGAAGGACAAGCGTAACCGCGGGAAAAAATAGCCGCGGATCCATGCGGCAGAGGTATCGATGTCCATGCTTCCCATTGAATTGACCGCCCTTCTCCCCCTGTGGATCGTCTGCGCCGGGGCCCTGGGGCTCCTGGCGCTGGAGGCCCTATTGGGACCCCGCTCCCGCCCCGCGGCGCCCCTCTTGACCGGGGCCGCGCTCTTCCTTTCCCTGGGCTCCACGCTCCAGCTGCTCTCCCTGCCGGCCATGCCGGGACTGCTCTTTTCGGGCGCGGTGGTGGTGGACCTCTACTCCCTCACCCTCATGGGGATCTGCCTGCTCTCGGCGATCCTCGCCTGCGCCTTCTCGGCACCTTACCTGGCGCGGGAGAGGGCCGTGACGGGGGAGTATTACGCGCTGCTCTTGATGGCGGTGGCCGGTATGTTCACCCTGCTGTTGGCCGCGGAGTTCCTCACGCTCTTCGTGGGATTGGAGCTCATGTCGCTTTGCGCTTACGTGTTGGCCGGGTACTTGAGGGTGAAGGAACGCTCCACCGAGGCGGCCTTGAAGTACTTCATGGCGGGGGTCTTCGCCTCGGCCTTCCTGCTCTATGGCATCGCGGTGCTGTACGGGGCCTTCGGCACCTTCGCCTTCCCGGACCTTCGGCTCCTTTTGGAGCACGGAGGGAACGGGATGCCGGCGGCGGCCTGGGGCGCGGCCCTGCTCTTGGTGGGCTTCGGCTTCAAGGTGGCGCTCGCCCCCTTCCACGGATGGGCCCCCGACGTCTATGACGGGGCACCGGCCCCTGTGGCGGGGTTCCTGGCGACCGGGGTGAAGGCTGCGGCGTTCGGGGCCTTCGGGCGGCTCTTTGCCGAGGCCTTCGGCATGCAGGGACCTTGGGTGACCGCCCTTGGGATCCTCGCGGTCGTGACCATGACGGTGGGCAACCTCGGGGCCCTCTCGCAGGGGTCCGTGAAAAGGATGCTGGCCTACTCCAGCGTGGCCCACGCGGGGTATGCGATGGTGGGGCTCTGGGCCGCGGCCCACTCGCCCGCCGATTCCGTGGAGAGGGCTGTGGCTTTTTATCTCTTGGCCTATACCCTCATGACCTCCGGCGCTTTCGGATGGCTCTCCTTCGCGGCCGGTCCTGGGGAGAAGGACCTTTCCCTCGAGGACCTCAAGGGCCTGGGCTTGAAACGTCCCCTCTTCGCCCTTTCCATGGCGGTCTTCCTCTTTTCCTTGGCCGGCATGACCCCGACGGCCGGGTTCTTCGGGAAGTTCTATCTCTTCAAGTTGGCGGTGGACGCGGGGGGAATGGGACTGGTCGTAGTGGCGGTGGCCAATAGCTTGGTCTCGGCCACTTACTATTTAAGGGTCGTGGTCACGCTCTACCGGGAAGGCGGGGAAGGGAAAGCCGGGATGCTCCCGCTCCCGGGGGTCGGCTTCAAGGCCGCCCTTTTGGCCTGCGTCCTGGGTACGATCATCGCGGGTTTCCTCAAGTTCCCTTTTTGAAAGGAGGTCCAGGTATGTTCGAAAGACTGGTCTTTAGGATCGCCGGCTTCTACGGCATCTCGGTGTTGCTCCCCTTCTACTTCATGGAGAAGGACCCCCGGGCGGTGCCTCTCCCGGAGCTGACCCACCCCGAGTTCTATTACGGGTTCCTGGGTGTGGCCCTGGCCTTCCAGGTGGTCTTCTTCATCATCGCGGCCGATCCCGTGAAGTACCGGCTCCTGATGGTCCCGAGCGTTCTGGAGAAGTTCTCCTTCGCTGGGGCCCTCTTGGCGCTCCACCTCCAGGGGCGGTTCCCCCAGCAGATGCTCCTGGCCGGGACCCTCGACCTCATCCTGGGATGCCTCTTCCTTTATTGCTTCCTGAGGCCGATCAAGGGATAGGTCCTTGGGCAGCGGTCTTCTGGATGGGCTGATGGGAGGGTGGCATGTCAAAGAAGTTCCCTTGGGGTGATGTTGTCCTCCTTTTCCTCAGTTCAGTGCTGGCCTTCGGCGGGAGCCTTGGCTTCCTTCAGCCCCGCGGTCCCAACGACCGGCTCATCGGCCTGACCTGCATGGTCGGCTTCGGCCTGGCAGCCTTCGTCTTCGCGGGCAACCTTTGGCGGCGCCACAAGGACAAGGGCTACCGTGGCATCGGGCCGGTGACCATCGCGCCAGGGGTGAAACTCATCGTCAAGAAGGGAAGGGTCCTCCTCTTGGGAGCGGTCCTCCTCGGGTTCGGGAGCTTGGGCGCCACTGCCGCTTGGATGGACCAAGAGCCCCTCGTGGCGGGTTGCGCCGGGCTCTTCGGCCTGGGCGGTCTTGCCCTCCTGTTGCTCTACGGGTCGGGCATCGGGGGGAGCGAGTACCTGTTCTTCGAGAAGGAGGGCCTTCGCGTCGGCAATGCCAAGGGTTCTTTCCTGGCGGCCTGGGACAATATCGCCCAGGTGGCGTCGGGGGACTACCAGAGCAACGCCGTGGTGTGGGTCTGGTTCAAGGATCCCTTAGCCGCGGCCGCCACCGGCCAAGGCCAAGGGAAGCACTGGTCACCCGGGACGGTCCTCAAGGGGTTCAAGACCACAGGGCTCCTGCAGGGGTCCGATTGGATGGTCATGACCTGGCAATATGGGGTGGACGCGCCGGTGTTGGCCAAGGCGCTGGCCACCTATGCGACCGACCCCGTCGTCAGGGAGGGCTTGGAGAAACGCTTGGAATTGCCCGGGAAGGGATGAGCGGCCAAGGCCGATGGATACCCAAGGGAAGATCGACCTCAAGAACCATGCTGGAAAACCCCATAAGGCCTTATGCCACAATGTTTTTTAAAAGAAGAAGCCGTTTTTAAGGTAATTTATTGTCCGTGAAAGCCCTTCGATACCTTTCCTTCGTAACCGTCCTTCATTTGACGCTACCCCTTCCTGCTTTCCCGGCATCCGCCCTGGGCAAGCTTTCCTCCGACGGTAAGTTCGATGTGGCCGACCTGAGCTTGAAGGAACTCAAGCGCCTTGACGCGGTCTATGCCCCCTCCAAGAGCGAGCAGAGGACCCATGAGGCCCCCGGCACCACCACCATCCTCACCTCCACCGAGATCAAAGTGGGCGGCTTCCGCACCCTGGATGACCTGCTCAACTACGTGCGGGGTTTCTATGTCTCCAATGACCGGAACTACACCTACGTGGGCCTGCGCGGTTTCGGCAGTCTCGGAGGCTATAACTCGCGCGTGTTGCTATTGGTGGATGGCCACCGCGTCAACGACAACGTTTACGGACAGTTCTACACGGGTCAGGACGCGGTCATCGACATGGATATGGTGGACCATGTGGAGATCATCCGGGGCCCGGCCTCGGTGCTCTACGGCTCCAGCGCGGTCTTCGGGGTCATCAACGTCGTCACCAAACGTGGCAAGGACATCGACGGCCTGGTGCTCACCTCCCAAGGCGGGAGCCTCGGCACCCGGGGCGGGGGCTTCCTGGCGGGAGGCGACAACGAGAGGGGCCTGAGCTGGACGTTGCAGGGTTCCCTCTTCGACAGCGACGGCAATCAAAGGCTCTATTATCCGGAGTACGACTCACCCGCCACCAACAACGGTTTGGCCGAGCGGGTGGATGAGGAGGCCAGCCGCCACGCGCGTTTCTCCTTGGGGCTCGACGATTGGTCGTTGCAAGGCGCGTTCCTCCACCGTCGAAAGACCATCCCCACCGGCGTCTATGACACCCAGTTCAACGATCCCGGGACCTACACCGAGGACCTCACTGGCTTCGCACAGTTGGATTACCAGCAAGGAGACCCCGAAGCGGGCCAATGGTGGGGAAGGCTCTTCCTGGATGTCTCCCACTACTTCGGCCACTACGCTCCCGCTGGCGGCGGACCTGCCAACATCGATATGGGTAACGGAGCTTGGTGGGGGGCCGAGCTGCGCTATGCGAGGGTGGTCCTGCCAGGCAACAAGCTCACCCTTGGCGGGGAGTTCATCGATAATTTCCAGCTCGTCCAGAAGAACTACGACGAGGGTTCCGGCTCCCCTTATTTGGACGATGACCGGTCCTCCAACGAATGGGCTTTCTACGCGCAGGACGAGGTCAAGTTGCTCCCCGAACTGCACCTGACCCTCGGGGGGCGCTATAACCACTTCTCACCCTCCGGTGGGCAGTGGGTGCCACGCACCGCCCTCATCTGGGGGCCGACCTCCTCCACCGTGCTCAAGGCCGTGGCCGGCAAGGGTTTCCGCGCGCCCAGCCCCTTCGAGCTCTATTACGAGGACAACGGCAACAGCCAACTGCCCAACCCCTCCCTCAAGATCGAACAGTTCCAGACCTATGAGCTCGATTGGGAGCAGGTCCTCTCCCAGCGCAGCCGCGTCATCCTCTCGGTCTTCCACTATCTGGGAGAGGGCCTGATCCTGGCCACCCAGGACACGATGACGTCCCTGCTCATCTACCAGAACATCGGCCGGTCCTCCGGCAACGGCCTGGAGCTGGAGTACCAGTACCACGACGAGTCGGGTGTGCAAGGCCGCTTGAGCTGGGCCCATCAGAGGGCCCAGGACGACCTGACCGACCAGGTGCTGCCGGAGTCGCCCCAGGACCTCGTGAAGGCCAACCTCCAGGTGCCGGTGGTCCCGGAGCTCACCCTCTCGGGCGAGTTCCAGTTCCGCGGGGGCAGTTACGGCACCAATGGGGCTTGGACGGGGGAGTATGGCTCGGTGAACCTGAAGGCCTACCTGCCCAAGTTCCTCTTGCCGGGCATGGAGGCGAACCTGGCGGTCTACAACCTATTGGACGCGCGCTTCTCGCACCCAGCCTCCAACGCGCACCTACAGACCTCCCTGCCGCAGGACGGCCTGGTGGTCTGGGCGCACCTGGGGTGGCGGCCATGAGGACGCTCAAGCTCCTGGCCCTTGCGGCCTTGCTGGTCCCGGGACTCGCCCTCGCGGCGGGGGTCTCGGAATATTCCATCAAGTCGGCCTACCTGCTCAACTTCGCCAAGCTGGCCTCCTGGCCCACCTCGGCCTTCCAGGGCCCCGAGGCGCCGGTCGTCATCGGTATCCTGGGGAACGACCCCTTCGGCTCCGCGCTGGATTCCGCCCTGAAGGGAAGGACCGCAGGTAAGCGGCCCATCCTGGCCAAGCGCTTTGGCGGCGGCGAACCGGACCCTGGGATCAAGGCTTGCCATATCCTCTTCATCTCCCAATCGGAGAAGGACCGCTTGAAGGAACTGCTGTTGGCCTTGAAGGGCACACCGATCCTGACCGTTTCCGAGATCGAGAAGTTCCAACTCCTGGGGGGGATGATCCATTTCGAGCGCAAAGGGGAGAGGATCGACCTGGACCTGGACCCCAAGGCCGCCAAGCGGGCGGGGATCGCCCTGGGCGGGGAGATCCTGGAGGCCTGTCGGCTCTTCTACAAGGCGGACGCGGAGAAGGTGAAGGTCCTCTATTACGAGGGTATCCAGCTCTACCTGGACGGGAAAGTGCGCGAGGCCATCAAGAAATGGAACGAGTGCTTGGAGGAGGACCCTCGCAACGAGGGCGCCTTGAAGAACCTGGAGAAGGCCCATGCCAAGCTCAAGGGCATCCAGAAGCTGCGCTAGGGGAAGATCGGGTCCCGGGGGACCATTCACCCTTAGAATGACGGCATGAGCTTCTGGATCCACAGCTTTTGGACCGGTGTGATGGTGGGCACCCTCCTTTGTTCAGGGGAGCACCCCGGCGCCCTCTTCTTCGCCTGTCTCTTCAACTACCTCTACCGCATCCTGGTCCTCTGGTCCCTCTCCCTCGGTCCTAGCTCCTCCCCCCTGATCGGGCTCCTGACCCGCCCGCCTGGCCCCCACGACGCGCACCTGCCGATGAAGGAAAACGACCGAGGAGGGGCCCCCGCCCAGGTCTGGGCCTATTTCGCCTTGCTGGCCTTCCTGGGTTATGTGGGGTTCATCCTGGCCCACAGCGTGTCGACCACGGAACTGGACGTCGACCTGAGGGGTGGGTTGGCGGAATTGGGCGCAGCTTCCTGGCTCGCCCTGCTCTGGCTGGTCCAGGACGTGACGGGCCGACGCCTGGTGATGGACCCGAAGGAGGCCCTGGCCCACAACCTGGGCTACAACGGGGGAGAGACGGGGGTCTTGGCCTTGACCGTCCTCACGGGGGCGTTCCTTTTGATGATCGGTGAGGGACTTTTCAACATGGCCCGAACGCCCTGGTGGATGGTGGGGGCGCTCCTCTTCTACCGATGGCTCCAAGCGGTAGGGGAGGAAGGCAAGAGGATGAAGTCCGTCCCTTCGGGGAAGGGCGAGGCCCCTTAACGGATGCCGGGGAGCTTCAACTCTTTCAAGGCGTTGTTGAAGTGGGGATCGATGACCTCGTGGCAGCGCCACTCCGGCTTCTCGTACCAGGCCCAAGGCAAGTAGCCCATGTAGCCCATGGCCATGATGTCCTTGAGGAACTGGGTGTGGTCCTTGGGTTTGTCCTTGCCCGTGTATTGGGTCTCGGGATGGGACATGGATTCCCCCACGATGATGGCCTTCTCCCCGTACTCCTTGTTCATCTTCGCCAGGACGTCCCGGTGGGTCTTGGTGATGTCGAACCAAGGGGTCATCCAGTCGTAGTAATGCACGTCGAAGAAGTCGAGCCCCAGCCCCGAATGGAAGTCGTATTGCCAGCCGCACCACTTGAGCCCGGCGCTGCCCACGCTCACCGGTTGCTTCGCCTTGGCGTGCACTTCCGCCGCCATGTCCTTCAGGTAGGCCCGTAGCTCCGCCAGGCTCACCGGTCCGTCGGTGAGCTCTTTGTTCGGGTCGCCACCATCCTCCTTGCGCACCAACCACTCCGGCTCGTTGATGATGTCCCAGGCGAAGACGCCGGGGTGCTTGGCAGCGGCCACCAAAAGGGGCCTCACCGCCTTCTCGATGAAGCTCTTGCGGGTGGCGGGGTTCGCCACCACCTCCTTGAAGCCCTTGCGGCCCAGGTCGAAGGAGGAGAAGGTGGGATAGAGGCGGATGCCGCGCTCGTGGGCGGCGTCGAGGACCTTCACGAAGTTCGCCACCCACCCGGGGGGCAGGCCCGTACAGCGCAGGTCCTTGCCCTTGCCCGTCCAGAGGGGGGATTCCACGAAGTCGGTATAGACCCTCCAGCGAAGTGTCCGGACCCCCCTGGCCTTCATGAGGTCGAGGTCCGTGAGGATGACCTTGAAGCGCTCCTCCCAGCCGGCGTCGGCGAAGTCCCGGCCCCAATCCTTCCAGGCGTAGTTGACGCCCAGGGGGAAGTAGTCCTTGCCCTCCATGTCCTTGACGTAGAGGGGGGCGGCTTGCAGCCCCGCGGCCATCAAGGTGGCGACGAGGAAAGAAGCTGGGGTCTTTTTCATGGGTCCTCCTAGGGTGGGATGCCGCGCCATTGTAGCCGGGTCCCTGATAAATTCCATTTCCAGCGGGTCCCTCCGGCGCCCCGGAAGGTACAATGAGGGCCGGTCACCCATCCGGGCCCTGAAGGAGCCGGTCTTGTCCCTCGAACCCACCTCCGCCATCTTCAAGCACCTTAGGCGGGTGCTCCAAAAGACCTACTTCTTGCAGTTCCTCACGTCCAAGGAGCTGGACAAGCTGATGGGGGCCTTGCGGGCCATCCGGGTCTTCAAGGGCTTCGAGATCGTGAGGCAGGGCGACCCGGGGGACGCCTTCTATCTCATCGCCTCGGGGCGCGTCTCGGTCTGGGTGAACAAGGGAAAGGGCCGCGTGAGGGTGACGGGCTTGGCCACGGACGATTACTTCGGCGAGATGGCGCTCATCTCCAAGGCCCCCCGCAACGCCACGGTGGTGGCGGACGGGTTGACCGAGCTTTTCGTCATCGAGAAACACAACTTCGAGAACCTGCTCATGAAGAACCCCGCCATCGCTGAGAAGCTCAAGATGGCCCACGCCCTGCGCGACGAGGTCAACTCTCGCCTGTCGGATTAAGGGCAGCGGTCCTCGGGCCAGCCGGGAAAAGCCGTTGTCTTTCTTGCTCCATCCGCGGTTCAAACCTCGCGAAGTCTTTGCTAAGCTTGGCGCCGTGAAAAAGACCTTCCGAATCCTTGGGGCCGTCCTGATCCCCGCTGGGATCCTTCTACTTTCCGGTTGCCCGGCGAAGAACAACCCTTCCGGTCCTGCGGGGCCGACGGCCACCCCCACGAATTCTCCCACCGTGACCTCTACCCTCACCTTGAGCCCCACGGCGACTTCGACCTCCACTGGCACCGCCACCTTGACCACGACGGCCAGCGACACCCCGACCTTTACAGCCACTTACACCCGAACGGTCACCTCGACCCTCACCGTGACTTCTACCCTGACGGCGACCCCGACCTTCACGGATACCCGCACGGTCACGAACAGCCCGACCGTGACGGATACCCCCACCGTGAGCCTTACCCCCACGGCCACCCCCTGTTTTTCTGGGGGCTACCAAAGCACTTCCATGGTCGTCAATCCTTTCGCCGAGCAGGTCTTACGAGGGGGGAGAGCTTCTGCCGGGGCCCAGATCGTGAACGTCTGGGTCTACCTCACGGACCCTTCCGGCCGGATCTCGGCGGCGGTCTATGACAGCGCCGGAGGAGGGAATATCGGCGGGCTCCTTTCCCAGTCGGCCCCTCAATCGGCGGTCTCGGGATGGAACAAGCTCCCTTTGCTCGCTCCGGCGGTCATCACGGACCCATTTGGCGATCATTACATGGCCATTTCCAAGGAATTCACCGGTAGCGTGAACCGGATCAATGGGGACATCCCTTGTGCCTGCTCCATCAGCTGGCACATCAACAGCAATGTCTTCAATGTTTTCCCACCGGACGCTTCCGGCTGGACCCCCAGCACTCCTGGGTTCCATTCCCTCGCCATCTTCTCAGATACTTGTCCCTAAGGACCTGTCGGGAACAAGGGGCCTGAAATAAAAAAGGGACCGGCCTTTCGGCCGGCCCCTTCAAAGTCCTTCCTGGTCGATCCCCTCAGTTGGGGCAATCCACCTCAAAGACGACCCTCACCGTCACAACGTCCGCACCTGAAAGACCCCAAGAAGTGAAAAGGGGCCGGAAGCGGCGTTTCACACAAGGCCCCTGGCACACGAAGCTGGCGTGCAGGAGCCTCGCCCTGGCCGTGGCCTCGTCCACATAGGATTCGTAACCGAAGGGCGGCGGCCCGCCCGTTCCGGTCCTGCGTCGGTAAGTGACGGACAAGAGGTGTTTTTGCCCGCACATGACCAGCGGGGCCCAGAGGGGCGCGTTGGCATCAATGACCATGACCTCTCCCTTGGCGGTGGGCCTGGGAAGCGGGGGAGCGGCCGGGGGCGCCGGAAGGGGCGGGGCTACGGCGCCGGATTCCCCGGTGGCGTTGGTCACGGCCGCGGCCGTGAAGTTCATGGTCGATCCGTCCCCTGCGTTCGGAGGAAGGGGCTCCTCGGCTTCCAGGCAGCGTAGCTTAGCCTTCACCTCCACCTTGGCCTTGGTCCCGGTGCAGCTCCAGCTCCAATGGGTGTAGTAGGCCTGACGGATGGTGCAGCCTGCGGGACAGGTGATCTGGCCGATGCGGGCGTCCACCAAGACCTTGGCCCTCTGGTAGAGGGAATTGAAGTTGTAACCGGTACAGTTGCCGACCGTCTGGTTGAGGGAAAGGTGGATGGAGCGGACCTCCCCGCAGGGGATGGCCTCGGCGTCGGGAGCGATATCGTCGGACACGACCGTCACGCCCCAGTCGGGGGCCGGAGCGGGCAATTGGCCCTCTTGGCCCGGTTCGTCGTACTTGCAGCCAGCGAGGGAGAGGCTTAGGAGCAGCAACAGCGACAAGCGTCGAAGCATAGGAACCTCCGATAGGGTTTTGCCAAGGATGGCTGGTGCATTATAAAGGCGCCAACGATTGACCGTCATACCTTGAGGTTAATTTTCGGGCCCATCGGACGGATCGGACCGATGAGGACCTGACAAAAAGGCCGGGCCCCGCAAGGGGTCCGGCCTTTTTGCTGTCAGTGTTCTTCGGAGCTTTCGTTACATCTCCGGGGCGCCCATGCCTGTGTCGGCATGGGCACACCCAGGGCGCGCGCTTCGGCTGGTGGCCTCAGCGCAGGAACCCTCATTACATTTCGGGGGCGTAATCCATGCCGGGGAAGGGGTTGGGGTAGGTCCTCTCCTCGAACCCGTAGTAGATGACCAGGGCCTGGGAAGGCTTGTACATGCCCCGGTCGTAGTTGAAGTTGACGGTGACCGTGGGGTGCGACTGGCGCTCCCCCATCCCCGTGCCAGCCTCCTCCTCATTGCGGTCGCGACGGGATTCCTTCTTTTGGAACAGGGCGCCCAGCGCGGAGGAAGGGGCGGCCGCCTTGTCCGCGGAGCGGTCTCCACGGCTGACGCCGTCCATCGAGGAATACTCGTAGGGTTGGGGCCGGTAAGTGTCCCGGCAGATGGGCCGCTGTTCGTAATAGCGGTCGAGCTCCGTTTGGCTCCAGAAGAAGGCGGCCCCGATGACCCCGCAGTTCCTTTCCAGGTCCTTGTTCAGGTTGTCCCCGCGCCACTTGGCGTAGGAACCGGGCTTGTCGGTGAAGAAGAAGCGGCGGGAATCCCCGTCGTTCACCTGCCAGCCGGGGATGGTGATGGAGCTATAGGGCTCGATGATCCACTTGGACCCGTCCGCGACCCCCGCGGGCTTGCCCGTGATGGAGTTGAGGCCGTCCACCGTCAGGTTCACGGCCACGCGTACGGGAAGGGGATTGTAGAGCCTCACGGAATAGCGTTCGTCCTTGCGGGCCGTCACATAGGGCCGTCCACCCTTGCTACCCTCGGACTTCACGCCTTCCTGGTCGCTCACGATCTCCACCCGGAAACCATAACTTTGCCGGGCCGTCTCCCGGAAGAAGCGCCCGTCCTGGGTGATGGCGTTGCGCCACTTGACCTCGAAGTCCTTCTGGGCCGCTTGGACGCTCCCCGCGCCGACAGCGACCAACCCCGCGAACAACCAGCCTTGGATCCTCATGACATCCTCCTTGATGGTTCTTGACCTTCGCAGAGGTAGACCCAGGCCGTCCGGGAAAGTTCCCGATGAGGGGAAGCCGAAAAAGGGGGTAAAAGCAGGGATAAAGCCGGGAAAAAGGGGCAGGTCTACTTTTTATGGGGGGCTTGGCGGTCCAGGTAGGTCTTGCGGACCTTCTGGGCCCGGGTCGGATTTTTCATGAGGATACTATCGAACTCGGCCTTCTTGAGGACCATCAGCTCCGAGACCTCTTCCGACGTGATGGTGGCGTTGCGCGGTTGTTGCGTGAGCAGGGCCATCTCCCCGAAGAACTCCCCCCGCCCTAGCCGGCCCAGCGACAATGTCTTCCTGCCTTTTTTCATCTTCACGGAGACCTTGCCGGAAAGGATCACATAGAAGGAATCCCAGGAGTCGCCCTGGCGGATGATCTCGAAGCCCTTCTGGGTGCGGATCATGCGCATATGGATGAGCAGTTCGTCCATCTCGGAGGGGGTGAGGTCCTGGAAGAGGTCGCTACCCTTAAGGATGGTGAGCAACCGCGGGAGGGACATGTCGGCGACAGGCATGGGGTCTCCTTATCGGACCGGGGCGAAGCCCCTACTTGCCCCCGAAGGCGGCGCCCACCGAGAGGGTGCCGGGATAGGGGATCGTTTGGCCCGCCACGCTGATGGAGGGCTTCACCTTCATGGTCAAGCGGGTGGGCTTCGAGCCTTCCCCGGCGATGTTCAAGGCCAGGTTCAGCATCGAGTCGAAGTTCTTTCCCGACAGCACTTGGTTGAGATCGAGGGTGACCGAGAGGGGGAGTGGGCTCACCCCTCCGTTGCCCGCCACCGACAGCGGCTTCTCCATCCGGCCCTTCGTGATCTCCCCGCCGTCCAACAGGAGCGCCCATTCCATGCCGCTCAAGGAGGCCTTGGAAGGGTTGGGGTTCCTCACCTCAAGGTCCAAGGTGAGGTCCAGGGGCAAGGACCCGCCGGAAAGGGCCCTTTGGAGCTTGGCGGCGTCCAATAAATTGAAGTCCGTGATCCGGGTCTTGCCAGCGAGGGGGATGCCCAGGAGCGAGACCTTCGAGACCGAGGCCAGGCGGAACTGGCATTTCACGAGGGCCGCGATCTCGTTGAACTTCTGGGCGAGGGTAGAACAGCCTGGGAGGGCCAGGCCGATGAGCAGGATGAGCGACAGGCCGAGGGAGCGTGGGGTCATCAAGGGTCTCCTTCAGGACGGGGATATCGGCCGGGCCATCATAGGGCCGAACTCCCGAGGCGGGAAGTCGAACGAAGGGTCCCTGGCCGAAGTTCAGGTAACCCTTTTCCGTAGGCGCAGGGGTTGCGCTAGGATATCCCCATGTTCCGAGCGCTCAAGGATCGGCTGTGGCTCCTCCCCCTGACCTTGCCCCCTGGCGGGATCTTGTTCCTTCTGGGGTCCTTTCAACTGGGTTGGATCCTGCTCATGTTCTTTCCAGGCATCCCGATCCCCACGGACCTGCGGGCTCCCCTGGTCCGGGTGCCCTGGACCGCTTGGGTCATCGTTTGGCTCCTGATCTTCTGGCTCTCCTCCCTGGAACACGCGCTCGGTCGAAAGAGGAAGTTCGATTCCGTTTCCGCCAAGTTCTTCAAGGCCTACCTGAACAACCTATTGGCGTCGGGCCACGCGCTCTTCGAACGGTCGGGGGAGAAGGACTTCTATTCCCACATCAACGATTGGCAGCATCGGGTCATCGAGGCGCTGGGGATCGGTCTGGGCCACCAGGCGTCGGAGCTCTTCTTCCAGAAGATGGACACCCTGCACCCCCTGACCAAGGCCTACCGCGAATCCCAGGACCAGCGGAGCCAGGAACCCCTCCTGCGTTGGCTCCAGGGCCACCTGGAGGAGTTGGACGCCATCCGTTCCTCCTTGGAGGACCCGAAGCTCCTGGAGCAAGCCCCGGACCTCCACTCTCCGGAGGGACCCAGGGACAAGGGAAAGCCCCAGGATCCCAAGCAGCTGAGGCTTCCTCCTCGTTGACCCTGCTACAATGGCCCCGATGAAGCTTCCTTCCCTTTCCTACATCGGCGATCACGCCAAAGCGGCCTTCCACCGCTTCCCTTACGTGCTCATCTGCGCGACCCTCTGC
>Ga0315912_10001342_pt1 | contig 31013 bp, 24 predicted proteins | sample VfabasoilMG_FD_204469 | JGI IMG/M metagenome (GOLD analysis project Ga0315912, IMG submission 204469) | Garden soil microbial communities collected in Santa Monica, California, United States - V. faba soil | ecosystem: Environmental > Terrestrial > Soil > Garden | place: USA: California...
TGGAGGCGATGCACGACGTCGGCGTGGGGCACTTGGACATCAAGCCCACCAACGTCATCCTGCGTGGGGGCGACATCCCCGTGCTCGTCGATTTTGGCCTCAGCGGGCGCCACCTGCGTCCCGGGTGCGGCACCGTGGAGTACACGGCGCCCGAGGTGCTCGGCGTCTTCCCGGAGGGCTACCAGCCGGTTCCTCCGCCGGCTGACATCTACTCGCTCGGCTGCCTGGCATTCGAGCTGCTGACCGGGAGCCTCTTGTTCGAGGCTCCCGACGAGATGGCGCTGGTCACCCGGCACGTCTCCCACGACGGCTGGCTGCCCGAGCTGGCCGCCATGAACGATGCCAAGGACCTCGGCCGGGTCGCACGCACGATCGCCGCCTGCTTGCGACACGACCCTCGCGATCGGCTGTCGGCGCGCGAGGCGCGCGAGCGCTTCGCCATTGCCCTCGCTCCGCTCGAGAACCACGCCTGGCCGATCCAGGTGCCCCCGGTCCGCCTCGGAAAGTCCGGATGAAGCCCGCTCTTGTCGCCTTGGGGAGCCTCACTCTGGCCCTCTGGCTCACCGGCTGTGGCGAGAGCGCAACGCCGAAAATCGACGTGCTCCTGGGCGGCGGAGTCGGACGAGCTTTCGCGCCGGTATCGGCCTTGGCGCGCTACGTCGAGCTTGCCGGCGAACCCGACCGGCTCACCGTGGTGCTGGCCAGCTACGAGGTCGGCTGTGACCACTTCGATGCGCCGAAAGAGGGCGAGCTCTTCGTGAGCGTCACCGTTCAGGCTCCCCCGGGCATCGGCCTAAAGCCCGGCGACTACCCATGGCCAGGCTCCGTCGAGGCGCTGCAAGCCGCCGAGGGGCCGCTGGCCCTGCCCTTCGTGCGTCTGGCGAAAGAAGGGCGCGCGCTGCCCGGCGGCGGCCTGATGAAGCTCGAGCTGCTCGAGCCGGTCACACATGGGCAGGTGCGCGGTGCGCTGCTCTTTCAGGACTCGAGCGACGGTGGTGCCCCGACCGTACGTTTGGCCGGACCGTTCTCGGCCCGGATCTGTCGGGCCGTGCTCGATCCGACGCGGCGCCAAAACCAGCCCTGAGCTCGTGCTCTGCCAGACCGTGCTGCGTCGAAGCGCACGCCCCGCGCTCATGGTTCGCTCACGGCCGCGCTGGCCAATGGGAGCGCGCCGACAGGAAAAGAAGGCAGCAGGCCGGGCGGAGGGGGGGGACACGCCACGGCCTGCTGCTAGAGATTGAAATACGCATAAGTCGTGCCAAATGCCAGCAGAAATATTTCAGAGGCATGGCCCACACTTATCCTTCGAATGCTTGCATTTCAGAAAGATGAGCCTTCAGGTCTGCAATGAATCTGGGACAAACGCGCTGGACCGCCGGCCGTTTCAGCCATCTAGCGTGGGTGGAGATTCAGGCCAGGAACTTTCGCCCGGCCTCAGGGCGGACAGATCCGCGTCTCGGTGATCGGCAGTCCCCGTTCCGGGATCACCTGGATGGTGATCTCCCGGCCGGGAGTACAGCGCACCTGCCCCACAAAGGGCGTTTGCCCCACCCGTCGCCGATCGACGAAGACCTCGGACCGCGGGGGACCGATGTCGATCAGGATCTGACGAGGGCTCGGCGCCGGGAGGATCTCGCCGCCCTGTGGCTGCGCGGCGGACGAACCGCCCGATGCCGGCTGGTCTGCGGCGGTTGCAGGCGCGACGTCTTCGGGCAGGGGGCGCGGTGGGATCAGGGGGGCCGGCTCGAAGGCCGCCGGAGCCGTTCTCACCAGCACCGTAGAGCAGAAAACCGCGAAGGCCGCTGCGGCGACGAATCGAAGCCAACGCGCCGCCTCTTGCAGGCGCGCCCGCAGGCCAGCCGTCCCCTCCGAGGCGCTCACGTGGTCACCCGTAGGACTTCCGCCAAGCTGGTTTCGGCACGGGCGGCGCGCGCCAGGCCGTCGGCGAGCAGCGGCACCATGCCTTCGGCTATGGCGGCCTCCTCGATCGCGTCGGTCGTGGGGCGCGTGCCCATCAGCTTGCGCAGCCCTGGGGTCACGATCAGGAGCTCGGCGAGCGGGATGCGTCCGAGAAAGCCGTTGCCCTCACAGAAGTCACACCCCGCCGGCACGCAATACTCCCCGGGGGCCAGCTCGATGCCGAGCTGCGCGAGGCGCTGCTCGGTCAGCGCATCGAGACCGTCCGGCTTGCGGCAGTGGGTGCAGAGGGCGCGCACGAGGCGCTGACTCATCGCCCCGGCCAGGGTGCTCGCGAGCACGAACGGCTCGACGCCCATCTCCATCAAGCGCGGGAAAGTCCCCGCGGCGCGGTCGACGTGGAGCGTCGACAAGATCAAATGCCCCGTCAGCCCGGCCTGGGTGGCAATCGATGCGGTCTCACGATCTCGGATCTCGCCGAGCATGAGCACGTTGGGATCCTGGCGCAGGGCGCTGCGCAGCGCCTGCGCGAAGCTCAGCCCCTGCTGTGGATTGATCTGGGTCTGGGTGGCGAACGGCAAGTGCTGCTCGATCGGGTCCTCTAGCGTCACCAGGCTGGCGGTCTTGCCCCGCGAGGCGTGGAGGTAGTCGAGCGCCGAGTAGAGCGTGGTGGTCTTGCCGGACCCGACGGGTCCGCTCACCAGGAGCAGACCCTCGGGCCGCGCTAGGATCTCCTTGAGGCCCGCGGTCGTGCCTGCGGCGAAGCCGAGCTCCGAGATCTCGGGCAGGCCGCTGCCACTCTTCACCAGGCGCAGGACGACCCGATCGCCGAGCTCGGTCGGCAAGGTCGACACGCGAGCCTCGAGCGCCTGGGATCCGAGACGGTGGCGGAGCTTCCCGTCGAGGGGGCGACGCGCGAACGGATCGAGCCGCCCGAGCACCTTGATGCGGGTCGACAGGCGCGGTCCGAGTGCCTGCGGCAGTGCACACACATCCTGGAGGGCCCCATCCACGCGATAGGTGACCAGGATCCCCTCGCGTGCCGGCCGAATGTGAAGATCGCTCGCACCGATCTCGATCGCGCCGCCAAGGAGCTCGTCGAGCAGCGAGGCGACATCCTCGGCGTCGGCGCTCACCCGTGCTTCGATGCGGGCCCGCACCTCGCGCAACGTCTCACTCCTGGTGCCCGCTCCGATCGGCCGGATGGACTCGTGCCGACGCTGGGTGGGAGTACCCCCCAGTCGGGACAGCGCCGTGACCAGCCCCGCGAGCAGCGCGATCCCACCGATGGCCGTCGGGAATGCGGCCATCGGGCCGGTCAGCCCCTGGTGGGCCCACGCCCAGACCCCCGCATTGTCGGAGGACCACCATTTCGCCCCGACAGCCAGCGCGATGGTCAAGAAGCCAAGGGCGGTCAGGCGCGCTGCCCACCGGTCGAGGCCTGAACCCCGGCCCGCGACACTTTCGACCTCCGCCGACTGGATCGCCTCCCCTCCCACGACAATTCGAGTATACAGGCGCCCTGCCAGCCCTTCCAGCAGGGGGTGGCATCGCTCCCGACTCTGGACGTATCCTCGCGCCCTCTCGAGGCCAAGCCGCCGCCGAGCGGTGGCCGGGGACGACATCCAGAGCTTTCGCGAGCCGAAATGGGTGCGCCCACGGAAAGGGATAGAATGAATCAACTGAAGCGAAACGTCTTGATGGGCGCCGCCCTCGGGCTGATGGGGGTCACCGGGATGGCCCTCGCCCAGGCCCCAGCGCCAGCGCCAGCGGCGAGCCCCGCCGCGAGCCCTCAACCTGCCGCGAAGGCGAGTCCTGCAGCTGCCAAGGCCGGTGACAAGAAGGACGGCAAGAAAGACGGCAAGGACAAGGACAAGGGCAAGGGCGGCGACGCAGACGAAGGCAAGGGCGACGACACCGAGCTGGATGCGGCCGAAAAGGAGCGTCGCGCCAAGATCGCGAAGAGCCGCGCCGCTGCTGCCGCCAAGCTGCCGAAAGAGGCCCGTCGCGCCCGCCTCACGGGCATGCGCGAGTACAAGCGCGCCGAGCGCGAGCTGAAGATGGCCCAGAAAGCCCGGCTGGAAGGCGGCGAGAACTCGGAAAAGGCCGTCAAGGAAGCCGAGGAACGGGCCGAAGCCGCGCGCAAGAAGGGCCTCGAAGCCCTGATCAAGACGCAGAAGGCACGGGCTCGTACCACCAAGCCGATGAGCGACAAGGACCGCAAGGAGCTCGAAGCGACCTTGGCCGCGGCCGCAGAGAAGCGTTCCACAGACCGCAAGGAACGCGGCGACGCCGAGCGGGAGGCCCTGAAGAAGGAATGGGGCAAGAAGCTCGACGCGTCCCCACCGCTCTTGAACGAGCTCCGGCGCCATGCCTGGCGCGTGGCTCGGCTCCAGCGCCTGGTAGAAATCGGCGAGGCGATGAAGCAGGACCACGTGGTCGACAAGGCGCAGCGGCTGCTCGAGATGGAAAACGAGAAGCATGCGAAGCGCATGACTGCGATCGCCGAAGGCAAGCTGGACGATGGGCCTTCGCCCATGGCCTCCGCCAAAGCAGGACCTGGCGCTCCGCCCGGCGTAGCGGGAAAACCACCCGTTAAGCCCGGCCCCGGACCCCAGCCCATGAAACCGGCCGCCCCCGCTGCCGCCCCGAAGGAAGGTGCACAATGAAACGAACCCTGTTGCTCCTTGCCCTGGCTGCCAGCTTGAGCGCCAACGGCTGCAAGAAGGACGAACCGAAGAAAGAGGACAAGAAGGCGGAGGCGCCCGCGCCCGCTCCTGAGCCCGACGTGCCGCTGCCGGACATGGCACCCGACGACCCGAAGACCAAGGTGGACGGTCCGGCCACGACCGCCGATTTCGAGGCCGAGGCGGACAAGACGCTCCACTATGAAAATCTGGAAGCGGAGCTGGACCGACTGGAGGCCGAGATCGCCGGCAGTTGAGTCTTCGTAGCGTGATCCCTCGCAGTGCTAGCTCGCGCAGTGCTAGCTCGCGCAGTGCGAGCTCGCACAGTGCTAGCTCGCGAGTTGATCGGCGGCGCGCTGCCCGCCGGGAGGAACAGGTCGAAGGAGTCTACCTGCACCACCCGAGCGGGCAGACGCCATTTTTCCGTGCAATCGAAGGAGCTCCCCCCTCCGAGCTCACCCAGCGCTGGCTCGCGGAGAGCCGCACACTGGGCTTCTCCGCCGCCGGTATCACCGCCCCCGACGATTTCCCGGACCAGGCACAGGAGCTGGAGGCGTTCTTGGCCGAAGGGCGGCAGGGCGAGATGGACTACCTCGCGCTGCGGCTCGAAGGCGGCGAGCTTGCCCGCCAGCGCCCACGCTCCCTCTTGCCGAGCGCGCGGAGCATCCTCGTGGTCGCTCTGCCCTACCCTTCGCGGCCCTTGGTCGCCCTGCGCTCCTCGCGGGACGGCGAGGCCTTGCGCGGGCGAGTGGCGCAGTACGCCGGCGGCCGGGACTACCACCACGTGCTCAAGGAGCGGCTGCTCTTGCTCGCCGATGCGCTGGCGGATCTCGTCGGGCGGCCCGTGCTTGGGCGCGCCTGCGTGGACACGGCCCTGGTCTTCGAGCGCCAGCTGGCCGAGCGCGCAGGGCTGGCCTTTCTGGGCAAGAATACGCTGGCCATCGCGCCGGGCGCCGGCAGCTATTTTCACCTGGGCGTTCTCCTGGTGGACGTCGAGCTCGAGCCGCAGGCCGCAGCTGATGTGGCAGAAGGGTGCGGTCGTTGCCAGGCGTGTCTGGACGCGTGCCCGACGGGGGCACTGGACGGCGCCCGGCGCATCGATCCTCGCCGCTGCATCTCGTATCTCACCATCGAGCTCGACGGCGTCGTGCCCCGTGAGCTGCGTCGCGGCATCGGGATGCGAGTTTTCGGCTGCGACGAGTGCCAGTCGGTCTGTCCCTACAACCGTTCCGCGGGCGTCCTGCCCTCCGACCCAGAGCTCGAACCATCGGAGTTTTGGCAAGAGCCGGAGCTATCGGCCTTGCTTGGTCTTTCGGCCACCGGCTATCGCCGCCACGTGCGGCGGACCGCCCTGTCGCGAGTGACGCGCACCCAGCTTGCCCGCAATGCGGTCATCGCCCTCGGCAATTCCGGGGCGGGGAGCGCGGTGCCGCTCCTCGAAGCGGTGCTCGCTGGTCCGAGGCCGCCGCTGGTCCAGCTCCACGCGGCTTGGGCCCTCGGCGAGCTCTGGAGCCAGCATGGTCACGTTTCGGCGCGCGCTGCGCTCGCCCAGCATCAGCTCCACCCGAGCCCGGAGGTGCGCCGGGAGATCGAGCATTTCTTGGGTGGAAGCCCCGACTAGAGCCGCTCGAAGATGCCGGCGGCGCCCATGCCCCCGCCGATGCACATCGACACCATGGCGTACCGCCCCTTGCGCCTCTGGAGCTCGGCGAGCGCGCTGGCCGTGAGCTTGGCGCCCGTACAGCCGAGTGGATGCCCGAGGGCGATCGCCCCGCCGTTCGGATTGGTCTTCTCGGGGTGGAGGCCCAGCTTGCGCATGACGGCGAGCGCTTGGGCCGCGAAGGCCTCGTTGAGCTCGATGGTGTCGATGTCTGCGAGCGTGAGCCCGGCCTTGCGCAAGGCGAGCGGGATGGCCTCGACCGGGCCAATGCCCATGATTTCCGGGGCCACGCCGGCCACGGCGTAGCCGACGTAGCGCGCCAGTGGCGTGAGACCGAGCCCCTTGGCGCGCTCTTCGCTCATCAAGACGACGAAGGCGGCGCCGTCGCTGGTCTGCGACGAGTTGCCGGCCGTAACGCTGCCTTTGTCGGCGAACACCGACGGCAGCTTGGCCAGGGCATCGATCGAGGTGTCGCCGCGCGGTCCTTCGTCCACCGAGAGTGTCTTTCCTTCGCGCGTGGTGACCGGCACGATCTCCGCCGAAAAATGCCCCGCGCCGATGGCCTGGGTGGCGCGCCGATGGCTCTCGAGCGCAAAGGCGTCTTGGTCCATTCGTGAGACCTCGAAGCGGCGAGCGACGTTTTCGGCGGTTAGGCCCATATTGATGTAGATCTCGGGGCGCGTCTCCACGATGGCGGGGTGCAGGCGGGTGATGTTGCCCCCCATCGGGATCATGCTCATCGACTCGATGCCGCCAGCGACGCCGACCTCGATCGCCCCTAGCTGAATGCGCTCGGCGATCATCGAGATCGTTTGCAGGCCGGAGGCGCAGTAGCGGTTGATGGTAGCGCCCGGCACCCGATCGGGCAGGCCCGCCCAAAGCACGATGTTGCGGGCCACGTTCAGGCCTTGCTCTGCCTCCGGCATCGCGCAGCCCACCAGCACATCCTCGACGAGGTCGAAGGGGACTCGGGCATCCTCCAGCGTCTTCTTGAGCACTTGGGCGCCAAACTCGTCGGGCCTGGTGTTCTTGAGGGCCCCGCGCGGTGCCTTGCCTACGGCTGAGCGGCGTGCAGCGACAATCACGGCAGTTTTCATCGGTGTCCTCAGTTCCTCAGGGGTTTCTTGGTGGTGAGCATGTGCTCGATGCGCTTTTGCGTTTTCTCCTCCCCGCACAGGGAGACGAAGGCCTCGCGCTCGAGCTCGAGCAGCTGGGCCGCCGTCACGCTCGTGCTTCCGGGGCGCATGCCGCCCGAGAGCACGTGCACGATCTTCTTACCGATGTGCTGGTCGTAGTCGCTGGCGTATCCACCCCAGCCGAAGACACGGAGGCCGAGCATCAGGTTGGCGCCCCCTGCCTCGCCGATCACCCGGATCGGCTCGTCGGCGGAAGGCGGTACCCAGCCGCGCTGGGCCAAGCCGAGCACGCGCTTCTTGGCATTTTCGAGCACGCGGAGCCGATGGAAGGTGATGCCGTCCGTAGGCGTGAGGTACCCGGTTTCGCGCGCCTCGTGCGCAGAGCTCGAGACCTTTGCCATCGCCACTGCTTCAAACCCGCGGCGGACCCACGGGTAGGGATCCTGGTCGGGCACCAGCTCGGCCCAGGCGGCGGCCCGCCGGGCGATCTCCTTGAGCCCTCCGCCCGCAGGCAGGAGCCCGACGCCGACCTCGACCAAGCCCAGGAAAAGGTCCGCTCCGGCCTCGACCTCCGCGCAGTGCAGCACCGCCTCCGTCCCGCCGCCGAGCGTCTGCCCCATGGGCGCTGCCACCACCGGCAGTGGACCGTGCCGGAGCCCCATGAAGGCGTCCTGCAGGATGGCAACCACCTTCTCGATGCCCGCGAAGTCGCGCTGGGTCATCAGCATGGCTACCTGCATCAGGTTGGCGCCGCGGCAGAAATGCTCCTCTTGGTTGCCGAGCACCAAGCCGACGAAGCCCTTGTCCTTGGCTATGCTGGGCGCCTCCGCGATCATGCGCACGACGCCCTCGTCGAGGACGTTGGCCTTCGACGCAAACTCGATGCAGGCGACTCCGTCGCCGATGTCGATCAGCCGCGCCGTCGGGTTCTGAGCGATCGTGTTCGTCTTGCGCAGCCGGTCGAGGAGGACGGCTCCAGGCGGAGTGGTCGTCGGCTCCCGCACGCCGGAGCGCACGAAGACCGTCGGTCTCTGCTCCTTCTCGCCGTAGAACGTGGCTTGGGGGCCCCCCTCTTCCAGGAGCGCGGACAAGAGCGGTGCCGGCGTCTCGCCGGCCGCCAAGAGCTCGGCATGGACCCAGGCCGGACCCGCCGCATCGAGCAGCTCGAAGGGTCCAAGCTGCCAGCCGTAGCCAAAGCGCATCGCGTCGTCGATCTGCTGCGGGGTCTCGCAGATCGATCCGGAGAGCCGGGCCGAGTAGTCGAACAGGGGCAGGAGCACGCGGCGCAGGAAGGCTCCGGCGCGGTCATCGCGCTTCAGGGCCAGGGGGACGCGCGCTCTGACGTCGGGGTTTTTCGCCAGACGAGCCAGATCGGGATACTCGGGCGTGATCTGCGGCCGGTACTCCAGTGAGTCGAGATCCAGTGCGAGCACCGTCGACTGCCCGCTCGGCTCGCGAACCTTCTTGTAGAAGCCGGCGCCCGTCTTGTCGCCGAGACGCTTCTGCTCGACCAGGCGCAGGACCACCTCCGGCACGGCCATCAGCGGGTGCAGCGGATCCCAGCTTTGCGCCTTCGGATCCGCGCTCGTTCCTTGCTCGAGGTTTTTCACCACGTGTCCGATGACGTCGAGCCCGACCAAGTCGCCGAGGCGGAAGGTCCCCGTCTTGGGGCGCCCGAGCAGCGGGCCGTTCAGGAAGTCCACCTCTTCGATGCGCAGTCCGAGCTCACGCGTCGCTCGAAACGTGAGCAGCATCTCCGCGATTCCGATGCGGTTTCCAATGAAGTTCGGCGTATCGCGACAGAGCACGATCCCCTTGCCTAGCGCTCGGTCGCAGAAGTCCGAGGCCTCGGCGAGAAGCGCAGGGTCCGTCTCTGGTCCGGGAATGACCTCGAGCAGGTGCATCCAGCGGGGGGGATTGAAGAAATGCAGGCCGAGGAACTGCGCCCTCCGCTCTGGTGCCAGGCCGGCAGCGATGGAGGAGATGGGCAAACCGGACGTATTGGTCGCCAAGACGGCCCCCTCCTTGGCTGCCTTGGACACCTTGCCCCAGAGATCGAGCTTGAGGTCCAGGCGTTCGACGATGGCCTCGATGACGAGGTCGCTTTCGCCGATCGCGCGATCGAGGTCGTCCTCGAAGTTGCCGGGGACGATGCGCGTGAGCGCCTGCTTGGACATCAAGGCGGGCGGCTTGGCCTTGGGCAGAAGCCCGAGGGCGCGGTCGCTGAGAGCGCTTCGGGACGGCCCCCCGGGCGCCGCCAGATCGAGCAGATGGACCTTGCAGCCGGCTGCCGCCAGATGAGCTGCGATCCCAGCGCCCATGGTTCCAGCGCCAAGGACGGTGGCCACCACGCGATGAACGGGTTTCTGGAGTGTCACCAGATCAAGTTAGCAACGCCACCAGCTGCTGTCCCAAGAGGGGCCCTCTGGTCGACGGGCCGGCGGTGAAATCGTGGGAGGTTTGCCTACGTGCTCCGTGCAGGCACCGGTCGACTGCGCCGCCCGGCCGCGGGGGTGCCCGAGGCACGCGAACGAGGCTCAGTCCGACTTCGTCGACGAACCGGTCGTGGCCGGTGCGCTGCTGGTCTCTTTCGCCATGCTGGTGGAAGTAGCGGCCGGCGCGGCGCTACTCGCGCCCGAGCTTTCGCCTCCAGACGACGAAGAGTCCCCGCTCGGCTTCGCCCCGCTGTCGCCACGTGACGACGAGTAGAGATCGGAATACCAGCCGCCACCTTTGAGGATGAAGCCCGCGCCCCGGGAGATCTGGCGCTTCGCTTTTGGCTGGCCGCAGCTCGGGCAGTCCTTGAGGGGCTCGGCGGAGATCGGCTGTTGGGCTTCCCACGCGTGACCGCAGGCTTCGCACAGGTACTCGTACGTCATGGAGGTCGATTAGGGTCCCTTGAGGGGTTCCAGCCAGAGGTGCCGGCGAGCTTCGTCCTAGTGCTTCCCCCAGGCCGTCCTGTCAAGACGGGGCCCTGACGTCTGCTCGACCCTCGAGCTCGGGCGTAGCGTCCCCGCCCCCTCCGCACCGCTCCGACCGTTCCGCGCCCATCCGATTTTACGCCAGTAATTCTAGTTGGTTAGAGGCGAGATTTGGATTTGGTCCTTGTCCTTGGCCAGGGAGCGGCGTAAACACGGGAAACGCCGTTGCCATACGTGACGTGTAGTGACCTAGTCTGTGTTGTCATTCCGGGCTCTCCTGGCCGGCCCGAGCTGGCGCTGCCGGGGGTAGTGCCGGGGAGCGCCTCCCGGAAGGGCGAGCCGACGAGGCGGGCTCCAAGTGGCTATTTTTCGATGAATTTCCCCTTTTGAGGGGACTTTTCCCCGCTCAGGTGCGAAGTTGTCAGGGCCGGACGCGGCTCTGGGGCCGATTGGCCCGAGGTTCTCGATGCACATCAAGAAGTTAGAGATCAGCGGATTCAAGTCGTTCGTCGAGAAGGCGGTCATCCACTTCGATCACGACGTGATCGGTATCGTTGGGCCGAACGGCTGCGGCAAGTCGAACATCGTCGACGCCATCCGCTGGTGCATGGGGGAGCAAAGCGCCAAGCATCTGCGCGGTCGCGCCATGGAGGACGTCATCTTCAATGGCTCCGACACGCGCGCAGCGGCGGGCTTGGCGGAGGTCACGCTCACCTTCGATAACACCGACCCGAGCTACGCGGACACCCTCCCGCTCGAGTATCGCGACTATCCGGAGCTCGCGATCACGCGGCGCCTTTTCCGCGACGGGACGAGTGAGTACTTGATCAACAAGACCCACGTCCGCTTGCGCGACGTGACGGAGCTCTTCCTGGGCACCGGTGTGGGCACCAAGGCCTACTCCATCGTGGAGCAGGGTCGGATCGGGCAGATTGTGTCCGCGCGGCCCGAGGATCGCCGCCTCTTCATCGAGGAAGCGGCGGGCGTGACCAAGTACAAGCAGCGCCGCAAGCAGGCCGAGCGCAAGATGGAGCTCACGCGCCAGAATTTGGCTCGGGTGAGCGATATCGTGCGTGAAATCGAACGCTCGAGCGCGGCGCTGGAGCGCCAGGTGGCGAAGGCGGAGCGCTACAAAGCCGCCCGCACCGAGCTCGAGGATTTGGTGCTCTACGATGCCAGCCATCAGCTGCTCGAGTTCACGGTGCTCGAGCGCGTGCACCAGGGCGGTATCGAAGAGCACGGCGGCACGCTCGAGGCGGTGCGGACCCAGCTCCGGGACGAGGACCAAGCGCTCACCCAGATTCGAGCGGAATCGCTCGGCATCGAGGGGCAGGCGGAGCAGGCGTCCAAGCTGGCCTTTTCGGCCGACAACGAGGTGAGCACGCTGCAAGGCGAGAATCAGCGCGCGAAGGATCGTGTGTTTCACCTCGAGCAGCGGCTGGCAGAGGCCCTGAGCGAGCACGAGCAAGTGGTGGCGCGTTCCGGGGAGGTCGCCCGGGATCACGCCGAGCATTTGGCCCAGCTCGAGGCACTTTCCCGCGACGAAGCCGCGCGCAAAGCCGATGCGGCAGCGGAGGACGAGGCGCTCCTCGTGCTGCAAAAAGAGGAAAAGACCCGGAGCGAGGCACTGGAAGCCGCACGACGGGATCTGGTCGCCTTGCAGACCCAGGCCGCGGCGGCGGCGGCGCGGCTCGACGGCATCGTCCGTCGTAGGGCCGACGCTCAAGGGCGGACCGATGCCCTCGGCTCCGAGCGCGAGTCCACGGAAGCGGAGCTCGGGACTCTGGCAGCGCGGAAGTCTGCGCTGGAGACGGCCGTGCAGGAGGCGCTGCTCGGCAAGGGCCTGACCGAGGGCGAGCGCACGAGCTTGGAGCAGGAGCTGCCCACGGTGCGCGCGCGGGTGCTGGAGGCCGAGCGTGAGCTAGACAGCGTCAAGAACGAGGCCGGACTGAAGCGAAATCGGCTGCGGGTGCTCGAGGATCTGCACCGCCGACTGGAAGGCGTCGGCGCCGGCGCTCGCGCGCTCTTGTCGAAAGGCGATCCGGCGGTCCTCGGCTTGGTCGCGGATCGAATCGAAGCGCCTGCCGAGCTCACGGAGGCCTTTGCGGCACTCTTGGGCGAGCGGCTGCAGTACGTGGTCGTCACCGATGCGGAACGAGGACTGGCGCTGCTCGACGACCTCAAGCGCGGTGGGCGGGCTCGCGGACACGTCATCGTTGCGCAGCCCCCGCACGTCGCGGGTGCGCGTACGGCGGAGCTGGCGCCGGGCATTGCTGGCTACTTGCGCGATTCGTTGCGCTATGCCGCGAGCGATCGCGCCCTGGTCGAAGCGCTGGTGGGCGAAGCCCTCTTGGCGGACACGGCCCAGGCGGCGCTTGCCTACGTGCAGGCGGGCGGAGCGTCCGTCGTGGTGGCTCGGGATGGCACGGTCGTCAGGCCCGATGGCGTGATCAGCGGCGGCAGTGGCGACGGCGTCGCTGCAGCGATGCTGGAGCAGAAGCGCGAGATGCACGTCCTGGTGGACGAAGTCGCGACCCTCTCCGCCCGGCAGGAAGCCAGGGCCCAGGCGCTGGCGGCTACCCGGGCGCGCCAGACCGAGCTGGAGACGGCGCTCGAGCAGGCGCGTCAGGCAGCCCACCAGGGCGAGCTCGCCCACGTCGCAGCGCAGAAGGACCTGGTGCGCACCGAAGGCGACGTGGCGCGTGTACGGCGGCGCCTGGACGCGATTGCGGCTGAGCTCCTGGCCGTGAGCCAGGCTCAAGACGAAACCACCCTGGCCGAGGCCCAGACCACGGCCCAGATGACCGAGCTGGAAGGCGAGACGACCGCCGCCGAGCGCGCAGTTCTCGAAGCACAGGGCGAAGCCAACGTGTGGAAGGAGCGCGTGGCGGCCCAGGCGGCGCTGTTGACCGAACGCCGGGTCCGCTTGGCCCAGGTGGCCGAGCAGTCCGGGGCGGCGCGCGCAGCAGTCCAGCGCATCGAGAGCCAACTCGAGGATCTGCGTGCGCGCGGCCGGCGGCTGGAGGACGACGCGGAGCAGACTGCGGGTCAGATCGGCGAGACCGCGGCGAACATCTACGCCTGCCGCGAGGCCCGCATTCGCGCCGCCTCGGCCTCCATCGAGGCCCATCGTGAGCTCGAGGCAGCCCGCGTCGCGCTGGAGGCCGTGCGCCGCCAGTTGGGAGAGCGGGAAGGTGCTCTGCGCGAGTACCGCGTGCGCCAGGCCGAGCTCGACGAGATCGTGCGCGGTCACGAGCTCGCTTTGCAGCGAATCCACCTCGGCCTCGAGCACCTACTCGGCTCGATCCGGGACAAGTTCCGGGGGCTCGATCTGAGGCGCGTGGTGGGCGACTACCACAAGCGTCCGCTACCGGACGCCGGTACCAAGGAGCGCATCGACGAGCTGAACAAGCTCATCGACCGCATGGGCCCGGTCAACCTGGACGCCGCTCGCGAGTTCGAGGAAGCGCGCAGTCGCTACGAATCGCTGAGCGCGCAGAAGAAAGACATCGAGCTCGGCCTAATCGAGCTGGAAAAAGCCATCAAGCACATGGACAAGGAAAGTCGTACCCGGTTCCGGGACACCTTCCAGGCCATCAACGAGATGTTCAAGAAGTCGTTCACGAAGAACTTCCGTGGCGGTCGCGCCGAGCTGCGGCTCACCGACCCCGAGGATCTGTTGAACACGGGCGTGGACATCATCGCTCAGCCTCCCGGCAAGAAGCTCGGCAACATCGAGCTGATGTCCGGCGGCGAGAAGGCGCTCACGGCAGTCAGCCTGATCTTCGCCATCTTCCAGCACCGGCCCGCGCCCTTCTGCGTGCTGGACGAGGTCGACGCCCCGCTCGACGAGGCCAATGTGTCTCGTTACATCGAGGCGATTCGCAGCATGACCGCGCATTCGCAGTTCATCCTGATCACCCACGTTCGCAAGACCATGCAGAGTGTGGACGTGCTCTACGGGGTGACGATGGGCGAGCCCGGCGTTTCGCGCCTGGTCAGCGTCAAGGTCAACGACGAGGCGCGCTCGCGCTCGGAAGCGCTGCAAGAGCGCGTGGCCTGATCGGCCGCGGTGTTTTGCTCGGGCGATGCTGGCTCGGGCGATGCTGGCTCGGACGGAGTTGGCTCGGGGAGGGTGCGCTCAGGGCGCGAGGCAGCGGACTTCGACTGCATCGGTCTCGTCGCAGCCGCGCACGTCCCCGTAGTGGAGGGTCAGCTTGCGTGGCCCAGGCGCCGAGCAGGTGTAGGTCGTGGCAGCGTCGGTCGCCGCCTCGAACTCGCCGCCCGGTGCTTCCCAGAGGTAGGTGACCTCGTCCCCGTCGGGATCCGCTGCCGTGGCCTCCACGATCAGTTCCTGGCCCACCTGGATCTGGCGCGGCGAAATGAACAGGAACGTCAGCTCCGGGCAGCGGTTGATGTGACTGGGGATGATCCGGCAGGCGTCGCTGCAGCCGCCTGCGCTCGGCGGATCGCACTGTTCGCCCTCTTCGAGCACCCCGTTGCCGCAACCCGGGGGAACCTCGACCTCCTGTGTGGTGGAGCAGGCAGCCAGCCCGACCAGCAGGAGGGACAGCCCCAGCCCTGGTCGGCGCGAGGCGTGGTGCCCGGGGGCGGGAGACGGGTTCGACGGAGACGTAGGGATCCTGAACACCTAGCAAGCCCTTTGCCAGGCACCCTCTCCCGGCGTCGCGACAGAACCAGGTGATTTCCCGCGAGTTTGACGTCGAAAGGCACTGGACGGCCCGCCGCCCTAGCAGCGAACCTCCGATTCTCGGACGCGCTCCTCCTCGAATCGGAGCGCCACTCAGCCGCCCGCCCCGCCCCACCCTGCCTCCACGCACGGGGGTCCCTGCCAGCTCGGATCGGTTTCCCAATCCCACGCCAGCCACTCTGCGAGATCGAAGCTGGGGCGCAGAGACGTCGGGCTATTCCCGCACCGCCAGAGGCCCTGGTCGACGGTCGTCACTGGGGCTCCGTCGTAGCCTGCGCCGGACCAGCCCTTGCCCGGGTCGACTCCGACGACGCCGAAAACGTCCTCCACGCGCCCCTCGCAGCGGAGGACCAGGGCGTCGTTGCCGTTGTAGGCGCTTCCGCCCACCTCGGCGGAGCAGACCGCGGCATCAGCAGCCACGCACAGGGTGACGCGGTCGCCCTCGAGAATGCCCTCGGGCAATGCGAGCGAACGCCAGATCTCGGAGCTGCCATTGCTGTAGAGCTCGACGGCGCACCCTCGAGCTGGGTCACCGCCGATGTGCTCGATGACGAGGGCCTTGAAGGCGCTGGTCGATTCCAGGTACGCGCGGAACCGCAGCTGGGCAGGCTGGGCCGGTGGGTCCGGCTCCGCAGATTCGGGGGTCTCTGCACTGATGGTACCGCCCGAGCTCGGAAGGTTGGTCGACTCTGGGGCAGAGCCGCCGGCGGCTGGAAGACTTGGCTCACCGGACGTGGGCTGCCCGCCACTGCCGGACGCCCCTTCTGCCAGCGCGTCTCCGCTCAGCCAAGGGTTCTCGATCCCGGGCGCTGCCCCGCCTTCCTCGGGCAGCGGCCAAACGACGAACGCGGCCCCGCCGAAGCCCGACTCCTCGCCTGGGATGGCAGCCGCTTGGGGCGAGCAGGCAAGCAGCGCGCCGATCAGGCCGCCTGCCCCGAGGAGCTCGAGCGAGAGAGGGCACCGGCCGAGGGATGAGAGATCGAAGTGCGTGCGCATTCAGGTCCCCTCGGTCGGACCTGGTCTCCGTTGCGCCGCGTCAGGCGCTATCCTCGGTCCGAGCTGCGGACGCTCGGGCCATGTGTTCGCGCACGGCGATGAGCAGGACAGCGCCAGCGATCAGTCCGGCTCCGAGGAGCGCGGTCGGGGCCAAGCGCTCGCCCAGGAAGACGAAGCCGCCTGCGGCCGCGAGCGCCGGGACCATCAAAGAGAGCACCGTACCAAGTTGGATGCTGGTCTCCTTGTATCCGCGGGTGAAGTACACGTGGCCGTAGAAGGACAGGAGCCCAACCGCCATCGCGAACAGCCAAGGCTCGGGGCCAGCGGGCTGTGTTGGGCCGGGCTGTGCTAGCCCAGGTAGGGTGAGCCCGGGCTGGGCGAGCTCCGGCAGCGCGAGCGCAGGTAGGGCCAGAATGAGGCCGATGAGCGAAAACGAGGCGATGATGGTGAGTTCTCCGTCCGTCCGCCGCAGGCGCTTGATGCAGATGATCGCCCCGCCGCCGAAGGCAGCCGAGATCAGCCCGCAGAGCTCGCCGCGGCCCACCGCACCGCTGCCTGTCGGCGCCACGACCAGCGCCGTGCCGCAGATCGCGAGCGGCAGTGCCAGCCAGATCATGCGCGAGGGGCGTTCTCCAGCCAGGAACGACAGCAGGTTGGCCCAGATCGGGTACGTGTAGTTCAGGAGCGTCCCCACCCCCGCGCCCGCCAGGCGGACGGATTCGAAAAACAGTAGGACCGCAAGGCCGCCCAGGACGCCGCGCAGGAGCCAGGCGATCGGCTGCTCCGTGCGCAGAGACTGGTGGGTGACGAGCGCGATCGGCACCACCAGGGACAGGGAGATGGCGAAGCGCAACGCCACGACGGCGGCGGTGCTGAAGCCACCTTCGAGCGCGAGCTTCAAGAACACCGGCTGCAGGCCCAAGAGGAAGAAGCCCAGGCTCATCGTGGCGACGCCGCGCAGTGTGGAGGTGGGCCGGTTCACTCTTGGAGCAGGCGCTGATACTCGCTTTCGAGTTCGGCCCCAATGCGCTGCCACGAAAATTCGGTGCGCACCAGCTGCACCGCGGCCCGACCGCGGAGCTCGAGCTCCTCGTCGCTCAGGGCGGCGAGTGCTCTGAGCCCTAGAGCGAGGCCGGCTGGGTCCGGAGTCACGGGCAATGCAGCGCCCACCGCTTCGCCCTGCTCCAGGTGGCAGGCAGGCGAAATCAGGGCGGGCTTCCCGTGCGACCACGCTTCGAGCACCGTCATCGGCAGCCCCTCGCTGTGCGACGGCAAGACGAAAGCGGTCGCCGCGGCGTAGCAAGCATGACGCCCTTCCGGCCCCTGCCGACCGATGAACTCCGAGGCCCGGGCGCCTTGGAGCCGGATCCGCAGGCGGGCCTCGTCCGCCGGCTCACCAAACCCAGCGATCACGAGTCGCCAGTCCGACAGCTCGTCGGCCAAACGCTCGAATGCCTCGACCAGCTCGAGGACGCCCTTCTTGTCGTGGATGCGACCCAGGAAGAGGAGCACCCGCCTTCTCGAGCTCGGCTTCCAAGGCGGCACTTGTGTCTCCCGCCATTGGGGTGGAGGAGCGACCCCATTGGGAATGACCGCGATGCGCGCCGCCCGCCCTTGCCCCTTCCCCTGCCCGAGCAAACCCCGCCCGAGCAAACCGAGCCCGAGCAAACCGAGCCCTCCGAGATCGGCTGCCTCCGCCGCCGTAAGCGCCTGCAGGAGCTGGGCCCGACCAAGATGCCGTCTCTCCAGCACGGCAGCGATCAGACGCTTCTTCAGCTGCTTGTGGCGGAGGGCCCAGGGATCGAGCATCCCATGGGGAGAGATCACGAGCGGCGCCCTGGTCCGCGTCTGAGCGCGGAGCGAGGTCAATGACAGGCCGGTCCAGATGCCGTGCGTGTGCAGGATGTCGGGACGAAAATCGATCACCTTGCGTTCGAGACGCGGTGAGTAGCCCTGGGCCATGGACAGCGCGGTCCCGGTGGATTCGACCGGGACGGACTCCAGGGCACCCGGCGCCCCTCCGGGGTCGTTCGGATCGTCGTAGCCGAAGACGGTCACCGTGTGGCCGCGGGCACCGAGGGCCTGGGCCTGCGCTTTGACGACCTCGAGCACGCCGGCGGCTCGGCGGGAGACGTGGTGGATGAGGTAGGCGATGCGCATCTCGCTACTGGGCGGGCGCTAGCGAGCCTTCCGAGCCACGTAGAAGGCGGAGCCGGGGCGAAACTTCTGCCAGGCGTGCTTGCTCACGTAGCGCTCGTTCCAGGCGAAGAGCGTGCTCAGCCAGGCATCGAGGCGGACGAGGGGCGCGCTCCCAGCACGGATCCGCAGCCGATTGCAGAGGGCCATCAGTGGCGAGAAGTGACACGGCGCCGCCTCGAGCAGGCTGAAGCCAACGCGCTCGAGCTGCCTTTGCATCCAGCGGCGCGGGATGCCGCGCTCGCGCGGGGTCAGGCCGGGACGAGGGCGACTCCAGTCACCCATCGAGGTGGAGGGCTCGCGTATGAGTAGCCAACCTCCTTTTCGCAGGGTGCGGTGGAACTCCTCGAGCACATGGCTGACGTTGGGAATGTGGTGCAGCACGCCCAGGCAGGTGATCAGGTCGAAGCTGGCGCCGGGAAACGGGAGATCGCCGCTCGAGGCTGCCTTTTCTCGCCGGACCTCGGCCCCCTCGATGCTCACGCTGTCGAACGTATCGGCCGCGTCGAGCAGCGTCACCTGGGTCAGGCGTCCGACCAGCGGCTCGAGCTCGCGCCCGTGTGCGCTGCCAAACGCCAGCACGGAGCCGAGCGGTCCGTCGGGCAGGAAACGGAAGCCGTGCCGCTGGTTGAGCGCATGGTAGCCATATTCCCCGTTTCCTTCGTGCCAGAGGTCGGCATAGGCGTTCTCTTCGTCGCGGAACCAGGCGGCGATGGCCTCCTGGTCGAAGTCATCGCCGTACAGGTCCTGGCCGCTCTGAAAGCGCTCCTCCATGGCGAAGCCGGGCATGCTCCGTCAGAGTAGCAGTGGGCCCTGCTTTCTGGGTGCTGAAAACGGTTTTTTCAGCACCCAGCATGCTTCTCCGCGCAGGGAAAGGCCGAGCGCGTGCACCTTCCCGGGCGCACTCGTTTGCGCGAGCACGATCGTTGTCCTTTGGCAGGGTGCTTCTGCAGCACCCTGTCAGTGGAAGTCTCGCGAGCGGATGCGAAGGGGTTCGGAGGTCGGACGCCCCAAGGGCTCGAGGTGACGCACGATGACGTGAATCACCGGGGTGATGGGGGCGCCGTCTGGATGCCGGGTTTCCGGCGCTGCTGCTTCACCGATCGCTGCTGCCTCACCGATCGCTGCTGCCTCACCGATCGAGAGCAGCGGTTCGAGCCGCATCGGTAAGTGCTGGTCGCGTTCGATCTCTCCGTGAACCAGAAGGAGCTTCGCGTGCCGGGCCACGCCTTCGTAGCTTTCGAAGACGGAGTTATACAAGATGAGGTTGGCCGTTCCCGTCTCGTCTTCGAGGGTGATGAACACCACACCGCTGGCCGTCCCTGGACGCTGCCGACTCATCACCAGACCGCCGATCTTCACCGCGGCTCCGCGCGGCAAATAGAGCAGATCTGAGGCGCGGCGAGCTCCCAGGCGCTGCAATCGTCGACGGTAGTAGCGCAGAGGATGATCGGTGAGAGACAGGCCCTTGTGCTCGTAGTCGAGGACGAGCTGGTCCACGGCGCGCAGAGGCGGAAACTCGACTTGTGGCTCGGCGGCATCGAGCTCGGCAAACAAGCCCGGGCTCTCTGGCGCATGCGCTTCCCACAAGGCTCTTCGCCGCTCGGTTTCGATCCGTCGTAGGGCCCCGGCTTCCGCCAGGGTCTCGAGCTCGCGCAGCGAAATGCGGGTTCGGCGCGCGAACTCCCCAACGCTTTGGGGCGGACTTTGGCCCTTGAGCAGCGCAATCCGGTCGCCCGCGGCCCGTGACAGTCCCTTGATTAGGCGTAACCCCAGGCGCAGCGCTCGCGCTGCACCGGGAGCCTGACTTTGAATGCGATTGTGCTTCGGATTCGCAGCTTCGAGCGTGGAGTCCCAGTCGCTTTCGAGCACGCACACGTCCCGCACCTCGACTCCGTGGCGCGCCGCATCCTGGACCAGGCTGGTGGGCTGATAGAAGCCCATGGGTTGGGCATTGAGCACGGCGCAGGTGAAGTGCGCTGGGTAGTGGCACTTTTGCCACGATGACGCATAGACGACCAAGGCAAAGGACGATGCGTGCGACTCGGGAAAGCCATAGTCGCCGAAGCCTTTGATCTGCTCGAACAATGCCTCCCCGAAGGCTTCGGAGATGCCTTTCCTGGCAAAGCCGGCGAGCAGGCGTTCTCGATGGCGCATGAGCCGCCCTGTCTTCTTCCAGGCCGCCATGTCGCGCCGCAGTTGATCGGCCTCTCCTCCCGTATACCCCGCGCCTTCGATGGAAATCTGCATGACCTGCTCCTGGAAGAGCGGCACTCCGAGCGTGCGCTCCAGAATGGGCCAGAGATCCGGATGGGGGCAGCTGATGGCCTCTTCCCGATTTCGCCGACGTAAGTACGGATGCACCATGCCGCCCTGGATGGGCCCGGGCCGTACGATCGCCACCTCGACCACCAGATCGTAGAATCGCCGCGGGCGCAGTCTGGGCAGCATGGCCATCTGGGCGCGGCTTTCGATCTGAAAGACGCCGACGGTGTCTGCCCGGCAGATCATGTCGTAGGTCGCCTGATCCTCGGCCGGAATACGGGTGATGACCTCCAGCGGATCGAATGCGCCCGAAGGCGCTGCGCCTGCGACCGTCCCGCTGAAAGAGCCCTCAGCCGCGAGCCCCCCCGAGCTCGTGATCAGCTCGAGCGCCTTGCGAATGGCCGTCAGCATGCCGAGCCCCAAAACGTCGACCTTGAAAAAGCCAAGCGCTTCGATGTCGTCTTTGTCCCAGGGAATGATGGTTCGCCCTGGCATGCGGGCCGGCTCGATGGGAGCGACCTCCGACAGCGGTCGCGACGAAAGGACGAAGCCGCCCACGTGGATCGAAAGATGGCGTGGAAAACCTTGCAGCTCGTACGCCAAGGCAAGCACCTGCTTGAGGCGCGGGTCGGTCACGTCCAAGCCCGCCTGAACGAGCCGCTCCTCGGTCGACTCGCTCAGGCTGGTCCAGCTGACGGTTCCACTCAGGCGATCCACCTGCTCCAGACTCAGGCCGAAGACTTTGCCCACTTCACGAAGTGCGCTCTTGCCCCGATAGCTGATGACCTCCGAGACCATGGCCGCCCGCTCGCGCCCGTAGGTGTCGTAGATCTCCTGAATCACCTCTTCCCGCCGCTCGTGCTCGAAATCGATGTCGATGTCGGGCGGCTCGGCGCGTTCTTCGCTGAGGAAGCGCTCGAACAGGAGGTTCGAGCGTGACGGGTCGACGGCGGTGATGCCCAGCACGTAGCAAACGGCACTGTTGGCAGCGCTGCCTCGACCTTGGCAGAGGATCTTGCGGCGGCGCGCCATCTCGACCACCGTTTGGGTGGAGAGAAAATAGGGAGCGACACCAATCTTCTCGATCAGATTCAGCTCTTTTTTCAGCTGCTGGCGCACCGCAGGCGAGAGCCCGCGCGGGTAACGCCTGCCCGCTCCTTCCCAGGTGAGCTCAGCGAGCCTCTGATCCGCCGTTTGCCCGGGCTCGAGCTCACAGGGAAAGTGGTAGCGGAGCTCGGAAAAGTCGAATTGACAGCGCTCGGCGATGACGCCCGAGGCATCGACCCAGTCCTCGTGATCGCGGAAAACGCGGCGCATGTCCGCCTCACTGCGCAGGTGGCACTCGGCGTTGGGGGAGAGCTCCGTTCCGGCTTGATCGAGGGTCTGCCCACGGCGAATGCAGTGCAGAACGTCGGCGAGGGCCTGCCGACTGGGCAGATGGTAGCTCGGACGCGCGGAAGCCACGAGCGGGACCTCGAGCGACCGGGCGAGCTCCTGAGACCACTTTTGCCTGGAACGATCGAAGCCATCCAGGTGCCTGTACACGGCAATGGCCAAGCGCTCCCCGAACGCCTGGCGCAAGGTCTCTCCCAAGACCTGCGCGACGGGACGCTGCCTTTTGGGAGGGATCAAGAGGGCCGAAAGCCCTAGCGGGCGCGCTGCCAAATCCGCTAGGTCCGTCCCGCACTCACCCTTGGGGCGTCCCTGCCTGGCCAGCGTGAGCAGCTCACACAGGTTTTGGTAGCCGGCGGTGCTCTCGACCAAGAGCGCGACGGTCGGCGCATCCTCTGCACTCGCGAAAGTGCTCGAGCCGAGTGAGCCAGCAGAAGAGAGGGTGAGCTCGGCGCCGACGAGATAGCGAAAGCTCGGGCTCTCGGATCCTGCTTCGCGCACGGCTGTCCAAGCTCGCACGGCTCCATAGAGACCATCCAAATCGCACAGCCCAAGACCGGACAAGCCGAGCTCGCGGGCCCGCTCAATCAGCTCCTCCGGCTTCGAGGCGCCCCGCAAAAACGAAAAACACGAGCGTCCGAGCAGCTCGACGAACATCCAAGCTTTCTAAGCTGCTCGCATGTTCAGGTAAAGTAGAGCAGAAGATTTGGCCGCCACTCATTGGTTTTTATTGTTCTTTTTCCTCTAGACCCCCGACTTCGTCTCGCCTGGCGCGAAACTGCCCAGGTGCGCCCTTGGGGCACCTGCCGCCCGCTGCCTCTGCTCTATGGAGGCACCTGCCCCGCGCGGCTACGGTCCGCTCCCGAGCAACTCATGCCTGGGAGCACTCACAACTCACTCCCGAATCGCGTCGGCGCCTTCGCGCCTGCCGGATCGGTCTCTGCGCCCGCTGGTGCCCACCCGACTGTCGAACGACGACTGGCCGACGCTGGCCGCAGTCGGGAATTTCCCCACAAAAGGCACGCGAAACCCGGTGCGAAACGCCAGGGAAACGAGTTTCCGAAGCTCCCTGCCGTGCGCCCACGCGCGCGAAGCAGTCCAGAAACTCCTCCTCGAACCTTTCGCTTGGAAACCTAGCGGCCAAATCCAGCCAAAAAAAGCCGTCAGCGTTGCCGTCCGGTCCAGTTCAGAGAAACACCGAGGCAACCAGTCCAGGGCCACTCATGGGCCGGGACAGCCCCCAAGGAGAACCACTCGTGAAAGCAATCCACTACTCGCTTCGATTCATTGCTCTACCGCTCGCCCTGACGGCGATGCGCGCGGAGGCCCAGACCCCACCTCCCCCGGCTGCGCCCGCGGAGCCCGCACCAGCACCGGCACCAGCCACCCCGCCCGCCGAGGCTGCTGCTCCTGCCCCCGCAGAAGCCCCACCCGCAGAGCCCGTCGAAGCCCCCGAGCCCGCAGCCGAGCCTGCGCCGCCCGAGCCTGCTCCAGAGCCAGCACCCCCCGCAGTCGAAGAGAAAGCTGCCGAGGCTGCTGCGGCCGCTACTGCGGACGTCCCCGAGGCTCCTCCCAGCCTGGGCCCGCTCACCTTCGGCACCTCCACCTGGTCCCGTTTCGAGGTCCGTGAGGGCTATGACCGCCTCGGAGTCTCGCCGCCCGCCATCGTCAATCCCCTACGCACTCGCTTCACGGAAGGCGACCAGACGGTCTTCCGCGCGCGCCTTGCCATGGCCACCGCCGACCTACCGCTCGGACCGAAGCTGACCGGTATGGTCCAGTTCTCCCCGCAAGCGAGCGGCACTTGGGGCACCTCGGGCCTCAACGGCACGGTCGGCGAGGCAGCCCTCGGCATCTACGAAGGCTACTTCAAGTTCAAGGGCGAGCGCTTCGAGCTCAAGGGTGGCCGCTTTGCCATGAACTACGGCGAGGCACTCGTCATCGGCAATCTGGATTGGCATCAGGCCGGACGGGCCTTCGATGGCCTGCATACCAAGTACAAGATGAACAAGGGCTACGTGGACCTGTTCGGTACGCAGACCGCATCGGGCTGGGGCACTGGCGCCACCGATCCCTTCCTGGCCGGCGACACCTACTTCTGGGGTCTCTACTCCGGCTGGGGTGGGTACATCAAAGAGGGCCTGGACCTCGACCTCTACCTCTTGGGTCTGTCGGTGGCCTCCAATGAGACCGCGACGGCAACCGACGCCGCAACCGGCACCGCCTTCACCTATCAACGCGACGGCGCCACGCTGCTGACGCTCGGCGCAAGAGCCAAGCAGAAGCTCGGCATGTTCGACTACCGGCTGGAGGGCGGCTTCCAGTTCGGAGAGTCCGCTGGGGCCGCGCCGACCGACGCCACCATCACGCAGGTGGGGGCGGCCACTGCCCTGGCCTACCAGGTCGAAGGCGAAATCGGCTTTGGCTTCACCAAGAAACTCCGCTTGGGCATCGGCGGCAGCATTGCTTCGGGCAACGATCCGGCCACGCCGGAGAACGAAGCGTACAATGAGCTCTTCCCCACTACCCACAAGTGGCATGGCTTGATGGACATCATCGGCCAACGCACCAACGTCGGCCGGGGTTTCTTCAAGTTCAGCGCCGGCCTGGGGGAGACGGTCACCTTCCTGCTCGACGGGCACATCTTCGCGCGGCCGGCGGCAGGTGGTCTCGGGCGAGACCCGATGTCGACCTCCGGTCTGGCGGGCGGCGAGTTCGACGTTCAGCTCGTGAAGAAGTTCGGCAAGTGGGGCACACTACGTGGGCTCTACGGCATCTTCTTGGCCAACGGCGACCACTACGTCACGGACGAGGCCGCTCACTACGTGGAAATCCAGGGCGGTATCGACTTCTAAGCCAGCACCTCCCAGCGGCGCTGACGGTCCAGTGAGTGGACCGACGATGGCCTCGTGCTCCAAGCGGACCTACCGACCGGAGCGCGGGGCCGCGTCCTTTCTGGCGGCCGAGAGGCCGCTTGCGAGCGCAGGCTGGGGGGCTAGGGTCGTAGGGGTGGGTTCTTTGCGGGGTCCTTTCCGCCTTCTCTTGCTGCTTGTCCTGCTCGCTCTCGCCCGCCCGGCGGCGGCGGTGGACGAAGCGACGCGCAGCATGACGCGAGGGATGTCTTTGCGGCCCTGGGCGTGCAGTCGAACTTGGGCTTCGTGATGAGCACGCATGCGCCTTGCGACCCTCCCTTGGGGATCGAGGAGGCCCCCGCGATCGACGCTTTCGTCGACAAGTTCTTGCTCGGAGCTAACGGCGTGAACACGGACTACTGGCTCGCCCCGGGCGCGTACCCGCCCAACGACAACGCTTGGCGCACCTGGTACGGCCTCACCTTCACGGGGGAGTGACGGCTGCGGCAATGCGTGTCCGCACCGTCTCTCGCAAGGCATCGAGATCGTCGAAGTTGGGGGAGACCAGTGGCTCCTGGACGCTCACCCGCACGACTTGCCCTTCGTGCACGCGATCGGCGCCTTTGGGCAGGATGTGCCGGGTGCCATCGATGGCGACCGGCAGGATGGGGAAGCCGGTTGCTCGAGCGAACTCGAAGCCGCCCCGCTTGAAGCGACGGACACTGCCGTCCGGGCTCCGCGTTCCTTCGGGTGAAATCGCCAAGGAGAGCCCGCGCTGGCGCATGGTCCTACCTGCCTGTTCCAGGGCACGCCGAGCGTGCTCCGGATTCTTACGGTCGATCTTCACGAACCCAGCCACCGTCATGGCCCGCCCCCACACCGGAACCGAAAAGAGCTCCGCCTTGGCAGCCATGCGCAAGGACAGGGGCAGCGCCACGAAGAGGGTTGGGATGTCGTAAAGGGACTGGTGGTTGCTCATCACGACGTAGCTCGTCACACCCGGCAGGAGGTGCTCGAGCCCGGTCACCTCGAGCCGCAGAGCGACCCGCTCCAGGAGGTTCTTCGACCAACTGCGCAATTCCTCGTCGCAGAAGGCGTCGGTGAGCGTGCCCCGCTGGGCACGCCAAACGGCGGGCACGCTGATCTTCGCCGTTTCGAGCACCGCGTGGGCAAACACACCGAGGGAGGGCAGCACCACTGGCGAGGGTAGCACCCTCGAACGGCCCTTTTTAGTCGGCCCTTTTGGTCGGCCTTCCTAATCGGCCCTTCCTAATCGGCAAGGCCCTGCACGTAGGCGTGGCGAGTGCGGCGGTCGACGAACAGGAGCGCCTGCAGCCCTCCAGACGAGCCGGAGAGCCACGCCCACACGTAATCTCGACTTTGCGCCGAGCTCGTCCACCAGGAGATGGACTCGAGCCGTGTCGCAAACTCGAGCTTCTCGATGGTGTAGTAGCCCCGGCCCAAAACGAAGCTTTCGCCGACGCGGAGCGGCACCGGGAGCGCCACCGGCGGAGTCAGAAGGCGCGTGGCTCGATCGAGCGGATCGGACGGCGCGGTCGTGGGCTCACTTGGCTGATTCTGCGAGCGCCCAGGCTTCCGTGGGCGGGCCTTCTGGGGCCGTCGGCCCAGCGGTTCGAGCCGCCCGCGTGCTTCTGGAGCGTGAGCGTCCTCGATGCGTAAAAGCCCGAGACTGTCGGCACCGACGTCGGTTTCGAGCTCCGAGAGCAGCACGGGCAGCTCCTCGAGCCGTCGGCTTGCACCGCGCGTCCCGAGCTCGAGCTGGACGGGCGCTTGCGGGCACAAGCGGCTGGCCCGAAAAAAGAGCCCCACCGTGGGAGCGGGCAGCGTGGTGCGCTCCAGGCGAGTGCGCAAGATCCGTTCGAGCTCCACGTCCCGGTAGACGGGGGAAGATAGCTCGAAGCAGAGCTTCGTTTCCGCTGGTCCTCCGCGGTAGCGGCTGATGCCAGGATCGTGACGCAAGCAGAGCTCGAGCTCCGAAGCCGCCTCCCCTCGCCCCTGCAAACGCGCGCTCACTCGACTGGCCACACCTCGGAGCACGAACAAAAGCGGCTCGAGACCAGAAAGCGCGTCATCCCAGCCGAGCGATACCTCGATTTCGCGCGGAAATTCGCAGGCAGTGAGCGGTTCGTCGTCTTGCCCCCGCGCGAGGGAAAGGACGCGCCCGGCACCCTCTCCTAGCCGCGCGGCCACCGTGCTCGGCGCGAGCGCGAGCAGCTGCTCTACGTCGATCAGGCCGAGCCGAGCAAACCAAGCGGCCTTTTCGGCAGACAAGAGCGCTCTGAGTGGCAGCTCGCGCATGGCCGCCGCTTCTTCTCCGGGGGCAATGACGCGAGCTCCCCGTGCATCGAGCCGTCCCGTCCGCGCCACTGCTTCGGCGATGCGTGGTCCCGCCGCCATCGCCACCTGACTCGCGTGACCGAGCTCCCGTGCGCGGGTGATGAGCTCCCGGCAAAGCTCGAGCTCACCCCCGTGAAGGTGAGCGATCCCACTCACGTCCAGAAGCACGAGGTCGGGCCAAACGATGCTCACCGCGTTACTGAAGGGGCGCAGCACCTCGGCGAGCTCGAGCAAGAGCACGTCGATCTGCCCCGGCGGGAGCCCGAGGACGCGCAGCGAGGCCACGAACGCGCAAGCCTCGGTCACCGTTTGACCAGGCCTGACCCCCTGCCTAGCGGCTGCTTCATCGACGGCCGTGAGGCGATCCGACGACTCGACCTGATGCCGACCAAGGGGCAAAAGGGCAATGGCTCGCGACCTTGGACTCTCCTTACCGGAGCCAACCTTGCCCGAGCGAGCACTGCCCGAGCCAGCACTGCCCGAGCCAACAACGCTCGCCGCTTGCCAGAAGATCTTCGGCAAGACGAGCGCGACGATGCGACGGGGCGCTGTCAGCGCGTCGTGGCCAACCAGGGAGTCACCAATCAGGGCTGAGGTTTCAGGCGACATGACTGGCTCGCATCGCCGGCAAACATCCCGTCTGCGCCAGCTCTGGACCCAGTACGGCCTGTCGCTCCCCCGCCTGCCCGGAACCAGCCTGCCCGGAACCAGCCCAGCCCTCTCGACTCCGCGTGATGCGGAAGGCGAGCCGTTCGGGCGCCGGCCGCTCGAGCTCGACGCGGAATCCCACGCGCAAAGGGACCGGCCGCAGCGCGGCCTGGTCCGTGAGCAAAAGCACGCGTCCCGAGGTGCCAGAAAGCGCTCGCATCAGGCGGTCCACGACGCGCACCCAAGGTGCCAAAGGCACCTCCAAGGGGCTGGCCGGAGTCCCCACCAAATCGATCACCACGAGCGGCAAGCTCTGGGATTCGACGAGGCGCAAGCTGACGCGCACGATGTCCTCGGGGCGTGGCCTGACCACCAAGAAGTGCGACAAGAGGACTCCCGCTCGAGCCACACCGGGGGCATAGAGCGAACCCGATGGGTCCACGAAGGCGCACCACGACGGCTCTCGTGAAAAGAGCACCCCCGCTTGCTGTACGTGACGACAGGCATGCAAGGCGAGGCTCGTCCCGCCCGCCCAACCTCCGGCCAAGCACAGCTCGCTGACGGTGCCCTCTGGCCAATCTCCCGACAGCAGGAGGGCGGCCCCGGGGTCCGTAGCCGAGGCGACCCCCGGCATCCTGACTTCGGACGGGCTTCTGGACAGCGCGCGAGCCGCTGCGAGCTGATCCCCCGTCGTCAAAAGGCCATTTTGACGCAGGCGTGCCGGGATACGGTCCAGGACATGAGCAGGAAGGGCCATGCACTGAACAAGATAGCAGCACACTGAACGGATGCCAGGTCCGTCAGCTCACGATCGGACAGACAATGTCCGCCTGCTCAGCCGCCAGGAGGGGCAGCCGCGAGTGCCGCGACGGCCATCCCAGCGAGACCCTTCTCGAAATCCGCGCCCACCATCGCATCCATGTCCATCATCAGCGAAAACGCTTTTCCGACGAAGTCATTGTGCCCCTTCATGCTCCAGGTGGCGCGGGTGCCCGTCCCCTCCGGGCCGAAGGTGAACGTGGTCGGGTTCGTGGCCTTCCAGGGCTTCATGAACTCGAGCCGGATCTCGATCCGACTCGGGGCGTCTGCGCGCACGATCGTCATCCGTCCCTCCCCCACCTGATCGTTGCCGACCCAATGGTACTCGGCGCCGACACCCGCCGGCGCGCCCGAGAAGTGGCGCTTCATCGTCGGATCGAGCTTTTCCCAGGGCGACCAGCGCGACCAGTTGTGGAAGTCGTCCACCTGCTCGAACACGGCGGTCGGCGGGGCCTGCATCACGAGTGACCGCTTCACCTCGAACTCGCTCGGCTGGATGGCCACCAGCACGCAGAACCCTCCGATTGCAACCAGCAGCCCGATCCCAATCCACTTCCACATGGCGGCGGATCCTGGGCCCGGGACAAGCACCGGTCAACCACCGCTCGTGCTCGCTCGAATGCGCCCGAACGCTCCCGACTGATAGTCCGCGAATGCCTGACGGATTTCGTCCGGCGTGTTCATGACGAACGGGCCATAGCGCGCCACCGGCTCACGGAGCGGCTGGCCAGCCAAAAGGAGGATCTCCGCACCCAGGTGGCCGGCCGTGAGCAGGACGGTGTCTCCGTCGGACGCAAAGAGTGCCAGGTCCCCTTCGCTGCCGTCGCGTGCTGCCCGGCTGCCTTCGCCGAAGCGCGCGGAGCCGGAGAACAGGTAACCCAGGGCGGTGAGCTCGGGTGCGATCGGCTGACTCAGCGTACCCCACGGCTGGAGCGACACGTGCAGGTAGACGATGGGGATCTCGGTGGTCAGCGCGGCGCGAGCCCCGAGGGCCTCGCCTGCGATCACCCGCACCTTGGCCGTGCCATCCGCCGAGGTCACGAGCGGGCTCTCCTCGGCTCGGATATCTTGGTAGCGCGGAGCCATCATCTTCTTCTGGGCAGGGAGATTCACCCAGAGCTGAAAGCCGTGCATGCGGCCGCCGCTCTCACGGAAGTCACGAGTGGGCATTTCGGAATGCACCACGCCAGCACCCGCGGTCATCCACTGCACGTCGCCGGGGCCCATGCGCCCCACGTGGCCGTGCGAGTCCTTGTGCTCGGCTTCACCGGCCAGGAGGTACGTCACCGTCTCGAAGCCGCGGTGCGGATGGTCCGGGGCCCCGATCGCTTCGCCCGCCGCCCAGTCGACCGGTCCCATCTCGTCCAGCAGCAAGAAGGGATCGACCAGGGGCAGGCTGCCGGTCGGAAACGGGCGTCGCACTGGGAATCCGCCACCTTCGAGGGTGCGGACCGAAGGAACGATCTCGGAGACGCTACGCAGGGACATGGCTCAGAAGGTGCGGACGAATGCGCCGCCTCGCCAGGGGCGCCCGGGCGCAATGGTTTCCACCGCCCAGAGCAAGAGTGCGCTCACAGCCGCACGCCCGCCAAATACGGGTGACCGTAGAGCGCCCCGCCGTAGAGCAGGACCGCCAGCCCGACCACGATCGCATCCCGGAACAGGGGTACCGGCACGGTCTGCGGACGGGCTCCCCGACGATTCGCCGACACCATGTCGACGAGCGCGTACAGCAAGAACGACCCGAACAGGAGCAACGAGGCCAGGTCGCCGTTGGCCAGGAGGTGCCCCAGGCCCCAGAAAGCGGTCCCCCAGAGCATCGGGTGCGCCGTCAGGCGCTTGAGGTTCGTCGGCAGGTACATGCCGGCAAAACAGAGCGCCGTGCCCGCCATCAGCACGAAAGCGGCGGTCTTGCCGAAAGTCGGCGGCGACAAGACAGGCACGTACGGCGCGCTGCCCTTGCCCAGGACGAGGAGCACGAGGCCCACGGTGCTGATCAGCGAGAACAGCCCGCGGTACGTCTTCTCCCCGAGCTTCAGCGCAAGGAGCGCGCGCACGGACGGACTCATCGGGATCAGGTGAACACCGAGAAAAATCAGAAGCCCGAGGCCGAGCAGGAGCATCGCGCCCGGGAGTCTCGTGCGCCGGACCACCCCTGACTAGGGGGGCGGCGGCGGCAGGGAGTTGATCCAGGTTTCCATCAGCGTGAGCGCGTCCTGGTCTTCGTCCTCGGTGCCCGCTGGCGGCATCCCATAGTCGTCTTCGCGGCTGGCCATGCGCTGGTAGATCGCGCTGTCGACGATGTCCTGCGGGTCGATGCGGAAGGGCTCGGGTGGGCCCTCGAACACCAGCACCGCAGGAATGCCCACCGCCGTCGCGTAAATCGAGGTTTCCTCGACACTGGTGAGGGTGTCCGTCTCCAGCCAAAGGCGCATGTTGACGCGACTGAACACGG
>Ga0315912_10001343_pt1 | contig 30988 bp, 22 predicted proteins | sample VfabasoilMG_FD_204469 | JGI IMG/M metagenome (GOLD analysis project Ga0315912, IMG submission 204469) | Garden soil microbial communities collected in Santa Monica, California, United States - V. faba soil | ecosystem: Environmental > Terrestrial > Soil > Garden | place: USA: California...
TCCTCCGTTTGCTGAAAGGGGAGTGACGGATGGTGAGTAGGCGGGGACCGTACCTCCGCAGTGCCGGCTCGTCAAGGCCGCAGATCGATCAAAGGCCTACACATGAGCTTGAGCACCTCCTCCGCCGCTGGTGTGAGCCCGACAATTCTCGCGTCGTTCCCGGCGCCGAGCACATCCGTGAGGATGGTCTTCCTGATCGCCACCCATCCGCCGACGGTTGTGTCGCTCACGAGGCATCGCGCTTCACGGCGATCGCTGGAGAGCTGCGCCTCGTCGTACGACTCGGGCTTGAATGCGGACCCGCTGTCCTGATCCCTGTCACGCTCGATGATCTGCAGTGGTCGAACGATGCTCTGACCGAACTGAATCGTTTCGGCGCATTTCTCCACGAGCAATCGCCTGAGTTGGCGCGCACCGTCGCCGGCGAGTTATCGCGAGAACTCAGATTCTGAGACGACATCCGAAGCTCGGACGGCCGATCGCAGGGCGCGAAGAATACCGGCAGCTCGTGCTGCAAGTGCTGGGTGGCGACTACGTTCTTCAATATCGATACGACCGCGCCCTGTTGGTCATCCTTCGGGTCTTCCACGCCCGAGAGGCTCGCTGAAGAACAGAACCCTGCGAAATCTGCAAAACCTCCATCCCCGGTTCAAATCCGGGCGGCGCCTCCAATTCTAAAATCAGTTCACGCTGTCACTTACCGGTTTCGCGGTTTCGAGACTCCCCGCGAACTTGGGGCCAGTTGGGGCCACTTCGCCAAATAGCCGACGCTCGACGTCTTCCAGCGCGCGGCGATGCGAGGCATCCACCACGTGCGTGTAGATGTTCAGCGTCGTCGAGATGCTCGCGTGCCCGAGTTGCTCTTGCGCGATCTTGACCGGATTGATGCCACGTCACCCGTCCTAACCCGAGGGCCTGCGCCGCCGGCTGCAGCACGTTCCTCAGCACCTTCGACTCCCGCATCGGGTCGCCGTGACGGTTCCCGAACACCAGATCCGTCGGTGCCCGGCGTGTCACCCGTTCGCGATGTGCGTGCAGCGCTGACACCGCATGCGACCCCAGAGGGAACGTCCGAAGCGCTTTCTGCGGCCCGAGCATCCGTATGCCCGCTTGACGCACGCGGTCGCGCAGGGCGGCCTCATGTCGGCGGCCTTCAACGCCAGTCTTGCCAAAGCCGGCGCTGATAACCACGATTGCTCCCACGTGTGCCTTGATACAGTCGTCGACCGCCTGGTCAACCGCGAAAGCGCGGACTGCGATCACTGCCAGGTCGATGGCCGTAGGAATTTCGCTGAGCGTCGGGTAGCAGACGCCTCGATTGATCGGGCGTGCGGATTGACTGGATAGACGCCGCTGTCTCCGGTGGCCAGCAGATTCCGCAGGATGCTGGCGCCCACTCCGGCGGAACGGCCGGCGCTTATCACGGCGATAGTGCTCGGCTTGAAGCAGGCATTCAATCCGGTGCGTTGCGACGCCGGAGCGATCGTCCCGGTCTCCGGTGTCACTGAGACACGCCCTTACTGGTCACGCCGGGCGTTTCCGTGGTGACGTCACGAGCGATGCCGTGCTGGAGGGCCACCGCGCGGGCCGCCAGCGTCCAGTCGATCCGGTGATCGAGGCCAAGTTCGGCAGCGCGAGTGCGGACCGAAGCGATCGACACAGGCGCGCGTCGATACACATCCGGATGCACTTCCAGGAACACCCGCCCTCCGACGTCGGCGAGCAGGAACGGCTCGTAGACGATACGCACGGTCATCCCAACCTTCACGCGCGAAAACAGCCAGGCGATGTCGTCTGGATGCAATCGCATACATCCGTGCGTGACCGCGCCGTAGATGCTCGTCGGCGCGTTGGTGCCGTGCAACCCGAAGGACGCACCCGCGAGGCCAATCCAGAACTGCCCAAGAGGGTTTGAAGGCCCTGGCGGTACCGAGCGGGGCAGTGACCGGCCGAGTCTTCGTGCCTCAGCACGAATGGAGGCTGGGACATCCCAGGTTGGATTGGTTTCCCGCACCGCGACACGGAAGTCGCCGGTTGGCGTTGGCCAGGTGCGCCGGCCGACGGCAATCGGCAACCCTGCGATCTCGCCGTCCGAAATGAAGAGCATCCGCTGCGGCAGGTTGACGACAATCTGCGCGTCGGCGGCGTCCGGGCGGGACACGACAAGGTGCCGGTTGTCGATGGTCAAGCGCTGACCGATCGACAGCGGCTGCCCGCGCTCGAGACCGTTGTCAGCCGCTAGCGTCGCCGAATCCACTCCGGCGCGCGCCCCGAGCGCAAACAGGGTGTCTCCGCGAACGACCACGTGCGTTGCTACTCCGCCGGTCAGTGCGCCCGCCGGTGACTGCGCCCTGGCGCCTGGACATGCGGCGAAAAGGCATGCAGCAAGAAGAGCGGTTCGTCTGACGAGTGTGGCCATTCCCTTCCCGGTGGGGCAAGCCGGGTGCCATACGCGTGGTCGACATTGGCCCCGTCTGCGGCCCAAAAGTCGGTGGGCTGCGGCCATTCGGCGCGGGTTCCTCCGCATGCCGCGCGAAATTCCACGGATCGGACCTGAGGCGCTACCGTCCGGCTGTGCGCCGGGTCCGGTAGAAGCCAGCCTTCGCCAGTTCGGTTGCGGCGACGTACGTCGCCGTAATTCCCAGGATCGTGGCGAGAAGGCTGCCAGACAGGTGTACGAAACCGAGTGTCGAGGCGCCAGGCGCGAACGGAAGCGCCAGGGCAATGACCGTGACCCCGATCGTCGTCGCGATCAGCACGTTGCCTGGACGACTGCGGAAGAAGGGGCGCCTTGTGCGTACGACGAGAGCCACGAGAAGTTCGGTGAGCAGCGACTCCACGAACCACGTCGTTCGGAATGTCTCTGGACCCGCGTGAAACACCAGGCGAAGCATGCCGAAGGTGATGACGTCGAACAACGAGCTGATGAGGCCGAACACGATCATGAAGCGGCCGATGAAGCGGATGTCCCACCGTTCGGGACGGGCGACCAGCTCCTCGTCGACACCGTCATCTGCGAGCCCCACGGCAGGAATGTCAGACAGCAGATTGTTCAGCAGGATCTGGCCCGCCTGGAGCGGCAGAAACGGCAAAACCATCGACGCCGCCGCCATGCTCACCATGTTCCCGAGATTGGCGCTGGTCGTGATCAGGACGTACTTGATAGTGTTGGCGAACGTGCGTCTTCCGGCTTCGACTCCGCGTCGAATCACGTCCAGGCCTCGCTCGAGGAGAACGAAGTCGGCAGCCTCGCGTGCCACATCCACCGCGGCCTCCACCGATAGGCTGGTGTCGGCCGCGTGCATGGCCGGCGCGTCGTTGACGCCATCGCCGAGGAAGCCGACCACGTGTCCGGCACGTTTCAGCGCGAGGATGATGCGTTCCTTCTGTCCCGGGTCCACTTCGGCGAACACGTCGGCGTCTTGAACCGCGTGAAAGAGCGCGCCGCCATGTAACTCGTTCAGCTCGCGACCGGTCACCAACCGCTCCGCGCGAAGCCCGACGAGGCCGGCCACATGTTTCGCCACCAGTCCGTTGTCGCCCGTGATCAGCTTGAACGAGACCCCAAGCGCCGCCAGTGCGGCAAGCGCCTCAGTTACTCCCTCTTTCGGACGATCGAGAAACGTGATGAACCCGCGAAAGACCATGTCGCACTCGTCGGCGCGTGAGTAGGCGGATTGAACGGCGATGTCGCGTGTGGCAACAGCCAGAACGCGGATACCCTGGCGACTCCAGCTTTCGTAGTGCTCGATAATCGCAGTCTTCAGCGGCGAGTCGAGGACGCGGCCGTCTTCCAGGCGCGTGCAGGCGTCGAGCACGTGCAGGAAGGCGCCCTTCGTGATCATGACGGTCTGGCGGGATCGAGTGTCCGTGACCACGACGGTGACGCGGCGGCGCGCGAAATCGAAGGGGACTTCGCCGCACTTCTCGATCCCCGACAGGTCGGGCTGGTGCGCCTGAAGGATGGCGTCGTCCAGCGGATTGCTCAGTCCCGTTTCCAGCTGGGCGTTGTATGCCGCCATCTTGAAGACATCGGGAGCGGGTGCGCCAAAGGGGTCGAAGGCGTCCTGAGCGCGGACCACTCCTTCCGTGAGCGTGCCGGTTTTGTCGGTGCACAGCACGTCCATACTCCCGAGGTTCTCGATGGCGTTCAGACGGCGCACCAGCACGCCTTGTCCCGCCAGCATGCGTGCCCCTCTCGCGAGATTGATGCTGAGAATCGCCGGCAGGAGCTCCGGACTGAGGCCAACGGCCAGGGCGATGGAGAACAACAGCGTCTCCACGGCCGGCCGGCCGCGCAGCACGTGAGCCGCGAACACGGCCAGCACCAGGACCAGCATCGCCGTGGTCAGCAGGTAGCCAAAGTGCCGGAGGCCGCGATCAAATTCGGCCTCGGGCGCTTTCCGCGCAAGCCGCGCCGCGATAGCGCCGAAGGCGGTGCGCGCCCCAGTCTCGACGATCAGGCAGCGGGCGGAGCCGCTGCGGACGTTGGTGCCAGAGAACACGCAGTTGGTGCGCTGCGCGAGCCCGGCCGCGCTCTCCACCACGCCTGGCCGCTTCTCGACCGGGAAGCTTTCGCCCGTGAGCACGGACTCGCTGACGAAGAAGTCGGCTGCGTCGAGCAGCACGCCGTCGCCGGGGACCAGGCTGCCGGCGCTCAGGAGTACCACATCCCCCGGGACGATCGCCGATGCCGCGAGATCGGCCACGCGTCCGTCGCGCAGTACCTTGGCGCGCACGTGCAGACGCGCACGAAGCGCGCGCGCCGCCGTTTCCGCGCTGTATTCGCGCACGAATCCGATCAGCACGGTGGTCACGACGATCACGAGCACCATGCCGGCATCGAACCATTCCTGCGTCAACCCCGAGGCGATCGCGGCGAAGACGAGCAACAGCAGTAACGGACTGCGCAGCTGATTGCCCAGCACGTGGAACCACGTCCGGGACCTCGAGTCGGCAAGAGTGTTCGGGCCGTAGCGATCCAGGCGCGTCTTGGCGTCTGGCGTCGAGAGCCCGTCTGTCTGCGACTGCAGCCGGCTGGCCACCTCGTCGGCCGGCACCGACCAGTAGGCAAAGTCGCCCCGCTGGTCGTCCTGCGCCGGCGGCCGCAGCATGTGCCGTGAAGCCCACAGCCCCGGCACCATCGGCGCCCAGAAGCTCAATCCTCGGAACAGCAGCGTGGCGGCGAGCGCCGCCGGCAATCCGACGCCCGCCAGTCGAAGGGTGAGCACCGAGGCGGCTTCGTACGTCCCCAGGCCGCCGGGCGAGAAACTGACCGTCCGGAAAACGTTGGCGACCATGAAGGTGGCAAACACCACGCTGGCCGGTGCGGTCGAACCCACCGCGTGAATCAGCACCCACATGGTGGCGGCGTCCAGCAGGAAGATCGCCGCCTGCCAGCCATTCGCCGCGAGCAGCAGCCGCGGATGCCGTGAGAGCCGAATGTCCGCGGCTTCGAGGAAGCCCGCGATACCCGCGACACCGGGCAGGTGTCGCAGTCGCGTCGGCAGTGGCGAGCCGCCGAATCCGAGACCGAGAATGGCCATTGCCGCGGCGAAGACCAGGAACAGGAGCGACACCACGAGGACCGGCGCACTCGTCTTCCCGAGCGCCGCCATCACGGCCAGGGCGCCGAGCAGCAACGCGGCGTACGCCGAGTGATACGAAACGACATTCAGGATGGCGCCCGCGGCGGTCGGACCTCGCGGTACGCCACGCTGCTCCATGGCCGTGGCCACCAATGCCGTGCTTGCGAGACCGGCCGACGGTACCGCCTGATCCAGGAACAGCTTCGACAGACTGAGCTCGTAGGCGAATCGCCGTGATACCGGCGAACCCGACGCGTGGGGCGTGATCAGGAACACCTCGCCCTGCGCCACGTAAGTGAGGACCTGGAGCACCAGAGCGATCCCCAGCCACGACGGGTGCGCGCGCTCGACCAGCTCGACGAATTCACGCGCCTCGGCGAAGTGGACCGTCGCCCAGACGACCGCCGCCAGCATTGCTCCACCGAGGAGCCACGTCAGCCACGAACTGCGCCGCATCGGGCCCCCTGACCGCAATCGAAGTGCCAATCGCGCCTGGTGCCGGAGACCGTTACGGGCCCGCGAACAGTCCAGCGCAGTGGGGAAAGATCGCAGCATCGGGAAAGATTTCCCGACCGCGGAGCCGTTTGGCCAGAGTATCCACGAATCAGGGCTGGCACTCGGCTTGAACAGAGGCAAGCATGCCTCACAAACAGATTCGTTTCCGAGCCGACGCGCGCGAGCGCGTTCTTCGTGGTGCCACCGCCATCGCGGACGCGGTCCGCGTAACCCTGGGCCCCAAGTCGAAGTCGGTCCTGATCGAAAAGAAGTGGGGCAAACCGCTCGTCTGCAACGACGGCGTCACAATCGCCAAGGAGTTTTCGCTGAAGGATCCCGACGAGGACCTTGGCGCACAACTCCTTCGAGGCGCAGCCGAGCGCACGGGCGACGCGGTGGGCGACGGGACCACCACCTCCACAATCCTGGCCCATGCCATCGTGGCCGAAGGCATGCGCAACATCGCGGCCGGTGCCAGCGCGATCGACCTGAAGCGTGGGCTGGACGAAGCGACCAAGGTCGCCATCGAGGCGTTGAAGACACAGTCGCGGCCGGTGCAGAGCCACCGGGAACGCGAGCAGGTGGCGACAGTCTCGGCGCACAACGACGCGGCGATCGGGGAGCTGGTGGCCAAGGCGATCGACAAGGTCGGTGCCGAAGGCGCCGTGACCGTCGAGGAGGCCAAAGGTACCGAGACCACCGTCGATATCGTCGAGGGGTTGCAGTTCGACCGCGGATACCTGTCCGCCTACTTCGTCACCGATCCGGAGAAGCTGGAGGCGGTGCTGGATCGGCCATACATCTTGTTGCACGACCAGAAGATCGCTTCGCTCAAGGACCTGTTGCCGCTGCTCGAACAGGTTGCGAAGGCTGGTGCCGCCCTTCTGGTGATCGCCGAAGATGTCGAGGGCGAGCCGCTCGCGACGCTGGTCGTCAACCGGCTGCGCGGCGTCCTGGCCAATGTGGCGGTCAAATCGCCCGGTTTTGGCGATCGTCGAAAGGCGATCCTGGACGACATCGCGACCCTGACCGGCGGTCGCGTCGTCTCGTCCGAGCTGGGCGTGCGGCTGGAAAACGTCACCATGGACATGCTCGGACGCGCCGAGCGCGTGGTGATTGATCGCGAGCACACGACGATCATCGGCGGCAAAGGCGAGCGCGCCGCGATTGATGGACGGTGCAAGGAGCTTCGCACACAGATCGCCACGACGACATCGGACTACGACAAAGAGAAACTCGAAGAGCGCCTGGCCAAGCTCTCTGGCGGCGTTGCCGTCATCCGTGTGGGCGCGCCGTCGGAGACCGAGATGAAGAGCCGCCACGAGGCGTTCGACGACGCCATTCACGCGACGCGCGCCGCTATGGCGGAGGGCATCGTGCCTGGCGCCGGCCTGGCGCTGCTGCGTGCCATCACAGCCGTCGAAACGGCAGCGGCGCGGCTCGACGGCGATCAGCGCGCGGGTGCCCTGATCCTTCGCCGCGCGCTCGAGGCCCCGGCGCGTCAAATCGCCGAGAACTCTGGCGCCGATGACGGAGTCGTCGTGGACCGCATGCGGGCGGGGGCTGCGAACTACGGGTTCGACGCGGCAACCGGAAAGTACGTCGACCTCATGGAAGCAGGGATCATCGATCCCACCAAAGTCGTCCGCCTGGCGCTTGAAAATGCGGTGTCCGTGGCTGGCGTACTGCTGCTGACCGAGGCTACGATGACCGAGGTGCCGGAGCCGAAGACGGAGTCTCCGCAGATGGACGCGGCCTGAGCGCCAGACGGCGTGCCTTCCAGGTTTGGTCGAGGGCCAGCATGACCGCCGCGAAAGGCAGGACCACCAGCCAGGTCTGGTAGCCGATCGCGGCGGTGCCGAACACAGCGTGACCGGGCGCGGTGTAGTCGATGACGAGAATCAAGATGATCTCGACGGCGACGCCGGCGACGATCAGCGGGTTTGAAACGAGCCGCCGGAAGCTCACGGCTCGTTCGTCGCTGCGGCACAGATACACGTTGACGACCTGCATGACGACGATCGCCGTCAGGCACGCCGTCGTGGCCTGCCGATAGAGCAGGTTGTCGACCGACGGCTCTTGTCCCCAGTGCCATCCCGCCGTACCCAGGACGAGGAAGAAGGCGGTCATGGCTGCTGCGGCTTCGAGCAAGCCGAGGAACAGGTACGCACGCACGAGCAGGCCGGGAGTCAACAGCCGTTGCCGGCGGCTGCGCGGCCCGCGCGTCATCAGCTGGCGATCCGGCGGTTCGACACCAAGGCCCAACGCGGGCAGCATGTCGGTGCCCAGGTCCACGGCCAGAATTTGCATGACCGTCAACGCCAGCGGCACGCGCGCGAAGGCGAACGCGAGATAGGGCACGAGCTCGGGAACGTTCGAGGTGAGGATGTAGGTGAGGAACTTCCGGATGTTCTCGAAGACGGCGCGGCCTTCCTCGACGGCGGCGACGATGCTGGCGAAGTTGTCGTCGAGGAGCACCAGATCCGACGCTTCGCGGGCGACGTCGGTACCCGAAACGCCCATCGCGATCCCGATGTCGGCTGCCTGCAGGGCCGGCGCGTCGTTCACCCCGTCGCCCGTGACCGCCACGATGCAGCCCTTGCGCTGGAACGCGGTGACCACCCGCAGTTTCTGATCGGCGGTGACACGCGCGCACACGACCTCGGGTGCGTCCAGTGCCAGCTGAAGCTGCGTATCGGACAGCCGGCGCAGATCATCGCCGCTGAGCAGCGTCGGCTTCTCGCCCTGCACGAGCCCAATCTCGCGGGCCACGGCGAGCGCCGTGTGCGGGTGATCGCCGGTGACCATGACGACTTTGATGCCGGCGCTGCGGCACCGCCCGATGGCAGCCGGGACCTCTGGCCGCGGAGGGTCCTCGAGGCCGATGAGCGCCGTCACGGTGACATCCTGCTCGGCGCTGGCCAGCGTGTACTCGGCCGGCAATACGCGATACGCACACGCGAGCACGCGCAGCCCGCGGTCGGCCATCCCGGTTGCGGCGCGAACGAAGGCGGCAGCCGGCTCGCCGGTCAGCGGCTCCCGGCGGCCGTCACATTCGAACCAGCTGGCGCGTGACAGCACCTCTTCGGGGGCGCCCTTCACGAACAACACAGGGTGGCCGGCGACCCGGTGGATCGTGACCAGCCGCTTGCGCTCTGGCTCGAACGGGATTTCGTCGATGCGCTCGGGCGCGACAGTCCCGCCGTGGACCGCCGCCGCCATCCTCGCCAGAGTCACCTCCATCGGATCGCCGATCCACTCGTCGTGGCCGTCGCTGGTATCGCCCGTTCTCTTCAGGTCGTGGCAATACGCCGCGCACTCGAGGAAGCGCTGATGGCCGGCGGCGAACGCTGGCGTGGCGGCCGCCGCGGGAAGGATGGACCTGCCGTCCGCGTAGATCTCCCGGACCTCCATGCGGTTCTGCGTCAGAGTGCCGGTCTTGTCGGTGCAGATCACCGAGGCGCAGCCGAGCGTCTCGACGCTCGGGAGGTGGCGCACCAGCGTGTTGCGTCTGGCCATGCGCCGGGCTGCCACGGCCATCGCGAGCGTGACGGTGGGGAGCAGGCCTTCCGGCACGTTCGCGACGATGATGCCGATGGCGAAGACGAAGCTGACGGCCGTCGGCAGTCCGATGAACCAGCCGATTACGAACACCGTCAGGCCGATTCCCATCGCCAGCCCGGCGACCACCCGGCTCAGCGAGGCGATCTCGCGTTGAAGCGGCGACGGCGCATCGGTCGTGGTCTGCGTCAGCCTGGCGATCCCGCCGAAGACTGTGTGCATGCCGGTTGCGAACACGAGGGCCGTGGCCTCGCCGCTGGTGACAGAGGTGCCAGCCAGCAGCACGTTGCGGCCGTGTTGGATGTCGTCGGTCGCCGACGGCTGGGTGTCTCGCGAGACGGGATGCGACTCGCCAGTCACCGTCGCGTTGTTGACGCGAACACCGAACCCTTCGATCAGCCGGCAGTCCGCGGGAACGTCATCCCCGGCGGTGAGGAAGATGACGTCGCCCGGCACCACGTCCTCGGGCGGTAATACGACCGTAACGGCGTCCCGCAGCGCCCGGACCTCGTGTGGAAGCAGCTTCAGCAGCGCGGCCATCGTCTCTTCGGCGCGGTACTCCTGCCAGAACGAGAATCCGCCGTTGATGGCGATGACGGCGACGATGGCCACCGCCAGCGTCCGCATGTCCTGGCCCGGCATCCACCAGTCCGCGATCAGCGCCAGGAGCGCGGCGGCCCACAGGAGCGCGGCGAAGAAATGGGTGTACTGGCGAAGAAGGCACACGACGAGGGGCGTTCGAGGAAGGCGCTCGATACGGTTGGGCCCGAACTCCATTCGTCGCGCGTCCGCCTCGGTCCGCGACAGACCTGCGGGACTGCTCCGCAGGGTGGCAAACGCCGCGTCGATGGGCAGCTGGTGTATCAACATTCCGGGATCTTCGAAAGGAACAGCGAGCAATGACAGTGCCGTTGTCTTGTGTCGACTAGTTCCCACCGCCGGGCGATTTGCCCCGTGGACCTGACCACCAGCCCCCGAATGAGCCGACAGGTCCGGCCACGGCTCGCGGTACCCGGTTTGCGGCAGCACGCTTCGTGCTCCATCTGGACGACCTCGGGCCTGCCACGCCGCGACTGCCGCAGCGGCGGCTTGGCGCGCTGACGCAGTTCGCGGCATCGGCGTCGCTGCACGCGACGCTCCTCGTCCTTGCAGCTCTGATCACGACCACCATGAATGGCCGAGGTGCGGCGACCTCCCACCGGACTGACCGTCAAGAACCCGCAGTCCAACGACTCGTGTTCCTCGCGCCGCAGCTGCCGCAGACGGGCGGCGGCGGGGGCGGCGGTGGCAATCGGGAACCGGGCCGAATCCGTGCGGCGCAGGGCGTCGGGTCGGACGCGATCACCCTGCGCGCGCGAAGACCAGCTCCGACCACAGCTCCGTTGGCGCCAGAACCGCTGCCGGAGGTTGAAGAGGCGCCCGCATCCCCCGTGCTCGAGGTGAAGACGCTCGCCTCTGGCATGCTCAATGCGACAGGCCTTCCCACCGTCGGCACGTCGTCGGACACGTCCACGGGATCAGGGAGCGGCGGGGGAGTCGGAACCGGAACCGGCAGCGGGTTGGGCTCGGGGCACGGTCCGGGAGTCGGCCCCGGATCCGGTGGTGGAGTGGGAGGGGGCGTCTATCGCCCGGGCGGCGCTGTGTCCGCGCCGCGGCTGATCGAGCAAGTCAACCCTCACTACACGAGCGACGCTCTTCGAGACAAGATTCAGGGCACCGTCGTCCTGGAAGCGATCGTCGAGCGTAACGGAAGGGCGTCGCATCTCCGGGTTCTCAGCTCGCTGGACCGCGGTGGTCTCGATGAAGAAGCCATGGCCGCGGTCGTCAAGTGGCGATTCGAACCGGGACGTCTGGCGGGCGAGCCGGTCGACGTCCTCGTGACGATCATGGTCGACTTCTGGATTCGTTGACGCGTCAGGCGCGCGGCGGCTCCGGGTGAACGGTGAGAACGGGGCAGCCCGCGCGGCGCACCACGTGCTGGGTGGCCGAACCGAGGACCGCCAGATCGATTGCGTTCCGTCCGCGGACGCCCATCACGATCAGGTCGGTGTTGTGTATCTCCGCCGCCCGCAAGATCTCAGGGCCGGGTCGTCCCACGGCCACCTGGGTCTCGAAGTCGCGGGATTGCCGGAGCGTCAAGGGAATCAGGGCGTCGAGACTGTCGCGGGCGTCCGCGATCAGACGATCCCGGAGTGAGACGTATTCGGGCAGCGCCGACGCCTGGACCGGCAGTTCGATGACGTGCAGCGCCGTAAGGCGCGCGCCCGCCTTCGCGGACCATGCCGCGGCCGACTCGAGTGCTGCGGTGCTGCTGTCCGAGAAGTCGATCGAGCAGAGCACATGTCGAACCGACGCAGGCGACCGGTCCGCCGGCGCTCCCGGCGGCACGGTCACCACCGGGCAGGCCGCCTTTCTGAGCACTCGTTCCGCGACCGAGCCGAGCATCAGCCGTTCGAAGCCCGAGTGTCCCTCGGTGCCGAGCACCACAAGGTCGGCGCGCATGCTCTCTGCGTGCGACACGATTGACCCCGGCACATTGACGTCCTCGATGAGAGCCGTCGTGATCCGCAGGTCGCCCGCCGCCTCGTCAGCCACGAAACGGGTCAACGTGGCCTCGAGCTGGGCCCGCTCGGCCGGTGAGAGTGCCACCGGCGCGACCGGGCCGACGTACGGACCGACCATGAGGAGGGGCGATATCTGCAGGGGCTGCACGTGCAGCACCGCGAGCTCAGCACGATGCCATCGAGCCAAGCCCGCGGCATAGGCCAGCGCCTTGGCCGAAGGACCGGAGAAGTCGACGGGGCACAGAATACGCGTCAGCACTGCTCGTCGACCCGCTCGCGGGGCTCCACCACGATCCGGTTGTCGACTCGGGCGATGCCCGGCGCTTGCGCGGCCGCGTCTTCGGCCGCTTCGCGCTGCAGCAGGCTCGCCACCGTTCCTGACAGCACCGCCGTGTCGCCGGTCACTGTGACAAGAATGTGCTGCGCGTCCACGCTCGCGTTGCGGTGCAACGCCTCGACGATGCGGTGCCTCACGTCCTTCGTGACGTTCTCCGGTGTGACGGTGACGTAGTTCTGGATCCCACGGACACCGCGGATGTGGTGTACCACGCGCTCGGCGTCCTGCTTCTGAAACAGCCAACGAGCCTTACCAGTGAGCGTCACGTGGCCGTCGTGGACGACGGCCTGGATCGTCTCTGGAATCGTGCTACGGAGTTCCAACACCCGAACTACGTCGCTCGCGATATCGGCGTCGGTGCGTGCCAGTGTCAGCCGCACGTCGATGTCGTTGGCGACGGCCCGCACGCCGCGCACTCTTTTCGCCGCCCGTTCGGCCGCCAGTTTGCCGCGGTACGAATCGATGAAACCGGTGAGCGTGACGGCACCATTCAGGGCCGCGACACCTACGGCGCTGGCATCGACGCTCGGATCCCATTGCAACTGATGCTGAACGGCATCCCGTACTCGGACATCGGCTTCTGTGAGTGTAGCGGTGGACATTGGCCCTCCTTGTTCGATTGAAGTTCTGACCGGGGCAGGGCAAGCCATGTGCCGGTAGCGGCAGCGGCCAATTAGCCGACTTTTCGGCGGACTCTCCACCGGGTTTACGCGGCGTTAATGCGATTTGGCGTGAAATCTTTCGCGGATCGGGGAAGATAGCTACCTGAGCCAATGCCCTACGCAAACATCCTCGTTATAGACGACGAAGCGCTCGTGCGATGGTCCCTCAAGGAGCGGCTCTCGTCGGAGGGCTACGATCTGACCGAAGCGACCACCGTGTCCGAGGCGCTCGAGCGCATCTCGCCGGAAGTCGACCTCGTGCTTCTGGACTTCAAACTGCCCGACGGAGATGGTCTCGACCTGCTGGCGCAGATCAAGCGGCGCTCGCCGGAGACGCTGGTCATCATGATGACTGGCTTTTCCACCGTGGAGAACGCCGTCGAGGCGATGAAGCTGGGGGCGTTTCACTACGTCAACAAACCGTTCAACCTGGACGAGGTCGTTCTACTTGTCGAGAAGGCGCTCGAGACCAGCCAGCTCCGGCGTGAGGTGCGCAACCTCCGTTCGAGCCAGGGGCGGGAATTCGGCTTCGAATCGATCATTGGTGATTCCGACTCGATGAAGGCGGCCAAAGCGGTGATGGCGCGCGTGGCCGCCAGCCCCGCATCGACCGTCCTTCTCACCGGGGAGACCGGCACGGGCAAGGATCTCGCGGCCAAGGCGATTCACTTCAATAGTGCGCGCGCGGCGCGACAATTCGTCAACATCACGTGTTCGGCGCTTCCGGAACAGCTCCTTGAAAGCGAGCTCTTCGGGCACGAGCGCGGCGCGTTCACCGACGCGCGGCAGCAAAAGCGGGGTCTGTTCGAGGCCGCGGATGGCGGCACGCTGTTCCTCGATGAAATCGGGGAGATGACCCTGGGGCTGCAGTCCAAGCTGCTGCGCTTCCTGGAAGAGAAGTCGTTCAAACGGGTCGGAGGTCTCAGCGACATACGTGTCGACGTGCGCGTCGTCGCGGCTACGAATCGTGATCTCGAGGAGGAAGTGAAGACGGGTAAGTTCCGGGCGGATCTGTACTACCGCCTGCAGGTCATGCCGATTCAGCTACCGCCGTTGCGCCAGCGGCGCGGCGACGTGCCGTTGCTGGCCGCTTTTCTCATCGATCGCTTCAACGGCGAATTCCGCAAGCGCGTGCGCGGGATCTCGCCGGCCGCGGCCAAGACGCTCGAGCAGTACGCCTGGCCCGGCAACATCCGCGAGTTGCGCAACGCGATCGAGCGGGCGATGCTCATGACGGATCGCGACTGGCTCGAGCCCGCCGACTTTGCAACGCTGACCGGCTCGGTATCGGCAGCACAGTTCAAGCTTCCGCCCGAAGGCGTCAACATCGAGGAGGTGGAACGCCAGCTCGTCGTTCAGGCGCTCGAGCGGTCGAAAGGCAACCAGACGCAGGCCGCGCAGCTCCTCGGGATCAATCGCGACCAGGTGCGCTATCGCATCGAGAAGTTCGGACTGACGAAAGCCTGATCAGCAAATCTCGAAGTCCTCGTCGGACTCCGTGGGCTCGACCGCCAGGTGATTGACGACGCTCGTGATACCGGGGCCATCGGCAGCGGCCCGCTCCACCGAGTCGCGTTCCCGCCAGCTACCCACCGTACCCGTCAGCGTAGCGGTGTCGCCCTCGACAGTGATGAGGATTCCCCGCGGATCGGTGTTCGCCATGCGCCGCAACGCCGCGTTGATCCGATGCTCTGCGTCACGGTCCGCAGCCCGAGGTCCCACCAGCACGTGGTTGAAGACCCCGCGGACCCCGCGGACATGCCGCATGATCTTCTCGGCGTGATTCTTTTGGAACGGCCACGGAACGACGCCGGTCAGCGTGATGTGTCCGTTGTGAACGGCGGCCTTCACGCCGCGCGGAATCGTGGCGTAGGCGTCAAGTACGCGCGCAGCGTCTGAGGCGATGTCGGCGTCTGTCCGGTCGAGCTTCAGGCGCACTTCGACGTCGTTTGCCACTGCGCGCACTCCCCGCACCCGCTTGGCGACCCGCTCGGCTGCCAGTTTGCCGGCGTAGGTGTCGATAAAGCCGGTCAGCGTGATCGCTCCTCCTCGAGCGGTCACACCAATGGCGCTCGCATCCACTTCGGAGTCCCACTCCAACTGCTGCTGGACGGCGTCGCGCATCCGGACGTCTCGTTCGGTCAAAGTCGCTGTGGTCATGCTGACCTCCAGCACCACCTCAGGCAATCGGCATGCCCTGCGAAACGGCCGCAAATCACCCCGAGTTCGGGGCCTGCCGGCGGGCGGAGGGGGGATTTCTCCCGAGCCACGGGACTATTCCGACCGTGCTGGCTCCGCCCGAGCCCCGAATTCGAGGGTGGCACTGGACCGGCGGTTGGCACGCGCTGTGCCTCAGTGGAACGTATGCAGCAGGCGTCTCCCGTCATGAATCAACTAACGAATCTGCACGCGCGCGTTCGCGCGTGGGACTAACTATGGGAGCGCTCCGCGTCCTCGTGGTCGATGATGAAAGCCTCATCCGGTGGGCAGTCACCGAAACGCTCACCGAAGCCGGCCACGATGTTGTTCAGGCGACGGACGCTGCAACCGCGCTCCAAGCTGTCGGGGTGACGCTGAAGCCGTTCGATGTTGTGCTGCTCGATTTTCGCCTTCCGGATTCCGACGACTTGTCGGTGCTGCAACGCATTCTCCGGCTGACACCCGCGACCACCGTCGTCATGATGACAGCCCATGGAACCGCAGAGATGATGGCCGACGCGAAGCAGCTCGGCGCGTACGACGTCATCGCAAAGCCGTTCGACGTCGTGTCAATCCCACAAGTGCTCGTTCACGCCCATCAGTCGAAGACACACTAGGCCACGAGGCCGCTATCCCCCTGTACGAACACATGATCACCGAGGACCAGGATGAGGTGATCAGGTTTCTCGCGTCGCCAGAGAGCCATGGCGGCGAGCCTGTCGAGACGATCGAGACGCACGCCTCGATCGTGTTCCTCGCCGGGAGGCTTGCCTGGAAGCTCAAACGGGCTGTTCGATACGACTATCTGGACTTCTCGACCGCGGCTCGGCGACGGACGATGTGCGAGGCGGAACTGCGTTTGAACCGCCGGTCGGCTCCGTCGCTCTACCACCGAGTCGTTCCGATCACTCGTGAGGCGGACGGCGTCTTGGCGCTTGGGGGCACGGGGCCGGCGCTGGATTGGGTGCTCGAGATGTCCCGCTTCGATCAGGAGGATCTGCTCGATCGCCTTGCCTCCAGGCAGGCGCTCGACATGGATCTTATGCGACCCCTGGGAGTGGCGATTGCGCGCCTGCACGCCGACGCCGAGCATCGGCGGGACCATGGTGGAGCCTCAGGCATGACCTGGGTCATCGACGGCAACCAGGCCGCGTGTCAGGCGCAGTCACCGCAACGGCTCGATGCCGACTCCTGCCGCCAAGTTGCCGCCGCCAGCCGCGCCTTGATAGAGCAACACCGGCCGGTGTTGGACGCACGCCGGGACGTTGGACTCGTGCGCCACTGCCATGGCGACCTGCACCTGCGCAACATCGTCCGCCTCGGTGGTGTGCCGACGCCCTTCGACGGCGTGGAGTTCAACGACGAGATCGCCTGCATCGACGTCATGTACGATCTCGCATTCCTGCTGATGGACCTGTGGCGGCGCTCTCTCGTCGGCCATGCGAACGCCGTGTGCAACGCGTATCTCGCCGAGACCGACGACCTCGAAGGGCTGGCGTTGCTGCCGCTCTTCCTCTCGTGCCGCGCGGCTATCCGTGCCAAGACCGGCGCGGCTGCCGCAGTGCTCCAACAAGATTCGGCTCGGCAGGCAGAGCTGTGGCAGGGCGCTCGCGAGTATCTGTCGATGGCGCGCGCCCTGCTGAATCCGCTTCCGGCCCGGCTGATTGCCGTGGGCGGCCTATCCGGGTCAGGGAAATCGACGCTCGCCGTCGCCCTGGCCCCACTGCTGGGGCCTGTACCCGGCGCCATGGTGATTCGCTCCGACGACATTCGAAAGCGCCTGTGTGGCGTCGAACCGCTCGAGCGTCTTGGCCCAGCCGCCTACACCGATGCCGTCTCGACGCGCGTGTACACGGCGGCTATGGAGAAGGCCGTACGAACCGTCCGCGCGGGTCATACGGCGATCGTCGATGCCGTGTTCGCCCGGCCCGGCGATCGCAGCGCTATCGAGCGTGCCGCGCACGAAGCCGGTGTCCCATTCAGCGGTGTATGGCTGGACGCGCCCGTGGATACGTTGCTGCGTCGCGTCGAGCAGCGCCGTGGCGATGCCTCCGATGCGGATGCGGCGGTTGTGCGGGCTCAAGTGGTCACCGAAATCGGTCCTGTCACCTGGCGGCGTCTCGACGCCGGGCGCGATCTCGACCCGCTGATGGCTGAGGCGCTCGCCGCCCTGATGCCGCTCAGTGCGTGACGCTCACCGTCACTCTGGCGCCGTCGCGCAGAGTGTCAGGCGGATGGAGCGCGACGATCTGGCCGGCAGTGAGCCCGCCAATGATCTGTGCAGCCTCGTTGTTGCGTTGGCCCACATCCACTGCCCTGACCCGCACGCGTCCGCCCTCGACGAGGAAAGCCGCCCACCCCTGATCGCGCCGGAAGAGCGCACCCGCGGGGACGGTGACTGCGTCGCCGCTCCACACTACGATACGGGATTCGACGCGGAATCCGTCGCCCAGCCGCGCACTCTCCTGCGTCGGCGCGAGATCGATGATGACGTTGACTCGCTGCTCGTCGACTCCGAGCGCCGACACTTTCACGAAGCCGGCGGGCTCGATTCGTCGGACCGTTCCGTGCAGCGGTTGCGCGCCGCCCCACCCTTCGATGCGTACTGGATTGCCCTGAGCGACCCGCACCGCATCGGTCGAGAGCAAGTCCGTGACCACCTCGACGCGCTGCGGATTACCGATATCGACCAGCGGCTCGCCGGCCGCGACCACTGATTCACTCTGGCGCCGTCGAACGAGCACCTGACCATCGACTGGCGCCACGATTTCGATGGGCTTGGTGTCGTCGGCAGGCGTGACGAGGCGGGCACGCGCGACCGTCAGTTCACGCTCAGCGCGCTGCACCGCCGCGTCGGCAGCCTGCTGCGCCGCCCCTGCGTCCGAGAACGCGGACTGGGCGAGATCGAGATCGGCTCTCGAGACGGCGCCGCTAGCCGCGAGCATTTCCTGGCGCTCGAACGTGCGGCGCGCGTGGGTGAGCGCTGTTGCGGCCCTTTCCCGTTCCGCCTGTGCCTGTCGCACGACTGCCTTGGCGGCCTCGATGGCCGCGTTCGACTCGGCGCGGGTCCGCGGGTCGAGCAGCGGCGGGCTTGCCGGTACGACGCGTGCCACAACCGTGCGTCCGCCGACGACCCTGTCGCCTGGCTCGAGATCGATGCGCAACAGGCGGCCGGCTACGGGCGCGGACACGACGAACCGATCGCAGACGCGCGTCTCGCCCTCCTCGTCGATCGTGACCTCCATCGGTCCATGCGCGGCGACGGCAGTCTCGATATCAACGCGATCCGGCCACAGGGCCGCCGCGGTGAGCCCGCCCACCACGAGCAGCGCGCCCGCCCATGTGAGATGTTTCCGCATCCGCATCCCCACTCCTATTCCTCGACTTTCAATACCGCGACGAGATCGAGCCGATCGAGCCGCCGCCGTACGGCAAGGCCCGATGCCGCCGCCGCCGCGATGATGGCGATCGACGCCCACGCCACGGCGCGGTGCGACACGTAGAGCGGAATTCGGTACACCTCGCTTTGCACGCTCTGCACCATCGCCCACGCCAGGCCATAGCCCAGCATCCAGCCGACCGGCAGCGCCGCCACGGTCAGGACGGCCAGTTCACCGAGCAGCACCGCAGAGATTTCCCCTCGTGTGAACCCGAGCACGCGCAGGCTGGCCAGCTCCCGGCTGTGTTCCGAAAGCGACACGCGGGCGGCGTTGTAGACCACTCCCACGGCGATCGTGGCGGCGAAGAGCAGATTGATGAGCGTCGTCGTATTGAGATTGGCGGACATCGTGTCCCGAAAGCTCTGTGCGACCTGGCGTTTGAAGCTCCGGCCTGCGACGATCGGCCGTGCGTCGAGAGCGCTGGCGAGCGCCGACTCCTGGCGTGGATCGACCAGCAGCTGCGCGCCGGTGCTGACGTCGCCCTCGCGCATCAACGCATGGAGCGTCTGCATGTCCATGTAGGCTCCCACCCCGAAGACATCGTCGACGACCTGTTCAACCATAGCGTCGCGCTGCGGCCTGGCGCCCTCGAGTACCTCGAGCATCACGTGATCGCCGGGGGACACCCCGAGGGCGTCGGCGAGGGCCCTGGAGAGCACGAGGCCCGAAAGGGGGGCGGGAACGTCGCGCCCCTCGTGATCGACGATTCGGTGCAGACGGGACCCGCGGCTGATGCCCGTGACGGCTACCGCTCGCTGGTGATGACCGGCGCGAATTCGGGTGGCCACGGTCCGTTCCGGTTCGGCCGCCAGCACGCCCGGCAGGCGGGCGAGGGCGTGCACCGCGGCGCTGGAGCGTGGCTCCGCAAGCACGACCGTGGCGTCCTGACGTTCGATCCTCGAGAACTGCATGGCGACAATGCGGTCGATCACGCTGATGAATACGAGACCGACCATGAGCACGGCCACGGCGAGGCCGATTCCCGCCACGGACGAGAGTGCCCTGAGCGGCCGGCGCATCAGATGGCGCAGCACCATGCGGCTCGCGATCGCCAGGTGCGGCGCCCACGTACGTTCGAGGCGACCCTGGCGGTAACGTGCCGGGCCTTCGGGCCGCATCGCCTCGGCAGGGGGGACGCGCACGGCGCGCCGCACCGCCGACCACGCACCAGCGGCCGCCGCACCTGCCGTGAGCACAGCGGCGCCGATGAGGACGCGGAGCGGCACACGGAAGCGCAGCTCCGGGAATCGGAAGACGTCGTTGTAGAGCCCGCCTAACGCGCTTCCGAGCCACGACCCGATGCTCACGCCAATGGCGAGCCCGATGGCGGCGATGAGCAGCGCCCATTTCACGTAGTGCCAGGCGATGGCAGCGTTGCCGTAGCCGAGCGCTTTCAGCGCGGCGATCTGCGTTCGCTGCAGCGTCAACGCGCGGGTCAGCGCGACGTTCAGTGTGAATGCGCCGACGAGCAGGAAAATCGAGGGCAGGAGCAGACCGAACGTACGAAGCTGGGCCAGCTCGTTGTCCACGAACCAGTGCGAGAGCTGCAGGGCACGCGGCGTGGCACCGAGACCGCCGTACGGTGCGAGCAGACGATCCACCGCCGAGGCCGTCGGAGACGTGGACACGCGCGGCGCCAGACGCAGCGACAGATCGTTGAAGGCGCCATCCATGTCCATCGCCGAGGCGAGCGCCTGCTCGTTCATCCAGAGCACGCCGAATCGGCGGTCGTCGGGTACTAGTTCCCCCGGAGGAATCGTGTAGACGAATTCAGGTGAAATCGCGGTGCCGACGATGGTCAGGCGGTAGCGATGCCCGTTGATCAGCGCCGTCACGCGATCACCAGGGGCAAGCCCGCGGGCGCTTGCGAAGCCGTCGCTTGCGAGAATCTCGGCGCGACGCTCCGGCTCGATCCATCGACCTCGCCGGAGAAGCACGTCGTTCACCAAGGGGCGGCGCGTGACCGGGATGGACACCAGGACCACTGTCGCGCTCGGCTCGTGTGGTTCGATCGTTACCGACCCCCGTGCAACGACTCGGGCTTCGACCGCGGTCACCCCGGGCAGCCCGGCTATCTTGTCGGCCACCGTTCGAGGCGCGCGCGTCAGCGACGCGAAGACGTCGCCGAATCGCTGATTGGCGTAATAGGCACGCTGCGTGTCGCGCAGCGATTCCAGGTTGGCCTGATACATCACGTAGATCGCCACGCCGGCGGCGACGACCATTGCCACCGCGAGCGATTGCCCGCGCATCCCCCACAAATCTCGGACCAGCTTTAGATTGAGCGCCGAGAGTGGAAGGGTCACCACGACAGCTCTCGCGCAGCGGCCTTGATCGTGCGCGGCTCGTTCGCCGTTACGCGACCGTCGGCTAACCGAATGACCCGGTCGGCCATCGTGGCGATGGCCGCGTTGTGGGTGATGACGACGGTGGTCGTCCCGAGCTCGCGGTTGACACGCTCGAGCGCCTCCAGCACCACGATGCCGGTGGAGACGTCGAGCGCCCCCGTCGGCTCGTCGCACAACAGGACGGTGGGTCGCTTGGCGATGGCGCGAGCGATTGCCACCCGCTGCTGTTCGCCGCCAGAGAGCTGAGCGGGGAAGTGATCCCGCCGATCGTCGAGACCCACCACGTGCAGTGCGTCGCCCGGCGGCATCGGGTCGGTCGCAATCTCGGTGACGAGCTGCACGTTCTCGAGCGCCGTGAGACTTGGGATCAGGTTGTAGAACTGGAAAACGAAACCTACGTGACGCCGGCGATACGCGGTGAGACGCGATTCATCGGCCGTGGCGAGGTCGTGGCCCTGATAGCCGACGTGGCCGCTGGTCGGCACGTCGAGGCCGCCCATGATATTGAGGAGGGTGGATTTGCCCGATCCGGACGGGCCGAGCAGGACGACGAACTCTCCAGCAGTGAGCGCCAAAGTGACGTCGCGCAGCGCTCTGACCTCCAGCTCGCCGACGCGATAGGTCTTTGTCAGGTGCTGAATGTCGAACACCGTGGCTCGCTGAACCGGCGCCTGGGTACTCACGGTGCGACACCGGCGTCTCGCGCCGCGAGGTACGTCGCATACCCTCCCGAAAGGTTCGACGCGCGATAGCCGCACTGCGCCAGGAAGCGGACGGCGTAATAGGCTCGTTGTCCGACGCCGCAGTACACCCAGATGTCGCGATCCACTGGCAACTCGCCGTGGCGGATCCGGAGCTGTGAGAGCGGGATGTTGAGCGCGTTCGGGACGTGTCCGTCGGCGAATTCGCCAGGCTCCCGTACGTCGAGCAGCAATGCGCTTGTATCTCCGAGGGCGTGCCAGTCGGCGACCGGCATGTCGCCATTGAGCACGTTCTGCGCCAGCATGCCGGCGAGGTTCACCGGGTCTTTGGCCGCGCCGAACTGAGGCGCGTAACAGAGCTCGGCCTCCGCCAGGTGGTGAACCGTGCCGCCGAATTGAATGGCCGTGGCGATGACGTCGATGCGCTTCTCGACGCCCTCGCAGCCAACGGCCTGTGCGCCGAGGATGCGTCCGTCGATGTTGGAGAAGAGCAATTTGAGATGGATCGGTTTCGCGCCGGGATAGTAGCCGGCATGGTGCCCGGGGTGCAGATATACCGATTGAAAGTTCGAGACCCCAGCACGGCGAAGCCCCTTTTCACTGGCGCCGGTCGAGGCCACTGTGAGCCCGAGCACGCCGACCACGGCCGTGGCCTGCACACCGCGAAAGGCGGTGCGTCGCCCTGCGATGGATTCGGCGGCGACGCGTCCTTGACGATTGGCCGGTCCCGCTAGCGGCAGGACTGTTTCCTGCCCGGTGACCACGTCAGGTACTTCGACCGCATCGCCGACCGCCCAGATGTGGGGATCCGACGTACGCATCTGGTCGTCCACGACGATTCCGCCTCTAGCCCCGATCGCGAGCCCTGCATCCCTGGCAAGTCCGACGTCCGGTTTCACGCCGAGCGCAAGAATCACGAGATCCGCCTGGAGCCGCGCGCCGCTTTCCGCCACGACGACCAATCCCCTTTCGGGGAGTTCTTGGATGGAGGCCAGCCCGTCATTCAGGTGAAGTGCCACGCCTTCGGTGGTCAAGTGAGTGTGGATGGGGACTGCCATTTCCGGATCGAGTGACGCCATCACCTGTGGCAGTTTCTCCAGCACGGTCACCGCCAACCCGCGGCGGGCAAGGTTCTCCGCCATCTCGAGGCCGATGAAGCCGCCGCCGACGACGACGGCCGTCCGCGGGTTGCGAGAGCTGATCCAGCTCCGGATCCCGCGCGAATCGGGGATGTTTCGAACCGAGAAGACTCCAGCGAGCCCGGTGCCCGTGACACGGGGACGAATCGGCGCGGCCCCCGGCGCAAGAACGAGCGAGTCGTATCGTTCGATGCGCGGCTGGCCACTCTCGAGCTCTTGGACCGCGACCTGGCCGCGCTGGCGATCGATGCTGACTACTTCGGTATTCGTGAACACGCGGATGCTGAACCGCTGCCAGAACAGCTCGGGTGAGGCCATGAGCAGCGCGCGCTCATCCTCAATGACGTCGCCGACGTAGAAGGGGAGGCCGCAGTTCGCGAACGACACGAAGGGGCCTCGATCGAAGACGACGATTTCCGAAGACTCGTCGAGCCTCCGTAGCCGCGCCGCGCAGGACGCGCCGCCCGCAACTCCACCGACGATCAACACTCGACTCGCCATAACGAAGACAGGTGCAAGAACGGCACCCGCTTCTGTGTGTGAGCCGCAATCGCTTGGCAGCCAAGCTGCCTTAGGAATGCGCAATCGCGGCGCGCGAGGCGATTCGCGAGGTATCTGTCAGACGAGCACAGCGGAAATGTTCCCACCGAATGGAACTATCCCGCTCTGGCGTGTGAGGAGTGTGTCGTGACAAACAAACAGCATGAGGTGCGCGGCCGACTGGATACGCGCTTGGCCGAGATCGTGGGCCGGATTGATCGTATCGAGCGCGACGTTCGCCGGACGCCCGAACGCGACTGGACCGAGCAGGCCACCCTCGAGGAAAACGGTGAGGTGCTCGCCGATCAGACGTCCTCAGTCACTACCGCGGGAAAGTAGATCTCGAAAGTCGTTCCGTTCCCTTGGCGGCTGCTGACGGTGATGAACCCGTCCGACTGCCTCACGATCCCGTAGACAGTGGCTAGGCCAAGTCCTGTCCCTTTGCCGACTTCCTTCGTCGTGAAGAACGGTTCGAAGACGCGTGCAAGTGTCGCCTCGTCCATGCCGACGCCGGTGTCCCGCACACTCAGTCGCACCCATCGGCCGCATGGTATCTCCGCGGTTCCGGCCGCCGTCGGCTCGGTCAGCGTGCGGTTCTCCATCTCGATGAGAAGGCGGCCCTCGCCGTTGATCGCGTCGCGGGCATTGGCCGCGAGGTTGAGCAAAACCTGTTCGATCTGACCGGGATCTGCATAGATGGCCCACAGGTCCGCCGCTGTCGCCACTGTGACCGGGACGTCTTCGCCCATCAGTCGCTGCAGGATTCGCGAAATTCCGGACACCAGGGTGCCGAGGTGCAGCGTCTTGGGCTGGAGCACCTGTCGTCGGCTGAACGCAAGTAGTTGCTTCGTCAGGTCCGCGGCGCGCGTCCCGGCCTTCCTGATGTCATCCACCCATTCCCGCTGCGTAGCTGTCAGAGCCGATTCGGCGAGCAGAAGATCGCTGAGACCGAGGACGACCGTGAGCAGATTGTTGAAATCATGGGCGATGCCGCCCGCGAGTTGACCCACGGCTTCCATGCGCCGCGCGTGGCGTAAGTGCTCCTCGGCCTGTCGAAGGGCTTCTTCGCGGCGGCGGCGCTCACGGCTGTCTCGAAATGCCATCACCGAACCAAACAGCCTACCCTGCTCGTCGAGGATCGGCGCGGCGCTGTCGTCGACCGGAGTGCGGCTTCCGTCTTCTCCGACGAGCATCGTCGCCTCCGGGAGCGTCACTGACTGCTTTTCGCGCATCGCACGCCGCCCCGGGCTCTCAATCGATCGGCCCGTTGCCTCGGCAACGAGGTGCAGAACGGTCTCCACAGCCTCGCCACGCGCTCGCGCGAGCCGGCGACCCGTCAGGGATTCTGCGACACGATTCATGAACGTGACGCGGCCTTCCGAATCCGTAGCCACGACGCCTTCGCCGATGCTGGCAAGGATGGCGGCATAGTTGCGTTCGCTGGCGACGAGCTGCTGATTGAGACGCCGTCGCGTGAGAGCCGTCTCGATGGCGACGACCAAGTCCTGCTCACGGAACGGCTTGAGAACGTAGCCAAAGGGGCCGGTCTTGGTGGCGCGCGCGATCGTGTCGGTATCGGAGTGCGCCGTCAGGAACACCACGGCCGCATCGCTGCGCTGCTGAATGGTGGCCGCCGCTATGGTGCCGTCGTCATTCCCTTTGAGATGGATGTCCATGAGGACCAGGTCGGGGTGCAGGGCGGCAACAGCGGATACGGCATCGGCCGTGGAATTGACGACGCCGACGATTGTGTAGCCCAGGAGCGAGAGACGATCACGTATCTCCTCGGCCAGTAGAGCTTCGTCTTCAACTACGAGCAGGCGTCCCGAATACGCCTGACCTATGGAGCGTGCGCTTTCAGTTGCGAACATTGACGTCCTCTACTACGAGGCGGACTTCGGTTCCCGGATGTACATCGTTGAATTCGAGTCGACCGTTCAGTTGCGAGGCGAGTGCATGCATCAGACGCATCCCCAGCGGTGGACGCGGTTGTGACGCAGCGTCGGACGGCAAACCGACGCCGTTGTCAGCGACGGACAAAACGAATCCCGCGGACTCGTGTCGAAGGGTGACGCGAATCACGCCGCCGCGGCGGCCTGTAAATCCGTGCTTGAGGGCATTCGACATGCTCTCGTTCAGGATCAGCCCTGTGAGGACGGCGCGGTCAAGATCGATCCCCACTGGACCGAGGTCGAAAGCCAGTTGAACGTCGATGGCGTGCACCATGTGGTTACGCAGGAGCTCCGTTGACAGCTCACGAACGTAATCGCGGAGGTCCACCTGAGCCACGTCGTGCGAACGATAAAGTCGCTCGTGGACGAGCGCGATTGCGTGAACTCGCTCCTGTGACTCTTGCAGTACGCGGCGAAGCGCCGGATCCGTGACGGCGGTGGACTGCAGGTAGAGAAGGCTGCCGATCACCGCCAGATTGTTCTTCACGCGATGATGTACTTCCCGCAAGAGCGTCTCTTTGTCGCGGAGCGACGCGCGCAAGGCGGCTTCGGCCTGACGCTGTGCCGTGATGTCGCTGCTGATCGTGGCCCATCCCAGGATATCCCCATGCTCGTCGCGCAGGTTGCTCACGCGACAGTTCATCCACAGCGCGCCTCCGGTGCGAAAGTGTCGGAAGCGGATTTCTGTGGCACCGTGGCCATCGCGAACGACCCTCGGAAAGAACTCGCCTTCGATGAACGGCAGGTCTTCTGGGAAGAAGAAGTCGCCGACTTTCACGGTGCGGGCCTGGTCGAGACTCTCGAGGCCGACGAGCTCACGTCCGGCCTCGTTGACGTAGAACGGCGTGAAATCGGTATCGCACATGCCGACGAAGTCCTGGCTCTGTTCCGCCAGGTAGACGAATCGGCGCCGATCGGCTTCGAGCTCCCGCCGCCAGGTGGTGTCGCGGATCGCCGTCGAGACGAGCACTTCCGAGTCGATGTCGAGCGGGCTGAGGCTGACTTCGACCGGGAATTCCCGTCCGTTCTTGTCCACGGCCCGCAGGTCGAGGCCGACGCCCATGGCCCGGACCTGGGGATTCTCAGCATACGACCGCCGGTGGACGGCGTGGGCGTTTCTGAAACGGGAAGGTAACAACGTGTCCACCGGCAGGCCGACGAACTCGTCCCTCGAGTAGCCAAACAGGCGTTCCGCCTGCTGGTTCGCCAGCATGACGATCCCAGTCACGTTGGTGATCACCATGGCGTCGGGTGCTGACTCGAGCAGGGACCGAAAGCGGGCCTCAGATCGTTGAGAACGGTCGACAACGGCGCGCAGCTCAGACTCACGCTGCAATAGTTCGTGCGTGCTTTCCTCAACGCGCCGCTCCAGTGTGCGCGTCAGCTCGCTCAGTTGCGCCATAGTCTTGTGCTCGGCGTGCTCCGACAAGCGCAAAGAGCGCGCATTCAGGAGCACCACGGCGCTGCCAACGGCAATCGTCGTGATCACCACAAGGGCACCGCCGAATTCGACGCTCCACAGCCCCGCTCGCTGCCCCTCGAGCCTCAACCAGCCGACGACCACCGGAACAGCCACCACCCAGGGCAGCAAGCGTCGCGCGGTGGCTCCTCCGAGGTCGCGTCCCAGCACAATGCCCGAGATGCCGCCGTCGGCCGGATGTTGCGACAGCAGTGCGACGGACGACAGCGTGACGAGCACAGCGGTATGCGGTGCCATAGACGTGTATGGACCGACCGTGTAGAGGGCCTGCGTGTCGTAGGCATATCCCAGGGTCGCAATGCCAGACGCGGTGAGCGACAGGAGCCCAAGCGGGTCGCGCAGGCGAAGCCATCGGGAACGGTGTGAGACCGCGATGCCGAGTCCAAGCGCGGCAAAGCAGACGGCGGTCGCGGGCGACATCCTTCCAGGAGGCGATGAACCTGGGTCGTCCGCCACGAGGAGCTGGTCGACATGAAGATCCCACGAGGTGGCGTACTCGACCAGCGTGATAGTGGCGAGCGTCGCCACGCTCGCTCCCAGCGCGCGGCATGTAGGCGAAGACGCGCCATCGTTCGGCATCCAAGCCAGTGCCAGGCCGGCGAGCACAAAGCAGAGCGCTGTATTGGCCTTCATGCTCGCGCCGCCGGCAATTGGGGCTTTGAGGGCCTCGATCCCGATCACCCACGCCAGGAGAACCAAGCCCCCCGCGACCACGACCAGCCAACCGATCCCCGGGCGAACCCGACGAGGGGAGAGCAACACGCCGCTCATCGCCGAGGGAGCGAGCAGGACGCGTGCCGGTCCGCGAACGGTTCTAGCGGCCGTAGGGAGCGATCGGCCACGCACAGATGGGAATTAGTTCTCGCCCGCGCGAGGATTCCCGCGCACCCGCCCAACGTAAGGTATATTGCCGAGCCTGCAGTCTCTGCCTCTCCGGAAACGATGCCCAACGCCTCGACTCAATCATCGATCCGGGCAGCCGTCATCTCGTACTCGGTGGCTGCGGCGGCCGTGGCCGGCGCGTGGCTGATCCGCATCGCGCTCCAGCCGTGGCTCGGCGACACGGTGCCCTATCTTCAGTTCTTTCCTGCCGTTTTGCTGGCGGGCTGGTATGGCGGTCTGGGTCCGGGGTTGTTGGCGACTGTCCTGTCCGCGTCGATCGCGGTGAGCTTCTTTCGTCAGTTTTCCGGCGCTGGCTTGACGGCGCCAGGCAACCTGCTCTCGCTGGTGATGTTCGCTGGGGTGGGCGCCAGCATCGCCTGGATCACCCATCTCCTGCGGGCATCCACGCGCGCTCAGCGCGAGGCGGCGGAGCTGGCCAACGCCAAGGCCGAGCGGCTCGATGCGGTGTTCCGTACGAGTGTCGACGGCATCATCGTCATCGACACCGGCGGGCTGATCGAATCGTTCAATCCAGGGGCCGAGCGCATGTTCGGGTACCCGGAGTCGGAAGTGCTGGGACGAAATGTCAGCATGCTCATGCCGTCTCCGGATCACGACCGCCACAACAGTTACCTGCAGCGCTACCTCGCGTCTGGTGAACCGAAGATCATCGGCATCGGCCGCGAGGTCGTTGGTCGCCGGCGTGACGGCTCAACGTTTCCGCTGCACTTGTCGGTAGGCGAGATGACGCTGGGGGGCGCGCGGAAATTTACCGGGATGCTCCACGATTTGAGCCGGCGGGCGAGCCTTGAAGCACAACTGCGGGTGAGTCATGCGAAATGGCAAGCGGTTATCGAGTCGGCTGTTGACGGCATCATCGTGATCGATGAGCACGGACGGGTCGAAGCGATCAATCCAGCAGCGGAGCGGCTGTTCGACTATCCGGAAACGGAAGTGATCGGTCGCAACGTCTCGATGCTGATGCCCTCCCCGTTTCGCGAGGAGCACGATCGCTATCTTTCCCGCTATCTGGCCACCGGAGACGCCAAGATCATCGGCATCGGGCGGGAGGTGACGGGCCGGAAACGAGACGGCTCGACGTTCCCGCTTCATCTCTCCGTGGGTGAAGTCACCATTGCTGGGGGCCGCCGATTCACCGGCATCCTCCACGATTTGAGCAGTCGGGTGCAGATGGAGGAGCGGCTCCGGGAACAGAACGCCCTGGCGCGGTTAGGGGAGATGGCATCGGTACTTGCGCACGAGATCAAGAACCCGCTCGCAGGTATTCGCGGAGTCGTCCAGATCATCTCGCGTCGCATGACGCCCGGGAGTACGGATCAGACGATGATGAACGAAATCGTCAGCCGTATCGATGCGCTGGACGGCATGATGAAGGATCTGCTCGTCTTCGCACGGCCGCCGCAGCCCAAGCTGCACTCGCTGGATGTGTTCCCACTCGTGCAGCTCACCGCGGCGTTAATCAAGCAGGGCGATGAAATGCGCGATCTCGATGTGCAAGTGGCCGGCGCGGCGCCCCCAATCCGCGGCGATGCGGAGATGCTGAAGATGGTGTTTCAGAATCTCCTGATCAACGGCGCGCACGCCACCAAAGGCAAGGGCACGATCCGTATCGATGTGAGCGTAATCGACGACGCCTGTTCGATCGTCTTCAGTGACAATGGCCCTGGCATTCCGGCAGACGTCAGGGCCAAAATCTTCACGCCGTTCTTCACGACCAAGTCGCGCGGCACCGGTCTAGGCCTGCCCACCGCCAAGCGGTTCGTCGAGGCTCACCACGGGCACATTTCGGTCGAGTGCCCAGCCTCGGGCGGTACAGCCGTCCACGTTCGTCTTCCGTTGACGGCGGCCTAGAGCCGGGCAGGCCGGGTTGCCTGCGGCGCTCGCGCATAGCCTTCAGACCGCTGCGATTTGTGCGCGCGCGTGGTGCGTGCGGCCGATTGACTGGAGCGTCTCGACGAGATCGCGGTCCGCGACGATATGAGCAGGCCCAGCCGCCAAGGCCAGGTCTTCGAGCGAGATGATGCCGAGGACGGTCCCTCCGAAACCGGCTACTGGCACGCGTCTGACGCGATGCTGTTGCATCGTCGTGATCACTTTGTCGAGACCGTCCTCGGGGTCGCACGTATGGACGGGATTCTGCGCGACGTCGCCGACACACAGATCCGCCGGCCGCTGATTCCGCGTGGCGAGCGCGATGTACAGGTCACGATCGGTGACGACGCCCACCAGCTTGCCGTCTTCCACTACGGGAAGCAGCCCGCAATCAGCGGAGAGCATGAGCTCGGCGGCAGCTGCGAGGTTCAGTGACGGCGGACATGTCGTCGGCGCCGCTGTCATCAGATCTTTCGCTTTCATGGTGCTCTCCCCTCAGGCTGCCGCGGGCTTGGTGGCCTTGGCCGGTTCCTGAATCTCGACTTTCCTGACCGTTGCCGCGGCGCGGCTGGGCAGCGGAACACTCACTTCAAGAACGCCGTCGGCGAACGTGGCCTGCACGTCCTCCAGCTTGACGCCCTCGGGCAGCGGAACGGCTCGGTAAAACGAGCCGTACTGGCGCTCGGTCCGATACACGTTGTCTTTGGTTTCCGTGTCTTCCTGTTTGCGCTCGCCGGACAGCGCCAGGCGACCATCCGTTACCTGCACGGTGACATCGTCCTTCTTGACACCCGGCAGGTCGACCTTCGTGACAAGGCGTCCGTCGTGCTCGAACACGTCCACCCGTGGTGCCCAGTTGCGGGCCGATGTCTCCAACGATCTGAAAGCGGGCCAGCGGCCACCGAAAAACGGTTCGTCGAATGCTTGGTCCAGTTCCGCGGCGACCTGGCGTAGGAGCACCAACGGGTCGCGGTCCCCACGAGTGGCGATGGTTGTGTCCCTCTTGATGTCTGTCATGGCGAGTGTCTCCTTGACGCGGGCATTCTGCTCGCACTGGCGCAACAGCGATGCCAAAAGGGATCTCGACGATCTCGCGTTGGATCACGCACTACCTGTCAGGGATCCTCTCCGCCGGTGGGAAAAACTCGTAGTGGTGCGAACTACCTCCGGCGGTCACGTGGCGTGTAAGGGTGTCGACGTGCCGGGA
>Ga0315912_10001344_pt1 | contig 30985 bp, 27 predicted proteins | sample VfabasoilMG_FD_204469 | JGI IMG/M metagenome (GOLD analysis project Ga0315912, IMG submission 204469) | Garden soil microbial communities collected in Santa Monica, California, United States - V. faba soil | ecosystem: Environmental > Terrestrial > Soil > Garden | place: USA: California...
GCCACCGCAAAAATGGCCACGAGCAACACCCCCGCCAGTTGGCTGTAGTTTTTCTTCCTGCTCATCGCTGCCTCCACAGTTCTGGCTCAATGCTCCTATTGGTGCCACCCAACAATCGCAGAGGCGTGTAATTATAGAGGGTGTTGAACGTGAACAGGCCTGCTTGCGGCACCTGTTGCTGCGAACCGATGACGACAAAGCATGTCACCGCTCCGCAGGCTGCGTGGGCCGTCTGGACATGAAACCACGAAAAAGAGACGCTGGCTGCACCAAGAATGAATCCGAGGATGAACCGCTTCCCTGCCATGATGATATGACACCCTTCTCCCTGAGCATTGTTTCAGCCTCCTTGATCCTCACCAGCCTCATCCAAATTCGATGGAAGACGGAAGCGGGCGGTCTAGGATCAATGCGCGGCAGCAATTACTACAAGGAGAAAGACGGAGGGGCGCGGCTGGGGGCGATCCGGCAGGGCTCAACTGAAGGATTTGCAGGACGAAAAAGCGAAACGAGTGCCACCGAACTGCGTTCGGTCGGAATCAGAACCGTCGCACTGTCAAGGACCGTCCCCGCGGCGCACATCCAGGAACAGAGCAACGTGCCGTGGGTGGCTGCTTGATGCTGGGCATGGTGTCCGGCATGCTCGGCCGCTTGGGCCTGCGCCAGACCGCCGACGGACAACACACACAACACCAACACAATTGAGATGAATGTACGGACCGGGTGGTTCATCGGTAGACGACCAGACAAATGTCTAAACGTACTAATGGATAAATAGTAGTGGAGCCCCGCAAGACCTGTCAAGCCGGTGGCTTGACCTCCACGCCTCCGCTAATTATAGGATTCATGGAACAGATTGTGTATACTGCGTCGGTTAGTTTCTGAACCATCGAAGCGTTACGACACAACACAACCATTCAAAGTTGCGGTGATATGGTCACACAAGTCCTCAATTTGATCTTCGGCAGCAAAAACGACCGCGAAATCAAGGCGCTCCTTCCGATCGTCGAGCGGATCAACAGCCTGGAATCCGGCCTGACCCCCCTTTCCAACGAAGCGCTCGCTGACAAGACCCAGGAATTCAAGAAACGCCTGGAGGCCGGGGCGACCCTGGACGACATTCTGCCGGAAGCCTTCGCCGTCTGCCGGGAGATGTCCCGCCGCGTGCTCAATATGCGGCACTTCGATGTGCAGCTGATCGGCGGCATGATCCTGAACAGGGGCCGGATTGCGGAAATGAAAACCGGCGAAGGGAAAACCCTGGTCGCCACCTTGCCGGTGTATTTGAATGCGCTCGAAGGCAAGGGCGCCCATCTGGTGACCGTCAATGATTATCTCGCCAAACGCGACGCGCAATGGATGGCTCAGCTGTACCATGCGCTGGGCTTGTCCACCGGCATCATTCAACACGATGCCTCCTTCATATTCGATCCGACCTACGAGGCGTCCGACAAGCGACTGCAACACCTCAGACCTTGCTCCAGGCCCGAGGCCTACCGCGCCGACATCACGTACGGCACGAATAACGAATACGGATTCGATTATCTGCGCGACAACCTGGTGGTCAACGATTTGCGCCAATGCGTCCAGCGCGAGCTGAATTTCGCCATCGTGGACGAGGTGGACAGCATCCTCATCGACGAAGCCCGCACGCCGTTGATCATTTCCGGTCCGACCGATCAGACCACCGACCTCTACTATCGGATCAACGCGGTCATTCCGCAGCTGAAACCGGAACAAGACTATACGATCGAAGAAAAGACCAAAACGGCATCGCTCACGGACGACGGCAACGCGCGTGTCGAAAAGCTGCTCGGCGTGGACAATCTGTACGATCCGGCCAACATGGATCTCGTCCATCATGTCGTCAAGGCCTTGCAGGCCTATGCGCTCTACAAGCGCGACGTGGACTACGTCGTCAAAGACGGGGAAGTCATCATCGTCGACGAGTTTACCGGGCGCCTGATGCCCGGCCGCCGGTGGAGCGACGGGCTGCACCAGGCCGTCGAGGCCAAAGAGGGGGTGAAGATCGCCAACGAGAATCAGACGCTCGCATCCGTCACCTTCCAGAATTATTTCCGGATGTACAAGAAACTCAGCGGCATGACCGGCACCGCGGACACCGAAGCCGCCGAGTTCGCGAAAATCTACAACCTCGACGTGAATGTGGTGCCGACGAACCGTAAGATGGTTCGGCTCGACTATGCCGACGTCGTCTACCGGACGGAAAAGGAAAAATTCGCGGCCATCGTCGAAGAAATCAGGGAGTGCCATGAGCGCGGGCAGCCGGTGCTCGTCGGCACGATTTCGATCGAAAAGTCCGAGAAACTCGCCGGCCTCTTGAGCCGCAACGGTATCAAACACAACGTGCTCAACGCCAAGCAGCATGAGCGCGAAGCCGAGATCGTCGCCCAGGCCGGGCGCAAGGGCGCCGTCACGATCGCCACGAACATGGCGGGGCGCGGCACCGACATTCTGCTGGGCGGCAACCCCGACTTCACCTACAAACAGGTGCTCTATCGGGAAGAGAATATGCCGGACGCCCGCAAACTTTCGCTCTACGAAGAAATTCGCAGTGATTGCGAGAAGAACAAGCAGGAGGTTCTGGCGCTCGGCGGGCTCCACATCCTGGGCACCGAACGGCATGAGAGCCGCCGGATCGACAATCAGCTTCGCGGCCGGGCCGGCCGCCAGGGCGATCCGGGCACGTCCCGCTTCTACCTGTCGTTGCAAGACGATCTGATGCGCATCTTCGCCTCAGAGCGAGTCTCGCAAATGATGCTCAAGCTCGGCATGGAAGAAGGCGTCCCTATCGAGCATGGAATGGTCACACGCGCGATCGCGAACGCGCAGAAGAAGGTCGAAGCACACAATTTTGAAATCCGCAAACAGCTGCTCGAATACGACGACGTCATGAACAAGCAGCGCGAGGTCATCTACCGCCATCGCCGGGCGGTGCTGAGCGGAGAGAACCTGACTGCAGACCTCCAAGATATGATGGCAGGGGTGGTGGACTCATCCTTGAACATCTATTGCTCGGCCGAACAGTACCCGGAAGAATGGGACATCAAGGGCTTGATCGAGATGATGCACAGCCAGTTCGGCATCGACATCACCCGCGGCAGCCAGGCGGGCGGAGAGTCGCTCCGGGACATGGGCCGCGATGCCCTTGTGGAAGACCTGCATGCCCAGGTTCGAGAAGCCTATGCACGGAGAGAGCAGGAGTTAGGGCCGGAATTGATGCGGTTCCTGGAAAAGACCTTCATGCTCCAGGTCATCGACCATCACTGGAAGGATCACTTGCTCGGCATGGATCATCTGCGCGATGGAATCGGCCTCCGCGGCTACGGACAAAAAGACCCGTTGATCGAGTACAAGCGCGAGGGGTTCGACCTCTTCGCCGGCATGATGGAACGGATTAAATCCGATACGCTGGACCGCTTGTTCCATGTGCAGGCCGTGCGCCAGGCAAGCGAATGGGAAGCCCCAACCCCTCCGCCGCCCCCTCCCGTCATCTCACGCCCTCAGCCTAAACTTACCTTGAATCGCGGTGACGAACCGGTTGCAGGGCCAACCCCGGCGCATCGGGCCGATGACAAGGTCGGCCGTAACGATCCCTGCCCCTGCGGAAGCGGGAAGAAATATAAGAAATGCCACGGCGCATGAGGAAAGAGGTTCGGCCGTAAGGGCCGCATCCTGGGCCTCGGCATGATGCGCGATCTTCAGGTCTCCCGCAAAATACGTTTTCATTAGGCCGGCCCGGCCCCCTGGGATAATATACCTGACACCATGACACCGGAATCCTCTTCTGCAAGAAAAACGACAGTCCTGCTAGCCGATGATGAATCGGCGATCACCCTGCTCTTCGAAATGGATCTGACGCGCCGGGGGTATCGCGTACTCCAGGCCCATTCCGGCGCCGAAGCAAGCAAGATCAGCGCGGAGTTCCCGACTCCCATCGACGTACTGGTCACCGACTGGAAAATGCCGGACCTAAATGGAGATGAGCTGGCCCGCCGACTGCTGGTCGAACGTCCTGAGCTGAAGATCATCGTGATGTCAGGGCATCCCGATGCCGCCGACGTCATCGCCAGTTTTGTTAAGGACCAAGCTCTATTTCTCCGTAAACCGTTCTCTCCTGCACGGCTTGTTGAAAGCATCACTCGGCTTCTCGATATACCTGACAAACCCGGTGAGCGAGCAGCCTAAGTCTTTCAGCGTTCTTCCGAGATCAGGAAGAAGATTCCTCCTGACTTCTCCTTGACTTAGATCCGCACCAACAGCTACCCTACGGAGCTTTTCACCTCTACCGATGGGGGATGTAGACCCATGAGCTAGGGGTGTCACTTTTTTCTGGACTCACGGCCGGAAGGGAGTTTCGTGTGACAACAGGGCACCCTGAACTCGTGGCTGCCATTGCCTCTGAGATTGCGGTCTCAGGTCCGATTCCTTTCGTTCGTTTTATGGAATTGGCCCTGTATCATCCACAATTCGGCTACTACACCCGCTCACCGGAAACCGGGACTGAACGGATCGGCTGGACCGGTGACTTCTACACGAGCTCTGACGTCCACCCCACTCTTGGGCATGCATTGGCCAGACAGGCAACGCAGATCGACCGGTTGCTGGGGCAACCCGATCCCTTCACCGTCGTCGAGATAGGCCCGGGCAAGGGCTTGCTTGCCACGCATTTTCTATCAGCCTGTCGAACAGAATCGCGCTCGCTTTTCGAGCGTCTTCATTACATCCTGATCGATCGTAGCCCCGCGATGCGCGAATCGCAGCGCCGACACTTATCCCAGTGGCTCAGTAGACCCAGCCTGGTTTCCTGGATGGACGATCTCGATGATCTGGCGCCGGGGAGTGTTACCGGCATGTTTTTGAGCAATGAACTGCTCGACGCCTTTCCAACTCACCGCATTCAGGTCACGGGCGGTCGGGTCGAAGAGCTCTGGGTGGACCGGCAAGATGGGCAATTTGTGGAATGCCTGAAACCGCCGTCGACCGCCGCACTCGCGCAGCATGCACACCGCTTGGCTGCCCACTGGCCGGACGGCTATCGAACCGAGATCAATCTGAACGCCCTGGATTGGATACGGCAGGTCGCCAGAATCCTCAGACGTGGAGTCGTTCTCACCATCGATTACGGACATACTGCGGAGGACCTCTATCGATCCGACCGGAAGAACGGCACGTTTCTCTGTTACTTCAAACAATCAGCCCATGAGGACCCTTTCACGCATGTCGGCGAGCAAGACATGACCGCCCATGTGGATTTTTCGAGCGTGGCAACGGCGGGTGAAGAACATGGCCTGCAGGTCACGGGATTCACCAACCAAATGAGCTTTCTGATGGGGCTCGGCGTGGAACAACTGATCGCATCCTTGGAACCGGAGAGCCCGGAGTTCCGCGCGGCTATTCATCTATTGAAACCAACCGGCATGGGCGGCACGTTCAAAGTACTGGTGCAACATAAAGGCCTCGAGCAGCCGCAGCTTGACGGATTGAAATTCAAGCCATTTTTCGTCGAGGCGCTCGCGCGAGTAGAGTCGCATGTCTGCAAGTCCTAAAGTCATCATGTCCCCCGACATGAAGACTTGAAGACGTTTGGACTTTTTGGCGTATTCAACCATGAGTGATTTAGCCGTTCCGTCCAACTATCTCCCGATTCTGATTTTCATCGGCGTCGCCATTGCGTTCTTCACGGTTGTGATGTTCCTCGGCCAGTTCGTCCGCCCCAACCGTCCCTATCGGGCAAAGATGGCCCCCTATGAAAGCGGGAGCCCGCTGTTTCAAGATGCGCGCGTGCAGTTCCCGATGCGCTATTACATCGTCGCGATGCTGTTCGTGATCTTCGATATCGAAATTGTCTTCATGTTCCCCTGGGCAGTTGCGTTCAGCAAGCTCGGGCTGGTTGGGTTAGTCGAGATGGTCGTGTTTATCGCCATTCTCGTCGTTGGCTTTTGGTATGCCTGGATGAAAGGGGCCTTGGAGTGGGATTGAAACACAAGTCGATAAAGTCTGAAAGTCATAAAGTCCTCACGTCGTTCAGACTGCAGGCTTTCAGACCTGATGACTTGACGACTTTTAGACTTGAGAGACGTCCGCTATGAGCCTGTTAGAACGACAATTCGACGCCAATGTCATTACGACGAACCTGGATGCCGTCGTGAACTGGGCTAGAAAATCAGCCCTGTGGCCGATGACCTTCGGGCTTGCCTGCTGCGCGATCGAGATGATCGCCAGCGTGTCCTCGCGCTACGACCTTGACCGGTTCGGAGCCGGTGTGTTTCGCGCGTCACCCCGGCAATCCGATCTCATGATCGTGGCTGGAACAGTCACACGTAAGATGGCGCCGGTGATCAGACGGATCTACGACCAGATGGCGGAGCCGCGCTACGTCATTTCGATGGGCTCGTGCGCAACATCAGGCAACCACTACAACAGCTATGCCGTCGTGCAGGGCGTCGACCAAATCGTGCCGGTCGACATTTACGTGCCAGGCTGTCCGCCACGGCCGGAAGCGTTGCTGGACGGGCTTTTGAAGCTGCAAGAAAAGATTCAGCGGGAGAAAGTGTTCGTAAAATAGCCTGCGATTCTCGCAGAGTAGCAATATGCAAACCCTGGTTGAAACATTGATGAAGCAGTTTCCCGGCTCGGTGCTGTCCGTCGACGTCGACACGGCGCGCGCAGAGGTGACCGCCCATGTGTCGGCGCCGAAAATCCTGGAGATTGCGCGCTACCTGCACGACGCACCCGATGCCTGCTTCGACCACATCACCGACATCTGCTCGGCGGATTATCCCGACAGCCGGGAACGGTTCGAGATCATCTACCAACTGCTGTCGCTGCCCCACAGCCGGCGCATTCGCCTGAAAGCGCGAGTACCGGAAGACAATCCGACCATCGATTCGGTCACGAGCGTGTGGCGGGGCGCCGAGTTTCTGGAGCGCGAAGTCTTCGACATGATGGGTATTCAGTTCACCGGCCATCCGGACCTGCGCCGCATTCTCCTGCCCGAGGATTTTGCGGAAGGCTATCCGCTACGGAAGGATTTCCCGACCGAAGGCCGCGGCTGGCGCAGCCAGTTCGACTTTATTCCACGACTCGATGAACCGCCCGCCGAACAGGTCGGCGGCGAGTTCTCCGAGGAGCAGAAAAAACCCTACCGATCGGAGCCCCGCGCATCCGGATCGCGACGGCAGGAAGAGTTGCTGTTGAATCTAGGGCCGCAACATCCAAGTACGCACGGCGTGCTGCGCGTCGTACTCGAGCTGGACGGCGAACGGATCGTCAAAGCGACGCCGGATCTGGGCTACTTGCATCGCGGCGTCGAGAAACTGGCCGAGGGCCTGGCCTACATGCAGATCATTCCGCATACCGACCGGCTGGATTACGTGTGCGCCATGGCCAACAACTATGCCTATGTGCGCGCGGTCGAGAAGCTCCTCTGCATCACCGTACCTGAGCGCGCCGAATATATCCGGACTATCGTCGCCGAGATGCAGCGGATTCTCGGCCACCTTTTCTGGCTGGGCACCCAAACCCTGGATATCGGCGCCATGACCGTCTTCTTCTGGACGTTCCGCGAACGGGAAACCCTGCTCGACATGTTCGAGCAACTCTGCGGCGCCAGACTCACACTGAATTATTACCGGATCGGCGGTGTGGACAGCGACTTCACACCTGAACTCGTGCAACGGCTCAAAACGTTCCTGGATACGTTCCCGCAAAAGGTCAGTGAGTACGACGGCCTGATCGCGTCCAACCGGATCTGGATCGGACGAACGAAACATATCGCGGTCATTTCCGGTGAGGATGCGATCAACTACGGCTTGACCGGCCCGACGCTCCGCGGCTCCGGCGTGGCCTATGACGTCCGCAAAATGGAACCCTACGGCGTGTACCATAAAGTGGACTGGGAAGTGCCGGTCGGGAAAAACGGCGACACCTACGATCGCTACTGGGTCCGCATGGAAGAAATGCGCCAGAGCGCCCGCATCATCTCGCAATGCCTCGACCAGCTGCCGCAAGGACCGATTATCGCCGACGTGCCGCAATACATTCCGCCACCCAAGCAGAATGTCATGCGTGATATGGAGAGCTTGATTCACCACTTCATCATTTTCACACAAGGCTTCAAACCGCCCAAAGCCGAGACGTATTGCGCCACTGAAGCGCCGAAGGGCGAATTGGGCTTCTTCATCATCAGCGACGGCAGCCAACGCCCCTATCGCCTGAAGATTCGCTCGCCCTCCTTTGTCCATATGGGCGCGTTCGATCACATGGCGCGCGGCTACTTGATTTCTGACGTGATTACGATCTTCGGAACATACGATGTGGTCATGGGGGAGTGTGATAGATGAGGCGTGACGGCCAGGATGTTCCAGTGCTCGCTGCCCGCGCACAATCGGAATGTGCTCGGTCAATGCGCGCAGTTTGGAACATCCTGGCCATCACGCCTCGGTAAATGTGCGGAGGAAATGTGTTGAAAGAGAAATACCAAAAAGAAATTGACGAGATCATCTCCCGCTACCCGGTCAAGCGCTCGGCGCTGATTCCGCTCCTCTATCTGGCGCAGCAGGAGCATGGCTATGTCACCGAGGCTGCCATGAAAGAAATCGCGCAACTGCTGAGACTGACACCGCCGCAAGTATACGAAACAGTGACGTTTTATACAGTGCTCAACCTGAAACCGGTCGGGAAATTCCACATGCAGGTGTGCAAGTCGCTCATGTGCGCTTTGGCAGGCTCGGACACTTTGCTCGGATGGATCAAGACGAAACTGGGCATCGCGCCCGGAGAGTCGACGCCTGACGGGCTCTTTACTCTCAGCGCGGTCGAATGCCTGGCATCCTGTGGAACCGCGCCGATGATGCAGATCAACGACGATTATTATGAACAGCTGACTGAAGCAAAAGTGGACAAGATTCTGGGGGATCTCAAGACCTCGGGAACCAGCGATTTGAAGAGCGGCCCCTACATGTGGCCTTTACCGGTGAACGCCGTACGGCATGAGGGGTAAGGCGATAGCGGCGTGACGGTCGCCCGGCGTTTCACGCCTAACACCTCAGGAACTAAGACGATGCCAAAGCACGAACTGATTCTGCTCAAGAATATGTCGCAGCCCGGGTATAGCGGCTCGCTGGCGGACTACGAGGCGACCGGCGGGTATCAGGCCCTGCGCGCGACGCTCGGGAAGACTGCTCCTGCGGACGTCACCACCGCAGTCCGAAAGTCAGGACTGCGAGGCCGCGGCGGCGCCGGTTTTCCGACCGGTGTGAAATGGGGCTTTCTGCCGAAAGACTACCAGGGACCCCGCTATCTCTGCTGCAACGCCGATGAAAGCGAACCTGGAACATTCAAAGATCGCCAGCTGATGGAACGGGACCCGCATCAAATGTTGGAAGGCATCGTCCTGGCCTGCTATGCCATCGGCGCGGAATCTGCCTACATTTATATCCGAGGCGAAATGGTCCTGGGCTCGAAAATTTTGGAGCGGGCGATCGGCGAAGCGCGCGCCGCCGGTTATATCGGAAACAACATTCTCGGCACGGGCATTCATGTCGACGTCTGGGTGCATCGCGGCGCCGGCGCCTATATCTGCGGCGAAGAGACAGCCCTCCTGGAATCGCTTGAAGGCAAACGGGGCCTTCCTCGCATCAAGCCCCCGTTTCCCGCCACACACGGCCTGTATAACAAACCCACTGTGGTGAACAACGTCGAGACACTCGCCAATCTGCCGCATATTCTCACGCGAGGCGCCGAATGGTTTGCGGCGATCGGCTCGCCTCCGAAGAGCACCGGCACCAGAGTCTTTTGCGTCAGCGGCCATGTGAAGCGACCCGGCAATTACGAAGTCCCGATGGGGGTGACGTTCCGTGAGCTGGTCTACGAACATGCCGGCGGCATGCGCTCGGATAAACCGATCAAAGCCTTCATCCCCGGCGGAGCGTCGGCTCCGTTTCTGACGCCGGATCATCTCGATGTGAAACTGGACTTCGAATCGGTAGCGGCGGCCGGGTCGATGCTGGGCTCCGGAGGCGTGACCGTGATGGAAGAAGGAACGAGTATGGTCTGGGCAGCACTCAGGCTGATGGAATTTTTCTACCATGAGTCCTGCGGAAAGTGCAGCCCATGCCGGGAAGGCAGTTCCTGGCTCGTTCAAACGATGCGCCGCATCATGGCCAAACGAGGGCGGATGGAAGACCTTGAAACCTTGTTGGATCTGTGTAAAAACATCGCCGGCCGTACCGTCTGTGCCTTTGGCGACGCGGAGGTCGCCCCGATTCAGAGTACCTTGAAATATTGGCGGGACGAATACGTGTCCCTGATCCGCGAAGCAGAAGCGGCCGACCTCATCATGCCGGAGGCAGCAGGAGTACGACATTAAACGCGAATCGTTATCCGCCCGCACGCTGCGCTCGCCTCGCGGCGAAGCCGAGGGTGTAACGGTTCACGCCTAACGAACAACGACGACGATGCCTGACGCCACAAAAACAACCGTACGCCTGACCATCGACGGAACGCCGATCAGCGTTCCCAAGGGGACACTCGTGATCGAAGCGGCCCGGCGTATCGGCGTCATGATTCCGCATTTTTGTTATCACCCGAAACTGAAGCCGGACGCCAATTGCCGCATGTGCCTCGTGGAAATCGAGAAGATGCCCAAACTTCAAACCGCGTGCAGCACCCTGGCCGATGAGGGGATGAGCGTGCGGACGGCCACCACCGTGGTCAACGACGCCCATAAATCCGTACTCGAGTTCATTCTGGCCAATCACCCGCTCGACTGCCCCGTCTGCGACCAGGGTGGCCGGTGCGACCTCCAGGATTTCTCGCATCAATACACGCCGACCACCAGCCGGTTCGTGGAGACCAAGCGCATTTTCCAAAAGGACTACTTCAGCCCGCTCATCGAGACACAGATGAACCGCTGCGTCCAGTGTCTGCGCTGCGTCCGCTACTGCGACGAAGTGATGGATGTGAAGGCGCTGGCCCCGGCCGGGCGCGGCACCATGACTGAGATTAAACACTTCGGGCCGCACCCTCTCAATTGCGAGTTTTGCGGCGGCTGCGTCCAGATCTGCCCGGTCGGTGCGATCACCAGCCGGCTCTCGATGTACGAGTACCGGCCCTGGATGCTCAAACGGGCGGACACGATCTGCGGCTACTGCGGAGACGGGTGCCAGATCACCGTCCAAACGAAGGGGCAGGAGCTGATTGAAGTGAATTCTGCGCACGGCGCCGGACGCAACAACGGCGATCTCTGCGCCCGCGGATTTTTCGGATTCCATGCGGCCAAGCACCCGGAACGGCTCACCCACCCGCTCATCCGCCGTAACGGCGTCCTCGTACAGACCACGTGGGAAGAAGCCCTGGAATTCGTGGCGGACCAGGCCGGGAAAATCCACGCCGCCCATGGCGGACAGAGCTTCGGCGGGCTGATTTCAGGCCGATGTACCAACGAGGAATTGTATCTCTTCCAAAAGTTCATGCGGGTGGTGATCGGCACAAACGACATCGACAGCAGCGCGCGCTACGGCCACCTGAACGGGATCCAGGCCATGCGGCGAATCCAAGGCACGCATCGCTGGACAGTCAGCTTCGAGGACATTACATCCGCCGATGTCTTGCTGCTGGTCGGCACGAACATTACGGAATGCAACCCCATCACCGGCCTCAAAGTGAAAGAAGCGGTGAAAAAACGGGGCGCTACGCTGGTTACGATCGAAGCGTTGGAGCCATCCATCGAACCGATCAGCAACATCGCCAATCTATCCCTCCATCACTTCTGCGCCCCGGCCCCGCGTATGGGGAACGCCGTGCTCGGTCTCTTGAAGGCCCTCGTTGAGCAGAACCTGGTGCATCCGGATTTGGCGCGACAGCATCCGGCATACGTACGCGCCGTCACAGAAATGCTGGGACAGATCTCTTGGCAGGACATACAGGCTGCGACCGGCAGGGACGCCGCCGCGTTTGCCGATGCGGCGAAGGTCCTGGCGGCGGGACGGCGGGTGATCGTGTTGGCGGGCCAAGGCTTGTTGCGAAGCGCAGGCGGCCATCACGGATCGCTCAACCTGCTCGACCTGCTCTTGCTCATCGGGAAACTGGATCAGCCGGGATGCGGCTTCGCACCGCTCTCAGAGGAAAACAATGACCAGGGCGCTGTCGAGATGGGGGCGGCTCCTGAATTCTTGCCGGGTCCGTTCGACATGACTGATCGGGAAAGCTGCAACCGTGTCGCGGCGCTGTGGAAGACCGCACTCCCTCCGCACAGCGGCGCCTCCCTGGTTGACATTCTGCATCGGGCCGAAACCGGAGCCGTGAAAGCGATGTTTATCGTCGGGGAAAATCCCGTCGGAAGCCTCCCAACTCAGATGCGCGCGGAAGAATCCCTACGCAAGCTCGATCTGTTGATCTGCCAGGAACTATTTCTGACGGAAACCGCAGCCCTTGCCCATGTCGTATTGCCGGCCGCTTCTTCAATGGAAAAAAGCGGAACCTTTACCAACACGGAGGGCCACGTCCAAACCGTCCGCCCTGCGATTGAACCGGTCGGAGAAAGCCGCCCGGACTGGGAAGTATTCGTCGCCCTCTCATTCCTGATGGGGACACCGCTGGAATATGCAGAAAGCAGGGACATCCTCAAAGAAATCAGGAGTCTGATTCCCGGTTACGGATCGCTCGGTCCGGCCCCCCTGCCGACAAAAGTCGACCATACGGTCATCAACCGCTACCTGACCGACGGCTATCAGCACGATCTGGCCGCACGGTATAAACTCAGCATTGCAGCGGCTCAACCCGATGGAATCGTGCAGCTGGAATTGGTGCAGAGTTTGTTCCACTCGGGGAAATTATCCACCAGATCCAGGGGACTGATGGAAGTGGAAGGCGGCGGTGCGCTGAGAATCAATCCGCAGGATGCGGCGCGCTTCGCTCTGAAAGACGGAGATCGTGTCCGCCTCTCCAACGTACAGGGAGAAATGACCACGACCATCACCATCCGGGAACGGGTCCCCCGAGGCTCCGCCTGGTTCCCCGATCACTTCAGCCAGACGTCCGCGCACCTGTTCGGCTGCATACTCGATCCCGTTACCCGGACACCGTCCATCCGGACGACGTCCGTCTCGATGATGAAGGTGGCATGATGACATCACCGTTCGATCTCTGCTGTTATCCAGGAGTCTTATCGTGACAGAACTAGGGTTGCGCCTCGCCGTGTCCTTTACTCAGATCGCCGCGGTCACCTGTATCGTGATCGTGACGGTGCTCCTCCTCACCCTCGCCGAACGGAAGGTGCTGGGATGGATGCAAGACCGTATGGGCCCGATGGAAGTCGGCCCCTACGGCATTCTCCAGCCGTTTGCAGACGCCATTAAACTGTTCTTCAAGGAAGACATTGTCCCTGCAGGCGCCAACAAGTTTCTGTTCACCATGGCGCCGATTCTGGCCCTGATTCCCGCCCTCATCGGGTTTGCCGTGATTCCCTGGGGCCCGAACCAGTCCCTCGAGATCGGCAGCTTCTCCATAAAACCGTTCATCATCAGCGATATCAATATCGGCATTCTCTATATTTTGGCCTTTGCCTCCATCGGCGCCTACGGCATCATTCTGGGCGGATGGTCGTCCAACAGCAAATACTCCCTGCTCGGAGGGTTGCGATCGGCGGCGCAAGTCATCAGTTACGAACTCAATGTCGGACTCTCCATCGTCGGGGTCCTGATCATGGCTGGTTCGCTGAGCCTGGTGCAAATCACAGACGCGCAGTCGGGGTGGTTCTGGAATTGGTATGTCTTCGCCTTCCCGGCCCCGCAAATTTTCGCCCTTGTCGTCTACGTGATTTCCGCGGTGGCGGAAACCAACCGCGTTCCGTTCGACCTGCCGGAAGCGGAAAGCGAACTGGTCGCCGGATTCTTCACCGAGTACAGCGGCCTCCGGTTCGCATTCTTCTATCTCGCTGAATACGCTAACATGGTGCTGGTATCCTGTGTGGCCGCCGCCATGTTCCTCGGCGGCTGGAACGCGCCGTACCCTGGCACGCTCATCGGCTATCTCGGCCTGCCCGCGTTTGCCTGGGTTGAAAACACGATGTGGTTTGCGGTCAAAACGTACTCGTTCCTGTTCCTCTTTTTCTGGCTCCGCGCCACATTGCCGAGACTGCGGTACGATCAATTGATGCGATTCGGCTGGAAGGTCATGCTGCCCATCGCCCTGGCGAACATCGTGGTGACGGCACTTGCGGTATTTTTCCACCAACAGATGAAGTAACGCGCGAGACCGCTTATGACACCTCCGGCAACAACCAGACGCACGGACCTGTTGGAATGGTTCAAGACCATCACGTTCTACGAGATTCTCGTCGGCATGAAGTCGACGCTCTCGCACTTGCTCCATTACAAGCCGGTGACATTGCAATACCCCCACGAGAAACGCACATTGCCGGACAACTATCGCGGCATGCTTGCCCTGCTGCGTTACGACGATGGAACGGAAAAATGCGTCGGCTGCGACCTGTGCGAAGCCGCCTGTCCCTCACGCGTCATCCGCGTGGTCAGCGCCGAAGTGCCAGGCGAACCGACGAAGCGCTATTCCAAGGAATATTACATGGACATGACCCGCTGCCTGTTCTGCGGCATGTGCGTGGACGCCTGTCCCGTCGATGCGCTCGGCATGACGCGGGAGTTCGAATGGGCGGTCTACGACAAACGGCAGCTTCACTTGAACAAAGAACAGCTCCTCGCAATCGGCGACCGCTCCTATCCGATCCGCGAGAAGCGTCTGGAGCTGCAGCATCCGAACACGGCCTTCTTCAACGTCGCATTCAAGCACATACCGCAAAAACCGGAATGATGAGCAGAATTGACTATCGACTGACCGGCCGGCGCAGCCGAGTCGCGCCGGTGATGTTACGCTCCTGTTGACAGCGAGGACCCTATCGTGGCGCAGTTGTTTTTTGGATATTTTGCCGGAGTGATCGCGCTGACCGCGGTGCTCGTCGTGGCACTCAGAAACCCCGTCTATAGCGCGCTGGCTCTTTTGGTCTTGTTTTTCCATGTGGCCGGGCTGTACGTCACCCTCCACGCCGAGTTCCTCGCCGCCGTCCAGCTCATCGTGTATGCCGGCGCCATTTTGGTGCTGTATCTGTTCGTCGTCATGCTGCTGAACCTCAAACAGGACGACCGTTACCACCACCAATGGCGGGTTGCCGCATTCGTCTGCGTCCCCTTGCTGCTGGAATTCCTGGTGCTGCTTGCCGGAAACGGCGTGGCTCCGCAATCGAGCCCGCTCACGGCTGAACAGACAGCCGCGGCGAGCGACAATACGATGGCCATCGGGACGACGCTGTTCACGACCTATCTCTTCCCCTTCGAGGTCGCCTCCCTGATTCTTCTAGTGGCAATGATCGGCGCCATCATCCTCGCCAAGCGGGACATCGGCGAAGGCGGTCAAACGTGAGCCGCCACCCGTTCGACAAATCCCCACGGAGCATACGGCTGACCGCGTTCAGTTGTCCGCCGCGTTTCACGAGGCTGCCATGACCATTCCCATTTCGTACTACCTCATCCTCAGCGCAATCGTCTTTTTGACGGGTGTGGTCGGGGTGCTGATCCGGCGCAATATTATCGCCATTCTTCTGTCGATCGAGCTGATGCTGAATGCGACGAATATCAACTTCGTGGCATTTTCAGAGTACCTACAAGACATGGGCGGACAGGTGTTCGTATTTTTTGCCCTGACGGTGGCGGCGGCCGAGGTCGCGGTCGGGCTGGCCATCATCATCGCCCTGCATCGCGCCAAAGACAGCATCAATATCGAAGAGTTCAATTTGCTGAAATGGTAACAAACTCGCAGATGGCTTATCGCGTATGGCGAATGGCACGGACAGGAGTCCGATGCTCGTGCTCTCAGCTATCTGCGCTCGGCTCCTAGAATTATGCTTTACACGCTCATCCCATTTCTTCCGTTGGCAGCGTTTCTGGTGCTGGGCCTCGGCGGAACGCGCATCAAGGAACAGGCTCACCTGGTCGCCGTGCCCGCCGTCCTCTTGTCATGCCTGTTATCCATCAGCGCATTTACCGAGGTGGCCTCCGGATCCGTCATCTCCGTTCCGCTTTACACCTGGCTCACATCCGGCAATCTGGACGTGCATATCGGCCTCTATATCGACCGGCTCACCGCAGTCATGCTTCTGCTCGTCACCATCGTGAGTTCGCTGGTGCACATTTATACAATCGGCTACATGCACGGCGAGCCGGGATATGCCCGCTTCTTCAGCTATATCGCGCTGTTTACCTTTTCGATGTTGATGCTGGTGCTGGCCGACAATCTGCTTCAGCTGTTCGTCTTCTGGGAAGCCGTCGGCCTCTGCTCCTATTTGCTGATCGGACATTGGTATGAACGCGCATCGGCCTGCTCGGCGGCGACCAAAGCCTTTCTCGTCAATCGCGTCGGCGACTTCGGCTTTCTGCTGGGCCTCCTGCTGGTCTGGTACAGCTTCGGCTCGCTGAATTATCACGACATTTTCCCGGCCGCGCATGAGGCCGCCAATCAGACAATCAACCTCTTGAGCCCCCTGGGTGGGATCTGGGACGTGTCGCTGTTCACCCTCATCGGCCTGCTCCTGTTCACAGGAGCGATCGGCAAATCGGCGCAAGTCCCGTTGCATGTCTGGTTGCCCGATGCCATGGAAGGCCCCACTCCCATTTCGGCCCTCATCCATGCGGCCACCATGGTGACCGCCGGTGTGTTCATGGTCGCGCGTCTCGCGCCGCTGTATAACCTGTCCCCGGTGGCCATGCAGGTCGTCGCCCTGGTCGGCGCCGCGACAATGGTTGTGGGTGCAACGATCGCGTTGACTCAGACCGACATCAAGCGTGTGGTGGCCTACTCGACGGTCAGCCAGCTCGGTTATATGGTCATGGCCTGCGGTCTCGGGGCCTATGCGTCCGGCATGTACCACTTGCTGACCCATGGCGCCTTTAAAGCCCTGCTGTTCCTGGGCTGCGGCTCCGTCATCGTGGCGCTACACCATGAACAGGACATCCGCCGCATGGGTGGGCTCAAGGACAAATTGCCGGTCACCTACGGGACATTCGTCATCGGATCGCTCGCCCTGGCGGGCTTCCCTCTCACGGCAGGCTTTTTCAGCAAAGATGCTGTCCTGGTGGCCGCCTGGCTGTCAGGGCCGCTGGGACAAGCGCTCGCGGTGTTGGGGCTGCTCACAGCGCTCATGACGGCCTTCTACAGCTTCCGGCTGGTTTTCGTGACATTTTGGGGACCGTCGCGCGTCGATCCGCACCATGCAGATCATATTCATGAGCCTTCACGGACAATCACCGTGCCGCTTTTAATTCTGGCTGTCCTCAGTATTCTGACCGGGTACCTCGGCATTCCGTCATTCCTTGAGCCGGTCTTTTCGACGGGGGGCGAACATTCGGGGGAACATGGCGCGGCAGGCCTGGGCATCATGATTGCGGCGACCGTGATGGGGCTTGCGGGCATCGCCGGAGCGTACTACGTCTACGTATTGAATCCGGATCTGCCGGATCGATTCGCCCGGCAGTGGGAGAGTCTATACAAAGGCTCGTTGAACAAGTGGTACGTCGATGAAGCGTACGATCGCGCCTTCGTCAAGCCGACCATGATGGCGGCCTCTGAATTATGGAAACGCGTCGATGTCGAAGTGATCGACGGCGCTGTCAACGGCGTCGCCCGCGGCGTCGCCTGGAGCGGATGGCTGCTCCGGCTGGTCCAAAGCGGGCAGACGCAGCATTACGCATTGGCAATGGCAGGCGGCATCGTCGTCCTTGTTACGATGCTCATCCTGTTTTAGGAGACCGTCACTGGTCGTTGGGCCATGGGAACACCGACCGCTTGGCCTCCGGCGAATGATAATTAGCGAATGACACATTCCTTTCCCTGGCTCACTCTGCTCATCGTCCTTCCGCTTGCCGGAGCGGTGGCGCTGTGTTTTGCAAAGGAAACCAGCGTCCGGTTGATTGCACTCGGCACCGCCGCCGCCGATCTGCTGCTCTCGCTCCCTCTCTGGTGGCTCTTCGACTCATCATCGGGCGGCATGCAATTCAACGAGACCGCCCTGTGGATCTCCACCCCGCCAATTCACTACCGGCTCGGTCTCGACGGCATCAGTTTGCCGCTCGTCCTGATGACGACGATGCTGATGCCCCTTTGTGTGCTGATTTCCTGGCGTTCGATCGACCAACGGATCAGAAGTTTCATGGCCATGCTGCTGGTCATGGAAGGCGCGATGATCGGCGTCTTTGCCGCGCTCGACTTCGTGCTGTTCTACGTGTTTTGGGAAGCGATGCTGATTCCCATGTATCTGCTGATCGGTGTGTGGGGTGGGCCAAATCGAATCTACGCCGCAGTGAAGTTTTTCTTGTACACCCTGGTCGGAAGCGTCCTGCTCCTCGTCGCGATTCTTGTGTTGTACTTCCAGAGCGGCCATACGTTCGACATCGTGCAATTGAGCCAGGCCGCCGTCCCGGCGTCATTGCAATTCTGGCTCTTTCTCGCCTTCTTCGCCGCCTTTGCCGTGAAAGTTCCGATGTTCCCATTCCATACCTGGCTGCCTGATGCGCACGTGGAAGCGCCCACCGCCGGAAGCGTGATCCTCGCCAGTGTGCTGCTCAAGATGGGGGGCTATGGATTCGTGCGGTTCAGCCTGCCGATGTTGCCCGATGCCTCAATGGCCTTCGCGCCGCTGATGATCACGCTGTCGATCGTCGCCATCATCTACGGCGCCTACATGGCGCTGGCCCAGGCCGATCTGAAAAAGCTCATCGCCTATTCGAGCGTCAGTCATATGGGATTCGTCACCCTGGGCCTGTTCACGTTCAACATCCAGGGTATCGAAGGTGCCGTGATGCAGATGGTCAACCACGGCATCACCACCGGCGGCCTCTTCCTCTGCGTCGGGGTGATTTATGAACGCACCCACAGCCGCCAGATCGCCGACAATACAGGGTTGACCACACCGATGCCGCGCTATGCCACGCTCTTGGTTATCTTCGCCCTCTCCTCGCTTGGCCTGCCCGGCACCAACAGTTTCGTCGGCGAGTTCATGGTGCTCGCAGGCACGTTCATCTGGAGCAAGCTTGCGACAGCCCTGGCCTCGCTCGGGATTATCCTCGCGGCCGCCTATATGCTCTGGATGATCCAACGTGTGGCGTTCGGCCTCCCGTCTCCGCATATGCTGCCGGCGCTTCGCGACCTGGACCGCCGGGAGATGGCCACATTGATTCCGCTCGTTGTGCTGGTCTTTCTGATCGGGATCTTCCCGAATCCGATACTGACCCGCATGCACGCAAGCGTGAATCAGGTCCTTGCGCGCACATCAGTTCCTACTGCAGCGACAGCAATGCGCGCTGATGATCAGCTCTTGACCGCACCAACGGGCGGGGATTCTCCGGCCATGGAGACCCCCAGGCCATGACCTTCTCACCCGGAGATCTGTTCCTCATTCTGCCCGAGCTGCTGGTGATTACCGCCGCCTGTCTTGTGCTCGTACTCGATCCGGTGCTGTCATCATCCCAAAAAGACGGACTGGCCTGGTTGAGCCTCGGCACATTGGCCATCTGCATGGGTTTGATCGCCTCGCAGATGGACCATGCAGCATCGGCCTTCGGTGGGATCGTCATAATCGACGCCTATGCCTGTTTTTGGAGGCTGCTGCTCTGCTTCGTGGCCGGCCTGACCGTCCTTTTGTCCCATACCTACTTGCGGGAAGAGCGGCTGTATTTCGGCGAATACTACGGATTCGTGCTGCTCTCGCTCTCCGGCATGATGGTCATGGTATCGGCCGCCGATCTCCTGACGATCTATCTCGGCACGGAATTGATGTCGCTCTCGCTCTATGTCATGGCAGGACTTAAACGGTCTGCGCCCCGTTCACTGGAAGCCTCGGCAAAATACTTCGTGCTGGGCGCCTTCTCATCCGGCATTCTCCTGTACGGCATCTCCCTGCTCTACGGCGCCACCGGCAGCACCAGACTCCCCGCCATCGCCGCCGCCATCGCAGGCCGAAGCCTGGACGATCCGCTACTCTTGGCCGCCACAGTTTTACTCGCCGTCGGATTCGGATTCAAACTGGCCGTCGTACCGTTCCACATGTGGACTCCCGACGTCTATCAAGGAGCGCCAACCTCCGTCACGGCATTCATGGCGGTGGCGTCAAAAGCAGCCAGTTTCGGCGCATTTCTCCGGGTTTTCGTCGAGGGGCTCGGCAGCCTGAAAGCCAATTGGTCTGCCATCTTCCTGCTGTTGTGCATCGCCACTCTGGTGTTGGGCAATATCGTGGCGCTGGTACAGACCAACATCAAGCGAATGCTGGCCTATTCCAGCATCGCGCATGCCGGCTATGCTTTGATCGGTGTCGTGGCGGCAGGAGTCGCCGGCACCCAGACCGGAGAGACGAATGGCATCACCGCTGTCATGCTCTATCTTGCTCTATACGCCTTTATGACCTTCGGCGCTTTTACCATCGTGGCGATGCTGCGGAAAGGCGGGCTCGATGGCGACGAGATTGAGGATTTTACCGGCCTTGCCGCACGCCATCCTCTCGCGGCACTGCTGATGCTCGTGTTTATGGTGTCGCTGGCCGGAATCCCTCCCACGGCCGGGTTCATCGGTAAATTCTACGTCTTCATGGCCGCGGTGGAAGCGGGACTGACCTGGCTGGCGGTCCTGGCCCTCGTGTTTGCGGCAATCTCGGCGTACTACTATCTGCGCATCATCATGGTCATGTACATGCGAGAACCTGACCCACTGACAGCAGCCTCACCCCGTCTCATCATGTCGCCGGCCCTGTCCATTGTGCTCGCCTGCGCAGTGGCGGGCGTGGTGTTTTTCGGCCTCTACCCCGGTCCCCTTGTTAACCTCGCCGGACACGCCGTCTTAACGTTCAAATAAATTCCTCTCCTGTAAGAATGAGATGCGCGGTATCGCAGCTCATGTTACGCTGCTCCTATGCACGCTCTAAGACAAGGATTCCGTTTCCTGGGCGATGTGTTCCACGCTTTCCTACGGCACGGCTGCGCCAGCCTGGCCGCATCGCTTGCATTTTTCTCCCTGCTCTCGCTCTTTCCCCTCGTTTTCCTGCTGTTGTACGGCATCAGTTTCCTGGTCAGCCAGGATGTCATCGGCGAACAGTTCCTCTTGAGCTTCCTCAAAGGATTCCTGCCCTCGTTGGGCGAACGGCTGGCTCATGAACTCCACCGTGTCAGCGAGCTGGAAAGCGTACGATGGGTGGTGTTCCTTTCGTTTTTCTGGTTCGGAGGACTCGTCTTCTACGAATTGGATTATGCGCTCAACGTCGCGTTCGAAAGCACCCGCCGACGACACCCGTTGATCTCCACCGCGATATCGGTCGCCTTGCTCGGCGCCACCGGACTCTTACTCATCATTTCCTATGTCGCGACACAAACCCTCAATTTTTTGACGGCCTATGCGCCGAGTCTCTGGGGTCTGGATCTCGTCGCCCTCGCGGCTCATGAATTCCAGTTGACCTATACCTTGCCGTTTGTCCTTGCATTTGTCGCCGTCGGTTTCCTCTACCGGTACGTTCCCCGTCGCCGGCCAGAATGGCGGGAAGCGATGGCAGGCGCCATGGTATTCGGCGTTCTCTGGGTCTCCGCCAAATTACTGTTCGTTACCTACAGCAGCTACGCCACGGTTTACGTCCGGCTCTATGGCTCGCTACTGGAGGTCATCTTCCTCCTGCTGTGGGTCTACTATTCGGCAGGACTTCTTCTCCTCGGCGCCGTGATCGCGCACAATCTCCAACAACGAACGCAAGTACCATCCACCGCACCGGCACAAAACGAATAACTCGGCCGTTGCCGATTCGCGGCTCGGCTCTTCGTCACTCGTACCCCGTCCTTCGACTCTGCTCAGGGCCGTGAGCCTGTCGAACGGTGCCGTGTGAATCGCAGGACGGAAAGAGCGTTTCTATATCGCACATTTTTGCTGGCTCGAGACGACATCCGCTTCATGGCCACGCGATGGTGGATGCCTCCAAATACTTACCTGAAGCCGTTTTCCCTGGTTTGCAACTTCCGGCCATTTTCTGGCGGGAGAGCCTCTTCCCCGATACAATGGCACCCGACACAAGAGGGGGCCCTTTGCATGTTTGAAGAATACGGGAAAGAACTCATGATGCTGGGGGGGACGATTGCGGGGTTCGTCGCCGCCGTGCTCAGCGTGCTGGAAAAGCTTTTGGTGTTCCGGGGCAGCCCCGCGAAGAGTGAATCCACAGCCGACACCAAGAATGAGCCCAAGAGCGAGTCCAGGAGCGAAAAACGAGAGTCGTACCGTCCCGAACGCGCACCAGTGGAAGCCGCCCCGAGCGTGGATTTCTTTTCCACAAAGCCGCTGCGCGGCACCTCCTACCTGCTGCTGAACGAAGTCGGCGTCATTGCGGCGGCCGGTGTGCTGCTCAACTATGTAGGACTCACGCTCAGTCGGCACCTGGAAAGCATTTTGTTTTTGGATATGACAGGAACAGCCCTGGTCGCGATTCTGCTCGGCCCCTGGTGGGGTGCCATCGTCGCCCTGCTCTCGAACTCCGTGGTCAATTGGCTGCTCTTCCCGGAAGCGGGAGCGGACGTGGTGATCTTCCCATGGTCCCTGGTCAATATGACCGGCGCTTTATTCTGGGGGCTACTGGCTCGCCATGCTGGATTTCACAAATACGTGCGCACCAGCAAGAGTTCAGGTTTTGCCCACATGTGGTACCTGCTCAGCTTCGGAGTCATCGGGGCCATCGTCATGAGCGTTCCCGGCACTCTCGTCCAGTCCGCACTCCATGAGAGTTCCGTACTGGCCTTGAACCCCGAAGTCGCCCGGTCGCTCAGCGTGCTGATCGGGCGATGGGAAGCCACGGTGCAGCTGTACTTGGAATCTGCCATCGGGCTGCAATGGAGTGAGAGCGTCGGCTGGTATATCGTCAACTGGCTCCAGAACTGCGTCCGATACATCCCCGACAAGACAATGAGCGCCGCCATTGCGCTGGTCATCTTGAAATACGGCTATCCCTTGTTCGAGCGGGAATTGATTCACGGCGGCCCGGACGGCGAGCGGCCGCGCGACGAACGAATCCTCCCGCTCATCCTGGGACTGCTTTACGCTCCTTCGTATGCTTCGCTTATCAGCAGCGAGGGGTATGCCGGCCCGCTCTACTGGCCCCTGTGGTCTACGCCGTGGCTGTTTATTCTCTACGGCTATTTCCGAATCCGCCACTCAGGACCGACAGACCATGCGCTCCAGCAGGCGCGGCTCCAGCGGGCGGATCGCTATGCCAAGGCATTGAAGCCGGTCGGGAAAGAGCCGTCGTACGAGTTCTGCCGTCGGCTGACCTTTGCGACCCTGATTGCCAGCCTGATCTTTGCTATATGTCTGCCCGTAGTGTTGATGGATTTCTACCGGGTGACATTCAAGTTCTTCTGCGTCGTCTACGGATTCCTGCTCGTCGTCCACCTGATCCGCGTCGCCATTGCCCAAAACATTTCCGTGGCACGGACTGAATGAGACCCTGAGGCGTCCCTCGTATCCCGTCGTCCGCGAGATACGTTTACGAAAATCGCGTCACGTTTTCTGTAGCTGCAAATAATTCGCGATGGCCGACTGCGTCACCAGTCCGGCAATCTGCCCGTCTTGCATCACCACAAGCTGATCCCACCCGTCCTGCGCCATGCATTCCATCGCCTGAATCACCGACACATCCGGCTCCACGATCAACGACGGTGACAGCGGGCGCATGACCTGTCCGACCTGCCGCCAGGGCCACATCGCCGATGGGACAGTCTGGATCTCCGCCACTGTGATCAACCCCGCAAGTTGTCCGCCATCTACAACCGGGAAGCTGCCATACCCGTAGGGCTGAAAGTACTGCGTCACCGCCTCATCCAGCGAACATTGCGCAGGAATCGACGCGACCGTCCGCACCATCAAGTCCCGCACCCGGACCATGGCAAGCGTCTGCCGGAACGCCGCCTGACGGCGGCTTGCGAGCGCCGCGGCAAAGAGAAACATCCCGATGAAGACCACCCAGCTGCCGTTCGATGCCATCGAGGAATCCAACTTGCCCATCAACGCCCCGACAACCACCGCAAGCCCCAGCACCCCAAGCAACAGGCCGAATCCAAGACCGACGACGGCCGCCTGTTTGGTCGCCCGATAGAAATCCTTCCCCCAGGCCCAGAGTCCTGCGCGTAATACCCGCCCCCCGTCCAAGGGAAATCCCGGAATCAGATTGAAAAGCCCAAGCTGGAGGTTCACCATCCCCAGCAAGGCCCCAAGCATGACCAGGCCGTCAAGATCGCGCGGTGGTTGAATCAATTCCGCGAGCGCGGTCAATCCGAAACAAGCCGCCCCCAGCACAAAACTCACGATGGGACCAGCCACGGCAATAAGAAATTCCGCTCGCGGAGTGGGCGCTTCCTTCCGCATATGGGCTACACCCCCGAAAATGAACAGGGTGATCCGTTCGATGGGAATACGATAGCGTAGCGCTACATAGGAATGGCCGAGTTCGTGCAGCAGGACGGAGAGAAACAAGAGAAGCGCGGCAACGCCGCCCATCGCCCAATAGCGCGCGGGCGAGAAGCCCGGCAACCCGTCCGGCAAATACCCGGTCGCCAGAGTCCACGTGACGAGGAGAAACACCAGAAACCAGGACGCATGCACTCGAATAGGGATCCCCAACGCCCGACCGATTTGCCAGGAGGGCCATTGCATGAATACACCGTAACAGTTAACAAATAGAGGGTCAATTTATCGCGCCGAGCCGGGCTTCGGGTATACTAGCTCCCATGGTCCTGCGATTCCCCACATGGTTTCTCAGCCTCCTGCTTATCGGCGGCTTGCTGCTCGGCATTCCAGCCAGGAGCGCAGCCCAAGTCATCAAGTCCGGTCCACCTGCCTGCCCGGGCGTTGCACTGACGTTCGACCTCTGCCCCGTCAAGAAGGGCTCAGGCTATGACAAGCCACTGATGGATTTTTTGATCCAACGCCGAATCCCCTCAACCTTTTTCATGTCTGGCAAGTGGGCATCCAAACACGAAGAAGATGTGCGCCATCTGCTCGACATAGAGTTTTTTGAGATCGGGACGCATGGCGAGGTACATGCCCATCTGCCGATGCACGATGCCGCAGAACAGCGGACAGAAATTCTCCGCCCCGTCACCATGCTGCATGATCGCTATGCCCACAAAGCCACGTTGTTTCGCCCTCCCTATGGTGAATATAACGATGTAACCATCGATGTTGTGAAAGCACTTGGCCTCCGGTTTATCCAATGGAACATCGAGTCCGGCGACCCGGACCCGACGCTATCGGCCGATCAGATCCTGAGCCGCATTGAGCAACGCGCCAAGCCGGGCAGCATCGTGGTGCTGCATGCCAATGGGAAGGGGAAACAGACCAGAGCGGTGATCGAACGATTGACGACGGACGTGCTTCCCCGCAAAGGACTGCGGCCCATGACCGTCAGTGATCTGTTGAATTGCACACCACCAGCCCCATGAACGATTTCCGAATCAGAGCCATGCAAGGCGAAGACCGCGCTGAGATCGTTCAGCTGTTGGGCGAATCCGATCCTTGGAGGACGCTGGGCTACACGATAGCCGATTGGAATCGGATTTTTTGCCCCCTGCCGCAAGGGCGGGACAGTTATGTGGCGGAACTTGACGGGCGCGTGGCGGGTGTCGCCCTTGTGAAGCAGAAGTTTCTGCTCGGTGACTATCTTGAACTCCTGGGCGTAGCCGAATGGGCTCGCCACAAAGGAATCGGCAGCCTGCTGCTCAAACACGTTGAACAACTTGTCTTCGAACGAACGAAGAATCTCTTCGCGTGCGTCTCGGACTTCAACCAATCGGCGCGAGACTTTTACAAGAAACAGGGCTATCAGGAAATCGGCCCGATGCCGAACTTTCTGATTCCCGGCAGCGCGGAAATACTCCTGCGCAAAACGGCGGGGCCAACCAGAAAAGCGCCATAACTCGTCACCGATCATATGTCACAAGCAAGAGACTCAATGTGGAGAGCAATTTCCCCTTTGCGGTTGACCTATGAGGTATGCCGGAAGTACAAATCCATACCATGAACGTCACAAAGCTTCTTCATACCCGCATGCGCGTGAGCGACCTGGATCAGACGATCCAATTCTATACCAGTGTGCTGGGTCTGGAAGTGATCGAACACAAGACCTCGCCCCGCGGATCGCAGCTTGCCTTCTTAAGGGTCCCCAACAGCGATGAACTCATCGAGTTGACCAGCTTCCCTCCCAGTGGGCCGGTAACAGTCCAGGAGGATCTCGTCCATCTGGCCTTTCAAGTCGAAAGTCTCGACCAGACAATCGCATCGCTCAATGCGCAGGGGATCAAGATCACCGATGGTCCGACGAAGACTTCCTCCGGCAGCCGGTTTATCTTTATCGACGCCCCGGATGGCTACGAAATAGAGCTGATCGAACGCCCGACCGGTGTGAAGATCGTCTAGCCCCATACTCAGGGGTCAGAATTCCTCCATGATCAATACCCTTGACTGCTGACCGCCTTTCCCGCAGCTATTGACCATTGACCACCACCCCAGTAATGTTTCTCACGCTTCACGAACGACGAGATGCAAAGGAGGAGAAATGAAGAACGGCTTTTTCCGCGGCCACGGCCTCGGCAATGATTACGTTGTAATGGACCCCAAGGAGCTGAGTTTCAAGCTGACGCCAAAGACCATCAAAGCAATTTGTGACCGGAATTGGGGGCTCGGCAGCGACGGGATTTTAGTGTTGGTACCCTCAAGGAAGGCTGATTTCGGCCTGCGCATTTTCAATCCGGACGGCAGCGAAGCAGAAAAGTCCGGAAACGGACTCAGGATCTTTGCCCGTTATCTCCACGCCACGGGCAAAACAAAGAAAACGCATTTCACGGTCGAGACGAAAGGCGGACTCGTCACCATCGATCTGCACATCGATCGGCATAGAGATGCCGGCGCCGCCACCGTTGAAATGGGGCAAGCCACGTTCAAGCCGGCTGCCCTTCCCTGCACCCTCAATGTTCCTGAGCTGATTCAGCAACCGATTGACGCAGCCGGCCGTTCACTGACCTTTACCGGCGTGAGCGTCGGGAACCCCCATTGTGTCGTCTTCAAACAGGCTGGTGAATCCTGGTCGCGGGAAGAGTTATTGACCCTCGGCCCCTCCTTGGAGAACCACAACCTCTTTCCGAAACGGACCAACGTGCAACTCGCCGTTCCAACCGGGCCAAAGGAAATCTTTATTCTGATCTGGGAACGCGGCGCCGGAGAAACACAAGCCTCCGGGTCCTCCTCCTGCGCAGCTGCCTGCGCCGCGGTTCGGCTGGGACTCGTGAAAAGCCCCGTCACCGTCAAGATGCCGGGCGGCACGCTGCACATCGACGTGGCGGCGGATTTCAACCTCACGATGAAAGGACCAGTGGCCGAGGTCGCCCGAGGCACACTGAGTCCGTCGTTCGTACGATCGCTAAAGTAGCATGTCTTCAGCAAACAGCCGTCAGCGTTCAGCTTGAGTGGCATCCTCCGGATTGCTCGCCACCTCTTCGCGCCGTACAATGTCAGGTATCACCCTGTTGTTTCTTTTACCTGGAAGCTGAAGGCTGATCGCTGATGGCCATCTCATCGGATTTACAATCCAAGCTCGACCATCTGCCGGACAACCCTGGCGTCTACCTTTTCAAGAACGGCCAAGCCGAGATTCTGTATATCGGGAAAGCTGCAGTACTCGCCGATCGGGTTCGGTCTTACTTTCAAAAGAGCGCAGATCACAGTCCTAAAACCAGCCTGCTCGTCGGTCAGGTGGCTGACCTGGAAACGATGGTGACCCGATCCGAGCTTGAGGCCCTGATCCTCGAAAGCAATCTGGTCAAGCGCCACAAACCCCCGTTCAACATCGTCTTGCGGGACGACAAGCAATATCCCTACGTGCGCCTGCCGATTAAGGACGATTTCCCACGGCTCTCGATCGTACGCCGCGTGGAAAAAGACGGTGCCTTGTACTATGGACCCTATACGCCGGCCAACGCCCTGCGCGAGACCTTGAAGGTGATCAAGCACGTCTTCCCCCTCGCAACATGCTCGATCGACATCGACGGAAGAGCCGAGCGCGCCTGCATCGAGTTTGAGATCAAGCGGTGCATGGCCCCCTGCACCGGCAACCAATCGAAAGATGACTACCATCAGATCGTCAAACAAGTCCGGCACTTTCTGGAAGGACGAGATCATGAGTTGCTGGATGACCTGCGCGCCAGGATGGACGCCGCGGCCGGCCGAGAGGAGTTTGAGGAAGCCGCCCGCTTACGCGACCGTCTTTTCAAGATCGAACGGATGCTGGAAAAACAGCGCGTCACACAGACCTCCGCGACCGATCAGGATGTCATCGGCCTGGCGCGGCAAAGTACGGCGGTGGATCTCCAGATTCTTTTCGTGCGCGGCGGGCTGCTGATCGGACGCAAGGACTTCTTCTGGCCTCAATCGGCGGACACACCGGATGAGGAACTCGTCCGGTCCGCGATCGAGCAGTTTTACAACAAAGACGGCCAGCCTCCGAAAGAAGTGCTGGTGCCGACCGAGTTGGAAGACACAATCCTGATCGAGCGATGGCTGTCCGACAAGCGCGGTGAGTCCGTTCGCGTCCTGGCGCCTGAACGAGGCGCCAAACATCAGTTGGTCCTCCTGGCTGAAGAGAATGCGGCTGCGGCGGTGGCGAACCACCTGCGTGATGAAGAACTCGACCGGCAAGCGGTGGAAGACTTGAAGCGGATGCTGCGTCTTGAGCAAGCCCCCCGTCGCATTGAAGGGTTTGACATCTCCAATACGATGGGCAATCAATCTGTTGCATCGATGGTCGTCTGGGAAGACGGCCGGATGAAGAAAGCGGACTATCGCCGGTTCAAAATCCAGACGGTCGAGGGAGCCAATGACTTCGCAAGTATGAAAGAGGTGGTCACGCGGCGCTACGGACGGGAAGAGAACTTGGCTCAGCCGGACCTGATCCTCATCGACGGTGGACTCGGCCAACTAGGTGCCGCATTGGAAGGGCTGAAAGAGACCGGGCAACAGACCCTGCCGATCCTCGGATTGGCGAAGGCCCGCGGGGATAAGGAGGAGCGGGTGTTTCTGGCGGGGAGAAAGAACCCGATCATACTCAAGCCGCACTCCCCGGCCACCCACCTGCTTCAGCGGATCCGCGACGAAGCGCACCGCTTTGCGATCACCTTCCATCGGAAGCTGCGGGGGCAGGCGCTCCTGGCATCGGTGCTGGATCAGATTACCGGCATCGGTGCGATGCGTCGCAATCGGCTTCTGAGTCAGTTCGGAAGTCTTGAGCACCTGGCATCGGCCAGCGACGATGCCCTTCGTGCCGCAGGATTGAGCACCGACACCGTTCTGCGACTACGGGAGGCCTTGAAACACCAGTCTGCGCCATCAGGAACTGCAACAACCATCCAGGTACGCTCCAAATCCCGCTTAAAATAAATATTTGAAGCTGAACGTGCCCAGATGAATGCTCGCATCGTAGGATCCATCGACCGTCGGATTCACATTGCCGCTTACGCTGAGTGAATCGTAAAACCACTCTTGATAAGCCGCATCGAATCCGATCGCCTTCGGCCACAAGGCGGATTCACTGCCGCACGGAATCAGTCCAAGGAACTTTCCCGGCCCCTTGCAAAGAAACCCCATCCCAACGGAGAGCGTGTGGGCGGAAAGGGAAATCGTGGCAGGGTTGAACGTTGCGGTGGGTACGGGGTTTTCCGTCCGCGTATAACCGGATCGCACAGCGATGTCCCAATGCTGGAGCCAGCTCGGATCGAGCCACTTGTACTCAGTCCCGACCGCCACGACCGGGACGTTTTTCCATCCTGCCGGTTGTGGAATCATGGCTCCGTTGGACAACTGTACGTCGAGATTCCGAAATGACCCCCAGCCCACAAACTCGGCATTGACCTCGATTTTCCACTCGCGATCAGAAGTCCGAGCCGGCCACACCGCGACAGCCCCGGTCACGATTTGGGGAAGCACCAGATTCGTGGAAGCATCGGCCACTTTGCCTCCCCCAACCAAAAAGACTCCGTTCAACGGCAGAACGACCTGAGTCCGATAGATCACCCCGATGGAGACCCGAGGCTTACCATCTTCATTTCTCACTGGTGTCACAAGGATGCTGACGGTCGCGCCGGCTCCCGTTCCTTTTCCGTTGAATTCAACAGACGCGCCTGCTGGAATACCAAGGGCTCCCGCCCCGACGGATTTCTGTTCCGCGTGCCCTTGCCCGAGAAACGGCGCGAAGGTGTAAATATCCGCGCTCACTCCCACGGCCAAATAGTCGGTCAGTTGATAGGCGATCGTCGGTTTGATCGCGAGCAGCGGCAGGGCGGCGGAGGTCGCGGCGGTATTGAACGGACCATCCGCTGGATACCGTGTGAGGAGGCCAAACGGCGAGTTCACGCCAAGTCCGACCGTCACAGCAGATAAGCGTGGCAGGCCAAGTGTCGCAAGGTTGGCGCTGACATAGCTATGCCCTGGAGGGGGAAAGGCAATAACTCCTCCGAAATCGCCGTGGGTCTCGGTCCTCGAAGCACTATTTGCCTGAATCGAACCACCCAGCAGAGCAGTTCCGAACAACGCCTGCACACCTTTGAGCTGGGTGAGGGCGGCGGGGTTATAGTGAATCGCCGACGGATCATCGGCTTGCGCCGAAAAGGCATTCCCCTGGCCTGCTGCAGCGACGCCTTGTGGTTGAAATCGAAGAGCTTGCGCTCCGACCATAGAAGGAACAAAAAGAAGCATGCACCCTGCTAACAGGCTGTTGACAAACCCGCTCCTCCTCCCGCCGCAGGTGTGATAAGAGAAGTCTCCATCAGGAGGGCCGCCACTATGATGGGCACAGCCGATCCCCAGCCGTCGATGTTCTACCACATCAATCTGG
>Ga0315912_10001345_pt1 | contig 30944 bp, 38 predicted proteins | sample VfabasoilMG_FD_204469 | JGI IMG/M metagenome (GOLD analysis project Ga0315912, IMG submission 204469) | Garden soil microbial communities collected in Santa Monica, California, United States - V. faba soil | ecosystem: Environmental > Terrestrial > Soil > Garden | place: USA: California...
CCACCGGGCTGACGGTCTTCTGGATGGAGTTGTTAGGCGAAATGATGGTCACTATATGATCTCGAAGTAGCGCGCCATCTCCCAGTCGGTGATGGCACGACGGAATTCACGGTCTTCCCACTCGCGGCTGGCCGCGAAATGCTCCACGAAGGCGTCGCCGAACAGCGCGCGGCCGGCCTTGGATTTCTCCAGCCATTCGGATGCCTCGGTGAGCGTGCGTGGCAGCGAGCGGGTCTTGGGAAACTTCTTGTCGTAGGCATTGCCTTCGACCATCGGGTCCGGCTCGATCTTGTTCTCGATGCCATAAAGACCCGAACCCAGTGCCACGGCGATGCCAAGGTAGGGATTGATGTCGGCCGCGGCGATGCGGTACTCGACGCGCTGGCTGTAGGGGCTGCCGGGAATGACGCGCAACGCGGTGGTGCGATTCTCCACGCCCCAGGTGGCCGAGGTCGGCGCCCAGAAACCCGGGATCAGGCGCGAGTAGCTGTTCACCGTGCTCGCCACCATGGCCAGCAACTCGGGCATGAGCTTCTGCTGGCCGCCCACGTACCAGCGCATTTCATCCGACATGTTGTGCGGCTTGCCGGCGTCGTGGAATGCGGGCTTGCCGTCCGACTTCTTCTTGAGTGAGGTATGGATGTGGCCGCTCTGCCCCGGCCAGTCCTTCGACCACTTCGCCATGAAGGTGGCCATCAGGCCATTGCGCTGCGCGAGCACCTTGGTGAAGGTCTTGAACAGCGCGCCGCGATCGGCGGCTTCGAGCGCGTCGCAGTACTGGATGGCGGCTTCCAGCACGCCCGGTCCTGTCTCGGTGTGCAGGCCTTCGATGGGGATGCGCATGTCGGCGCAGAGTTTCAGCAGCTGGTGATAGAACTCGGCATGCACCGAGGATCGCAGCACCGAGTAGCCGAAGAACCCCGGGGTGAGCGTGGTGAGATTGCGATAGCCCTTCTCGCGAATGCTTTCCGGCGTCTCCTTGAACATGAAGAACTCGAACTCGGTGGCGGCCACCGCCGAGTAACCCATGTCATCGGCCTTCTTGAGCACCCGGCGCAGCACCGCGCGGGGACACACGGTCTCGGCCTTCTCGGCGAACTCGCCGAGGAACATGACCATGTCGCCTTCGAAGGGGACGTTGCGACAGGTATCCGGCAACACGCGCACCGGCGCGTCCGGATAGGCCGTGTGCCAGCCCGTGTACTTCACGTTGTCGTAGAGCTGGTCGTTCGAGTCCCAGCCCAGCACCACGTCGCAAAAGCCGAAGCCCTTGTCGAGCGCGGAAAAGAACTTGTCGCGGCCCATGTACTTGCCGCGCATCACACCGTCGTTGTCGAAGACACCGACTTTGACGTGCTCGAGTTTGCGTTCTTCGACGATCAGGCGGGCGTCGGCCGCGGTTCGGACTTGGTCGGGGGTCATGTCACCACTCTTCTTATATGACTGTTGAATGGGGCCGGCCTTCGGCCGGACCCATCCGTGAATGGGTGGCCAAGAGTATGGGGTCAGACCCGGGGGGCTGGCAAAACCCCACCCCGGGGCGCGCAGGAGTCGGCCTCAGCGCTTCACGAATCGGACTTTCGAACCGGGCGGAAGGGTCGCGGCATTGACCTTCTTCGACAGGAGACCGATGACATTGGACGGGTTGGTCTGCCAATGCTGGTAGTCGAAGCGGATGACGCGACCTTGCGCGGTCGTCACCTCGGCGAAATATCCCGTGAGGCCGGGATCCGCGACGGCACAAGGTGGGTGCAACACCACCAGTGTGGCCGCGTAAGGACAGGACGTGAAATCCCAGATGGTCACCTTGGGGGAAACGCTGATCACGTCCGCAATCGTGAATTCCTGGTCAGGCGCTGCCATGCCGGAAATACTTCCTCAGAACTTCGGCGGTCTGGATTTTCCGATCCGTCACCACCGAGTGGTCCAGGTGCTCGGGGCGATCGCGCTTCTCGAGTCGTGCAATGTGAGGCGGCCCAAAGCCCCAATCGCTCGTGGGCGTTCTGGGCACGACATGCAGATGGAAGTGAGGCACTTCCTGGCCGCTGCCCACGCCGTTGTTCTGGTAGAGCAGCACGCCATCGGGCCCGTACTCCGCCACAAACGCCTCCGTGAGGCGCCGCGCCGCCCACATGACCGCGGCACCCTCCGCTTCGGTCAGGTCGACCAACGTCGGCGCGTGTCGAAGCGGCAGCACCATGCACTGGCCGGTTTCGTACTGGCGGCTGTTGAGAACCGTGATCGTCAGCGCCGTTCGATCGATCACGTTCCAGCCGGAGGGCTGCGCAATGACTTCGCAGAGGTAACACGGGTTCATCTTCGGCAACGGAAACATGAAGTCTCAGCCTGCGAGTCCGCCGCTAGGATTTTCGGGACGCCGCGGCGCCCAGCGCCAAACCCAGCGCGACACCCACACCAATGCCTGTGGCGATGTTTTTCGTGGCGGTGCCGACGGCAATGCCGAACATGATCCCGAGCGCAAAGCCAGTACCCAGCTTTTTCGCCTTTTTGTTGTCAGGCTTTGGATCTTCGGTCATGCCCCCTCCCTTCATGGATTCCACCCCGAACCCATCAGTTTGATCGACGCACACGCCGGACCTCCATCGGGTCCGGTTCCGGCGAACTGTGCCAGCAAAAATCCATCGCTACGCGCCGTCGCAGCCTGAATCTGCGCCCACGTTATCGACTCCAGTGACACCTTGGCGCGCCGTCCCCACTTGCCGGAAGACTGGCCGGCATAAGTACCCGAATTGAGATAGACAAATCGGCCGCCGGCCGGACCTTGAACGGCGGGCCCTCGCAATCGAAAAGCCGCAGGTCCGTCGGTCTTTACGACCTCGATCTGAGTTTCAAAAATAATCTTGCCGCCGGACGATGACTGCGGCTCCAGAAGATCCTGCTTTCCAAGCTGGAGAGCCCACCTCACGCCCGCCGGCGGATCATGAATCACAAAGCGCAGACGCAGCGCGATCTTATCCCCCACCCAGGCGCTCCGTCGGCTTGTCAGGCGGAGAAACAGCCAATGCAATGATGAGGTGAATGAGACCGGCGACCCCAACCGCCACGCAAAGGAAGTACGCGAACCTCAGGTTGGGGTACGGCGCAGCCACGCCAGTGGCAATCATGATGGAGATCGTCGCGGATGCGAGAACGGCCACGAAGCCAAAGCGAAGTCGCCGACGGCGAGAACCTGGATCAGCTACGGTGTTCATGAGCGAAACCTCCCTCTTGGCACCTTATATTCCACGAGTTCGGGCCAGCGAAGTGTCAAGTGTCACCTCTTGAACGCCAATCGGCCGCAGACAATCGTGTGGCTAGTTCACCTGGGCTTCTCGCCAAGGCGGGGCGCCACCACTTCACGTGTCTGGGCACTGGGCACCACGGGGACGATCTCGAACGTCACACCCATCCCGCGCCAATTCAGCACCCATTCCTGAAGCAATTTCAGATCATCACACTCCATCAGCTGAAAGCAGCGCCCAAAGTTTGGCTCGACCCAGCTATCCACATACTTGAGGCCGTCCGGGATGGAGCGGCCACCATCTCGTACGCGTTGATAGATGGGGATCATGTCGTTGTCTCGAAATCGCTCGATGACCATGAACAGCACGTAGGTTCCTCGGATTGAAGAAGAAGACAATTACAGGCGCGTGTGCTCCGTCAGGCGTCCTTCGCCACTTCGATCTCCCGGAACTCCGGCTCTGCGCGCACGAGTTGCTCGAGAAGCGTGAACAGTGGATCGTCGTCGGACAGTTTGTTCTTGCCCGTGAGCCTGTCCATGACGCTTCGCTGCCGGTGCAACTGAAACGCAGCGAAGTGTCAGGCATCAGCACTTGAAGCATTGAATTCGTAGAGTACATCCGGACACCGTTCCTCATTGGCCTGGCCGTCCGTGAGTCCAATTTGCCGGAAGCCATGCCGCTCATAGAACCGCCGCGCGCCCGTGTTGGCCTGGAATGTGTACAAGCGGATGGGCGGCGCCAATGTACGCGTGGCCTCGGCCAGGAGCAATGAACCGATGCCTCGGCCAACGAACGCTGGATCGACAGCCATTTGGGTGATCCAGGAAAACGTCGCAGAACGCTCCGTGGCCATAGCCGCTACAACCCGCCCATGAATTTCGGCAACCGTTACGCGGCCCGACGGCACGAGGTTGCTCGCCACCCACTCGCGAATTTCATCATCTGCATGCGCCGAAGGAGCATAAGGCATGAACGCGGAGCGCGTGTCGATCAACAGGCTCGCGATTCGCGGCGCGTCTTCTGCTGTGGCAGCGCGCAGTGTCGCGGTGATGTGGTCGGACGCGCGCATTTCGCCTCAGTCGGGTGGACTCACAATTTGACGTCGCTGGCGCGCACTTCCTCGCCGGCGTGCAGTCGCTGCGCCATTTCGTCCAGGCGGCGGGCGATTCTGAAGTCCAACCACATCCCATTCGCCACATGCATTACGAAGGGCACCAGGACCAAGACCGACATCACCACCACGACGACCGTAAGTGCCGATGCCTGAGGCCACTCGGGATGAAGATAGACAACCAGACCGTAGAGTCCCGCGATTCCAAGGATCCAGAAAGCCAGCAGCTTCAGCCCGAGCGCCAAATATGCAGGCCCCCAGCGACGAAAAAGCTGCCGTCGAATCGCCGCGATGTCGTCGAGAGAGACTGCCGGACCTTCGTCGTGCGCAGTCATTGTCGCCTGGAAGCCAGGGCAAGTTTCCTGACGAGCGCGCTCCAGTGAGGTGTGAGGCCGCAGGCGACGGTCATTGTGGATCCACTCTCAGGAACTTTCCTGTCGAATCGTACACAGCATCTTCATAGTCACCGGCCGCCTGGATGCATCGGCCAGAACCGCCTTCCGCGAACACAAAGTTTGTTCTGATCCGGATTTCACCACCGCCCTCTTGTTCTAATAAGTACTGACACCGCGCGTCAACTTGAGTGCAATCCTTGAAAGCCCTGGCCTGCACATTCTTCAGCGCCGCCAACTGGGCTGGGTTGTCGGGAACGCTACTCTTCGGCTCGCAGTGAGCGCTGCACGCAGCCAAGGTCAACGCGAGAGGCAGTGCGAGATAGATGTGCCCGTGCAGAGAGGCCTGACGGTTGGGTTGAGATGCGCGCACTCTACTATTCACGCGTCCGCTCCAGATGAATTCTTATGTGACGATGCGCCGTTCAATCTCGAGCGCTGACTCTTGTATGCTCAATTCAGTATTGTCGAGGTGTACGGTCTTGACGCCTGGAATATCCACTGAAAAATCAAACCTGCTTAGATAGTCTTCAAGATAGGCTTTGGACTGAATCTTGTTTGTGTTCTTGCGGCCATCGCTTGTAACTCGTCGCACATGCTCATCGAAGTTGCAGGATAGCCTGACAAAGTCAGCCTCTATCTCGAACTCTTTCAACAGGTCAAATAGCCCATCGATAAAATAGTTGCTGGCTGGCGAGACATAGCAGAACGTGAAAACGATGCCTGCCACGTTCCTTTCAATCAACGCCCTGAATGCATCCAGACAGATCTTGCGTTGATACTTCTCAAAGCCGTTATTGCCGAAACCGACAACAGCGCAAGAAATATCAAAAGCAAGATGCTGCGGGAATATGACCCAGTCATTTCCCTCTGCCAGCGCACGCCCAACGCTTTCTTTTCCGATGCCCGATGGGCCATAAATCATGATGAACTTCACGCCAGCCCTTCCTGCGTCAGGTTGCGGTTGAGCCGAGCCCGCGGCTACTCACGCGCGGTACCCTGCACAGTTCAGCGATCCAATATGTTGGCAGTTCAGTGCCAGTATCAAGCTCCATAGAGCGATGCCGGCCACATACACGCAGCCTAAAGCCTTTAATGGTAGTGCAGAGTTAGGCCGCACGACGGCCGCCAGAGGCACTGGACATGTAAGTCTGTAAAAGGCGTTCCAGGTGATCAAGCCTACAAGCCTTGCGCCGGAGCCCATTGCCGTCAGGAAGAGCACGCCACCAAGAATCTCCATGAAGGCTGTCATCTCCATGGCAGCGAAGATCTCAGGACCCGCGGCTAGCGCGATCACATAGACAAGAAAGATTTCCAGCAAGGCGATGCGATACTTGCGCCTGGCGATCGGGTCGTAGCGCGACGGCCATATCAGTTCGACAAACTCTTGCCACAGGTTTTGCATAGTCACTTATAGCTTGAGCTGAGCGCCATGCGCGCCGACGTATGGGATTGTCACTCTATCTATCACCCGTCCGCTCCGGCGAGGTGTTAGGCATCACCTACGCTCCCCAGGACTGAAGACCCAGTCTCCGATTTTTGAATAGGTATTTCCGTCATCATCTTGAATGGTAGCCCCGAGCGCCGACGCCACATGCAGCATCTTGTTATACAACGCAGTGTCTGGCCATTTTGTGTTGATATTTCCCTGGAACCAATCGAGCCAAGGTTCCTCGTACTCCGAGTCTCCAACCCAAATTGCAAAGTGTTCGCCGTTTCCAGGGTCGAGCTTGAACTCTGGATCGCTTGAAATGTAAGCAAGCCATTCCTCCGCGGAAATCTGGTTGTCGTCGTTGTCCGCCCAGAACTCAGCGCGGGTGATGTAAAGCTCTACGCCCATGAAGTACCCCTTCTGGAATGGCGATGCCTAACGGTTGAGCTAAGCGGCGCGCCCGCCCTTCTTTCTCCACCGTGGCTCATGAAGCCGCAGCCCGATGTGTAGCCCACATCGCCAATAGTTGCAGTGATACGGCGATAGGTATGCCGATCAAGACGTGCCCGAAAGGCGCGAGCGACCCGGCTGGCGCCTCTCCCGGCGCGACGCCGGAGATACCGACCGACGTGAGTGGTGCGAACGCCCAGTAGAGAACAGCACCCAACACAATGAATCCCTCGAAGATTCCGCCGACTGTGAAGAGAACCGGCCGTGAGAGTGACGGCCACGCAACGGCGACAAAGATGGCAGCAACTACCAGGGGAAGCGCGACCAAGGATCCAAGTAGGGCTAATGGCATACGTTGAACCTGCGCTCTAACGGCCGAGCTGAGCGGCGCGCGCGCCGACGCGCGAGCTTGGCATTCTATTTCTCACGCGTCCGCTCCAGCGAGGTGTCAGGTGTCTCCACCGAGATTTCGAATGGGTCCACGCGCAAAAGCGCAGTGCCGAGGAAATTGTGCGCCACTGTGATTGCTACAGTCTGACCGTTTTCGATCGGAACGGCGGAAGGGGCATAGCCAGTTTCCCGCTCAAGACACACGCTTAAGGTCTCGCTACCATTCAACAAGAATACTGCTTCTTTCTCGCAAATCCCGTCGTCGCCCTCGGGGGTAGCAACTGATTGCACGACAGCCTCAACCAGCATCTGCTGACCCCCCAGATGCGGCACCGTCGTCCTAACAAAGGTATGGCTCACCCATGCGGCGCCACCAGCGGAAATGAGGCTAAGAATCGTTCCCGTAACTACCCACAGACCAGGCCGATCGTGTTTTAGGTTCCACTCTGGGATGTCGGAGAGATCTCTTCGAATCCGGAACCAGTAGCGCAGTACGGCTAACGCTGCAAGGCCGGCGACAGCCGCCACCACTGCCAAGGCCAGAAATTCATTGATGACCAGGGTAGTCCCGCGATTCCACCACCAACCAGTTAATAACAGCCAAGAAGCGTATGCGCCAGAAGCCACAATCCCCAACACGGTGTGGATTGCGAACAAGTCTGATCTCGCGCGGCTCATGACACTAAACGGTTGAGCTTAGCGGCGCGCTCGCCGACATCCGAGCTTGGCTCTTTATCCTTCACGTGTCCGCTCCAGCGAGGTGTCAGGCCGCATTACATTCTGACCGGAGTTGTGAGCACGGTAACATCGAGCATCACCAGGGAAACCCGAACAAGTATGTTGATTCCGACCCACACACCAATGGCAAGAATAATGTGATCACCGGTATCGGTGATGGATCTGGCCCTCGCGATTAGCGCGAAAGCCACGGCAATTGCGCCCCATTGCAGCCCTGTCAGCGCCCAATCAAAAGCAAAACTGAATTCGTGCGTTGAATTCGGCGTCCCACTCTTAAACGTCGCCAGGAACGGATATGCCCCAATGAGCAATGGTTCCAGGACGAACATGAGGGGAAAGAGCACCAGCGAGACTAGGAATGCCCCAAGCGGAATCGCTGCGGCCACACCCAGGAGTGAGGCAACCGCTCTCCAAAAGACCGAGTCCTTTGCGATGACGTGCATGCGGCCTAACGGTTGAGCTGAGCGGCGCGCACGCCGACGTCTGAGCTTTGCACTTTATCTTGCACGCGCCCGCTCCAGCGAAGTGATAGACCGCAATCTCCACCACGTCGTCACAACAACAAGAGCGGGAAACAACAGCACCCAAAGTGCCATGCTAATAGCGAACGCAGGAAATGCTAATTCGTCTAGCAGGTAGCCCAACAGTGGCGTGAGAAGCGCGAACAGGGCGCCTCCTACCAGCGGGTAGACTTCCGGGCACTCCTCCATGCCTTTTAGGTGCCATGCGATTCCAGCCGCAACCATGTAAGACCAGACAAATGTCCCGACCGCAAACACCAAGGTCGTAACTCCAAATGGCGGAGGTGCGAATGGATTATCCATCGTGTCGGCAGTCAGTTCCGCCACTACGGTTCCGATCGCGACAGTGGCTGCTGCGGCGTATGCAAAGCGGAGAGCAAACCTTGTCGCGGCGTACATAGATTGTGGTCTAACTCTTAGTCAGAGCGCCGAAATGCGGTAACCAACCACCGCAAAGAGTGAAATAACATTCTCCCCTTCACCATAGGCCTCTGTTTTTACTAGACCACACAGGCCTCAAAGTCGTCAAACCACTCCGGTCTGTTATGCCGCAAGACAAAAGGGTCCATGGCCGCAATCCATGTCGCCCCGTCCGCCAGGCAACGCGCAAGCACTGCCCCGCCGAACTCACCCTACCTCACTTCCCTGCCCAGACACCCGAGCAGCATCTGGTACGACTTCCGTAAGCGCGCGGAGAATGTTGCCCCGATAGTCGAGATCCTTCTCCCGCACCTGCACCACCTGCTCCGCTCGATCGATGTTCAGGAAGACTTCGGCGTACCTGTCTTCCACTTCCGCGTGAAAGAACAACTTCATCTTGACGGGCCGCTGCGCGATGGCGCGCGGGTCGAAATCCAGTCCGACCGCCTGGACGACGATCTCGGGCACCATGTGACGAGTCGACAGCTCCAACTGGTACCGCTCCGCCAGGTAGCACACGAATACATCACTGGCATCGCCAATCGCTCGCAGGACCACCGTCCCTGCATACAGCGTGTATCCAGCACGTGGTTGAGCGTCCCAGTGCGGTTCAACTCGCACGGCGAAGCCCATGCGGCGACCACGTGCCTGGCCCAGGGCGGTCACCTGGAACTCGCCGGCCCCATCCTCGGTGAACTCCGCCATTGGCAATTCAAGGTCGACGAATTCCGGCTGCGCCTTGTGCGTCACCCGGTTGTAGATCAGTCGGACGATCATCCAGATCGCGCCCAAGCCGAAAAAGCCGATGGTTGCCCACGCAACGACGGGCGGTGCGTCCATGTAACGCAGCATCGCAAGGCCAAGCCCGACGAAACCGAGTGAACCCAGGATCGCCAGGAGTTGTTGCATTAGAAGGCGCATCGAGACCGAAATGACTACAGCACAGCGGTTCTTCTGTCGTCAAACGTCCACGGCTGACGCAAAGAACCAATGCCGGACTGCCGGCCCGGCACCATCTCAACCCGGCACTACTTGATCGCCAGCCTCAGGTCTTCGATTTCTTCTTTGGCGTTTTCGAGGGTTTCTTCGACGGCCATCAGGTCGAGGCGCAGGCGCGAGAAGGACGCGATCTTCTCCACGGTCATCGAAAGATCCTGCATGCGCCCGGCATGCCCCACCACCAGGTAGCTGGTCGCCAGGATGTCGGTCAGGTCGGGCTCATCACCCACCACTTCGCGGTTCAGGTTCTCGTACTGGACCACGGCGTTGACGACTTCTTCGTTGATCTTCCACCCGGTCAGGATGCTCTTGGCGAACTGTGCGTGCCACTTGCGCAGCATCGAGCCGTACTTGGTGCGATCGCGCAGCACGAAGGGAAAGTGCGCGGCGCGCGTAAGGATGAACAGCTTGCCCACGCCGTGCATGAGCCCGCCGAGGAAGGCGATGTCGCGATTCACCTTGGTGAACTTGCGAGCGATGACGAACGACACGGCGGCGGTCCAGGCGCTGCGCTCCCAGAGCGCCTCCATGTGCGGGCGGATGTCCTTGAGCGAATGCGCCTGCGACACCTGTCGCAGCGCATAGGCGAGCGCGGCGGAGCGCAGCAGGTCGAAGCCCACGCGCGTGACGCCGGTCTTGAGATCGGTGATCTGCCGGCGCGTCGGATTCAGCGCGGCGGAGTTCGCCATCTGCAGGATGCGGCCGACGAGCACGGGCTCGTAGTTGATGACGGGCACGAGCTGCGGAATGCCGATGTCGGCGTCAGACAGCATCTGCTGCAGCCGCGAGACGATCTGCGGCACGCCGGGCAGCGAGAGCGGTGCATCCGGCTTGATCGAAGCCAGGTCCTTCTCGAGCGCCGCGGCGTCGTGTGCCACGATGTTTTCGATGGTAGTCGTCCCTAACGCCATAGCAGTCATGATCAGCCTCCCAGCGCTGCCTTGAGTGCCGCGATTTCCTCCGCGGACTCGTCGAGCACGGCATGGCAGTCGCGCATCTGCAGCTGCATGCGTTTCAATCCCTTGAGCATCTTCTCGTCGGGCAAGTTCATTTCGCTGCCGTTGCGATGGCCTTCCATCAGCACCGCCAGCGACAGGACATCGGTCAACGTGACGGGACCGCGCGCTTCGCGATCCAGGTCTTCGTATTCGGCCACGGCGTCGACGATCTCGTCGGCCACGCGCCAGTTCTCGAGCAGCGCCTTGGCCACGTTCGAATGCCAGTCGCGCACGATGGAGTTGAACGTCAGCGTATCGCTGGTGAGCGTCGGGAACTTGCTGGCGCGCGTCAGGATATAGATGCGCCCCACGTTGTGCATCAGGCCAGACAACAACGCGGTATCACCATTGAGCGACGAGAAGCGGCGCGCGATCACGTGGCACAGCGCCGCGATCTGCACACTGTTCTTCCACAACGCGTCGAGCGGCACTTCGAGATGTTTGTACTCGGCGGACCGCCTGAGCTGCTCCATCGCAAAGCTCAGGGCGGCGGAACGCACGATGTTGAAGCCGACTCGCGCCACCGCCGTACGCAGATCCGCGATCTTGCGCGACGAGGTATTCAGAGCTGCCGAATTCGCCATGGTCAGCAGTTTACCCGCGAGCACGGGCTCCGAGCTCACCACGCGCACCACCGTTTCGTTCGACACCTGGTCGTCCGACAGTGCCTTTTGCAATCGCACAACGACTTCGGGCACCGAGGGTAGTTCGACCTGGCCCTGCGACAACTCCGAGGCCAGCGCCTTCACGAAGGCGAACACCACGGTGTTGGGCAGCGCGCGGGTTTCCGCGGTGGACGCTGCGGATGCGACGGTGGCGTTCATGCCGACAGCGCCTGCCGCAGTGAAGCAATGGCTTCGTGGGATTCGGCCAATGCCGCGGCGCAGGCGGCGGCATCGAGGTTCATGCGACGCGCGGCCGGCATGGCCAGGAACAGCATGTCGTCCGCATGCGGGTCCGGCGGCAGGCTGGCGAGCGCGCCGGCCACGGCCAGCACGTCAGCCAGGTCGGTGGTGCCGCCGTGTTCACGGTCGGCGTCATCGCTCAAGCTCACGGCGGTGACGATGTCTTCGGAAATCTCCCAGTTGCGCAGGATGGCCTGCGCCAGGCGCAGGTGCCATTCGGCGGCCAGGCGCTGGTACGCGCCGGTGTCGGCCAGCATGGTCGGAAACCGCACGGCGCGCGTCAGGAGATAGAGCTTGCCGACGCTCTGCAACAATCCGCCCAGCAAGGCGGTGTCGGCATTGATCTGCGTGAAGCGGCGCGCCACCACGTGCGACATGGCGGCCACGTGAACAGAGCGCTCCCAGAGTTCGGCCAGCGCCTCGCCCACTCCCTTGTAGGCCTCGGCGCGGCGCAGCTGCGACATCGCGAAGGCAATCGCGGCGCTGCGGGCCATGTTGAATCCGATGCGCGAAACGGCGCTGCGCAGGTCGGTGAAACGACGGCCGCCGGGATTCAGGGCCGCGGAGTTCGCGAGCTGCATGAGTCGCGCGGCCAGCGCGGGCTCGGCGCTCACGATGCGCACCACGTGCTCGACGTCCACCTGCTCGTTGGTCAGCGCCCGACGCACGCGGGCCGCCACGTCCGGGAAGCTCGGCAGGTCGATCTTCTCGCCCGCGAGCTCCACGTGCAGGGCCTCGACGAGGCGCGCCATTTCGGACTGGCGGGCGCTCGCAGCGGTGGCGTGCGTGGGGGGTGGCATGGAGACCATGCAATGTGTATCGGTCGCGCGGGCGGACTATTTAACGATGAGCCAGCGACTGTGACCCGGACACTCGGGCGGCAGTCGGTTGCCGTGCGTTATGTCATCTCAGTCGGACAGCGCGGCCCGCAGGGAATCCACTTCCGCGGTGGAAGCCTCTAACAGCTCCGAGGCCGCAGCCACGTCGAAGCCAAGCCGGCCAAACAAGGGCCCGGACAGCACCGCCGTGCGGGTCAGCTCGTCGGCCTCGTGCAGATCCATGAGCTGGCGCGCCGCGCACAGCACGTCGCCCAGCGTCGGGCTCCCCGTCTCCGAGGGCTGCTCGAACCCGCAGGTGGCTTCCAGCAGCTCCTTCGACAGGTCCCAGCGCGACAGCAATGCTCGCGCGGCCCGTGAATGCCAGGCGGCTTCGACTTCGCGATGCATGGCCACGTCGGCGAGCAGCAAGGGGTACTTGCCCAGGCGCGTGAGCACGAACAACTTGCCCACGGAATGCAGCATGGCCGCGAGCATGGCTTCATCGGCATCGGCACGTCCGCAACGTCGGGCCAGCACGTAGCTGGTCGACGCCAGCCGCGCGCTGAAGCTCCAGATCTCGCCGAACTGCGCTTCGAGTCCGCGCCAGGCTTCGGCGCGTCGCATCTGCGACATGGCGAACGCCATGGTGAGGCTGCGCGCCATGCTGAATCCGATGCGCGACACGGCCGTGCGCAGCGTACTGACGCGTTGGCCCGAAGGATTCAATGCCACCGAATTCGACAGCTGCAACAGCCGTACGGCCAGGGAAGGTTCGGCGCTGATGATGCGCACCACGGAATCCACGGAAACGTTGTCGTCCGACAGCGCCTTGCGCACGCGCACGGCGACTTCCGGGAAACTGGGTAGTTCGGGCGCCTCGGCCACCAGTTCCACGGCGATGCGCCGCGTGAACTCCGCCAGTGCGCCGCCCACGGTGTTTTCTGCCTGCATGGCCATCGTGTTCAGAACAGCTCGATCTCGCCGTCGACGGCGTTGGCGCCGAGCTTCTGCAGGTATTCGCGCTCCTGCGCCACCAGGCCCGGATCGCGCACCGTGGTCAGCTTGCGCACGCGCATGCGGCCGGTCTGCGGGAAATACACCACGCGTCGCGGGTAGCTGTCGCCGAGATCTTCCACGGCGACGTTGAAGCCTTCATCCCTCACGTACTCGCGCACGAACTCGATGTTGCGCGCGCCGATGTCGGTGGTCATGTCGGCGAGCACCTTGCCGCCACCCACGAGTTTGATCTCGAGGTCCTGGCGCCGGCCGCCGAGCTTGAGGATGTCGTTGATGAGCCGTTCCATGGCCACGTTGCCGTATCGCGTCGCCGCGCTCACGGCCGCGCCCCAGACGCTCTCGCCGTTCGTGCCGTCGAGCGGCAACATGAAATGATTCATGCCACCGACGTTCAACCGAACGTCGCGCACGCAGGCCGAGACGCAGGAACCGAGCACGGTGGTGACCACCTCGTCGTTGCGCGTCACGTAGTACTCACCGGGCAACAGGCGCGCGGTGAAGGTCTTGTGCTCCTGGTCCCAGTAGCGCGAGATGTGCCCGAATTGCGGCAGCGCCGGCTGCGGCTGCTGGTTGTCGGGCGCAATGCGGCCGAGCCTCAGACGCGTCGAGCTGTTGCTCGCCGAGTGCGTCGAGCGACTGCTCGCAGGGGGCTTGGTACCCCGAGTAGTCAGAAAATCTCCACGCTGCTGCGCAGCGCCTCGGTGTCACTGGTCGCGGGCGCGTGCGGCACCTGCGCAACGTGGCCGAGCATCACGTCGAACAGGCGACGTTCGTCTTCCATGGTGTAACGGCTGCGGATCACCGCCAGCAGCGCTTCCGGGCACGGCGGTTTCGGCGCGGCCAGGGCATCGTGCATGTCGCCGAGCGCGTCGCGCACGTGTTCCACGCGCTGCGCCAGCTGGTCGTGAAACTGCATGGCGAACATGGCGCGCTGCGCCTCGGCGGTCACGCGGATACCCTGCGCGGCCATGGCCGGATCGGCGCTGGCGCACATCTCGGCGCCGAGCTTCGCGAAGGCTGCGACGGACTGGGCCAGGCGCTCCACCTGCGACGCCGCGTTCTGCAACGCGACTTCGAGCTGACTGGAGGTCAGCTCGAGCAGGGGTGGCAGCGGAATGGCCTTGTCGTCCATTTCGTTCACAGCAGGCGGGTCAGCGTCGCCAGCAACTGTGTGGGATTGAATGGCTTGACGATCCAGCCGGTGGCACCGGCCTTCTTGCCTTCCATCTTCTTTTCCTGGCTGGACTCGGTGGTCAGCAGCAGCAGCGGCGTCAGCCGATAGCTCGGCAACTGGCGCAACTCGTGCACCAGCGTGATGCCGTCCATGCGCGGCATGTTCACGTCCGAGATCACCAGATCCACGCTGTTGGCGCGCGCGAACGCGAGCGCTTCCTGTCCATCGGCAGCTTCGACCACTCCATAGCCTGCGGATTGCAAAGTCGCGCGCACCATCTGGCGCATCGACGTCGAATCATCCACGGTCAAGATAGTACGCATCATCACTCCCACTCTCAGGCTTCTCAGCGGCTCACCGCGGCGGCCGGCGTGGCGGGTTCATCCGCCAGGCGCATGAGCGCTTCCGCAATTCGCGACAGAGGCAATACTTCGTCCACCGCCCCGAGCCGCACCGCGGCCCCGGGCATTCCCCACACCACGCTGGTGGCTTCGTCCTGCGCCAGCGTCGGTGCGCCGGCGTCATGCATTTCTTTCATGCCGCGCGCGCCATCGTCGCCCATGCCCGTGAGCATCACGCCCACGGCATTCGGGCCGACCTGCTGCGCCACCGAGCGGAACAACACGTCGACGCTCGGGCAATGGCGATTCACGGGCGGCCCATCATTGATGCGGCAGCGATAGTGCGCGCCGTCGCGCTCCACGAGCAGGTGCTTGCCGCCGGGCGCGATGTACACGTGACCGGGCTTGATGTGCTGGCCGTCGGTGGGCTCGCAGACGGACAGCTGCGTCAATCCATCCATGCGGCGCGCGAACGGCGCGCTGAAGGCCGCGGGAATGTGCTGGGCAATGACGATGGCCGGCGCGTCGGCCGGCAACGCCATCAACAATTCGCGAATCGCCTCGGTGCCGCCGGTGGATGAACCCACGGCCACGATGCGATCGGTGGTACGCAGGAACCGCGGGCGAGCCGCGGGAATGATGGCGTCGGCCGTGTGCTTGGGCGGCACGGCCAGCGAAGCCGCCGGCGCGCTGCGCGCGGTGACGCGCGCACCGGCCGCGACGCGAATCTTGGTGAGGATTTCCTCGCCGAAGTCCCGCAGCGTGCCGGCGATGTCGATCTTGGGCTTGGACACGAAGTCGATGGCACCGAGTTCGAGCGCCTTGAGCGTGGTCTCCGCGCCGCGCTCGGTCAGCGACGACACCATGACCACGGGCATGGGCCGCAGCCGCATGAGGTTCGCCAGGAACGTGAGCCCATCCATGCGCGGCATTTCCACGTCCAGCGTGAGTACGTCCGGATTGGTTTCCTTGATGCGCTCGCGTGCCATGTACGGATCGCTGGCGGTACCCACGACTTCGATGTCGCGCGCCGATTTCAGGATCTCGACCAGGATCTGGCGCACCAGCGCCGAGTCATCCACGATGAGAACCTTGATCTTTCGTTGACTCATGACAGCCTCAATTGTCCAGCCGCCGGTAGATCGTGCGGCCGATGAGCTCGTAGCGGTCACTGACGCGGTACAGGCTCTCCGAATGACCCAGGAACAGGAAGTCCCCCGGGCGTTGCAGCCGCGCCATGCGCTCGAACAGTTCTCGCTGCGTCGGCTTGTCGAAATAGATGATGACGTTGCGGCAGAAGATGGCGTCGAACGGGCCACGCATGGGCCAGTCGCGCATGAGATTCAGCTGGCGGAACGTGATGAGATTCCGCAGTTCATCCTTGGCGCGCAGCTTGCCGGCCTGCGTGCCGCCGCCCTTTTCGAAGAAGCGCGCCATGCGCCTGGGGTCCATGCCCTTGAAGCGTTCGCCGCTGTACACGCCCTTCTCGCCCGTGGCCAGCACCGCGGAGTCGAGGTCCGTGGCCAGCAACTTCACGTCCCAGCCCATGAGCTGCTGCTGCGCCTCGCGCAGCACCATCGCAATCGAATACGGCTCCTCGCCGGTCGAGGCCGCGCAGCACCAGATGCGCATCTTGCGCGCGGCCGGGTTGCGCTTCATCAGCGCCGGCAGCATCTGCGATGCCATGAACTCGAAGTGATGCGGCTCGCGGAAAAACGAGGTGAGGTTGGTGGTCACCGCGTTCACGAATTCTTCCAGCTCGGGACCGTCGCCCGCCTCGAGCACCTTGATGTAATCGGCAAAGTTGTCGATGCGCAGGGCGCGCAGGCGCCGCGCCAGTCGGCCATACACCAGCTGGCGCTTGGCCTCGGACAACGCAATGCCGGTGTGCTCGCGCACCAGCTCGCGCAGCCGTTCGAACTCCGCGTTCGACAACGCGAAGTCGCTCGCCGGCAGCTGCAATTGCAGCGTGATGGTGGTGTTGCCGGTGGAACTCACGTCAGTCTCTCAGACCTCGGGCGCTTCGATGCACGAGGCGACCAGTTCGTCGATGTCGAGCAGCATGACCATCTTGTTGTCGACGCTGGCGATACCGAGCACGCAGGCGCCCTCCGCCGTGGCGCCGATCTCCGGCGTGGGCTTGATGTCGTCGGCGGCAATGCCGTACACCTCGGACACGGCGTCCACGACGATGCCGGCGGTCTTGTCGCCGCGCGGCGTGGTGATGCGCACCACGATCACGACGGCCGAGGTCACCGGCCGCGGCGGCAAGCCAAACCGCAGCCGCAGGTCGATGACGGGCACGATCACGCCGCGCAGGTTCATCACACCTAGCAAGAATTTCGGCGTGTAAGGCACGCGCGTCACGCCGTCCCAGCCCTTGATCTCCTGCACGCGCAGGATCTCGACGCCGTATTCCTCGCCCGCGCAGACGAAGGTGAGGTACTGCGGATGGTTGCCGGCCTCGGAATCGAGGCCGCTGGCCGCGGCCTTGACCGCCGCGTTGAGTGCCGCTTGCACGTTCATGGTGTGAAATTCTTGGTGGCTGTGTGTGAAAACTCGAAGCGCAACGCGGCGATCCAGGAGTCGTCGACTCCCTGGACGCCACCGGGATGACTGACGAACTGCACGTTTGGCACGAGCGCCAGCCAGGGCAACACCTCGGCGCGATAAGTCAGTTCGAACAGGGTCTCCGCCGACGTGGTCGGATATCCGTCGACGTCGCTCGCTTCGCGATAGGGTGATCCGAGATGCGCCCAGGCGATACCAATGCCCAGCCGGTCCTCGGGTCGCGTGCTCCAGAAATGGTGGGCCACGACCGCCATCCCGACGTAATGCTCCACCGCGTTGAACTCGTCCGCGGCCAGGCCAGCCCGCACGGCGGCGTCGAAGCCGGTGTCGCCCAGCCTGCCGAGAGAGAGGTCAACGAGGCCGTAGACGCCGTGATTGCCGGAGTCCGGCGACGCCTGGGTCAACGCCGAATCGATGCGCTCGAACTTCGCCGTGTATGCCCAGGTTCCGACGGCGATCTTGCGGATCGACGCCGATGAATATGCAATCTCGCCGATGAGCAGCGCACCCTCGCCGCTCGACAAGTCGAAACTCGTGAAGGCGTCGTCGTCGCTGCCGGGCGCGCCATCGTAGGCACCCAGGCGCCACTCGAGATTCTCATGAAGATTGCCCGCGGCCCGGATGCCGAGGCCGGTGATCGGCCAAACTACCGGGCCGCGCACACCGGTCTGGGAAAGGTCGGTCCCGATCCAGAACGGCGATGCGGTGAACAGGTCCTGCGTCACCGGGGTATCGAATTCCGCGTTGAGATCGAGAACGCCGGCGCGCAGGCTGCCGGAAGTGGTGCCGAAGCCAAACTCCACCCAGGATTCGTACAGGCGCCAGTGAGCGGCAGCTTCCAGGCTGTTGACGCCCTGGAGGTCTCCCACCAGCTCCGCGGATATTTCATCGCCGCCGGTGTACATCACGGCGAGGTTGGTGGTGACATGGGTACCCAGCGCCTGGGTTCGCCAGGTGAGCCCGAGATCCAGCACCTCCGAATAGGCGGTGCCCACTGCGAGTCCGCCGTGGGTATTTCGCCGCAGGTCCCCGGTGTAGGCCGCCTCGAAGTCGAGCGCCGGAACATCGACGGTGTCCTGTGCGATACAGGCGCCCGAAAACGCCGAGAGCACCAGCGAGGCCGCGAAGCCCTGCTGATGCCCCTGCGAATTGCGGGCTGTCCGCATCAGAACTCACTCCAGTCCGCGCCTTCGACCTTCTGCGGCGCCAATGCCATGGCCGATACCTTGGGTGCGGCGGCGCCCGCCTTCGCCCAGGGTCGTTCCTTCGAGCGACGCTCCGCGCGTCGTGCGGCATCGACGCGGGTCGAAACCGGCGTCGTCGAAGCGCCCACGTTGAAGTGCGCGATCATGTTGGTGAGCGATTGAGTCTGTTCGACGATGGCCTGGCTCGCGGCCGCGGCCTCTTCCACCAGCGCCGCGTTCTGCTGCGTGGTCTCGTCCATGGCCATGACGGCACGGTTGACCTGCTCGATGCCACTCGACTGCTCGCGCGAGGCGGCGGCGATCTCGGCGACGATGTCCGTCACCTTCTTCACCGCGCCCACGATTTCTTCCAGCGTCTTGCCGGATTCATCGACGAGGCGGCTGCCTTCGTCCACCTTGGCCACGCTGTCCTGGATGAGCGCCTTGATTTCCTTCGCGGCGGTCGCAGAGCGTCCCGCGAGGCTGCGCACCTCGGTGGCCACCACGGCGAATCCGCGGCCCTGTTCGCCGGCGCGCGCGGCTTCCACCGCGGCGTTGAGCGCGAGCAGGTTGGTCTGGAATGCGATCTCGTCGATCACGCCGATGATGTCGGCGATCTTCTTGCTGGCATCGTTGATGCCGTTCATCGCGGTGACGGCGGCGCTGACCACCGTGCCACCCTTCTCGGCCTGCTGGCGCGCGGCCATGGCCAGCTGGTTGGCCTGGCCCGCGTTGTCAGCGGTCTGCTTCACGGTCGAGGTCATCTCTTCCATCGAAGACGCGGTCTCTTCGAGGCTCGACGCCTGTTCTTCCGTGCGTTGCGACAGGTTGGTGTTGCCGCGCGAGATTTCCTCGGCACCGGTCTGCACTTCGGAGGTCGACGACTTCACGCGCTTGACCAGTTCCATGGTCGAATCGAGCAGCGTGTTGACGCCATTGCACAGCGCTTCGAGTTCGCCGGTCTTGCCTTCGAGCGGAATACGATGCGTGAGGTCGCCATCGGTGGCGAAGCGCACGGCATCCTGCGTCTGCTTGACGGCCACCTGCAGCTCCTGCTGCGCCTTCATGGCCGGGGTCACGTCGCTGGCGTACTTGACCACCTTGAACGGCTTGCCATTGGCATCCGGAATCGGGTTGTACGACGCCTGGATCCACACTTCGCGTCCGCCCTTGGCGATGCGCTTGTAGGTACCCACCTCGGACTCGCCGCGGCCGAGCTTGGCCCAGAAGGCGCGGTACTCGGCGCCACCCGCGGTCGCCGGCTCCACGAATGTGCTGTGGTGTTTGCCGATGATCTCGCTCGCCGAATAACCCATGGCGCGCACGAAATTCTCGTTCGCGCCGCGCACCGTGCCATTCATGTCGAATTCGATCACCGCCTGCGAACGGTCGATGGCCGCGAGCTGGCCGGCGTTGTCCGCGTTGCGAACCATCTGCTCGGTGACATCGGTGGCGTACTTGACCACCTTGAACAGCTTGCCGTTGACGTCCGGGATCGGGTTGTACGACGCCTGGATCCACACCTCGCGCCCGCCCTTGGCGATACGCTTGTAGGTGCCGATCTCGGCCTGGCCGCGATTGAGCTTTTCCCAGAACGCGCGGTAGTCGCCACTCGACGCGAACGTCGGCTCGACGAACATGCTGTGATGGCGGCCGACGACCTCGGCGCGCGCGTAACCCATGGTGCGCGCGAAGTTCTCGTTGACCTCGTGCACCTTGCCGTCCATGTCGAACTCGATGACGGCCTGGGAACGGTTGATGGCGGCGATCTGGCCGCGATAGTCCGCGTCCTTCATGTCGCGGGCCCGCAATGCCGTCTGCATGGCATCGAGCGAACCCAGCAACTGCCCGGTCTCGTCTTCGGCGCCGGTCTCGATGACATTGTCGAGCTTGCCGCCCTTGACGGCGTCGGCGATCTGCACCGCGTGGCGCAGCGGACGCGTGATGCTGCGCGCCATCATGAAGGCAAGCACCACGCCGAAGATCATCGACAGCGAACTCGCGCCGATCAGGGTGTTGCGCGCCTTGTCATACGTGTCGTCGCTGAGTTTGGCCGAGGCCTCGAAGAGTTCCTGCTGGAATTGGGTGAGCTTGCGGAACGGCGCCATGTAGGCTTCGAGCAAGGCGGCCGTCTCGGACTTGTAGAGATTCAGAGCCTGGTCGCGGGTCTTGGGATCCTTGGCGAGATCATTCACCCTGGCGCGCGAGTCCATGTAGGCCTCGCGATTGGCGGCGGCCTCCGCGAGGTAGGCCTTGCCCTGCGGCAGTTTCACGAGCTGCTCGAGCTTTTCGAGCGCCTCGGTATTGGCCTTGCTGTTCTCGGCCATCTCGGCCTTGAGCGTGTCGATGACGTCCGTGTCATTGCCGGCCAGCAATACGCGCAATGCCTTGGCGGAGTTGTCGCGCGTGCGGATCTCCATCTCCATCGTCAGGCGCGCCTTCTGCCAGTACTCCGTGGTCATCTGCATGACGATGTCGTCGAGCTGGGACAGGCGCATCCAGCTCAGGCCCGCAACTACCAACGTGATCACCAGCAAAACGCCGAAACCGATGCCGAGCCGTGTCCCAACCTTCAAATTTGCAAGAGTCATTTACAATCGCTCCAAATCAATGTGTCGCCCGGTCCAGCCCGCGAATTTCTTCGTGGGCCAGGAGGCGATCGACGTCCATGAGAATCCGCATGCGTTGATCCTGCAGACCGAAGCCGATGATGTGGCTCGTGTCCGCATGGTTGCCGAGCTCGGGTGCCGGCTTGATGTCGGCCCCGGTCAGCGTGATCACGTCCGAAACGGCGTCCACCACCACGCCGGCGAAGCGGTCGCCGACGTTGAGGATGATGACCACCGAAGACTTGTTGAACTCCGCGCGCTCGAGGCGGAACTTCACGCGCAGGTCGATGATGGGCACCACGACGCCGCGCAGGTTGATGACACCCAGCAGCCAGGGCGGCGAATGCGGAATCGCCGTCACCGCGGACCAGCCGCGGATTTCCTGCACCGTGAGAATGCCGACGCCATATTCCTCGCCGGCCAGCATGAAAGTCAGGAACTGCCGCGAGTCGTCGTTGCGCAATCCGTGCGCAGCGCTCATGCCGCCTCCTGGGCCGCCGCCGGACGCTTTTCCTTCGACTGGTAGCGGGTGATGACGCCCGGAATATCGAGAATGAGCGCGACGCGCCCGTCACCCAGCATGGTGGCGCCCGCGAGGCCCACCACCGGACGGAAGTTGGACTCGAGGCTCTTGATGACCACCTGCTGTTGCGACATCAGCTCGTCGACGAAGAGTCCGACACGCTTGCCATCGGCTTCGACGATCATCAGCAGACCGTCCAGCAGATCGGTGTACTGCGGCTCGACACCGAAGAGGTCGTAGAGCCTCACGATGGGCAGATAGTCGTCGCGCAGGCGGAACACCTCGGCACGTGCCGCGATGGAACTCACCTGCTCCTGCCTCACCTGGATGGTCTCGACGATCGAAACGATGGGCACCACGTAGACTTCATCGCCCACGCGCGCCAGCTGGCCATCGAGAATGGCAAGGGTCAGCGGCAGGCGAATCCTGACCATGCTGCCCTTGCCGGCCGTCGAATGGATTTGCACGTGGCCGCCGAGCTCGATGATGTTGCGCTTCACGACGTCCATGCCGACGCCGCGGCCAGAGACATCGCTGACCACGTCGGCCGTTGAGAACCCCGGCGCGAAAATCAGGTTGTAGACGCGCTCCTCGGAGAGCTCTTCGTCCGGACCCACCAGGCCGCGTTCGCGGGCCTTGGCCAGGATCTTCTCGCGCTTGAGGCCACCGCCGTCATCACGCACTTCCACCACCACGTTGCCGCCCTTGTGGTAGGCGCTGAGCTCGATGAGCCCGTGCGCGGACTTGCCGGCCGCGAGGCGGGCCTCGGGTGATTCGATGCCGTGGTCGATGGCATTGCGCACCAGGTGCACCAGCGGATCGCCGATCTTCTCGAGCACGGTCTTGTCGAGCTCCGTGCCCTCGCCCGTGAGGCGCAGCTCGATCTTCTTGCCGAGGCGCTGGCCGAGATCGCGCACCAGTCGCGGGAAGCGGTTGAACACGAAGCTGATGGGCAACATGCGCACGCGCATGACGCTTTCCTGGAGATTGCGCATGTGGCGCTCGAGCTGGCCGAGCGCGTTGCGGAATTCTTCGGCGTCGTGGCCTTCGAGCGGCGCGGCCAGCTGGCTCAGCACCGACTGCGTGATCACGAGCTCGCCCACCGAGTTGAGCAGCTCATCGATCTTCTCGATGCTGACGCGGATGGAGCCGCCATCGCCGGCGCCTGCCTTGTGCGCACCACCCTCATCGGCGGCCGGCGCTGGCGCGGGGGATGGCGGTGTGACTGCTGCCGGCACCACGGCTGGCGCTGCGGCCGCCACCACGGGAGCCGGTGCCACGACGGGCGCGGGTGCCACGTTGACCGGCGCGGCGGATTCGAAGGCCGGGCCATAACTTTCGAGCTTGAGGTCGCACTCGCCTTCGACCCAGTCAAACACCGCGCGGATCGCGGCTTCCTTGACCGGGCCACGCAGTTCGATGTGCCAGGAGAGACGACACTCCTCCGGATCCAGCTCGACCATCGGCGGGACCCATTTTGCGTCGACGCGCGAATCGCAGGGTGCCAGCGTCGCGAGCTCGCGCAGCAGGCGCAGCGGATCATTGCCGTGCTGCAGTAGTTTGGGACCCGGAACGAAGTGGATGCGCCAGCCACTGGGACCGTCGGAGGCCACGGCGGCCGCCGGCGCCGCGGCGGCGACGGGCGCGGCTTCGGCCATGGCGGCCAGGTTCAGCGCCGGCACCATGACCGTCGGGGCGTCGCCGGGCGTTTCCATGATCAGTTCGATCTCGGCATGCAGCGCCGACACGCTTGCCTTGTCGATGGGCTGCTTCTGCTGCGTGGCGCCGAGCATGGCGCGCATCAGGTCGCAGGAGCGCAGCAGCGTGTCGACCAGAGAGGCATCGACGCGGCGTTTGCCGGCGCGCATCTGGTCGAGCAGCGTTTCGAGCGTGTGGGTGAAGCCCGCCACCTCGGTGAAACCGAAGGTCGCGCTGCCACCCTTGATGGAGTGCGCCACGCGGAAAATGGTGTTGACGAGTTCGGCGTCGGCATCGCCCGCCGAGAGCTTGAGCAGCGCGTTCTCCATCGAGTCGAGAGCCTCGAAGCTCTCGGCAAAGAACGTGTCGTGGAATTGGGCGAGATCCAGCGTCATGCCAGGACTCCCGTCGGGGACTCGAGCAACGCGCCGACACCGAGCACGCGGATGGCGTCATCGAGCGCGGGCGAACGGCCTTTCCAGGCGTACGGCACGCCGCGCTCCAGGCAATCGAGCGCGAATGCGACGACGAGCTGCACGCCCGCCGTGTCTATCTGCTGGACCGCGGAACCATCGATCTCGAAGGGACCCGGGTGAACGGCCTGCGCCAGCATCTGCTCGCGCAATCCTCGCGCCTCATGAATGGTGCACGAAGTGCCAAGCACGATACGACCGCTCACGGGCGTTCCGCCCGCGGGCTCGACCGCGGCTTTCACCTCGGGCTTCATGGGTTCAACGGTCTCCGGCACGACAGGCTCAATAGGTTGTTTCGGCCGCCGTGACCGCGAAGTTGATGAGATGCGCTTCACAGCGCGCGACTGGAGTTTTTTCAAGCTGCGTTTTCGCGCTGCGCTTCGGCGCCGTGCAGGCGTCGGAGTAAGCGCGCCTCTGTATCCGCCACTCCACAGGTGGCGACGATTTCTTCGACGGTGGCGCCGGAGCGCGCCAACCGCTTGGCGGTTTCATAACTGCGCACCGGCGAGGATTCCCGGCGGGGTTTGGAGGGCATCGGCGGCGGCGCGGCTTCGACCGGGCGCTCGACCCGGGCCGGCATGGCCGCCACCATCGTGATCAGCGCCGACATGCGCTCGGCGAGCGCGTGGGTTTCGGCACGGGACTGTTGCAGCGCCACGGCCAGGCGCTCTAACTGCTCGGAGGACTCCCGGCGCATGCGATGCAGCGCCCAGCCCAGGGCCACGAGCGCGCCCACGATGGCCATGGCGCGGAAGGCCATGACCCAAATCGCCAGTTCTGATTCCACGACCTCACTCCTGCGCCGGAATTCCGGCACCTGCTCCCACGGTTACCGGTAGAGGAGCAGGTTCCGTGCCAGACGCGGTGGCGGCGGCCGGAACAGGTGTGACGTTGTTCACGGGCGCGGACTGTGCGGTGCGAGAGGCGCCATCCGCGTCCAATGCGGCCGTCGGAAGCTCGGGTGCGGGTAGTTCGGTGGCGGGTTCCTGGACCGGGTCTTGCGCGAAGCCCGCGGCATCGGCCGGCGCCGGTGCGCCCTCGCCCGCCAGGATGACGATGACCACGCGGCGGTTCGCATCGCGGCCCGCCACGGTGTTGTTCGGCTGTGCCGGGCGGTATTCACCAAAGCCGATCACCGAGAGGCGCGTCGGCGACAGGCCACCGCGCGCGAAACGGTGCACCACGCTCGCGGCGCGCGCCGACGAAAGCTCCCAGTTGGATGGGTAGTACTTGGTGTTGATGGGCTGGTTGTCCGTGTGGCCCTCCACGCGGATGGGATTCGGGTATTTCGAGAGCGTGGCGGCCAGCGCGTCGAGCGCCGGGTTCGCCTTGTCCGACAGCGTGGCGACGCCGCTCGCGAACAGGATGTCGGTGCGCACTTCCACTTCCAGCCAGAACTCGTGGCGGCGCACGGCCACCAGGTTGGCATCGACCAGCGATTGCAGCGCCTGCTCGAGTTCGTCGGCCACGCGCGCCAGCTGCTGCGCCACCGGGTGATCGCTCGGCATGGGCTGGGCATGGCCGGTCTTGCCGGCGCCCGGATACGGGGCGGCGCCCGCGCCCGCGTCATCGTCGCTGTTCATCGGGATGGCCTCGAGCATCTTGCGAGGCTGACCGTCGATCATGGACTGCTGCACGATGGTCATGGCGATGTCGGCGCCCGAACCGCGGGTCTTCTGACCCACCTGCACCGGCTCGAGCGTGCGCGGCTGACCGCGGAACGCGGCCTGCAGCGAATCGGACAACACCCGGAACTTGCCCTCGTTCACCGACGAGATGGCGTACATGACGACGAAGAACGCCAGCAACAGCGTGATCAGGTCGCCGTAGGGAATCGCCCACGCCTCGTGGTTGATGTGATCTTCGTGTTTGTGCTTGCGAGCCATGACGGCTAGTGCAGATAGCCGTGGAGCTTCGACTCGATGGCGCGCGGGTTCTCGCCCAGCACGATCGACACCACGCCCTCGATGACCATCTCGCGGACCTGCGTCTGCTCGGCCACGATACCCTTGAGCTTGCCGGCGACGGGCAGGAAGAAAAGGTTGGCGAGGCCGATGCCGTACACCGTCGCGGTGAACGCCGCCGCGATGCCCTGGCCGAGCTTCGACGGGTCGGCGAGGTTCTGCATCACCGCCATGAGGCCGAGCACGGCGCCGATGATGCCGAGCGTGGGCGCGTAAATGCCCATGCCCTCGTAGACTTTCGCGGCGCGCTGATCGACATGCTCGCGGACGCCCAGTTCCACTTCGAGAATGGCGCGGATGGCGTCGGGCTCACCACCGTCCACCACGAGCTGCAGACCACGCTTCACGAAGGTGTCCTGCTCCTGCTCGATGAGCGGCTCCAGGCCCAGCAGGCCCTGCTTGCGCGCGATGGTGCTCCACTCGACGATCTTCTTGATGAGTTCCTCGGCCTGCATCGGCGGCGGCCGGAGCACCCAGGAGAATCGCGCCATCGCGTGTTTGAACACCGGCAGCGGTGTCTGGATGAAAATCGATGCGATGGTGCCGACCACCACGATCATGAACGCGGCGCCGGACAGCAAGGCCATGATGCCCGCGCCCTTGAGCACGGCGCCCACGAGCACCGCGACCAGCGCGAGGACGAAGCCTATGGCGGAAAGAATGTCCACGGGTTATTGGCCACCAGCGACACTCGCGAGCAGTGCATCGATGTCGTCCTGACCATTCACTACCGGCGAAGTCTCGATCCCGGGAACGGTCGGTCCCGATCCATGGCTTCCCGCTACGTCCTCGGGACGAATCCTCAACACCGGCATGCGCCGCGTGTCTTCGCCACTGGCCAGGGCGACGAGCTGGCCGAGTACCAGCTCCAGTTCCATCACCAGCTTGATGACGGCGTTGATGATCTGGCCGGAGAGATCCTGGTAGCCCTGCGCCAGCAACATCTGCGACAGGTGACGACGCAGCTTCTCGGCGTCGCGCACCAGGCGTTCCATGGTTTCGTTGGCGCGCTCGGGCCACATCGTGGACACGGCGAGCTGGCGCGAGCCATGCAGGCCCCACTCTTCCAGCAGCTGCGCGGCCTCGGTTCCCATGCGGTCCACCAGCGGGCTCGATTGCTCCACGAGGTCGAGCGTGCGATGGGCGGCTTCTTCGGTGAGCTTGACCACGTGCGACAGGCGGCGGCGCGCGTCCGGCACTTCCTGGTCGGCGAGTACCTCGAGGCGCGCCTGCTCGCGGAAGCGACGCAGCGCATCCTGCGCGGTGGCGGTGATGCGCTTGAGCTCCGGATTCATCTCGGCATTGAGCGCATTGCGGATACGCTCGAACGCGTTGCGGAACGCGCTCTCGTCGTTGGAGTTCAACGCGTTTGCGAGGTCAGCGACTTGTGAGCCGAATCGCGACTGCAGGGTGTCGTCTTGGGACATGGCGGTCCAATCAGGCCGCGGCCTTGCTGGCAAGGATCTTGTCGATTTTTTCCTTGAGCGTGGCGGCGGTGAACGGCTTGATCACATAGCCACTCACGCCGGCCTGGGCCGCTTCGATGATCTGCTCGCGCTTGGCTTCGGCCGTGAGCATGAGCACCGGCAGCTTGGCGAGCTTGGCGTCGCCGCGCACGGCCTTGAGCAGGTCGAGTCCCGGCATGCCCGGCATGTTCCAGTCGGTGATGAGGAAATCGAAATTGCCGCCCTTCAGCAACGGCAGCGCCGTGTTGCCGTCGTCGGCCTCGGTGATGTCGCTGTAACCCAGCTCGTTGAGCAGTCCCTTGACGATCCTGCGCATCGTGGAGAAATCATCGACAACCAGAAACTTCATTGTGTTGCTCATATCTACCTCTCTCTCGACCTCACAAACGATCGCGCCAGCCGGCCAGGCGCGCTTGCAGACGGGTCAGCGCCTGTCCATGGATCTGGCAGATGCGTGATTCGCTCACCTTCAGCACCGCGCCAATCTCCTTGAGGTTCAGCTCATCGTCGTAATACAAAGACATCACCATGCGCTCGCGTTCCGGCAGGCCTTCGATGGCTTCCGTCAACGCGGCACGAAACCGCTCGTCGATCACGTCGCGGAACGGATCCGCGTTTGGATCCGTCGCCGTGATCTCGCCTTCCTCGGTGGTGAGGCTCGAGATCTGGCAGCCCGCCGCGTCCTCGACGATCTTGTGGTACTCCTCGAGACTCACGCCCATCTTCCCGGCGACGTCGCTGTCACGCGCCTCGCGGCCGATCTCGGCCTCGAGTTCGCGGATCGCATTCGCCACGGCGCGCGCCTTGCGGTGCACCGAGCGCGGCGCCCAATCGAGCTTGCGCAGCCCGTCGAGCATCGCGCCCCTGATCCGGATGCCGGCGTAAGTTTCGAAACTCGCGCCGCGTCCTACTGAATAATTCGATGCCGCTTCCAGCAGCCCGAGCATGCCGGCCTGGATGAGGTCATCGACCTCAACCGACGCAGGCAGTCGCCCCGCCAGGTGGTACGCGATGCGCTTGACCAGTTCGGCATGGCGCATCACCAGCTGCTCGGTGTCCCGGGCGCTGGCGCGCTGGCTGTACGCGCTGACCCCGCTCATCGAACCACCTCGAGTCGAACGGGCGCACGTCTGATCAGTCGCTCTACGAAGAACTCCACGTTCCCCCTGGGACCCTCGGCGATGGGCCACATATCGGCACGCAGAGCCAGTGTCTTGAGAGCCACACTCGCCGGGCACGAGGGATACGCCGCCACAACGGGACGCTGTTCACGAACCGCGCGGCGCAGGAACGGGTCTTCGGGAATCTCGCCGACATAATCCAGCTCCACCGACAGGAACCGGTTGGCCACGCGCTCGAATCGCTCGAACAGGGCCTGTCCTAGGCCTTTGCCGCGCGACTGGTTGGCGACCACGCGGAACTGCTTCACGCCGTGGTCGCGGGAAAGAATCTTGATCAGCGCATACGCGTCGGTGAGTGACGCGGGCTCGTCGCAGAGCACCACCAGCACCTGCTGCGCAGCCTGGGAGAACTGCAGCACCGAACCCACGATGCCCGGCGCGGTGTCCACCACCATGACGTCGAGGCGCGAGGCCAGGTCGCCGAAGGCGCGCACCAGTCCGAGATGCGTGAGCGTGTCGAGCTCGGCGAGCTGCGCGATGCCGGAGGCCGCCGGTACCACCTTGAAGCCCTGCGGCGCCTCGATGATCACTTCCTCGAGCGAGCAGTTGCCGGCCAGCACGTCGGCGACCGTCAGTCGCGGCGTGAGGCCCAGGAATACGTCGACGTTGGCGAGCCCGAGGTCGCCGTCGAGCAGCAGCACCTCCTTGCCACGCGAAGCCAGCGCCGCGGCGAGATTCACCGACACGCTGGTCTTGCCCACGCCGCCCTTGCCACCGGTCACCGCGATGACCTGGACGGGATTGGCCTGCACGGGATTCACCGCGACCGGCTTGCTGCCGGACCCTTTACCGGCGGGCATTGGAGCCTCCGGAAATCCGTCTCTGCATCACTTCGTCGTCCGCGGTGGAGCCGTTGTGGCTGGCGATCTCCACGGCGCGGCTCACGAGCCCGTGGGAACGCGCGGGAGACAGGTCTTCCGGCACCCGTTGTCCGTCACTGATGTAGGCAGCCGGCAGCTTGTGGCGCACCAGCGCCGACAACACGCCGCCGAGCGACACGGCCTCGTCCACCTTGGTGATGACGCAGGACGAAGGCCGCGCGAGCGCGAAACGCTGCACGACTTCGTCGATGGCACCGGCCTGCGTGCTCGCGGGCAGGACCAGCGACGTCTCGATGCTGGCCTGCATCTGGTTGAGCAGGCGCAGGCGGCGCGCGAGTTCCGGATCGCGCGGGCTGGTGCCCGCGGTGTCGATCATCACGAAGTGGCAGCTGCGCAACTCGTAGAGCAGCTCGGGCAGCTCGGCCACGTCGAAGACGTTGTGCGTGGTGACACCGAGCAGGCGTCCCAGCATGTGCATCTGCTCGTGCGCACCGATGCGCACGGCGTCCGCGGAGATGATGGCCACGCGGCGCGGGCCGTGCTTCAGCACCCAGCGGGCGGCGAGCTTGGCGAGCAGCGTGGTCTTGCCGGCGCCCGCGGGGCCCGCGAACGCGACGATGCCGCCCTTCTCCAGCCAGCGATCGCCGGTGGTCTGGATGGTGCGGGCGATGGTGGCCAGCGCGAAACGGCGCGCGGCCGAGAAAGACGTGATGGTCGGCGGAATCTTGCGGACCAGCGAATTCGCCAGGTCCTGCGTGATACCGAGCTGCGCCATCTCCTTGAGCATGGCGGCCTGGATGGGCGAACGGCGCGACATGTCGTTCCACGCCAGCGTCGCGAGCTGCGACTCGAGCATGCGGCGCATGTCCTTCACTTCGCTGGCCAGCGCATCCGACACCTGCGGCGCGGGCGCGGCCGGCTGGGCGACCGGCGCGATGACCGGGGCCAGTACTTCGGAAATCTGCGACGACGCGCGACGCGCGGCCGGCGTCGCGGCGGCGGCGGAAGCCGCGGTGGCCGGAGCGGAATGCACGCTGCGGGCTTCGTAGCTCGTACCCGCCTCGCCGCGTGCCTGCTCGACCCGGGGAGGTTCGAAGCGGCGCGGCTCGCGGGCCGGCGGCGCCGACTCGACCGCGCGGGCGACTTCTTCCATGTCCACGGCGGCGACGACTTCGACCTCGTTGCCGACCTTGCCCGACGACAGGATCACCGCGTCGGCGCCCAGTTCCTCGCGCACCTGCGCGAGCGCGCTGCGCATGTCCCGGGCGATGTATCTTTGAATTTTCATCTAACTAACCTCGTCTCCCTACCGGTGACCGACCGCGGTGACCATGCGCACCTTGCGGTTGTCAGGCAGCTCGTTCCACGCGAGCACATGAAGTCCCGGGACACTCACCCGGAAGAAGCGCGCCAGTGCGGACCGCAGCGCCGGGGGTGTCAGCAACACCGCCGGTTCGCCGCCACGTTCTTGACGCTGCGCGGCTTCCTGTAGACCTCGTTGCAAGC
>Ga0315912_10001346_pt1 | contig 30935 bp, 26 predicted proteins | sample VfabasoilMG_FD_204469 | JGI IMG/M metagenome (GOLD analysis project Ga0315912, IMG submission 204469) | Garden soil microbial communities collected in Santa Monica, California, United States - V. faba soil | ecosystem: Environmental > Terrestrial > Soil > Garden | place: USA: California...
GCTCCTCGTCGCTGGTCGAGACCACGCAGCGCGGCGCCGCGCGCTCGAGCAGGGCCTCGACCAGCTCCTCCGCGCGCCGGCGGTCGTCGGCGAGCGAGCCCTTGCCCGTCGCGAGCGGTCCGCCCGTGCGCTCGTAGAGCACATCGTGCAGCGCCGGGAAGCTATCGGGGTCCGTGAGCACGCTCACCATCCACAGGTGATCGCAGCTCCCGGGCTCGATCTCGAGCAGTCCGCCCGCGCGCGGCACGGGCAGCTCCAAGCCCAGTCGCGCGCCCACGGCCCGGATCGCGCGTGCGACCTCGGTCGTCTGCGCGCACTCGATGTTGAGCCAGGCGACGCGCCGGCCGAGCAGCAGGTGTTCCGCGAGGATCAAGGGCAGCTCGGCGATCTCCGCGCCCAGGTAGAGGCTCCGGCCGTGTGTGTCGTCGAGCGCGCGCCCGATGTCCTCGGCGAAGCGCATGCCGGTGTCGCGGATGCGCTCGCGCAGCCCGGCATCGAAGAAGTCAGAGCCGTCGCCCTCGCAATAGCTGCGCCCGAGGAGCTCCCAGTCGAGTTCGTCGTCGAGCGCGCTGACTGCGGCGCCGTAGGCCTGCAAGGCTTCGTTCACGCGCCCCACGATACCGCGCGCGCGACGCTCAGCGCTTCTCGTCCGCCGGCGGTCTCCAGCGCGTGAGCAGGGGCGCGATCAGCTTCTCGACTTGGCCGGCGAAGGCCGGGCCGTTCAAGCTGCGCCAGCGTTCGAGCTCGTCGCCGGAGATGAGCTGGTCCTCGCTCAGGATCCGCAAGCAGCGCTCGCGCGTGCGTTCCGCGACCTCCTCGCGGCGCGCTTGCGGCGACTCGTACGCCAGCTCGACCAGATCGGCCGGGTCCGCCTGCGACGCTTCCTGCAGCCGGCGCAGCGCACGCAGGCGCGGCAGGCCTTGCGCGGAATCGCCAGCGGGCCGCGCACCGCCGCTCCCGATGCCGGCCTCGGCGCCCGCGAGCTGCCGATCGCGCACGTGGTCAGCGAGGCGCTCGAAGAACTCCTCGGGCGGGAGCGCCAGCAAGCTCTGCCATTTCTCCTGCGTGAGGCCCGGCGGCAGGCCGAACTCGCGCCCTTCCTCCTGTGTCAGGCGCTGGCGCAGCTCCAGCACGCGCGCCGCGCCCTGGGCCTCGGGCTCCTTCTTCAGGCGCTCGATCTCCTCCGGCGCGAGCCCCAGGCGCTTGCCCAGGCGCTCGATCATGTAGCGCGTCACGCGCACGCGCTGCTTGACCTGGTAATCGGCGAAGAATTTCGCGCGCTCGTCGGGCCGCGCCTGCTCCAGTTCCTGGACCACCTCGGGCGGGAGCACGGCGCGCATGCGCGCGCCGATGCGCGCCATCTCGAGCTCGAGGAGCTCGGAGTGGATCTGCCCGCGCTGCGGCTCGGGGAGCTGCTGCACGCGCTCGCGCAGCGGAACCGGAAGCCTGCGCGCGGCGCGCTGGCGCAGATCCAGAACGACCTGCGCGCGCGCCCGCAGCTCGCGTTGTTCGCCCTCGGGCAGCGACTTGTAGTGCTCCCAGCGCGTCTTCATCCGCGCCTGTTCGTCGGGCGCGAGCGCCTCCCAGCGCCGCCGCGCATCGGCGAGCGCATCGGATTGGCTTGCGCCCTGCGAGCGGGAGGCCACGCAGAGACTCAGCACCGCGAGGACGAGGAGGAGTGCGTGCGCGTGCTTCATGATCAGCCGCCGGGCGCGCCCTCCTCGCTGCCCATCTCGAACAGCAGCTGGTCGGCCTGAGGCAGCGTCGAGAGCAGGCTGTCGAGATCGTTGCGCCGCAGCAGGTCCCATTGCTCGAGCAGGTCGAGCTGTTCCAGCATGCGCGCGTCGACGCCGGGCGGCGCCTGCGCGAGCTCCCGCTCGGGTCGCAGGCCAGCCCGGTGGGGCCAGAAGGCCCAGGCCGCGAGCAGCGCCAGCAATCCGGCCGCCAGCGCGAGCTGCACCGGGCGCCGCGCGAGGATCGGCCGGCGACGGCGAACGAGCGTGCGCTCCGGGGCGAGCTGCGCCAGCACGCGCCGCGGCAGGTCGCCGGGCACGTCGACCGCGCGCGCGCGTTCGAGCAGTGCGTCGAGGCGCGCTTCGGCCGGCTGGGCGCGCTCGCTCTCGAGGCCCGCGAGCACGACGCGCGCGAGATCGCTCGGCGCAGGCGCCGCCGGGTCGAGCTCCAGCAGCCGATCGAGCGCGGCCTCGCGCGTCGCCTCGCCGCGGCGCAGGCGCGCCAGCACGCGGCGCGCGAGCCGCGGCGGCAGGCTCGGCGCGGGCAGCGACGCGAGCAGCAACTCGAGCGCCTCCTCGGCCTCGAGCAGCGCGCGGCAATCGCGGCAACCGAGCAGGTGCTCGTGCCAGGACAGGCTGGTCCATTCCTGCGGCCCGCGGGCGTCCTCCAGGAGCTGTTCCAGCGAGCGACGGAACGCTCGGCAGCCGGGGTTCATGCGTCTTCCTCCTCGAGGTACGCCGACAGGTGCGTGCGCAGGTTCTCGCGCGCGCGGTGGATCAACGACTTGACGGCCTTCTCGCTCGAGCCGAGCACCTCCGCGATCTCGCTGTAGGGCAGGTCCTCGAACTTGGCCAGGAGCAGCGCCATGCGCTGGTTCTCGGGCAGGCGCGCCAATGCGGCGCGGACGTCGCGCACGACGTCCCCCTGCTCGAGCGCGGCCGCGGGCCGCTGCACGCGCGCGTCCTCGAGGTTGGAGACCGCGCTCCCCTCTCCGAACTCCACCCGCCCGGCCTCGCGCGCGCCCGCGCGCTGCGTCTCGTTGATCGCGATGTTGTAGGCGATGCGGAAGAGATAGGTCGCGAAGCGGGCCGTGGGCTCGTAGCGCTCGCGGGCGCGGATCACGCGCAGGAAGACCTCCTGCACGAGGTCCTCGCGGTTCGCCCGCGGGCCGAGGAAGCGCGTCAGCAGCGAGTAGACCTGCCCCGAGTAGGCCTCGACGAGCGCGTCGAAGGCGCTCTCGTCGCCCGCCTGCCAGGCGCGCATCCACTGGACGCCCGGATCGTCGTCGAAGTCGGTCCGCATAGGCCTGCTGGCCCCCTAACCCGGTCGCGTCCGGCCGGTTCCGGGGATTCTCCCCGCGCCGCTGGAATCCTAGCGCAGCAGCTGGGGCGGGGGGACGGCGCCCTCGATCGCACGCCAGTGGGAGAGCGGCCAGACGATCCACGTCGGGCGGCCGATGATCTCCTCGGCTGGCGTCTCGCGCCACTCGCGGCCATCGCGGCTGAAAGAGGAGTTGTCGCCCAGCAGGAAGTAGCGGTCGAGGCCGAGGTCCTCGCCGCGCTGCGTGGCGAACCCCCCGCGCGGCGTGTAGTAGAGGTCGCGCTCGAGGCGCAGGTTGCGGAAGAGGAGCGTGCCGTTCTCGCCCCCGAAGCTTGCGCGCGGGAGCAGGTTGTGTCCCACCTGCAACCGGTCTTCGCGCGCGAATCGGTTCTCGGCGTACGTCGCGACGAGCAGCCGTTCGCCGTCGCGCTCGAAGGCCAGCGCGTTGTCGATGTTGGAGAAGCGCAGGCGATGCCAGCCCCCGGCGCCGCGCTCGATCGTGCGCGTCGTGAGCAGCTCGGGCGCGGCGGCCGCGTCCTCGCCGCGGCGCAGCAGGCTGGCCTTGAGGCGCCCGTCCTGGGCGCGCTCGAGCAGCAGCTCGAAGACGTCGCCCGCCTCCGAGAGCCGCAAGCGCGCTCGCGCGCCGGGATCGTCCTGGCAGAGTTCGAGCTCGAGTGCGAGGTCGTTGACGGGGACCTCGCCCGGCACGAGGACGTGCTCCGCGTCGAAGTACGAGTCCTTGACGTCGCCGTAGAACTCGAGCTGGCCCCCCGCGGGCGCGCGGAGCGCCCACTCGCCCCGCGTGCGCGTCCAGCTCCCGCGCGCCGCCTCGGGAATCGGGAAGCCCTTCTCGCCGTCCTGCCAGCGCTCGTCGAAGACCGGGATCGCACGCGGGCGCGGTACGTCGGGCCCAAGACGCGCCCCCTCGACGAGCAGGTCGCCGTCGACGATCTGCACGCGCTCGCCAGGCAGGCCCGCGACGCGCTTCACGACAGGCGTGTCGTCGCCCTTGCGCAGCACGACGACCAGGTCGAAGCGCGCGGGCGGCGTGCGGTCGTAGAACACCAGCACGCGCTCGCCGCCATGGATCGTGGGCTCCATCGACGGCGTGTCGACGCGGTAGATCCCGAACACGAGCGACTTCAGCACCAGCAGGGCGAGCGCGAGGAACGCCAGGGCCCACAACCAGCGCCTGCTGCCCTTGGTCATCCGCTCGTCTGGGCTGCGAGGCCGGCGGGACTGCGAGCGAGCAGCGCTCCGTGCAGCGCGCGCGCGGCGCGCTCGAGGTCCGCCGCGCGCACGAGAAAGGCCTGGCTCAGGTCGCGACAGCCGACGTGGCTCTCGATCGGTTCCACGCCCACATCGAGCAGCACGCGCACGGCCTGGTCCGCCAGCGCACCGTCGGCAACGTGGCGGCCGATCAGGGCGACCAGCGCGAGATCGGTCTCGACGCGCACCTTGCGTCCCAGGTCGGCGAGCGCCAGGTCGAGCGCAGGCGAGGGTGCGACGAGCAGGCTCAGGTGCTCGCCCGTGTGGCGCAGCGGTCCGGCCTCGACGCGCTGGCGCGCGAAGCTGCCGAAGAGCTCCGCGATGCGCGCCGGCCGGTCGGACTCCGGGCCGAGCCCCAGCACGACGCGCACGACGCGCTTGCGCGCGGCGATGCCGCACGGTCCGGTGTCGTGCGTCTGCGGATCGAGCCGCGTGCCGGGTGCGCGCGGCCGAGTGACGTCGAGCAGGCGCACCGTCACCTGCGCGCGCCGCGCCGGAGCCAGCGCAGCCGCGTGCAGCACTTCGGCGCCGTGGAAGGCGAACTCGGCCGCTTCGGCGAAGCCCAGGCGCTCGATCACCCGTGCATCGGGCACGAGTTTCGGATCGGCGGTCATCATGCCGCCGACGTTCTTCCAGAGCTGCAGCTCGGAGGCGCCCACGGCTTCGGCCACCAGCCCGGCGGTGAGGTCGGAGCCGTTGCGGCCGAGCGTCGTGAGGTTGCCGTGACGATCCTTGGCCAGGAAGCCGGTCACGACCGGGATGCCGGTCAGCTGGTCGAGCGCGGAGCGCACGTCGGAGAGCGAGCTCGAGAGCGGCAGCGCGTTGCCGAAGCTCGAATCGCTCGTCAGCCCGAGGTCGAACGAATCGACCGGTGTCGCCAGCACGCCGCGCGCGCGCAACGCGTGCGCGACGATGCGCGCGCTCATGCGCTCGCCGAAGGAGAGCGCCAGATCGCGTTCCTCGAGCGCCAGCCGGCCGCGCTGGCGCATGCCGTCGAGCAGGCTGAAGAGCTCGCTGAAATGGCGGTCGAGCAGCTCGCTGTCGAGGCCCAGCTGGCGCAAGATCGTGCGGTGGCGGATGCGCACGCGATCGCCTTCGACGTGGCCCTCGGCGGCCGAACGCGCGACCGTGTCGAGCATCTCGGTCACGCCCTGGTGGGCGCTGACGACCAGCACCGGACGCGGCCCGCCCTGCTCGCGGACCAGCGCGCAGACGCGCTCGACGCCCGGGCCGTCCGCGAGGGCGGCTCCGCCGAATTTCATCACGCGTTCGAAGGGCATTCGGCGCAGCATACGGGCCCGGCGGGCGGGACTACAGGGCCGGACGGCGCCTGCTAGGATGAACGGCTCGACGGACCCCGGCGACACCCATGCAGCACGACGACCTGATCCACGACTGGAACGTCCCGGACAGGAAGTCCGCCCCGATCCAGTTCGACGACGAGACCCTGCGCGACGGGCTGCAGAGCCCCTCGGCACGCGACCCGCACCTGGACCAGAAGCTGCAACTCGTGCACTTGATGGACGCGCTCGGCATCGACACGGCCGACGTCGGCCTCCCCGGCGCGGGCGCGCGCGCGCGCGAGCACATCACGACGCTCGTGCACGAGATGCAGTCGCTGCGCATCACGCCCAACGTCGCCTGCCGCACCGTGATCGGCGACATCGCGCCCGTCGTCGACGTCGTGCAGGCGACCGGCGTCCCGATCGAGGTCTGCGCCTTCATCGGCTCCTCCCCCATCCGCCAGTATGCGGAGAGCTGGGAGATGGAGACGATGATCAAGCTCTCGCGCGAGGCGGTCCAGTTCGCGGTCCAGCACGCGCTGCCGACGATGTTCGTGACCGAGGACACGACGCGCGCCAAGCCCGAGCACGTGCGCGCGCTCTACACGACCGCGATCGAGGCCGGCGCCAGCCGCATCTGCATCTGCGACACCTGCGGTCACGCGACTCCCTCGGGCACGAAGAAGCTCGTCACCTTCGTGAAGCAGCTCGTGACCGAGCTCAAGGTCGACGTCGGCATCGACTGGCACGGCCATCGCGACCGCGGGCTGGGACTGGCGAACTCGCTGGCAGCGATCGAGGCCGGCGCGACGCGCATCCACGCCACCGCGCTGGGTGTCGGCGAGCGCGCCGGCAACACCGAGATGGATCTCCTGCTGGTCAACCTGCGCCTGGCGGGTCTGATCGACAACGACCTCACGCAGCTCGGCGCATACGTCAAGCTCGCCAGCGAGGCGATCGGCATCCCGATCCCGGCCAACTACTCGGTCTTCGGCAAGGACGCCTTCGAGACCGGCACGGGCGTGCACGCCGCGGCGGTGATCAAGGCCTTCAAGAAGGGCGACTCCTGGCTCGCGAACCGCGTCTACTCGGGCGTGCCGGCGGACCTCGTCGGCCTGGAGCAGGTCATCGCGGTCGGCCCGATGAGCGGCAAGTCGAACGTGACCTACTTCCTCGAGAAGCGCGGCATCGTGCCGACCGAGGAGCAGGTCGCGAAGGTGCTCGAGCTCGCCAAGCAGACGCCGCGCCTGCTCAGCGAGGACGAGATCCTCGCCGCGGCCGGCGTGACGAAGCCGCTCGCGAAGTCGCGCTGAAAGCTCGCCCGGGCGCTGCTCAGCCTGAGCCCAGCCTGAACGGCAAGAGCGCCCTCAGGCGCGACTCGCGCAGGAACACTCCGAGCCAGACCGCGACGCCGATCGCGCACTGCGCCACGAACGGGTCGCCCACGCGCCAGTGCGAACAGATCGCTCCCCCCATGTACCCTGCCAGCAGGATCGCGCCGAGGACCGCGGTCGGCGGGAAGAGATAGATCAGGACGCACGAGAGCTCGAGCAGCGCGAGCGGCCTGACCATCGTCTCGGGCAGCCCCAGGTGCGCCATGCCTTGCGTGACTTCCTCCCCACCCTTCAACTTCATCCCGGCGCTGAAGAGGAACGCCAGCGACGCCAACCACGAGATCACACGTCCCGTCCACACGAGCTTTCCGACTGACGCCGCCATGCCTTGCCTCCTGGATCGACTTGCGAGAGGGTCTGTGTCCCGCTTCCCCGGGGGCGCAGAGCCTAGCGCCAGGCTGGCCTCGCTCTATTATGTAGAGTACTCTACAGGCGCTTGAATACGCTCCTCGTCTGCCTCGGCACCAGCCTCTCGGCGCTCGTCCTCGGACTGTGGCTCCTGTGCCGGCGCCCCAGCCGTGCGTTCGACTTCCTGCACGTACGGCGCGTGGCCCTGGGCGTTGCGCTGCTCGTCGGCTGCGAGGCCGCGTTCGCCGCCTTGCGCCTGCAGCGCTTCTTTCTGGCGGTCAACATCGTCTACTGCGCGCTCGCGATCGTCACGCCGTTGCTCGGCCTCGTGCTGCTCTTCCTCGCGCGGCGCCGCGGCGCGACGCGACTGGCGCGCCTGGCGGCCTTCGGCACGCTCGCGATCGTGCCGGTGGCCCTGCACGCGAGCTTCGTCGCTCCCTACCAGCTCGTCACGGAGCGCACGCGCGTCGAGGTCGGCGCGCATCCGGGCCTCTCCCGCCCGCTGACGGTCGTCGTGCTCTCCGACCTGCAGATGCTCAGCGTCTCCGACCACGAGCGCGAGGCCGTGCGCCGCGCGATGGAGGCCAAGCCCGACTTGATCCTCTTCCCGGGCGACTTCGCGCAGTTCGGCCGCGGCGAGCTCTCCGCGTTCCGCGCCGCATTCGCCGAACTCGTCGCGCCGCTCTCCGCGCCGCTCGGCATGTGGGCCGTGCACGGCGATTGCGAATCGGCCGCGGACGCGCGCGAGCTGCTGGCGGGCACCGGGATCCGGGTGCTGGAGAACGAGTGGGTCCACCTCGAGCACGAAAGCGCGAGCCTGTGGCTCTGCGGCCTCGAGAACGGCTACGGCTCGCGGCGCTCGCTCGAAGCCCTGGCGGCGTTCGACGCACTCGACGCCCGCGGCGAGCTGCGCCTCGTGCTGGCGCACCGGCCGGACGTGGTCTCTACGCTCGCCCCCGCGAGCCCCGTCGACCTCGTCCTCTGCGGCCACACGCACGGCGGCCAGGTGCAACTGCCCTGGATCGGCCCGCCCTTGATCCTGAGCGAGGTGCCGCGCGAGGTCGGAGCGGGCGGGCTGCACACGCTCGACGGCCACAAGCTCTACGTCAGCCGCGGCATCGGCTGGGAGCACGGACATGCGCCGCGCGTGCGCTTCCGCTGTCCGCCCGAGGTGAGCGTGCTGACGCTCGTTCCCGGCGGAGAGCCCTAGGCCGGCCTTTCAGCCGACGCGCATCTCGCGCCGCGTGGCGACGCTCGCCGCCGGCGCGGGGACCACAGCGGGCTTCGGCCGGGTGTGGCCGTTCCGCGCGGCGAGCGCGTTGTTGTGCACGCAGCTCCAGCACTTGTGGTAGTGGCCGCGCTGACGATCCTGGCACTGCCCCTGCGTCACCTTGTGCGCGAACAGCACGCTGTGCCCATCGCTCCGTGTCGGGCACAGCTGCAGGCCAAAGTCGGGGCTCGCCATGCGGGGGTCGGCTTTCGAGGACGGTTCGTGGACGGCGGGAGACCGTTACGGACGGAACACGGCCGCCATTCTGGGCTCGGCCGGTCAGCGGGAGCAAGCTCAGGTTTCGTGAGGCAAGGACTTGACGAGCAGCCCGAACGCCTCCCGGGCCGCGTCGATTCCGCGATGGCTGTCGCGGCTGAGTTCGACGGCGGCCATGCCGGCGTAACCTGCTTGCTGTAATGCTCTTAGCGTCTCTCCCAGATCCAGGTCTCCGGTCCCGAACATGCAATGCTCGTGCACACCGCCGCGGATGTCGTCGAGGTGCACGTGCCCCAAGAACGGGGCCAGCGATCGGATCTGCTCCCCGACGGGCAGATCGCCGGTGACGAGCAGGTGGCCGACGTCGAGCGTCAGCCCGAGTTCTCCGCCGCGGGGACCCAAGCGCCGCCTCAGTTCGAGGTATCCCGACGGCCGTTCGAGGAACATCCCGGGCTCGGGTTCGAAGCACAGGCGCACACCCCGACCGCGCGCGTGCTCGAGCGCGAGCTCGATGCCTCCGACTAGCCGGTCCCAGAGCGCCGCGGGGGCCTTGGAGCCCGGATCGCCGCGTGCCCCGTCCGGCGCCGAGCCCGACCAGATCGACACCACGCCGGCTCCGAGCTCCCCTGCGAGATCGATCGAGCGGCGCAGGAAGTCCACGCGGCGCTCGCGCTCGGCCGCGTCGTCCTCGAGCAACGAAGGGCGGTGCTTGCGCCGCGGGTCGAGCAGGTAGCGAGCGCCCGTCTCCAGCGCGAGTGCGAGGCCGAGCTCGCGCGCGCGGGCGGCCACGCCGGCGGCCTCCCCGGGCCGCAAGCGGTAGGGATCGAGCGCCCCGACATCCGGCGTGATCGCGACGCCGCGGTAGCCCAGCGCCGCGAGCTCGACCAGCGCCTCGTCCAGCCGATGGTGCGCCAGGCCGTTGGTGTTGTAGCCGAGCTGGAACACGTCAGCCGGGTTCGGCGGGCGCCCCGCCCGGGCCACCGGGGGCCGGTCCCGTCTCCGGCTTCGGCGGCGAGGCCTCCGGCGGCGTCGCCGCACCTTCACTTTCCTTGCTCGCGCTCTCGATGCGCTCCTGGACGCGCGCGCTGGCCATGCGGGCGACCTCCCCGACCGAGAGGTCGCGCGGGATGGCCTCCTCGATCACGCGCTGGATCTTGCGCACCTCCTGGTCCATCCCGCTCTCCGCCTTGACCTGCTGCAGCGAGCGGCGGAACTTGACCAGCTGGGCGCCGGCCTGGCTGGCGACTTCGGGCAAGCGCTTGCCGAAGAGCAGCACGCCGGCCACCCCGAGCAGCATGATCTCGCTCATCCCGACGTCTTCGAAGATTGCGAACACGGAGCGACAGTGTAGCCCGTTCGCCCGCGGCGCGACCTACTCCTCGATTCCCAGCCAGCGGTCGATCAGGCCCAGGCTGGAGGGACGGTAGGAAATGTTCGGGGAGATCCGGATGCCGAAGTTCGTGCCTTCCCCGGCCCGGAATCCGACTCCGAGCTCCATCACGAAATCGTGCCCGAGCCGCCGCAGCAGGAACTGGCGGTCGAGCCGGTCGTTCGCGTCGAGGTCGAGCGTCCCCGTGAACTCGATCTCCCACTTCTTGCTGACCTGGAGGCGCGAGCCGAGCGAGGCCGCGTCGTAGAGCCGTTCCCCCGCGGCGTCGCGCGCGTGGTGGTACCCGAGCTCGATGCCCAGGTGCCGGATCGGGCGGAAGCCGAGGAAGGAACGCGAGTAGTCCGTCTCCGGTTCCTCGATCCCGTAACGGCCGTCGTGCGTGAGGCCCACGGGAATGCCCGCGACGAAGGTCATGTACTCGCCCAGGACCGCGACCGGCTGCCAGCTGTCGGGCTGTCCCTCGACGGCCCACTGGTGGGTCACGGCGAGGTCCACGTCGAGGCGCTCCTTGCTGCGCGGATGCCACCAGCGCGAGCGCAGACCCAGGTCCATGAAGGTCCCGGTGGGGTTGTCCTCGACGCGGTCGATCGGGAGCGGATCCTCGCCCTTCTGGTCGTCGACCACGTCGCCGTGCAGGGCCAGGCGCGGCGTGAGCGTCGAGAGCGTCCCGCCGCTGTAGCGCTTCCAGAGCGTGGTCGCGGTCTCGAAGCCGGCGCTGACGACTCCGCGCATCGTGTTCTCGTAGGCGTCCGTGCTCGCGCTCCAGGCCGTGCCGCGCACGCTGACGAACGGCGACAGGCGCAGGCCCGCCAGGCCGAGCGGGATCGGCGCCTCGACGCGATGCTCCATGTCGAAGCGCGCGATGTCGCGTTCGCCGCCGCCATCGGCGAAGCCCGGGTAGTAGGCCGCGTCGCCCTCGCGCCGCAGGTAGTAGCCGGCGTTGGCCTGCGCGCTGTAGAGCACCTCGGCTCCGCCGAGGCGGAAGATCGGGTGGCGGCCCAGGTACCAGCCGGCCTTGGGCAGCTCGAGCACTTCGGTGCGATCCTCGATCTGCGGCTTGGCGCTGGCGCTCCAGTAGGTCGAGGCCTCGGCGCGGCGCCAGTGCAGGAAGATGTCCTTCTGCTCGTAGGAGAAGTAGTCGCGCTCGTAGAACTCCGCCTGCATCCCCGGGTCGCTCTGCCAGGAGAACGCGATGTCGAGCCACTCCGTCGGCCCGAAGGTGCGCCGGCTGCGCATGCGGAACCACTGGCGCAGGAGATCGCGGTCGTCCTCGGGCACGCGCACGACGCCGCGGTCCGCGCTGTGATCGAGGATGAAGCTGTACTCGGCCACCATCCGCAGCAGATTGGGGATCGAGATGTCGAGCCCGGCGCCGAGCAGCAGGCCGCGCGTGCCCAGCACGCCGACGTCGAACTTCCAGCGCCCGTCGAGATCCTTGGTGGGCACGCCCAAGGCGCCGCCGAAGAGCTTGCCCAGGCCGAAGCCGATCGTGCCCAGCGCGAGGTTGACCGAGGCCCCCACCGCCGCGCCGAACTTGGAGCTGCTGCCGGCGAAGATGTCCGTGATGAAGAACGGGTTCCCGCGCTCGTCCGTCGGCGTGTCGATCGTCGGCAGCGGGATGGTGAAGCCGCCCTCGCCGAAGCGCAGCGCGTTCTTGCGCGCCTCGATGTGCTTGAGCTTGAACTCCGGCGTGCAGGTGACGTGCAGCTGGCCCGTCTCGATCATGTAGTGCGGTTCGTCGAACTCGCAGGTCGTGAGCACGGCGTTGTCGGCCAGCAGCGAACGGTCCTCGGCGCCCACGCGCATCCAGCTGGCCTTGGCGCGGATGCTCTGCGGGATGCTGCGACCGCGGAAGGGCATCTCGAGCACCACGTCCGCGTTCTGCAGCCAGCCCAGGCCCTGGCGCAGGTCGAGATAGAAGGCGTCCGCGCGGCCGCGGCGCTGGCTCTTGCGCGGATCGTTGGCGTCCTTCTCGGTCAGCTCGACATCGCCCTCGAGGTAGACCTCGCTCAGGATCCGTGCCACCGGATCGTTGCGCAGCTGCAGGAAGCGCTTGGACTTGTCGCGCTCGGGCCGCGTGTTGGGCGGCGGCTCGTCCACGATCGAGCGCAACTCGGCCTCTCCCAGGCGCCGACGCATCGTACCGCTCGTATTGCTGCGCCATTCCTCGCGGTCGACCCAGAACAGCGCCCAGGTCGCGCGCAGCTCCTTGCGCTGCTGCCGGATGATCGGGTTGTGCAGCACGAGGATGCTCGTGTCCTCCTGGTCGAAGGGCTGCAGCGACTCGTACTCGACGCTCCAGGCCTCGGAGTTGCGCTGGTCGCGCGCGCGGATCGTCCCGCGCGCGGTCGCGAGCAGCATGTTGACGGGGTCGTACTGGATCCAGGCCGACTCCCAGATCGTGTTGTCGAGCGAGAGCGTCGCCGGATGGCCCTCGATGCGCAGCTGGCCCTGCTTGCCTTCGAGCCGGTCGCCGCGCAGCTCGAAGTTCTCGCCCAGTTGCATGCGCACCGCGCCGTTCGCGACGGCGGAGCCGAGCGCCTCGGCCACGTTGCCGCGCGCCTTGAGGTCGCCCTGCAGCAGCAGGTCGTCGGCGTCGATGGACCAGGGCTGGCCCGAGGTCGCCCGTCCGACGGCGTGCGCGCGACCCTCGAGGTGCAGCGTGTGCTGGTCGACGTGCAGCTTGTCGGTCGAGAGCTCGAGCAGCAGCGCATCCCGCGCGGCCGCCGCTCCGCCCTGCGACTCGCTCAGCGCCAGCGCGGCGTGTTGCGCATCGAGGTGCCGCTCGTCGAACTCGATCCAGTCGGCATCGAGCTGGTAGGGCTGCTCGGCTCCGGGGATGCGGCCGCGCGCGCGCACTCGGCCGCCTTCCGGGGCCCAGAGCCGGCCCTGGCCCTGTGCGTCGAGCCGCAGACTGTCGCCTTCGCCGTGCAGTTCGCCCGCCTGCACCCAATCGACGCTCACGTTGCCGTGCGCCTCGAGCGTGCCCGTCGCGAGCTCGGGCCGCGCGCCGGCGGCGGGAATGCTGGCGAACTGCCCCTCGAGCGAGAGCGCGTCGCATTCGAGCGAGAGGTTGCGCAATTGCGACTCCGAGTGCGCGCGCACCGCGCCCTGGGCGCCGACGCGGAAGCCGCGCCACTGCCCGGGTTCGACGCCGGGCTCGGCGATGCGCTCGAGGTGCAGCGTCTCGCAGTCCAGGCGGTAGTGCGCGTCGCGCGCTTCGACTTGCGACGTGACCGAACCGGAGGCGTCGATGCTCGCAGGCCGGACGTGGATCTCGACCGCCTGCGCCGTCGCGAGCACCTGCCCGGTCTTCGGGTCGACGGCCTCCCAGCCCGCGGGCGCGCGCGCCGCACCGAAGAAGTCGTGCGCCTCCGGCCCGAGTGCGAGCACGCGCTCGGCGTGGCCGCTCCCCTGCGGGCCATCGAAGCGCACATCGCCTTCGGCGGTGAAGGTCTGCGCGAGATGGTCGAAGTCGCGCACGCTCTGCGCGCTGGCGTGGAAGGCGCCCTCGCCCACGCGCCTCAAGTCCACGCCGCGCGCCAGCGGGATCGTGAGCTGGCCCGCGACGGAGCGCGCCTCCAGGCCATTCTGCGCGACGATGTCGATCGGCTCTCCCGCAGGCATCGACAGTCTTGCCGTCGTGTGTCCCGTGGTGACCGCGCCGACCACAGTGCCGAGTGGCGTGCCGAGCGCATAGCGCAGATCCAGACGCGGCGCGTGGACCTCGCTCGTGCGCCACGCGGCGCGCACATCGCCCTCCGCCACGAAGGACCCGGTCTGCTCGTTCACGGCCAGGTCGCCGGTGATCTTCGACTGTGCGTCGAGCTCGAAGCTCTGCTCGGGGATCTCGAGCTTCGCGGGACCGACCAGCTCGACGCGCGTGCCGGTGCGGGAATCGAGCGTCAGCGGACCCGCGCCGCGGATGTGCACTTTTCCGCCCCCAAGTTCCTGCGCAGCCTGGGGCAGCCGCTGGCCGAGCTCGAGCACGCCGTTGGGCTCGCCCGTGAGCTTCGTCTCGAGCACGCGTCCGTCCGGCGCGAACTGGAACTCGGCCGACTGGGCGCCGAAGCGGCCCATGCTGCTGACGAGCTCCACGGCGCCCTCGAGCTGCGCGCGCTCGAGGCGGCCCTCGGCGTCGAAGAACCAATGCGCCTCGTCGGCCTTGAAGGATTCGCCGCGGCTGCTCGCGTCCACGGCGCCGCGCGCCACGGCTTCGGTGAGCCGGAAATCGCCCGCCCCGGTCGCGAGCTGCGCGCCGCGCACTTCGATCTCGCGGGCCTTGATCTCGACCGGTTCGCTGCCGGAGACGCCCTTGAGCTCGAGCTTGGCGCCCTCGCTCACGTGCACCTCGATCCGGCCCGGCGTCCCCGCGACGCCTGGAGCGGAATCCGAATCGATGCGCCGGATCTCGAACGGCCCCCCGCCGGTTGCGCGCAGGCTGGCGTGCGCGCCGTTCTCGAGCACGAGATCGACCAACCCGTCGCGCAAGAGGCGCAGCTCGGCGCGCTGCATCGAGGCCTCGAGGCCGCTGCCCTCGGCCGAGAGCCCGCGACCCGAGAGCTGCACGCGGTCCGAGGAGCGCAGCTCGCCCGTGGCCGGCGTCCACTCGAGCAGCGGCATCTTGAGCGTGAGCGGCACGACCGGCCCGCCCTCCTTGAGCAGCAGCTCGGCGTTGTTGAAACGCACCGGCTCGTTGCCCGCGATGCCGAGCTTGCCGTCCTCGTCCTGCAGGCGCAGGCGCGCGAGCGGGGCAGTCAGCTGCGCGCGCTCCTTGTCGGTCACGGGGTCGAGGATGCGCACGACGACGTCGTGCAGGTCGTAGGCATCGCCCTCGAGCGTGTCGACGTCGCTGGCCTTCAGCTCGTACTCGATGTGCCGGGTGTCCCCGCTTCCGGCGCGCTTGATGATCGAGAGCGGGCCATCGAGGTTCAGCCCGGTCCGGCCTTGAGCGCCGCCGCCGGGCACCTGGGTGAAGGCACCGGGGTCCTGCTTCCCGGCCTGCGGGGGAGGGCGCAGCGGCGCCTGGCCGCGTTCGCGCCGCGTGACCCACAGCAGGACGGCGAGCCCGAGCGCGAAGAGGACGGCGAAGAGGAACCACTTCCTCATCGGACGCTGCGCGCGACGATCGCGCCCCAGTCGCCGCGCGCCGCCAGGATCGCCTGCGCGAGCTCGCGCACCGCGCCCGCGCCGCCGGAGGCGCGCGTGACGAGCCCGGCGCGCGCGCGCACCTCGGCCACGGCGTTGCGTGGCGCGGCGAAGAGCGCGCAGGCGGAGAGCAGCGCGAGGTCGGGCAGGTCGTCACCCATCACGATCGTCTCGTCGACGTCGATCGAACGGCGCCGCTGCACGCCCTCGAGGCACAGGCGCTTGTCCTTGACGCGCGTGTGCAGCTCGCTGACGCCCAGCTCCTTGGCGCGCACCTCCGTGGCGCGCGAGCCGCGCCCGCTGATCCACACGACGGCCAGGCCATGCTGCAGCAGCCACTCGATCGCGATGCCGTCCTGCACATGGAAGAACTGCAGCTCCTCGGCGCGCCCTTTCGGTCCGTAGACCACGCGCCCGTCGGTCAGCACGCCGTCCACGTCGAGACACACGAGGCGTGCGCGTGCGAGCCTCCTACGCAGCGTCTGCGGCGCGCGTTTCGCCACGGCGCGCGCGCTCGGGCCCGCCCTGTTCCTGCGCGCTGCCACTCGGCCCCCTAGATCCGGACGTCGAGCAGGTCCTGCACGTCGAGCAGCCCCACCGGCCGCCCTTCCGCGTCGATCACGGCGATCTGGTCCACGCGGTGTTCCTTCATGCGCCGCGTGGCCTCCTCGACGAGCTGCTCGGGGCCGATCGACTTCGGATGCTTGCCCATCAGCTGCTCGATCGGCGCGCGCTTGTCGAGCGAGGCGTCGCCCTCCATCAGGCGCGCCAGGTCGCCGTGCGTGAAGATGCCCACCAGGCGCCCTGCGGCATCCGTGATCAGCACGGCGCCCGGGCGGCCCGGCGTGCGGTTCATCTTCATGATCGCCTGGGCCAGGCTCTCGTTCTGCGGCAAGAGCGGCAGTTCCGTCCCCGAACGCATCACCTCCGCGACGCGCATCAGCTTGCGCCCCAGCAGCCCGCCGGGGTGGTAGAGCGCGTACTCCTCGCGCCCGAAATTGCGCTCCTGCGAGACGACCATCGCCAGCGCGTCGCCCAGTGCCAGCATGGCGGAGGTGCTCGCGGTCGGGGCGAGCTTGAGCGGGCAGGCCTCCTCGATCTCGCCGATGTCGAGCACGCAGTCGCTGTTGCGCGCCAGCGTCGAGCGCGCGACACCGGTCAGCGCCAGCACCTTCACGCCGATGCGCCGCGCCGGCCCGATCAGGCCGATGGTCTCGGCTGTCTCGCCCGAGTTCGAGATCGGGAGCAGGAGATCGCGCTTCTGGATGCGTCCGAGGTCGCCGTGCTGCGCTTCGGTCGGGTGCAGGAAGATCGAGGGCGTGCCCGTGCTGGCGAACGTGGCCGAGATCTTCTGGCCCACGAGGCCGGCCTTGCCGACGCCGGTCAACACCACGTGGCCCTCGCACGCGAGCACGAGCTCGACCGCGCGCAGGAAGTCCGGGCCCAGGCGCTGCTCCAGGTGCGCGATCGTGCGCGCTTCCAGGCGCAGCACTTCCGCTGCCCTGGCCAGGCGTTCCTTCGATCGGTCCAGGGTCCCGGCCACGCTAGCAGGCTCGACTTTCATGCTCCGGTTCGCCCGCCCGCCGCGCGCGTCCTCCGGGCGGCGGATTCTATGCCTGTCGCGAGCGCGCGATCAATGGCGAGAGCCGCGCGGAGTCCGCTAGGATGGCCCCTTCCTCGCGCCCCCGGATCGGCGCGCCCACCCCGTGACGCACCTCTTCCGCCGCCTGCGACAGTGGACGCCCCCGAACTTCGAGGCGCTCACGCCAGCCTTGCCGCTGTTCCTGCCCGCGCAGTTCAGCGGACTGGATCCGCTCGGGATCGCGCTCGTCTTGGTGCTGCTGATCCTCTCGCTGGGCGCCCACGAGGCGGCTCACGCCTGGGTCGCCTGGAAGTGCGGAGACTCGACCGCCAAGGACCTGGGACGGATCACGCTCAATCCGATCCCCCACATCGACCTCTTCATGACGATCCTGTTGCCGGGCTTCCTGCTGCTCACGAGCAACGGACAGTCCTTCTTCGGCGGCGCCAAGCCCGTCCCGGTGAACTTCAATCGCCTGCGGCACCCCTGGCGCGACATGTGCCTCGTGGCGCTCGCGGGTCCACTCACGAACCTCGTGCTGGCGGCCTTCTTCTGGACCGCCTGCCACTTCTTCGTGAAGACGGGCTGGTACAACGGGGCCGCGGAGTTCTCCCTCGCCCGCCAGAGCGACCTCCTGCCCAAGGTCCTGGCGACGGCCACGGTCTTCAACCTGCTCCTGACGGTCTTCAACCTGGTCCCGATCCCGCCCCTCGACGGCTCGCGTGTGATGGCGTATCTGTTGCCCCCGGCCATGCGCCAGCACTACACCGCCGTCGGTCAGTACGGGCTGCTGATCGTCTTCGTGCTCATCTGGAAGTGGCCCCCGTTCAACGCCTTCATCAGCAGCACGATGTACAACCTCCTGGTCGCGCTGAACGGGATGGTGACGCTGGGAGGCCGCTGGTGAGCTCGCCCTTCACGATCCGGCTCGAGCGCGTCTTCCAGGGGCCGATGGACCTCCTGCTGCACCTCGTGCGCGAGCAGGAGGTCGAGATCCACGAGATCGAGATCAACACGGTCGTCCAGGGCTACCTCGACTACCTGAAGGCGATGAAGGACCTCGACATCGAGCTCGCGGGCGACTTCCTGGTGATGGCCGCCACGTTGATGTCGATCAAGTCGCGCTCGCTGCTGCCGCGCGAGGAGATCGATCTCGAGAAGGAGCTCGACCCGCGCGACGAGTTGATCCAGCGCCTGATCGAGTACCGGCGCTTCAAGGAGGCCTCCGACCACCTGGGCCAGCGCTACGCGCTGCGCGAGCTCGCGTTCGAGCGCGGCGAGGCCGGGGCCGAAGCTCCGGCGGAGGAGCGCGTGCTCGAGCTCGGCGAGCTCACGTCCTGGGACCTCTTGGCGGCCTTCTCGCGCCTGATGCGCGAGACGCTCGGCCACCGCCCGCACCGCGTGCTGCGCGACTCGCGCCCGCTGCGCCACTACGTGCAGGTCCTCGCCGCGCGCATGCGCGAGCGCGGGGCACTGTCGCTGCGCGAGCTCGTGCTCGGCCTCGACGAAGAGCCCTCGCGCGAAGCGCTGGTCGGCTCCTTCTGCGCGCTGCTCGAGCTCGTCAAGCTCGGTCTGGTCGGCGTCACGCAGCCCGAGCGCGGCGGCGAGATCCGGGTCGAGCTCAAGCCCGAGCACGCCGGAGACATCGAGAGCCTGATCGAGAGCTCGGTCTTCGACGACGAGGCGCCGGCTACGCCTCCCGAAGCGGCCCCTGCGGCAGCGCTCGAGGCCCTGGCCGAGCCCGGAGCGGCCTGAGCTCCGGCCCAACCGACGGGGCTGGACGGAACGCTGTGCGCGGTCCATATTGCCCGCTCACCGAATCGAAAACCCACACGCGAAAGCACTCTCCATGAGCAACGCCCTCGACGTCACGGACACCACCTGGGAGACCGCGGTCCTGCAGAGCCAGGTTCCGGTGCTGGTCGATTTCTGGGCCGAATGGTGCGGCCCGTGTCGCGCGATGTCGCCCTACGTCGACAAGCTGGCCGAGGAGTACAAGGGCAAGCTCAAGGTCGTGAAGCTCAATACGCAGGACAACACCGAGGTGCCCTCGCGCTACGGCATCACCGCCATCCCGACCTTCCTCGTGATCAAGAACGGCGAGGTCGCCAAGCAGATCGTCGGCTCGATGACCTACGACAAGCTCAAGGGCGCGATCAGCCCGCACGTGTGAGATCCCCCTGGCCCCCCTGCGCGTCGTCTTCTTCGGTTCGCCGCCGTTCGCGCTGCCGGTCTTCGAGCAGCTGCTCGAGAGCCCGCACTCGGTCCTCGCCCTGGTGACCCAACCCGACCGGCCGAGCGGGCGCGGGATGAGGGTCACGCCATCGCCGCTCGCCGAACGGGCCCGTGCACGCAACGTGCCCGTCCTGCAGCCGGAGAGCACGCGCGACCCGGCCTTCGTCGCGCAACTGCGGGCTCTCGCGCCCGACGTGCTGCTCGTCGCGAGCTACGGCGAGATCCTGCGCAGCGAACTGCTCGAGCTCTGCCCGCAGGGCGCGCTCAACGTGCATGCCTCGCTGCTCCCGCGCCACCGCGGCGCCTCGCCGATCCAGGCCGCGATCCTCGCCGGCGACGCCGAGACGGGCGTGAGCGTGCAGCGCATGGTGCTGCGCCTCGACGCCGGCGATGTGCTGCTCGAGGAGCGCACACCGATCGGCCCGCACGAAACCGCCGGCGAGCTCCTCGCGCGCCTGGCCGTGCTCGGCGGCAAGGCGGCGCTGCGCGCGCTCGACGCACTCGAGGGTGGCCGGGCGCGCTTCGTGCCGCAGGACGAGTCGCGCGCCACGCTGGCGCCGAAGCTCTCGAAGCAGCAGGGCCGCATCGACTGGAAGCGCGAGGCGCGCGAGCTCGAGCGGCTCGTGCGCGCACTGAATCCCTGGCCGCTGGCCTCGAGCTCCGATGGCCGCGGCGGCGAGCTGGCCGTGCTCGCGGCGCGCCTCGTCGATGGATCGCCAGGCGCCGAGCCCGGGACGCTGCTCTCCTCGAAAGCCGGCGCGTGCGTCGCTTGCGGCGCCGGCGCGCTCGAGCTCCTGCGCGTCAAGCCGGCCGGCAAGGGCGAGATGGACGGCGCGGCCTGGTTGCGCGGCGCGCGATTGTCAGCCGGCGCGAAGCTCTAGCCAGCGATGTGGAACGCGACGTTCGCAAGGCCGTGCCCGAGCACGGGGACGACGAGGCTGCCGGTCCTGAACCGCAGCCAGCCACCCGGAATGCTGCCGATGAAGGGAAACAGTGCGGACATGAGGTCGAACCCGAATCGTCCGTGCGAGTAGCTCAGGCCGTGCCAGACGCCGAACATGGCGGAGGTCGCGCCGATCACTGCCCAGGGCATGTCGCTCACGGGGCCCCTCGAACGGATCAGGCCCAAGAGCAGCGCCGGAACGATGCCGCGCCACACGAGCTCCTCCGACAACCCCGGCATCGTCGCTTGGAAGGCCAGCGTCTCCGCATCGGAGGCGTCGGGCCGAAAGAGAAGCCCCAAGCAAGCGCCCCACACGATGAAGCACGCGATCGCGACCAAGCCAGTCCCCGTGTGGCGCTGCCTGAAGGTCAGGCCGACGGTCGCGGGAGACATTCCGAACGCGACGATCGCGGCCGCGGAGAGCAGGAGGCTGGCGAGTTTCCCGGTCCAGTTCCAATTGCCCCCCAGGATGGCGAGGCCCTCGGCCATGTTCGGCAGGCCGGTGACGAAGTCATCCACTCCGAGGTAGAGCGCGCTGAGCAGCGCAAAGGCCAGCGTGATGCGTTTGTCGAACTGCCTGGCGAACAGGAACGCGACAGCACCTATGCAAGCGAATGCGCCAGAGCAGATCAGGGCATCCATGCGTCAGCCCCAGGCTGCGCGCAACCAGCCCGGCGATTTCCGCGCCTCAGCGCTTCTTCTTGTCCTTCGCCCCGTCGTTCAGCCCCTCGCCCAGGGTCTGGCCGAGGATCTCGCCGAAGGCGTCGCTGACCTTCTCGAGATCGGCCACGGAGGACGGGGCGCTGAGATCGAGGAGCACGGCCGCATCGGCCTGGTCGAAGAGCGAGCCCCATTCCCCGGGGGCCCCTTGCGTGCTTCCCGCGTTCTCGCCGGCAGCTCCGCGTTCGCCGGCCGATTGCGAGGGCAGCGGGGCCGACGGCGCCGCGAGGTGCTTCTCGATCCAGGCGCGGTTCGAGCGCACCGAACCGACCAGCGGGAGGATCACGAGGTCGGTCGTCGCCGCGAGCAGCCCGAGCACGTCGGCCGGCACCATCGCCGGCATGCACACGGTCAGCACCTGACCATAGCGTCCGACGGGCACGAGGCAGTTCTCGACCAGGAACTGCGCGTCGATGCCTTCCAGCGCGCGCGGATCCGGATCGAGCAGCTCGACCGGGAGGAATGGCAGGTTGTAGATCTCGCTCACGATGCGCGCGAGCTCCCAGTCCGGCACGAGGTTCGCCGTGACGAGCGCCTCGGACATCGGGATCTTGCCGTGGGCGGCGAAGTTCGCGGCTTCGCGCAGCGCCTGCGGTTCGACCAATCCGCGCTCGGCGAGGACTTCTGAGAGCCGGCTGTTGTCGAGGCGTTGGCTGGACTTCACGGGGAGCAACCTGGGCCGCGGCGCGGAGGTGCGCGCGGCGGATCGATGGGTGCTTCGATGTATCGAGCAACCGGGCTTCGATCTGGAATGGGTTGTCCGTTACTTCCCGCAGGACGCACGTCTCTGGCGACGACCACACGCCCGTCGGACGCCGGAAAAGTCTTCCTGGAGGCCGCGCAGACGCCCGCGCAACGCCCGACCCGGGCTCAGACGTCCAGGTTCGTGATCTCGAGCGCGTGGCGCTCGATGTACTCGCGGCGCGGATCGACGGCGTCGGACATCAGGATGGTGAAGATCTCGTCGGCCGCGATCGCGTCTTCCATCTCCACCCGGTAGAGGTTGCGCCGGCTGGGGTCCATCGTGGATTCCCAGAGCTGCTCGGGGTCCATCTCTCCCAGACCTTTGTAGCGCTGGATGTCGACGTCGGCCTGCACCGCGCCGCGCAAGGCCGCCGCCAGCTCGATCAGGCCCTTCAACTCGAGCGGTTCCTTGCCGCCGCGCAGCGCGAAGCTGCCACCGCCGCGGAACGACAGTCCGCGCTTCTCGAGCGATTGCAGCACGCGCGCCAACTCCTCGCTGTGCGCGAGGTGGCACACGACCGCGTGGGCCCTGTCGCGCGTGAAGTCCACCGTCGGGCTGTTGTAGACCAGGAACTCCTCGCCCGGGCGCAGGCTCGCGCTCAGGAGCTCGAGCCGATCGTCGAGCTCGGCGCGCCTGCCGAAGAACAGCTCCTGGCCCCCGATCAGCGCGAAGTGCTGCGGGAAGGCCGCGCCGTCGAACGCGGCCAGCGCCTTCGCCAGCGGGACGTGCGCCCAGGCCGGTGCCGCGACCGAGAGCAGCTCCTCCAGCCGGCGCAGGTCGTCGGCCAGCTCGCGCAGCGCCGTTCCGCGCCAGGACTTGCCCGAAACCTGGTCCGCGACCTCGAGCGACTCGACGCCCCGCTCGATCAGGACCTGGCGCAGGCCGGCGTCCGTCGTGATGTAGCGCTCCTCGTTCTTGAACTTGACCTTGTAGAGCGGCGGCTGCGCGATGTAGAGCCGGCCCTCGTCGACCAGCTGGCGCATGTGGCGGAAGAAGAAGGTCAAGAGCAGCGTGCGGATGTGGGAGCCGTCCACATCCGCGTCGGTCATGATGATCGTCTTGCCGTAGCGCAGCTTGGTGATGTCGAACTCCTCGGCGATGCCCGTGCCGAGCGCCGAGATGATCACCTGGATCTCGGAGTGCCCGAGCATCTTGTCGAGGCGCGCGCGCTCGACGTTCAGGATCTTGCCCTTGAGCGGCAGGATCGCCTGGAAGCGCCGGTCGCGGCCGGTCTTGGCCGACCCGCCGGCCGAATCACCTTCGACGAGGTAGAGCTCGGACTCGTCCAGGTTCGAGGACTGGCAGTCGGCCAGCTTGCCGGGCAGGTTGCCGCTCGCCAGCGCCGACTTGCGGCGCACGAGATCGCGCGCCTTGCGCGCCGCCTCGCGCGCCTCGCAGGCGCGCAGGGCCTTGAGCACGACGGCCTTGGCCGCGACCGGGTGTTCCTCGAGGTAGGTCGAGAACAGATCGCCCACCACCGACTCCACGATGCCCTGTGCCTCGCGGTTGCCGAGCTTGTCCTTCGTCTGGCCCTCGAACTGGGGCTCGGGCACCTTGAGCGAGAGGATCGCCGTGACGCCCTCGCGGAAGTCGTCGCCCGCGGGGCCCTCCTCGGAGTCCTTGAAGAGCTTCGACTGCTTGCCGTAGGCCGTCAGCGTGCGCGTCAGCGCGCTGCGCAGGCCGGCCAGATGCGTCCCGCCGCCGGGCGTGCTGATGTTGTTGACGAAGGTGTAGATCGTCTCCTGGTAGGTGTCCGTGTACTGCAGCGCCAGCTCGACCTCGTACTCGCGATCCGGCCGGTCGGGCGAGGGCACGACCTTCGAGAGGTGCACGACGTCCGGGTGCAGCACGGGCTTGTTCTTGTTGATGTGCTGCACGAAGTCGCGCAGGCCCTGCGGGAACTCGTAGCGCTCCTTCGCTCCCGTGCGTTCGTCCTCGAGCACGATGACGATGCCGCGCGTGCCCATCAGGTAGGCCATCTCGCGCAGGCGCTTGCTGACGATCTCGAAGTCGATCTCCGTGGTGCTGAAGATCTTCGCGTCGGGCTTGAACACGACCTGCGTGCCCGTGCGCTCGGACTTGCCCAACATCTTCAGCGGCTTGGCGCGCACGCCGCGCGCGAAGCTCATGCAATGCTCGTGGCCCTCGCGCCAGACCGTGACCTCGAGCCATTCCGAAAGGGCGTTCACGCACGAGACGCCGACGCCGTGCAGGCCGCCCGAGACCTTGTAGGCGCTCTTGTTGAACTTGCCGCCGGCGTGCAGCCGCGTCAGCGCGACCTCGACGGCCGGGATGCCTTCGGTGGGGTGGATGCCGACGGGGATCCCGCGGCCGTCGTCGAGCACGCTGACCGAGCCGTCGTGCCGGAGCTTCACCACGCAGCTGTGCGCGTAGCCGGCCAAGGCCTCGTCCATCGAGTTGTCGACGACTTCCCAGATCAGGTGGTGCAGGCCGCGCACGTCGGTGTCGCCGATGTACATCGCCGGCCGAACGCGCACGGCTTCCAGGCCCTCGAGCACGCTGATCGAGGCTGCGTCGTAGGTCAGTGCGTCTTGTTCCTGGGTCATGTCTCAGCGCTTGAGCTGGAAATGCACGCGTCGGATCTGCTGCGATCCGAGCTGTGCGTTGGCGAGTTCGCGAACCTGCTCGCCGGTGAAGTTCGAAAGTTCGTGCAGGTGGGACGCGGAGTCGACCTCGACGTACAAGTCGCCCGCTTCGAAGCGCACGGCGCGCGCGTGCTGGCCCGACGCGCCGAGCGCCTCGCTCCAGGCGCGGAAGACCGGCCACTGCCGCACGCGCGCGGACAGGCCGCTCGCAGCGAGGAAGCGGTCCATCGCGCGCGCGATCGAAACCGCTTCCCTGGGCTTCTTGCCTAGCACGTTGCGCATGCCTCTGGTCGCTCAGCCTTCGATCGTGATGGGCATCACGATGTAGACGTAGTTCTCGCCGAGCGTGAACTTGCCCGGGCTCGAGCGCTCATTGAAGGTCAGGCGCACGAGCCCCTCCTCGCAGTTCTTCAGGCCTTCGAGGACGTAGTCGGGGTTGAAGGCGATCTCGGCTTCGCCGGTCTTGAAGTCGACGTCCATGCGCGCGCGCGCCTCGCCGCGGCCAGCCGACTGGCCGAAGAGGTCGAGCGAGCCGGGGGCGAGCTTGAAGCGCACGGCGCGCGCCTCGGTGCCGGTGACGTTGGCCACCAGACGCAGCTTGCGCGTCAACAGCGCCGCATCCGCTTCCAGCGTGTGGTTGGAGTCCTTGGGGATGACGGCCGCGTAGCGCGGGAACTCCCCGTCGATCAGGCGCGTGAAGATCTCGCCCGACTTGGTGCGCAGCCCGATCTGGTTCTCGGTGACGTGGAACTCGACCTGTTCGAGCGGATCGTCGATCACGCGGCAGAAGAGCTGCATGCCCTTGGCGGGCACGATCGCGGCCTTGGCGGGCGCGCGGGCCGCCTGACCCTCCTCGACCGGAGCGGTGGCCAGCGCCAGGCGCCGGCCGTCGGTGGCGACCAGCTTGAGCCCGCCGTTCTCGAGCTCGACCAGCACGCCGTGCATGGCGTAGCGGCCGGCCTCGCGCGCGGCGGCGAAGGCCACGCGGCTGACGAGGCGGTTGAAGGAACCGCCCTGGATCGAGAAGCTGCGCTCGCTGCCGAAGCGCGAGATGACCGGGAATTCCTCGGGCTCGGTCGTGACGAGGTCGCAGGCGTCCGCGCCGCTCTCGATGACGCACTTGTTGTCGTGCGTCGAGAGCGTGACGGTCTCGCCGGAGAGGTCGCGCACGAAGTCGAGCGTGACGCGCGCCGGGACGACGGCCGGACCGGGTTCGTCGACTTGCACGCCGTCGATGCGGTAGCGCACGGAGCTCTCGAGGTCGGTGCCGAGGAGTTCGAGCGCGGAGTCGGTGGCTACGAGGCAGAGGTTCTCGAGGACGGGCTTGGTGCTCTTGGTGGGGATGACGTTGTTCACGACAGCGAGGGCGTCGTGGAGCTTCTGTCTGTCACAGATCACTTTCATGTCGCAGTCTCAGTAGGCGGCGTGGATTTGTGGATGGAAGCCTGGTGTACCGGACGCAAGCTCGCCCAGCGGGGGCGCTTGCGGCAGAGCGAACAGCTTGCGCGCTGCGTGGAGGATTCGGGACTGGACGCCTGCTTGTACACGTGTCTCCAGAAGCGTCATCCGGAGCTCGCTGAGGTGCGCGGAGAAGGCGTGCAGTGTCCGCCCGTTCCAGACGCGATCTCGGCAGTGGATCCACATGCTTTGCACAGGTGCTCGTGACGCGGAAGGGGCTGATTCCGCAGGAAAAACCGACCCGCAGAGGGTACGGAAAACGAGCCCCGAAGTCCAAGGCACACGGGCGGATCCGAGGCCCAAAAAAGCCCCAAGAAAGACCTAGGCGTGGGGGGCTTGGAGGCGTCCGAGGAAGCCGTCGAGCAGGGCGCGCGTGGCGGGATCCTGATCGTGCAGGGTCTGGATCTTCTCGACCGCGTAGATGACCGTCGAGTGGTCGCGGCCCCCGAAGAACCCCCCGATTCCCTCGAGGGAATGACGCGTGATCTGGCGCGCGAGGTACATCGCGACCTGGCGCGGGTAGGCGATGGCGTTGGTGCGCTTCTTGGATTGCAGGTCCGAAAGCTTCACCCCGAAGTGCTCGGTGACGAGCGTCAGGATGTCCTCCATCGACGGCTGGCCGCGCCGGGCGTGGAACAGCTCGCGCAGCGCCTCACGCGCGAGGTCGGCCGAGATGGGCAGCCCGGAAACGCCGGCGAAACCGAGCAGCTTCGTCACGGCGCCCTCGAGCTCGCGGATGTTCGAGTCGATGCGCTCGGCCAGCAGGCTCGCGATCTCGTCGGTCAGCTCGCGCCCGCGCTCACGGCTCTTGCGCTTCAGGATGGCCATGCGCGTCTCGAAGCAGGGCGGCTCGACTTCGGTCACGAGGCCCCACTTGAAGCGCGACACCAGGCGTTCCTGCAGGCTGGGGATGTCCTTGGGCGGGCTGTCGGACGAGAGCACGATCTGCTTGCCCGACTGGTAGAGGGTGTTGAAGGTGTGGAAGAACTCCTCCTGCGTGCGCTCCTTGTTCGCCAGCAGGTGGATGTCGTCCACGACCAGCACGTCCACGTTGCGGTACTTGTTGCGGAACTTCGCGATATCGCCGTTCTCGAGCGAGTTGATGAAGTGGTTGACGAAGGTCTCGCAGGAGAGGAACAGGATGCGCGCGCGCGGCGCGCGGTCGAGGATCGCCCAGCACAGCGACTGCAAGAGGTGCGTCTTGCCGAGTCCCACGCTGCCGTGCAGGAAGAACGGGTTGTAGGCCTTGCCCGGCGCTTCCGCGCTGCCGAGCGCGGCAGCGTGCGCGAAGCGGTTGCACGGGCCGACGACGAAGTTGTCGAAGGTGTACTTGGGATTGAGCCCGACATCGCTCGTCGCGAGCAGGCCGCGCGCTCCCTCGCTCGTGCGCGCGCTGCCGATCGCGTGCGCTTCACGCGCGAGAGTGCGGTCGGCTCCCGCGGGCGCCCCTGCTGGCGTCGGCGCCGTCGCGAGCGGGCCGCGGCTCACCTGCGCTTGGGGCGCGGCGGGAACCGGAGCAGCTTGCAGCGACAGCTCGGGGTCGACGGTCACTTCGACGCGCCGCGTCTCGTGCAAGACCTCGCGCACGCTCTCGGCCAGGGCTTCCGCGTAGTACGTGCGCAGCCAGTCGCGCGAAAACGTGTTCTGCACCGCGATGCGCACCACCTCGCCGTCGATGCTCGCGAGGGCGGCGCGGCGAAACCAGGTCTCGAACTGCTCGGGCTTCATGCGCGAGCGGATCGCGCGTTGAAGGCTGTCCCAGAGCGCTTCGTTCGTGGAGCCTTTCGAAGCGGGGCTCAGCGCTTCCTGGGGTTTCATGGGGGGGTCGCGAGAGACGAGGGTGGGAAGGTTCGAGCGGGTCTTCGCGGGCTGCGCAGATGTGCGGCAGCTGCAGGAGCGGGCGCGAGCCGGCGGGGGACGTCCGGCCGAGGGGCGACATTCCATGCGCGCGACGCGAGGCTGTCAACGAGAGAGCGCACAACGGAGCGCGAGTTTTCCGCAAGCGCTTCGCGCGAACGCGGTTTAGCGCGACGAAGAAAAAATTCTCCGCAAGATCTCCACGCAGAGGCGCACGTCGCGTTCATCGTTGCCACTTCCGAACGAGAAACGCACGCCCGCGCGAGCCTCCTCGCTCGTGCGACCGAGCGCGAGCAGCACGTGCGATGGCTCGAGCGATCCGCTGGCGCAGGCGGAGCCGGCGCTGACCTCCAGGCCTTCGAGATCGAGGCGCGCGACGAGCGTCCGGCCATCCATTCCCGGCAAGGAGAGGTTCAGTGTATTGCACAGGCGCGCTTCCTGGGCCGGATCGGGGCCGTTCACGCGCGCCTGAGGCAAGACTCGCTGCACTTGTCCCCAAAATGAACGACACAGCTCGTGCATGCGCGCCGCGTGCGCTGCGCGCTCCTTCACGGCCAGCTCGACCGCAAGCGCAGAGGCGGAGATCGCCGGCACGTTCTCGGTGCCGGGGCGCAACGCGCTCTCTTGTCCCCCACCATATTGGAGTGCGACGAGCTTGAGACCCTTCCTCTTGTAGAGGATGCCGACGCCGAGCGGGCCGCCGAGCTTGTGCATCGAGAAGGAAGCGATGTCGATCCCCCACTCGCGCAGCGCGAGCGGCGCGCGTCCGAGCGCTTGAGCCGCATCCGTGTGGAATAGGGGGCGTATCTTCCCGAGAGAGCGCAACCCCTCGCCAAGCTCGGCCAGCGGCCCGAGCGACCCGATCTCGTTGTTCGCGGCCATGACCGAGAGCAATGCCGCGCCGCCGCCGCGCAGGGCGTCGAGGGCTGCCCCGGGATCGATCCCGCCACGGACATCGACCGGCAGGCGGGTGACGGGGTGACCCTCCCGCTCGGCGGCCGCGGCGGCTTCGAGGACGGCCGAGTGCTCGATCGCCGTGGTCACGAGCGCCGAACCCGGTCCGGCCGCGCGCAGGCAGCCGAGCAGGGCCAGGTTGTCGGATTCGGTGCCTCCGGCCGTGAACACGACCTCGTCTTCGTGCACGCCGAGCGCCGCCGCGGCGCGCTCGCGGGCCTGGTCGAGCAAGGCTTGCGCGGCGCGTCCCGAGCCGTGGACGCTGGCGGGGTTGCCCGCGCAGCGCTCGAGCGCCTCCAGGAAGTGCGCGCGCACCTCGGCGCGCATCGGAGTCGTGGCGTTGTGGTCGAGGTAGACGCGCTTCATGCCGTCCGCAGCAGTTCGCGATACAGCGACTCGTACTGCTCGACCACATGATGGCGTTCGAAGCGCTCGACCGCACGGACGCGGGCGGCGGCCCCGAGCTTGCGCGCGAGCGGGCGATCGAGGACGAGCCGCCGCAAGCGCTCGGCGAAGCCCTCGAGGTCGTCGGCGCGCACGAGCAGGCCTTGCGCCCCGTCCTCGACCACTTCGCCGACACCGCCGACGTCCGTCGCGACGACGGGCGTCGCGCACGACATCGCCTCGAGCGCCGAGAGTCCGAAAGACTCCTCCGAGCTCGAGAGCGCGAAGACGTCGGCGCCGGCGAGCAATTCGGGCAGCGCATCGCGCTCGCCCAGGAACGAAACGCTCGCTCCCAGCCCGAGCTGCGCGACCAGCGCGCGCGCCGCGGGCATGTCGGGACCGTCGCCCACCAGCGTCAGGCGCGCGCCGGTGCCCGCGCTCGCCAGCGCGAAGGCGTTCAGGAGCCAGGGCACGCGCTTGACCGGGCGGAAGTTCGAGACGTGCACGATGTTCGCGGGCCCGCTCTCCGCTCGCGGCTGCGCGGCGGGCCGGAAGAGCTCGGTGTCGACGAAATTGTGGATCACGCGCACCCCGCAGGGATTGCCGGGCATCTCGGTGCAGAAGCTCCCCGACGTGCGCCGCGCGAGGTCGTGCGAGACGGCCGTGACCGCGTCGCTCTGCGTGATCACGAACTGCGTCAACGGGGCGTACGAGGGGTCGTTGCCGACGAGCGTGATGTCCGTGCCGTGCAGTGTCGTGACGAGCTTGGGCGCGGGCCGGCCGTGGTCGGCGAGCGCCGCCGAGCGCGCGAGATAGCCCGAGACCGCGTGCGGGATCGCGTAGTGCGCGTGCAGGATGTCGAGACCGCCCGAGCGATGCACGTCGAGGATCGACGATGTGATCGCGAGGTCGTGCGGCGGCGACTGGAAGAGCGGGTAGGGAAAACCCTGCGCCACGTGCAGCTCGACCGGACCGCTCGCACGCGCCAGGCGCGGCGGGACGCCCGAGGAGAAGAGGTGCACGCAGTGGCCGCGCTCGGCGAGCGTCAGCGCGAGTTCGCTCGCCAGCACGCCCGAACCGCCGTAGGTCGGGTGACAGAGGATGCCGATACGCAGCGTTCCGGCCGGCTTGTCCGAGCACGGCCGAGCCTCGCGCGCGCTTTCCGCGCGCGGCTTCACGGCGCGCTCCCGCGGCGCGTCAGGACCTCGAACACATCGGGCGGCAGCGGTGGCAGGTCCTCGGCGCGCAGCGCGGTGCGAGTCGGCGCCGTGGGTGCCGCGCTGCCGGCGGAGCCGGCAGCAGAGCTGATGGACGCGTCTGCCGCCGTGCCTCGGCGCGGCGGCGGACGCGGCGGCGGGACGCGCCGCACGACGGGCACGATCTCCGGGTCCGCGGGCAGCGCGACCTGCTCGCGGAAGGCGGGCAGCCCGGCCAGCGCGGGATCGCGCGACTCGCCGCGCAGGATCTCGCGCGCGGCCTTCATGTAGTCGTCGGCGCCATTGGAATCGGGCGCGTACTCGAAGATCGTCTTGCCGTAGCTCGGCGCCTCGGCCAGCTTGACGTTGGCGCGAATCGGGTGCGGCAGCACTTCGCCGGGGAAGTACTTGCGGATCTCGCCCAGCACCTCGCGCGCGAGCTTGAGCCGGCTGTCGTAGAGGCACGGGAGGATGCCGCTGATCATGAGCTCGGGGTTGAGGCGCTTGCGCAGGAGCTGCACGATCTCGACCAGCTTGCTCATGCCCTGCAGCGCGAGGAATTCGGTCTGCAGCGTGATCAGGACTTCGCCCGAAGCCGCCAGCGCATTGATCGAGAGCAGGCCCAGGCTCGGCGGGCAGTCGAACAGGACGTAATCGGCGGGTGCGCGACCGGCCTTGCGCTGCTCCTCGTCGCTCCAGGTGCGCAGCGCGTCGCGCAGGAGGAACTCGCGACCGAGCGCGCTGGCGAGCTCCATCTCGGCGCCCGAGAGGTCGATGTTCGCCGGCAGCAGCGCCAGACCGGGCACGCGCGTCGGACGCAGCGCGGCACCGAAGCCGGTCTGGCCCAGCAGCACCGTGTAGCTCGAGGGCGAATCGCTCGCGG
>Ga0315912_10001347_pt1 | contig 30914 bp, 28 predicted proteins | sample VfabasoilMG_FD_204469 | JGI IMG/M metagenome (GOLD analysis project Ga0315912, IMG submission 204469) | Garden soil microbial communities collected in Santa Monica, California, United States - V. faba soil | ecosystem: Environmental > Terrestrial > Soil > Garden | place: USA: California...
TCTTCGGTACGGCCGCGAGCAGCCCCACGACTCGATAGACGGGCGGCGCCGTCGCGACGGCATAGCCCGTCACGACGATCATCGACATCTGCATCGTGAAATTGACGAGGCCCCAGAACCCTACGCCGAAGCGCTGCGCCGTATCGAGCACGCTGCTGCCCGCGGCCAGGCTTGCGACGAACACGATGGCCACGGCCGCGAGGGCGAGCACGAAGGCGTCGGGGAACCACTTCTCGAACCAGTCGGAAAGCCTAAGGCCTAGGCGAGCGAGCGCGGTGCTTTCGGGCGACTGCGTGGCAGCGGTCATTCGGCGGCCGACTATAGGGACGCTGCGCACGCTTGGCAACAGCACGCCGCACCTGGATTTTTCTTCGGTTTCCCGCAGTGGACAGCCCCCGTGGCTTGCGGCTACGCTGCCGCCCACAATTACTAGCTGGTCGCCAGTCGGGGGATTCCGTGGGATTTTTAGCTTGGCTCGAGGCTACCGGGCTGGCCGAATGGGTGCGCTCGTCGCAGTGGGGCTACCCGTCGATGATCGCCCTGCACGCGCTCGGCATGGCCATCATGGTCGGCCTTTCGCTGTTGCTGGATTTGCGAATTCTCGGCTGGTTCGCCGGCATCCCGCTGCAAGCGTTGCAGCGCTTCTTCCGGCTCGCGTGGATCGGCTTCGGCATCAACTTCTTGTCGGGCTCGGGGCTCTTCTCGGCGCAGGCGACGAGCTACATCGTCGACTGGGTCTTCATGACCAAGATGACGCTCGTGCTGATCGGAGCGATCACGGCCGGCATCCTTCAGCCGGCGGTCGTGAAGGCCGGCCCTAACGCAGAATTGTCGGGCGGGATGAAAGGCGTCGCGACGTTCGCGATCGTGGTCTGGATCGTCGCGATCATCATGGGCCGCTTGACGGCCTATCTATAGGAGTCGGCTCATGTTGGACGGATTAATGGACTGGCTCGTCTCGACGCCGATCAACGGTCTCGTGCTGAACTACGCGTGGAGCTGGCCGACGCTCGAGTCGCTGCACTTCCTCGCGTTGTGCACGCTGATGGGCTCGCTGCTGATCATGGATTTGCGCCTGATCGGCTTCAATCGAATCATCCCGCTGCAAGCCGTGCACAGCCTGATGCCCGTCGCGATCGTGTCGTTTGCGATCAACCTGATCACGGGTCTCGGCTTCTTGTTCGGCGACCCGCACACGTACTTCGCGAACTGGGCCTTCTGGGCCAAGATGGCCTTGATCGTGCTCGCCGGGCTGAACTTCCTGCTCTACTTCACCCAGGTCGAGCCGAAGATCATCAGGCTCGGCCCCAACGAAGAGACCCCGGCGCTCGCGAAGGCCGTCGGCGCGATGTCGCTGATCTTTTGGTTCGGCGTGCTCTCGTTCGGCCGTTTGTTGCCGTATTTGGGAACAGGCGGCGGCTAAGCACCGCTCCACCGAGGCTAAGTACCCCTCCGCCGGGACGTCCACCCCCGGACTGTGAAGCCGAGCACACCGGCTTAGGCTAGCCCGCCCGTACGCTGGCAGTTCCATGGGGAACGCCAACCGACGATCCGGGCTGCCGGCGGCGGCCATATGCCTGTTGTTCGCCGGTTGCGCGGCGACGGGGCCGTCTATCGTCGAACCGGAGCTTGAGCCGATCGTCGTCGATGCGCGGCCGCTGCCCGTCCCCACCCCGCCCGCACCCGTCATCGCACCCGCACCGCCGCGCGTTCAGGCGCGCGTCGACATCGCGCTCGTCGTCGACGAGACGACCACGGCACACCTCGGCGTCGCCGACGAGATCGAGAGCGCACTCCCGCCGCGGCGCTATCGAGTCGCTCGTATCGCCGCTAGCGCGGCAGGCGACCTCGACGCGTTGCGCAGCCGGCGCGTCACGGTCGTCGCCGTAGGGCCGGAAGCCGTTCGGGCCGCGCGCACGGCGCTGCCAGACAAGGCGCTCGTGTTTTGCCAAGTGCCGGCGTATGCGGATGCGCTGCAACAGGGCGCGCCGATCTGGGGCGTACAGACGCTTCCGCCGCTCGAGCTACAGCTGAAGAGCTGGCAGGCCGTCGACCCGTCGCTGCGCACGATCGCGTTGATCGTCGGCGCCGCCGGCTCGGCGCTCGCCGAGGAGGCGCAGCGCGCCGCCCACCTGCTGGCTGCCGACCTGCTCGTCGAGACGTCGGCCTCGGATCGCGAGACCCTGTATCTCTTCCGGCGCCTGGCGACGGCCGTCGACGGCCTCTGGCTGCTTCCCGACAACGAAGCGTTGAGCCCGCAAGTGCTGCGCGAGCTCCTCGCCTACGCCTCGTCGCGCGGCATCGGCGTGCTGACGTTCAACGAGGCGCTGCTCGCACGCGGCGCGCTGCTGACCGCGACAGCCGTTCCGGCGGACGTCGCAGCCACGGTCGCTCACGTCGTCGACCGCGTCGTGGCGGGCCGAACCTCCGACTTGCCGGCGATGACCCCGCTGTCGGCCGCCGAGCTCGCCGTCAACGTCGGCGTCGCCACGACGCTCGGCTTGCCACCCGTGGCTACATCGCGCTGGGTGGCACGTGACGCCGACTGACGCCGCGCAAGCGCGAGACCGCGGCCGCAGTCTCGTCCGCGAGGTGCTCGGCGTGCAGCTCGCGATCGCCGCGCTCGGCGGCCTGATCGCAGTCGCGGGGCTCGCCTGGACTTCGGGCACCGTCGTGCGCGACAACCTCGAGCACTGGGCGACGCAGTGGGCTTCCGAGCTCAATGAGCTCGGCGCGCCGTTCTACTTGAACGACGCCGGCGCTGCGATGCTCGACGTCGAGCGATTCATCGCGAAGTATCCCGAGATCGTGCGCGTGACCTGGTACGACCCCGCCGGCAGCGCGTTGCTGTCACTCGGCGGCGACGGCACGACGCTCGTCGACGCGGCTGGCCTCGATTCCGCAACGGCCGCCGCGCTGGCCGCGCGCGCCGGCATCGAGCCGCCGTATCTGATGACGCAAAACGTCTCGCCGGGACAACGCTATCGGCTGTCCGGGCCGATCTGGACCGAGTCGTTCGCCGACGATGCACTGTTCAGCACCGACCCCGCGGCGGCCGAGACGACCGTGAATCGCCTCGGGTTCGTCAGCGTCGACCTCGATTTCTCGGGCTACGAAGACGCCTTGTGGCCGCGCCTCGCCGTTGCGAGCGGGATCCTGCTCGCGCTGCTCGGCGTCTCGTGGGCGTGCGGCCGGTGGTTCTTGAAGGGCGCGCTCGCGCCGTTGTCGCAGCTCGAGCAATCGTTGGCACAGCTCGCGTCCGAGGCGCCGTCGGTCCGCTTCCCGAGCTCGCCGTACACCGAGCTTCGCGCCATCGTCAGCGCGCTCGAGGACACGACGATGGCGCTGCAAAAGCGCGAGCGCCGCTTGCTGCACCTCGCGAATCACGATCAGCTGACGGGCCTGCCCAACCGCCATCGTTTCGTGGCGGAGCTCAATGCCGAGATCGCACGCTGCGGCGACGACGGCGCGCGCAGCGCACTGTTCTTCATCGACCTCGATCAGTTCAAGTACGTCAACGACACCTGCGGTCACGCGGCAGGCGACCACCTGCTGCAGCTTGCGGCGCAGCAGTTGCGCTACGCCGTGCGCCCCGACGACTTCTTGGCGCGGTTCGGCGGCGACGAGTTCGTCGTGCTGGTTCGCAACGTGTCGCGCAACGAAGCGCGGGCCGCCGCAACGAAGGTGCTCGAGCTCATGCGCGGCTTGAAGCACGTCGAGCGCGACCAAGTCTTCCATCTGCAATGCAGCATCGGCATTGCCTTGCTGCACACGAATCGCATCACCTCGCACGAAGTCATCGCGCACGCCGACATGGCGTGCCAAGCGGCGAAGGCGCGAGGCCGCAACCGCGTCGAGATCTACAGCGCCGCCGGCAAGCAGAGCGAGCAGATCGCGCAAGACGTGCTGACGATGAACCGCCTGCGCAACGCGCTTGCTACGGATCGCTTCGAGCTCCTGTACCAGCCGCTCATGCACATCAAGACGGGCGTCGTTTCCCACTACGAGACACTGCTGCGCTTGCCGTCCGAGGACGGCGTTCTCGGGCCGGAGTCGTTCCTGCCGGCCGCGTTTCGCTTCGGGCTCATGGCCGAGGTCGACCGGTGGGTGCTGAAGCGCGTCGTTCGGTCGCTGGCCGAGCTGCGCACGACGATGCCGCACATCAAGCTCTCGACGAATCTCTCGGGCTTCGCGTTCGAGGACGAAGGGCTCGCGAACTATCTGCGCGACCTACTGAAGGAACACGACATCGCCGGCGACCGCCTCGTCCTCGAGATCACGGAGCAGCTCGCCGTGCGTTTCGCCGCGAGCACCGACAAGCAAGTCGCCATGCTGCGCGACTTGGGATGCGAGCTCGCGATCGACGACTTCGGCAGCGGCTACAGCTCGTTCAGCTACCTGAAACGCCTGCCCGTCGATTACCTCAAGATCGACGGGTCTTTCATCAAGAGCCTGTCCCGCGACAAGGTCGACCAAGCGATGGTGCGCATGGTCGGCGAGGTCGCGCGGGCGGCCGGCATCGAAACGGTCGCGGAGTACGTGCACAGCGCCGCGACGCTCGAGCTGCTCGCGAAGTACGGCATCGACTACGCGCAGGGCTACTTCATCGGCAAGCCGACTGCTCAGCCGGAACCCACGACCGCCTCGCCCCCCGCCAGTAAGCGCGCAGCTCGCACGGGTTAGACCCCCGCCGAAATCAGAGCAGCGCTCGCACGACCCCGAACAGCCCACCCGCGACGAGCACGATCAAAGCGAGGCCCGTGAGCCCTGCACCGATGCCGCGTTTCTCGGGAGCATTGAGATAGCTCACGGCGTACACCGCCCGCGCGACGACGAATACGGCGCCGAAGACCGCAGCCCAGAGCGCGCTGACGTAGCTCGCGAAGACGAGCACGGCCGGGATGAAAATGATCAGGTTCTCGAGCGTGTTCACGTGCACGCGGTTCGCGCGCTCGAAGCCGGGGTGCCCCGTCATCGCCGGCGCATGAATCTTGTACTTCGCGCGCGCTCGTCCGACGAGCGCTCCCATGACCATGTACTCGAGTAACGCCAACAGCACGGTGAGATAGACGAGCTCCATGGTCATGCCGCCTTGAGGCCGAGGATGCTGCGCGCTTGCGCCGGTGTCGCGACCGGGCGGCCGAACTTCGCGGCGAGGTCGGCGACACGTTTCACGAGCTCCGCATTGCTCGACGCGAGCCGGTCCTTGTCGAAACGCAAGTTGTCTTCGAGCCCGGTGCGGCAATGCCCGCCGAGCTCGAGCGCCCATTCGTTGACCGTGAGCTGGTGCCGGCCGATGCCGGCCGCGGTCCACGTGGCGCCCGGCAGCACGCGCGCGAGCTGGCGAAGCTCGAACTCGAGCACCTCGCGGTCGGCCGGCAGGGCACCCGGGATGCCTAGCACGAACTGCACGTGCACCGGCGCTTTCAGGAGACCGTCGCCGACGAGCTTGGCGGCGTTGTAGAGCATCGCGAGATCGAAAATCTCGACCTCCGGTTTGATGTCGTTCGCGAGCATGCCCGACGCGAGATCGTGGATCAGCGCGGGGTGGTTCTCGTAGATGATCTTCGCGAAGTTCACGGAGCCTGTCGTCAGAGACGCCATCTCAGGCTTCAAGGGCAGCATGCCGCCACGTTCCTTGCCCATGCCGCTGCGCCCGCCCGTCGAGAACTGCACGATCATGCCGGGGCAATGCTTGCGGATACCCGCCAGGAACCGCTCGAACCTCTCGGGATCCGACGTCGTCGTGCCGTCGTCGTTGCGGACATGGACGTGCACGAGCGCAGCACCGGCTTCGAAGGCGGCCTGCGTCGACTCGATCTGCTCGGGCACCGTGATCGGCACGGCCGGGCTGTCCTTCTTCGTCGGCACCGAACCCGTGATGGCGACGGTGATGATGCACGGCGTGCTCATGGTGCTCACTCTCTGCTTGGCGTGATTCGCGCCGCCATTCTAGACTTGTTCTTTCCCGACGGAGTAGACCGATGCCGACGTTGACGCTCGCACAAGCCAATCAGATCGTGACCAAGGCGCTCGAAAAAGCGCGCGCCATGAAGATCAAGCCCGTTACCGTAGTCGTGCTCGACGAGGCCGGCCACTTGAAGGCGATGCAGCGCGAGGACGGCGCCAGCATGTTCCGCTACGACGTCGCGACCGGCAAAGCATGGGCCGCGGTCGGCATGGGCGCATCGAGCCGCGCTCTCGCGGGCCGCGCCAAAGACAACCCGAACTTCTTCATCACGCTTGCCGCGACGGCCGGCGGTAAGTTCTTGCCGCAAATCGGCGGCGTGCTGATCCGCGACGCGAGCGGCGCGATCCTGGGCGCCGCCGGCGCCAGCGGAGGCACGGGCGAGGAGGACGAAGCCGTCTGCGCGCACGGCATCGAGCAGGCCGGGCTCGTCGCGGACGCGAAACCCTAGCGCGCGGCCACGCGGCGGCATTCGTACGCGCCGCGCGTGACCTCGGGCCGCCAGATCCACGTCTTCTTGAGCTCGACCGGCGCGGTGAACGTTGCCGCGTCCGTGACCTTCAAGGCGTAGTCGAGCTTGGCGCCGTCGGCGCTCGGCGTGAACCGCTCCTCGATGACGGCCCCAGGCGAAAGCGGGATACCGACGCTGTCGAAGTGCCCCCAGCTCGAGCCGGTCGTCGTGACGACGAGCGCAGCGCCCTCAAAGCGGCCCACCGAGTAGCCGAGCGGGCTCGGCGCGGCACCGGCTGCAGCCCCCGCCCCGGCGCCGCGTACGTGCACGACGCGGCGCGTGTCGTACTCCTCGATCATGAGCTCGATCGTGTCGCCGCGATCGACGATCTCCATCGGGTACGGCTGCTCCATGATCGTCGGCATGCCTTTCGGCGTGCAGTTCACGGTCGGATCGTCCGTAGCGAAGTCGAACGCCTCGAGCTCGGCGCGCGCAGCGGGCGTCAGCGGGTAGCGGCTGAAATCGAAATTTGCCTGCACGGCTTCCGGGAACAACACGCCGTTCACCGAGCCCGTGCTCCACGTGCGGAACAGCCCGAGATCGGGGCGCGAAGCGTCGCCTTCGCTGGCCTGCAAGAGCTCGCTGCCGCGCAGCGTATCGGTCGACCACCGTGCGGCGCCGCCGAGCACGATCTCGCGGCCGCTCGGCAACAGGATGTTCCGCACGAAGACGTTGTTCGCGCCTTGTCGCGCCGGATTGCCTGCCACGCGCAGCTTGTCCCCGACGCTGACGAGGTCCCGCGTGATACCCCAGCGGCTGATGCCGCTGATCGAAAGCGTCTCGATCTCCCAAAGCGCCTCGCCCTCGGCGCCGGCGACCCTCATCGTGAAGATCACGTGCGGATTCTGCCAGCGGAAGTCGGTCACGACGCCTTCGATCTCCGTCGTCGCCGTCGTGTCGAACCAGGCCGAGACGCTGTGATGGGCCCGCGCTGCGAACGCGCTCATGCCCGCGAGTGCGACGATCAGGTGCGATGCCTTCATGCAGCTCTCCTATGACACGCCGAGCCGGGCGAGAATCTCGTCCGTCTCGCGCAAGTCGGCGTAGACGACGGGATGCGACACGGCGCGGCCCACCGCGATGAAATCGTAGCCGAGCGCGGCGCTCGCACGCTTGTCCCATGCGCCGTCGCCGAAGTAGGTCGCGCGCTCGAAAGGCGCGCCGCGCATCGCACGCTCCGCCGCGAGCTGCATGATCGAGGTGCGCTGCAGCGCATCCGTGCTGCTCGCAAAGCCGACTCGCGCGACTTCGATGCCGACGTGCGCGAGCTTGAGCTTCGCTGTCGGCTCCCACCCGCCAGTCGCAACGCCGACGCGAACGTCCGGAGCCTCGAGCAAGCGTTCTACGAGGCGCTTCGCGCCCGCGATCTCCCGAACCGCGGCGGGCGCGCGCCGCAGCGACTCCCGCACGAGGCCGACGAAGCGCTCCTGCACAAGCGCGGCGGCGGCAGCGCGATCGCCGCGCCCTGCGTCGCGCATGACTTCGTCCAAGATGCCGCTGTCGCTGACGTGCTCGTACGCGTTCCAGTCGCTATCGATCTCGACGCCGAGCACGCTCTTCACGGCCTGCACGTAGAGCTGCGTGTCGAAGCCGGCCGAATCGACGAGCGTTCCGTCGATATCGAACATCACGAGATGCATTCAGGCCGTCCGCAACCACGTCACGAGCGTTTTCAGATTGGGCGGCTTACCGAACATCAGAACGCCTACGCGAAACACCTTCGCGGCAACCCAAAGCGCGGCGAACGCGCCCGCGACGCCGGCGCCGATCGAGAGCCACACTTGCCACGCCGGCGGCGGGTTCGACGACGCGACACGCAGCAGCATGCCGAACGAGTTGACGGGCGGCACGAAGCTGATGACGACGGCGAGCGGCGAGCTCGGGTTCTGCACGATCGGCCACCACAGCATCCACGGCAGGATCATGGTGAGCATCAGCGGCATCATGAGCTGCTGCGCCTCGCGCATGTCGTTGACGGCCGAGCCGACGGCCATCATCAACGAGCCGATCGTGAAAAATGCGATCAGGTAGAAGATCAAGAGATACAAAATCAGCTTCACGTCGAGCAAGCCGAACAACGAGAACGATGCGAGCGCCACGAGCCCGAAGCAAAGATACAAGCTCATCGCGAGCAGGCTGATACCCATATGCCCGACGAGCTTTCCGCCCATGAGCTGCATCGGCGACACGGCCGACAGCAGCACCTCGATGACGCGATTCGACTTCTCTTCGACCGTCGTCGTCAGCATGCCCTGGCCGGCGAACATCACGCCCATGATCAGCAAGCCCATGAACGCGACGGGAATGATGATGTTTAGGCCGAACACCGTGTCGCGCTCCCCGTCGGCGCCGACGGTCGTCGAACGCACGCGCGGCACCGTCATGACGATCGAGAGCTCCTCGCGGTTCAAGTCCCTCGCGTCCACGCGCGCGCTGATGATCGCCTCGCGCATGACACCCTGCACGGAAACCTCGACACGGTTGTCCTGCTTCGACGGCACGTAGACGTCGTAGCTGCCGAGATTCGAGGTTCCGGGCGAAGGCTCGACGGCGTTCGCGTGCACGACGATCAGCGCCAGGTGCCGAGCCGCAGGCATCGGCTCGACGAGCCAAGCTTTTTCTTGCTCGAGGTCGGCCGTGGGCGGGCGTTCGATGAGCGTGAGCTGCGTCGTGGCGCCGAGCGCGGTCAGGACCATCTCGTCCGCGCCGCCGGCTCGCGCGCGCTCGACGATTTCCGTGACCGCGAGCGGCGACCTGCGCGCGGAGATCACGCTGCGCACGTGAGGCATCACGACGCCGGTCGGATCGACGACCGCGATCTCGCCCTCGACGGTGAGCGTGCGGCCCGCGAACAGGCGCGGCATCACGAGCGCCAACAGAAGACCGACTGCGGGCACGATCAACAGGCCGATCAGAAAACCCTTCGTGAAGACCGTCGCGACGAACTCGCGCCCCGCGATCTGCCATACCTTGTTCATGCCGCCACCGCCTTGTCGCCGGCTGCCGGCGCGCCGGCCACGATTGCGACGAACACGTCCTCGAGCGTCGGGCGCTTGAGCTCGATGCGCGCAGCCGGCACGACCGCGAGCACGGAGCGCATCGCGGCGGCCGCGTTCACGCCGTCGCGCAGCGCCACCTCGTAGCGGCCTTCGACGGCGACGCACCGCTCGACCTCGGGCAGCGCGCGCACGGCGCCGACGTCGACGTGCGCGTCGAGCGGCTCGAAGGAGAGCGCGCGCGAGTCGTGCGGCCTCAAGATCGTGCTCACGGGATCGTCGAGCATCTTGCGCCCGCGGTGGATCATGACGACGTGGTCGCAGAGCTCCTCGGCCTGCGGCATCACGTGCGTCGAGAACAGCACGGTCGCCCCGCGCCGGTGCTCGGCCAGGATCAAGTCTTTCAAGAGCCGCGTGCTGACGGGATCGAGGCCGCTGAACGGCTCGTCGAGAATCAGCAGATCGGGCTCGTGGATGATCGCCGCGAGGATTTGGATCTTCTGCGACATGCCTTTCGAGAGCTCCTCGCAGCGCTTCGCTTCCACGCCTTTGAGGCCGATTCGCTCGATGGCCGAGTGAACGCGCTCGCGCAAGCCGCGCTCCGGCACTCCTTTGAGCCGCGCGATGAACGTGAGATACGCGGCGACCTTCATCTTGCGGTAGAGGCCGCGCTCCTCGGGCAGGTAGCCGATGCGGTCCTTCGCCTCGAGCGCGGAGCGGTTCCCGAGCACGCGCAGCTCGCCCGAGTCGGGCAGCAGGATCGACATGATCATGCGAATGGCCGTGGTCTTGCCGGCGCCGTTCGGCCCGATGAAGCCGTATAGCGCGCCGCGAGGAATCGTGAGATCCAATCGATCGACGGCCGTGAGACTACCGAAAGTCTTGGTGACTCCTGCGAGCTCGATCGCCGCGCTGCTCATCTGCATGGCCGCTCCCAACCGACTCCGGTCACTTCCCCAAGCGTCACTACGAGGCAGGTAGCGAACCTATTACAACGCGAACGCCACGAGCTCGGCCGGCGTATCGCGGCCAACCGCGAGCACGATGTACTGCTTTCCGTCCAATAGATACGTCATCGGTTTGCTGCTCGCAGCACCGGGCAACGGCAGCTCCGCAACGACGGCGCCCGTGGCCTTGTCGTACGCTCGCAAGATCGGCGCGCCGCCGTAGCCTTCTCCGGCGAAGAGCAGCGTCTTCGTGACGAGCAGCACGGCGCGGCTCGGCCTGCCCGTCGGCGGAATCGTGAGCCCAGCGAGCGCCGGATTGTTCTTGATGTCGTCTGGCGTGTCGCCGTTGACGGCCATCCAGCGATGCTCGCCCGTGTTCATGTCGATGGCCGTGATGCGCCCGTACGGCGGCTTCACGAGCGGCAAGCCCATCGGCCTCGGCGCCTCGCCGTTGACGAAGAGGTAGCGAACGTCGGATCGGTCGCCGGCCGGGTTCACGGCGAACACGGTCAGGCTCGTCTGCGAGCCGACATAGAGCATGCCCGTCTCGGGATCGGCCGCACCGCCCTCCCAGTTCGCGCCTCCGCCGTAGTGCGGCAGCACGAGCGTGCCGCGCGTGCCGTCGGGCGCCTCGGTCAGCGAAGGCGGCGTGAACATCGGCCCCATGCGCAAGTCTTTGACGGCCTCGAGCGCCGCGGCTTTGATCGCGGGCGTGAAATCCACGAGGTCGCTTTCCGCGACGCCTTGTCGATCGTAGGCGGCCGGTTTCGTCGGGAAAGGCTGGGTCGCAGCGGTCCACTCGAACGGCACGTCCGACTTCGGCACCGGCCGGTCCTCGATCGGCCAGAGCGGCTCGCCGGTCCTGCGATCGAACGCGTACGCGAACGCTTGCTTCGTGAGCTGCACGACGGCTTTCACGGGCCGGCCGTTCACGGTCACGTCGAGCAGAATCGGGCTCGTCGGGTTGTCCCAGTCCCAAATATCGTGCCGCACGAGCTGCTGATGCCACACACGCTCGCCCGTCTTCACGTCGAGCGCGACGAGGCTGTTGCCGAACAGGTTGTTGCCGTGCCGCTCGCCGCCGTACATGTCGCTCGTCGCGCCTTCGACGGGCAGATAGACGAGCCCGAGCTCGGGGTCGGCCGATATCGGGCCCCAGACGCCGGCATTGCCCGTGTACTCGGCCGAGCCCGGCGTGAGCCACGTGTCGTAGCCGAACTCGCCCTTCTCCGGGATCGTGTGGAACGTCCACAACAAGCGGCCCGTGTGCACGTCGAAGCCGCGCACGTCGAGCTTCGCTTGCGTTTTCGCGTTCGGCCGCGCGCCCACGCCTCCGGCAGGCCCGACGACGATCACGTCGCCGACGACGAGCGGCGGCGACGAGGAGCCCGCTTCGATGTTATCGGTGGGGCCGCGCAAACCGCGGCGTAGGTCCACGACGCCGGCCTCGCCGAACTCGCGCACGGGCAGCCCGGTGTCGGCGTCGAGCGCCCAGAGGTAGAAGCCCGGCGTCACCGTGAGCACGCGGCGGTCGTCGTCGCGCTGCCAGAACGCGACTCCGCGGCCCGACGTGCGCCGTGGCGCCGTGCGGAATCGATCGCCGTCGGTCGGCCGCCAGATCCATAGCGTCTCGCCGCTACCCGCGTCGATCGCCACGACGTTCCGCGTCGCGCCCGCCGTCGCGTACAGCACGCCGTCGATCATCAGCGGCGTCGTCTCGCTCTTCATCTCGGGCGAAGGGCCGAAGTTGCCGCCGTGCCAGCGCCAGGCGATTTTCAGGTCCTTTACGTTCTGGGCGTTGATTTGATCGAGCGGCGAATAATGCTGCGCGGCGAGACTGCCGCCGTAGACGGGCCACTCGACGGTGCGGCCGTCCTGTGCGGCTGCGCTGCCGAGCAGCGTGCTTGCGAGAACGCCGCACAGTGCGGCGGCCACTCGTGTCCTAGCGTATTGCACAAACTCCCCCGTTTGCGGCTTCGGCGCGTGCGCGCGTGGCTAATTCAGGTCGACGGCGAATTTCTTGAGCAGCGCGAGCGGCACGACCTCGAGCGCCCGCGAGTGCGTGCCCTTCAACAACACGCGCGGAGCCCGGCCGTGCTCGTGCGCCTCGAGCCAGCGCGCGGCGCAAAGACACCAGCGGTCGCCGGGCTTCAGTCCCGGAAAGTTGAACTCGGGGCGGGCCGTCGAAAGGTCGTTGCCGCGAAACCGCGAGAACTCGAGGAACTCTTTCGTGACCTCGACGCAGACCGTGTGCGACCCGACGTCCTGGTCGCTCGTGTTGCAGCACCCGTCGCGAAAGAACCCCGTCTTGGGGCTATCGTTGCAACCTTGCAGAGCTTCGCCGAACACATTCACGGACGGATCCACTGATGGACCTCGACTTCCACACGGTGTTCGGCAGCGTAGCGCGCCTGATGGCTACGCGGCTAGACGGTCAGAATTTCGTGCCGTCGGCGGCGATGACGCCGAGCGCGTAACCGCCGTCGCTGCCGTCGCGCGTCGGCGCCGCGTTCAGCGTGATCTTGTCGCCGACCTTGACCATGCCTTCGCGCCAACCGCCGCGATAATAGTTGTTGCGGCTATGGCCCTCGTACTCGATATCGCGCGTGCCCTTCTCGTCGGTGACCGTGAGAACGATCTTCGTGTGCGGATTCGCCGGCGCGAATTCCTTGACGATGCCCGTGACCATGTTGTCGCGGATCGTCAGATCGAAGCGGACGGCCGAGTGGTGCGCGCTGGCCGCAAACGGCACGAGGCCGATAGCAACCGCCAGCAACATCCTCATGCGAATCTTTGGGCTCATCGCGAGCTGACCGCCTCGCCCTGCCCTTGCCGCAGACGCTCGAGGTGCTCTTCCCAGGTCGGCTCGTTGCACTCGTACGGCAACAAGCGAACGCCGGGCTGGAGCTGCCACTTCTTCTCGGCCGTGATCGTCTGCGTGTAGAAGTCGGGGTCCGTCATCGTCATGTTCGACGTCAGGACTTTCGTGCCGTCGTCGTTCACGACGAGCGAGTACTCCTCGACGACCTTGGCATTCTCGCTGTGCGGATAGCGCCCCTGGTCGACGGCTTCCTTCAAATGGGTCGTCTCGACGATGAGCTTGTTGCCTTCCCAGCGGCCGAACGAGTAGCCGTTGCGGTCGGGGAAAAGATCGCCCTCGTCCGCGCGCTCGCCCAAGTAAATGCGGCGAATCTCGGCGTGAGCTTCGAAGACGACGAGAATCAGGCTCTCGTGCTGCACGATCTCCATCGGATAACCGCCGGAGCCGAGCATCGAGCCCGGCATGCCCGTGCCGAGGCACCATCCGCCCGGCGTGTCGCCGCGCGAGTCGACGAGCGCATGGTAGGCGTCGACCTTGGCCTTGGCTTCAGCGCGCAGCGGCAACGGCGCCTGTGGCGCACCGCGTTGCGGGGCCGCGGCACCGGGTGCGCGATAGTTGCCCCAAACGCCGGTGAAATCGGGGTGCTCGGCGGCGGCTGCGGTCCCTGCGATGGCGAGACCGAGCAACGCTGCACCGAGCCTGACTGCGGGGCTTGCTGAAGGCATGAACAATCCTCGTGGCTTTGCGCACGAGCATAGGAGCGCCTCGCGCGGAGCGTCAACGCCGCCTACAAATCTTGACTCCGTTCGCCGGGGGCCGCGTGCGCGCGCAGCACAGCCAGGAACCGCTCGCCGTAGCGGGCCAGCTTGGCCTGCCCCACGCCGCCGACTTCGAGCAACTCGCCGGCATCCGCCGGCCGGGACGCGACCATCTCGCGCAGCGTCGCGTCGTGGAAAATCACGTACGGCGGCACGTTCTGCTCGGCCGCGAGCTCCTTGCGGCACTCGCGCAACGCCTGCCACAGCGGCTCGTCGTGCGGCGCGATGTCGCTCGGCGCCGCACGCGTCTTGCGTGCCGCAGGCACTTTCGTGTCCTCGCGTACGCGCACCGTCGCCTCGCCGCGCAGCAGCGCGCGGCTCTCCTCCGTCAGGGCCAGCGCACCGTAACCCTCGTGGTCGACGCGCACATGGCCAAGCACGAGCAACTGCCGCAGCAGCGAGCGCCATGCAGCGACCGGCAGGTCGCCGCCGATCCCGAACACCGACAGCCGCTCGTGCCGATGCCGCGCGACCTTCTCGGTCGCCTCGCCGCGCAGCACGTCGATGACGTGCGCGGCGCCGAACGTCTGGCCCGTGCGATACACGGCCGACAACAGCTTGCGCGCGGCGTCCGTCCCGTCCCACGTCGCGGGCGGGCTCAAGCAGTTGTCGCAATTGCCGCACGTTTCCGGCCGAGGCTCTCCGAAGTACTCGAGTAGCGGCCGGCGCCGACATTCGGTGGCCTCGCACCAACCGAGCAACGCGTCGAGCTTCGCTCGCTCGCGGCGCTTGTGCTGCTCGTCGGCGTCCGAGGAAGCGACGAACTGTGCGAGCTGCACGACGTCCTGGAGGCCGTACACCATCCACGCGTCGGCAGGCTCGCCGTCGCGCCCCGCGCGTCCCGTCTCCTGGTAGTACGCCTCGACGCTCTTCGGCAGATCGAGGTGCGCGACGAATCGCACGTCGGGCTTGTCGATGCCCATGCCGAATGCAATCGTCGCGACGACGATCAGCGAGTCCTCGACGAGGAACCGCCGCTGATGCTCGGCGCGCGCCTCGGCGGGCAAGCCCGCGTGGTACGGCACGGCCGCGAATCCCTGCTGCACGAGCCAGTCCGCCGTGCTCTCCGTCTTGTCGCGCGACAGGCAGTACACGATTCCGGACTCGCCGCGATGCGAGCGCAGAAAATCGAGGAGCTGGCGTTTCGCGTCGGTCTTCGTTTGCACCGTGTAACGGATGTTCGGCCGGTCGAAACTCTCGACGAACACGCGCGCATCGTCGAGCTCGAGCCGCGCGACGATCTCGTCGCGCGTCGGCAGAGTCGCAGTCGCCGTCAGCGCCATGCGCGGCACGCCGGGCAACCAGTCTTTCAATGCATTGAGCTTCAGATACTCCGCGCGAAAATCGTGGCCCCATTGCGATACGCAGTGAGCCTCGTCGATCGCGACGATGGACACCGTGGTCTCTCGCAGCAGAGCTTCCGTCTCGGCTTGCAGCAACCGTTCGGGCGCGAGATACAGGAGATCCAGCTTGCCGCGGCGCAACGCCGCGATGACCTCGTCCTGCTCCCTGCGCCGCAGCGTCGAGTTCAGGAACGCGGCGGCGACGCCGGCCTCGCGCAGCGCTCCGACTTGGTCTTCCATCAGCGCGATCAACGGCGACACGACGATGCCGACGCCGTCACGAACGATCGCGGGGATCTGGTAGCACAGCGACTTGCCGCCGCCGGTCGGCATCAACACGAGCGAGTCGTGGCCGGCGACTGCCGCGTCGATGATGGCTTCCTGCCGGCCGCGGAACTCGGCATAGCCGAACACGTCGCGCAGGACGCGGCGCGCCGCAGCGTTGCGCATGGGCGGCGATACAGGCTCGGTCGACATTGCCGCGATGATGCCACACCGGCGCGCATCGACGCCGGCAACGAATTCGGGTGCAATGGCGAGGTTGTGCATCGCTCGCGAGATTCAGAGGTGTCGCCGTGCCGAGCCGCCGTTATCCGCTTCTGCCGTTGGCTTCCGTCCTCGTCGTGGCCACCGGCGCCGCGCATGCCGACGAGGGCATGTGGACGTTCGACAATTTTCCGAGCGAGCTCGCCCGGCAGCGTTATGGCGTCGCAATCGACTCGGACTGGCTCGAGAAGGTCCGGCTCGGCACCGTGCGCCTGAGCGGCTGCACGGCCTCGTTCGTCTCGCCGAACGGCCTGATCCTCACGAACCACCACTGCGTCGCGAGCTGCCTGGCCCAAAACTCGACGCGCGAATCGAGTCTGATCGACACGGGGTTCATTTCGGCGGGCCGCGAGCAGGAGCTCGATTGCCCGACCCAGATCGCCGACGTGCTCGAGAAGCTCGAGAACGTCACGACGAAGGTTCAAGAAGCCACGCGCGGACTCGCGGAGCGCGATGCCAACGAGCGCAGACGCCAGACCCTGACCGAGCTCGAGATCGCCTGCGAGAGCACTTCACGAACCAGCGGCAACCCATTGAAATGTGAGGCTGTCACGCTGTACGGTGGCGGCCAATATTGGCTCTATCAATACCGCCGTTACGACGACGTGCGGCTCGTGTTCGCGCCCGAGAACGGCATTGCCGCATTCGGCGGCGACCCCGACAACTTCCAGTTCCCGCGCTGGTGCCTCGACTTCTCGCTGCTGCGCGCCTACGAGAACGGCCGGCCCGCCGCGACCCCGCACCTCTCGATCGATTTCGACGGTCCCGCGCCCGGGGACCCGGTGTTCGTCTCGGGCCATCCCGGCTCGACGGACCGGCAGCTGACCGTGGCCGAGCTGAAGAGCTTGCGCGACCGCGAGCTGCCGCCGACGCTGCTGCGCGCTTCGGAGCTGCGAGGGCGCTACATCCAGTTCGCGAAGACCGGCGAGCAAGCCGACCGCATCGTGCAGGACGCGCTGTTCGGCCTCGAGAACAGCCTCAAGGTGCAGCGCAAGCAGCTCGACGCGCTGCTCGACGACGGTCTGATGGCTGCGAAACAGCAAGCCGAGTCCGAGCTGCGCGCCAGCGTAGCCCGCAACCGTGCACTAGCGGCCGAGATCGGCGACCCGTGGCAGAGGATCGAGCAGGCGCTTGCCGTCGAAGCAGCGCGCCGTCTGCCCTACGAGTACCTCGAAGGCGGCGTCGGCTTCAACAGCCGGCTCGCGCGCTATGCGCGCACGCTCGTGCGCGCGGCCGCGGAGCGCCCGAAGCCGAACGCCGAGCGGTTGCGCGAGTACACCGACGGTTTCCTGCCGCGCATCGAGCAGCAGCTCGGGGCGCCTGTGCCGATCTATCCCGAGCTCGAGCGCTTGACGTTGTCGTTCTCGCTCGAGCGCATGCGCGAGTGGCTCGGCCCCGATGCGCCGATCGTGCAGCGCATGCTCACGGCCGAGACGCCCGACGAGGTCGCCGCGCGCTTGGTCGGCGGCTCGCGCCTCGCCGATCCTGCGTTCCGCATGCAGCTTTGGAACGGCGGGCAAGCGGCGATCGACGCGTCGACGGACCCGTTCATCGTGCTCGCGCGTTCGCTCGACGCGGAAGCACGCGAGCTGCGCAAATGGCACGAGGACGAGGTCGAAGCGGTCGTCGAAGCCGCGCACGAGCAGATCGCGCGTGCACGGTTCGAAACCTTAGGCACGAGCGTGTACCCCGATGCGACGTTCACGCTGCGGCTGAACTTCGGCAGCGTGCAGGGCTGGAACGAGAACGGCGCGCCCGTCGCACCGTTCACGCGCTTGGGGCGCATGTTCGAGCGCGCCACGGGTCAGCCGCCGTTCCGCGTTCCTGCGAGCTGGGAGCAAGCCAAAGCCTCGCTCGATCTGTCGACGCCGTTCAACCTATCGACGAACAGCGACATCGTCGGCGGCAACTCGGGCAGCCCGTTGATCGCGGCGGACGGACGCATCGTCGGCCTGCTCTTCGACGGCAACATCCACTCGATCTCGGGCGCGTACTGGTTCGACGTCGAGAAGAACCGCGCCGTCGCCGTGCACCCCGCGATCATTCGCGAGGCGCTCACGAAGGTCTACAAAACCGCGCCGTTGATCGAGGAGCTCGGGCTCGCCGATTGAGCGAGCCGCACGCTCTCAATCCACGACGGCCTGCAGGACAGCGTTCTCGAAGTCCGAGAGGAACGTTCGGTTCGACGTCTGCGCGAGCACGATGCCGACGAGGTTCTCTTTCGGATCCGCCCAGAAGTGCGTGCCGTAGGCGCCGCTCCAACCGAACGAGCCTTGCGATAGCCACGTGCCGCGCGCCGCCGCATCCGTCACGACGCGGACACCCAAGCCGAAGCCTTCGCCGGCCGGCCGCCCCGGCAATGTCGAAGGAATGAACGCGGAGCCCATGAGCTCGACCGAGCGCGGGCTCAAGATGCGCACGCCGTTCAGCTCGCCGCCGTTCGCGAGCATCATCGCGAACTGTGCGTAAGTCTCGGCCGTCGCCATGAGACCGCCGCCGCCGCCGTGGTACTTCTGCCCCGACATCGAGTCGGGGTTGTCGCTCGCCACGAGCGCGCCGTCGCGGCGTTGATAGACCGTGGCCAGGCGTGAGCGCTGCTCGGTGCTCGGCCAGAACGTCACGTCGCGCATACCGAGCGGCCCGAAGAGGCGCTGCTGAAGGAACGCCGAGTACTCCTGCCCAGCCGCGATCTCGGCGATATGCGCGAGCGCGTCGAAGCCGGCGACGGCGCTATACGACCAACGTGCGCCGGGCTGGAACTCGAGCGGCGTCGTGCCGAGCTCCTCGACCCACTTCAAGCCTAGGTCGTGACGTTTCGTGAACGCCGCGTTCCCGGCCGAGTTGCCCATCGATCCGCTCATGAGACCCGACGTATGCGTCAGGAGATCGAGGACCGTGATCGGGCGCGTAACGGGCACGGTGTAGAACTCGGGCGGCGTGCCGGGAGCCCGCGCGACCGCAGGGCCTGGCGCGGCCGGTTTCTCGATGCCGACCTCGAGATTCGCGTACGCCGGGATGAAGCGAGACACGGGGTCGTTCAACCTGACCTTGCCTTCCTCGGCCAGCATGAGGATTGCGACGGCCGCAACGGGCTTCGACATCGACGCCAGGCGGAACATCGAGTCCGGCTGCATCGGCTTCTTCGATTGCAGGTCCATGACGCCCTGCGCCTCGAGATACGCGACTTGGCCGTTGCGCGCGACGAGCGTCACGGCGCCGGCAATCTCGCCTGCCGCGATGTTCCGCTCGACGAGCTCGTGAACGCGTTGCAAGCGATCGGTCGAGAGGCCGACGCTTTGCGGCGTCGCGGTCTCCGCGCGCAGAACGAGACTCGGCGCGGCGACGACCAGCGCGCCGAGCAGCACTGAAACGAGCTTACGTGTGGACATGCGGCACCCCCCTGCCTGCACAGTGTCTACAGCATGCCGCGCGGGCCGCTCCCGGCGCAATCGGCCGCCGGTGGGGGCCGGCGCGCTTTCTGCCGCTTGGAACGCGCGCACCCGCCCTCCTATGATGGCTGCATGGCGACGGTGCTGAAGGTCCGCCGGGCGACGGTAGCCGACGAGTTCGCGCTGTTCGCGCTCGTGCGCCTGTTTCCGACACCGACGCCGCCGAACCGCGAGGTGTTCGCAGCAGCGCTGCGCAACAGGCTGCGCGACGCCGACGGCTTCGTGGCCGTCGCCGAGCTCGAGGGCCAGCTGGTCGGGTACGTGGCCGGCGATGCCCACGAGACGTTCTATGCCGGCGGCAAGGTCGCCTGGGTCGACGAGATCCTCGTCGCCGAGAACGCACGCCGGCGGGGTATCGGCCGCGCGCTGATGGCCGAGTTCGAGACGTGGGCCGAGAACGGGCGCTGCCGCCTGATCGGCCTCGCGACGCGCGCCGCAACGTCGTTCTACGAGGAACTCGGCTTCGAGGACTCGGCCGGCTACTTCAAGCGCTATCTACGGCCCGAGGACCGCACGAAGAGCGAGCTCTAGCGATCGGCGAACGGCTGCGATCAGACGGTCGCGATGAACTCGCGCATGCGCTGCCGCTGCGCTTCGTTCGGCAGCTCGCCCGTCGCCGTCAGCAAGTTCTCTTCCATGTGCTTCGGATCGCCCGTCTCGGTCAGCACCGACGTCAGCGACGGGTTCGCGAGAATGTACTTCAACGAGAACTGCGCCCACGTCTCGCAGCCGAACTCGCGCGCCCACTCCGGCAGCGCCTTGCCCTCGAGGCGATCGAAATACGCGCCGTTCATGAACGGCCGATTGATGACGACGGCGACGCCGCGGTCCGCTGCGAACGGCAGCAGGCGCTCTTCGATGGCGCGCTCCGTGATCGAGTAGTTCATCTGCACGAAGTCGGGCTTCTCGCGGCGCAGGAACTGCTCGAGATCCGAGTGCCGCGAGTCCTGCGACACCGTGACGCCGATGTAGCGCGCGGCACCCTCGGCTTTCCATTCCTTCAAGCTCGGCCAATGCGTGTCGAGATCCGTGAGGCTGAAGATCTGGACGAGATCGATGGTTTCGCGCTGATAGTTGCGCAGCGAGTCGCGGAACTGCTTGACGCCGGCCTCTTTGCCAACCTGGTCGACCTTCGTCGTCACGAACAGCTTGTCGCGCAACTCGGGCAGCGCGAGCACTCGTCCGAGCCCCGCATCGTTCGCGGCATTGCGCGGCCAGGTGTCGACGAGCTTGCCGCCATGCGCGACGAGCGCGCGCAGCACGTTCGCGAGCGGCTCGGTGCCGTTCTGCGCGATTTGCTCGACGACCTTGCTCGAGCCCAAGCCGACGACGGGCAGCATCTCGCCCGTGCTCGGAATCGGCCGTTGCGGAACGCCGTGCTGCGCGAGCGCGGTCAGAGCCGGGCTGCCGGCCAACGCAGCAGCGCCCGCGGCCGCCAGCGAGCGCGCGATGAGCTCGCGCCGTGTCGTCATTGCCTGTTCGGTCATGGTCGTTCCTCCGTTAGCGAGCATCAATGCGTGAAAGCATGCACGACGAAGTTCGTGCCCATGCGAAAGGCGTCCGTCGACGGCCGTAGCGGATAGCCGGGTTGCCCATACCGGTCCCAGAAATTCGCCAAGTCGTTGTTGTGCAGAGCCATGACGGCGATCTGCCCAACGGAGTTGACGAGGCCGTAATAGGTAGGATCACCGCCTTGGACGCAACACGCCATGCTGTCGAGGCTCTCGACCTCGTAGACGAGATCGAAGATCGGATTGTCGACGTCGAGGCGCTCGAACACGCGATCGGGAAACACGCGGCGCATCTCTTCGCGCAGGTTATCCATGTGCCAACTGTCGAAATCGTCGATCAGAATGAATCCGCCGCGGTCGACATACTCGCGCAGGTTCGCAACTTCGGCTTCCGTGAGCTCCATCTCGCCGGGTTCGGAGATGTACGCGAACGGGTACTCGAAGATTTCCGGGCTCGACAGCTCGATGCCGCGGTACGAGCTGTCCGCGACGTCGACCTTCGTCGTGCGGCCGATGAACTCGTTCAGGTTGATCTCGGAGCGCGGGTAGTTGTGCGACCAGCCCATGTGCCCGATGGCGCCGTCCGTGCCGAAGTGCCAGCGCATACTGACGAACTCCGTCTTGGGCGGTGCGTTGTCGTCGAACGTCCCGTAGCCGTAGGAGCGGCGCCCGCGAAATTGACCGTAGGCGAGGCTCGTGACCACGAGCGCCAGCACGGCGACTACGAGCAACGATGGACGTTTCACTGGGCGCTACCCTCGCTCGGCAACGATAGCCCGAAACCGCGCCGGATCAGAAGCCGTTCCAGGCCACCGATACCGGCGCGACATTTCTTCAGGTTGGCGGCTTTCTAGCGAAACTCGTTGATGAGGCCGTCGAGCGATGCCTGGATGTGGAAATCGAGGAAGCCGAACTCGTTGCGCAAGATGGCTTCGACGTCCGCGCGCGAGCGGCCCGCGTTGACCATCTGCGTCAGCATCGCCGTCTCGCGCTCGGACTTCGCGCGCGCATCGCGCACACCCTGCTTGTTCGTGACGGCGCCGTGACCCGGCACGACGGTATCGAAATCGAGCAACAGAACTCTGTCGAGCGTCACAGTCCATTCCTTCTGGCTGCCGCCGCCGGCGTGATCGACGAGCTGCGGAAGCCCTTCGCCGTTCGTGAACAGGTCGCCCGCGGCGAGCGTGCGATGTTGCGGAAACAGCACGACGACATCGCCGTCCGTGTGGCCGCGCCCGAGCCAGTAGATATCCGCGACCTTGCCGCCGAGATGCACAGCGCCGCGCGGCTCGATGGTGATGTTGACCTGGCCCGGCTGGTTCGCCGCGACCATGCGCTCGCGAGCCGCGAACGACGCCACCGCGAGCGTGCCTTCGGCCTGGAGCTTTGCGTTACCGCCGCTGTGGTCGCCGTGGTAGTGCGAGTTGATCACGTACTTCACCGGCTGGTTCGTGACCTCGCGCAGCTTCTTCATCAAGTTGTCGTGGTCGACCTCGAAGTCGTCGTCGACGAGGATCACGCCCTCGTTCGTGATCAGCGCCGTCACGTTGCCGGGCACGTAGGCGCCGTGGATCACGTAGAGGTCGTCCTTGAGCTTGATGAGCTCGAGCTCGGAGGGCTCGGTCCCGAATTGTGCGTTGGCCGAAAACCCGATGCCGCCGAGCACGAGGGCGGCCAAACCGAGCGATACTTTTTTCTTCATGCGAGAGAGCCTCCGAAACGGCAGAGCAGCACAGGCGAGATAGCCTGCGCGAATGTTACTACACGCAGCGGCCTCGTCGCCCGAACGGCGCCCCGCTTGCGGGTGCGTCGTTTAGAATAGCCGCGTGTCCAGCTTATCCCTCGACCCCGAGACCACGCGCTTCGGCAAGACGCTGCTCGGCGCGGCGCTCGAGCTGCGCTCGCGCGCCTTCAAGATGATCCTGTGCCTGCTCGGCGTGTTCGCTTGCCTGTTCCCGTTCGCGGATCAGATCTTCCAGATCGTCGCGGGCCCGATCTTGAGCGCCCTGCCCGAAGGCTCGAGCCTCATCAGCAAGGAAGTCGCGTCGCCGTTCCTCACGCCGCTGCGCGCGACGTTCTGGATAGCGCTGTTCGTCTCGATGCCGCTGCTGCTCTATCACCTCTGGAAGCTCGCCGACGCCTGGCTGCCTGACTCGAAGCGGCGCGTCGCGCTGCCGTTCATTGCCGCGAGCGCGGGCTTGTTCTACCTCGGCGTCGCGTTCGCGTTCTTCCTCGTGCTGCCGATGGTGTTCAAGTTCTTCGCGACGCGCGAGCTCGCGAACGTCAAGATCATGACGGACATCAACGCGTTCTTGACGTTCTCGTTGAACATGGTGTTCGCGTTCGGCCTCGCATTTCAGGTGCCGATCGTGATCATCGTCATCGTGTGGACGGGCCTCGTGTCGCGTAAGGCGCTGAAGGACGCGAGGCCTTACGTGTTCTTAGCGGCCTTCGTCATCGGCATGGTGTTGACGCCGCCCGACGTGTTCTCGCAGACGCTGCTCGCGATTCCGATGTACGCGCTATACGAGATAGCGCTCTTGGTCTGCGCCCGCCTCTTACCGGACCGCTAGCTCTTTGCGCGCAGCGTCAGCACCGGCCGCGGCGCCTTCACGCCGCCGGCCGGCACGCGTATCTCGAAGCAACGATGGATTCGGGCGTTGCGCGCGAAATCCTTAGGGATCGTGGCCGGCGTCACGTCTTCGACGGCCAGGTCCGAGAACCCCGCCTCGTCGAGGCGGAACTTGCGGAAGTTCGTCGAGAAGATCAGGAGCCCGCCCGGCGCGAGCTTCAGCAGCGTCGAACGCACCAAGTCGACGTGGTCGCGCTGCACGTCGAGCTCCTTCGCCATGCGCTTCGAGCGCGACAGAGTCGGCGGGTCGAGGAAGATCAAGTCGTAACGCTCGGGTGCCGGCTCCTCCAGCCATGCGAGCACGTCGGCTTGAAGCAGGCGATGGCGTTTCTCGTCGCCGAACCCGTTGCGCTCGAGATTGCGCCGCGCCCAGTCGAGATACGTATTCGACAGGTCGATGCTCGTCGTCGCGCGCGCGCCGCCGGCGGCCGCGAAGACCGAAGCCGTCGCCGTGTACGCGAAGAGGTTCAAGAACGTCTTGCCCGCGGCGAGCTCACGAATGCGCGCGCGCGTCGGCCGATGGTCGAGAAATAGACCCGTGTCCAGATAGTCCGTGAAGTTCACGAGCAGCTCGAGGCCGCCCTCGCCCGCGACCTGAAACTCGCCGCGCTCGGCTACTTTCTCGTACTGCGCGCCGCGCTTTTGCTTGCGGCGGGTGCGCACGTGCACGCGCTCGCGCGGCACGTCGAGCACCTCGGGCAGCACGCTGAACGCCTCCTCGCGCCGCGCCCGCGCTTTCTCGGCATCGACGGTCGCGGGCGGCGCGTACTCCTGAACGTACGCGAAGCGCACCGCGGACGGCTCGGTCGACGCCGCGTAGAGGTCGATCGAGAACGCATACTCCGGCATGTCGGCGTCGTAGACACGGTAGCAAGCGATGTCCTCCTTGCGCGCCCAATCGCCGAGCGAAGCGACGTTCTTGCGTAGGCGATTCGCGAACATGGCTGCGCCGGGGCGCGCGCGAGCGGCCGCGTCGACGGGCGGCAGCGCGCCGGGGATCCGCTTCTCTTCGAAGTGCTTCGGCTCGACGTCGAAGCGCAGCAAGCGGCACTCGATCGGGCCGTTGTACATCGTGTGCGTGCGCTTCGCCCTGATCCGAATCTCGCGGCCGAGCGGCGGGTTGCCCGTCAGCACGACGGCCTGCCACCCCGTGTAGCCTGCCTTGAGCTTCTCGCCGAGCTGCGCGTAGACCTGCGTGAGCTGCTCGGCTTCACCGAGGCGCTCTCCGTACGGCGGGTTCACGGCGAGCAGCCCTCGCGGAACCGGCGCCGCGGGCAAATCCTCGAGCTCGCGGCGCTCGGCGTGCACGTGCTTCGCGAAGCCGGCGCGCGCCGCGTTCTCCAGGGTCGAGCGGACGGCTCGCGCATCGCGGTCGTACGCGCGGAACACGAAACGGTCGAGACTCGCGGCTGCGCGGCGTTCGGCGGCTTCCGTCAGCAAGCTCTGCCAGGCCGTTTCGTCGTGGCCGCGCCAGCGTAAGAAGCCGAACTCGTTGCGCAGCAATCCCGGCGCAACGTCGCCCGCGATCAACGCCGCCTCGATCGCGAGACTTCCCGAGCCGCACATCGGATCGACGAAGCCGATCTCCCCGTCGCTGCTCGCGAGCTTCTGCCAACCCGCGCGCAACAGGATCGCCGCGGCGAGGTTCTCCTTGAGCGGCGCGGCACCCTGCGCGCCGCGGTAGCCGCGCCGATGCAAGCTGTCGCCGGCGAGGTCGATGGCCAGCGTCGCGACGTCGCGGCTCAAGTGCAAATTGATTCGTACGTCCGGCGACGCAACGTCGACGGATGGGCGCGCGCCCACGCGCTCGCGAAACTGATCGACGACGGCGTCTTTGACCTTCAGCGCCGCGTACTGCGTGTGCGTGATCGCCGAGGACGTGCTCGTGCAGTCGACCGCGAGCGTACCGTCGACGCCGAGGTGCTCGCGCCAGTCGACGCCTCGCACGCCGTCGTAGAGCGCTTCCGGCGTAGGCGCGGGAAACTCAGCGACTCGAAGCAGCACGCGGTTCGCGACCCGCGACCACAAGCACGCTCGATACGCTTGCTCGAGCGTCGCCGTGCACGCGACGCCGCCGCGCTCGGCTTTGAGCTCACCGATGCCGCACGCCGCGAGCTCTTCGGCGGCCAAGTCCGCGGTGCCGGCCGGCGCGGTGACGTAAAGAGGGTGCAAGAGCGCGACCTGAAGTGTTGCTGCGGCTGCGACGAGGTGGCGGCCATGCTAAGCGATGGCCTGTGCGAACGCACGCGAGCTCTAGTTGAAATACCGCTGCGCGAGGTAGTCCACGTAGCCGCGCTCGAGATCGGGCATGGCGGCAAGCGCGCTGAACAGCGCCTGGTAGGTCGAGACGTGCAACCGAATCTCACCGCCCACCCGCTCGCGCACGCGCTCGAGCTCGGCGCGATGCTGCGCTCCCTCTCGCGCCGGCCGGTCGTAGTAGAGATAGACGAGCGCGCTCGTCGCAAGGCCGTTGTTCCGCAAACCGAGCGCGTGTTTCAGGATCTGCGGCGCGTTCAGGTATTTCATGCGTTCGCGCCCCGCCTGAAGGTCCTCGGCCAACGCTTGGCACAGCGGCAGGCCGGCCTCGTCCCAAAAACGCCGCCCCTCGGCGAAGTACTTCTCCTTGAACGCGCGCTGCCTGCGTGGGCGCGGCGCGAGCCATTCGGCGAGCTTGCTCTCGACGGCAACGCAACGGCCATCGGGGCGGTAGAGCGCCACGTCGACGGTCGGCGGATCCCCCGGCAGTCCGGTCGGCAGCGGCGCTTCGAGCTCGAGCCGCGTGCCGCCGGGCCCCTCGAGGCCGAGAGCCGTGAGGAGCGGCGTATGGTCGCGGCCGCGCCACCAACCGAAGACGTTCACGACGAGCGCCGCGGACGAGCACAGCGAATGGAGCCGCGCCGGCCGTGTCGTGCCGGGCGTCAGCTCCGAGCCGCGCAGGATCTCGGCGAGCGTCGCGCCATCGAGCGGAGTGCGTAGATTGTCCGCGAGCTCGCGCACGCAGCCGTGCGCATCGTAACGGACACCGTGCGCGTCGGCCCAACGCCGCTGCGCTCGCATCAGATCGGTCTTGCCGGTCGCCACCCGGCGAAGTCTAACGGCGCTCGCGCAGGACGGTCGCGCATTCCTCGGCGCTGAGGCCGTGCGGGCCGATCGAACCCTGGAATGCGGAGCAGCCGCCCGCACGCAGGAGGTCGGCATCGGCCGTGCTCGAGACGCCGGTCGCGACGATCGTCAGCTTCAGCGCCTGGCCGAGCGCCAGGATGCCTTCGACGTAGCGTTGCTTGTCGAGATCGAACGCGACGCCTTGCACGCGCGCGTGGTGAAGCTTCAACGCGTCGACCGGGAAGCGCTGCAGATCGGCGAACGAGGCTTTGCCCGTGCCGAACGCGTCGACAGCCAGCGAGATCCCGGCCGATTTCAGCGCCGCCAACGAGCGCGCGGAGCGCGCCGAGTCGTAGAGGAGCACGTCCTCGGTTGCGTCGAGCTCGAGTAGGCCCGCCTCGAGGCCGGTCGCCTCGAGCACTGCGCGGACGTCCGCGACGAAAGATTGGTCGGCGATCTGCCCGGCGGCGAGGCTCACGGCGACGCGCACGGGCGCGACGCCGGCGCGCTGCCAACCCGCGCAGGCTTCGCACGCAGCGCGCAGAATCTTGCGGTTGATCGGCACGAGCAGGCCCGCGGCCTCGGCGGCGCCGAGAAGCTTGTGCGGTGCGACGGCCGCGAGCTCCGTGTTCCTCCAACGCACGTGCGCCTCGAGCGCGACTATGGCGCCGGTCGTCGCATCGATGCGCGCGTCGAAACGTACCTCGTACTCGTCGCGCTCGAGCGCGCGCCGCAGCTGCGCCTCGATCGCGGCACGCTCCGCCGAGATCAGGTTCAGCTCGTCGACGTAGACACGATAGCCGTTCTTGCCCGATTGCTTCGCGAGGTACATGGCCATGTCCGCGTTGCGCAGCACGGCCTGATCCTGCTGCTCGCCGTCGGGGTGCAGGCAGATGCCGATGCTCGCGCTGACCGTGCAATCGGACCCTTGAATCGCGACGGGGTCCGCGAGCGCCTTCAGCACATTCGTCGCGACTTTGCCCGCGACAGCCGGCTCGCCGACGTCTTGCAGCAGCACGACGAACTCGTCTCCGCCGAGCCGCGCCACGACGTCGGCGGCACGGACGCAGCCCCGCAAGCGCGCGGCCACCGCGCGCAGCATGTCGTCTCCGGCCTCGTGCCCGAGCGTGTCGTTGATGGCCTTGAAGCGATCGAGATCGACGAACAGAACCGCGAAACGGCGCCGGTCACGCCGCGCGGCCTCGCACGCGAGCCCGAGCAGTTGCGCGAAGCGCGCGCGGTTCGGCAAACCCGTCAGCGCGTCGTGGCTCGCGAGGTACTGAATGCACTGCTCGGCTTCCTTGCGCGCCGAGATATCCTCGACTATCGAGACGTCGTAGAGCTTGCGGCCGTGGCGATCGCGCTTCTGCGCGATCGTGAGGCCCGCCCAAACGGCGGCGCCGTCCTTGCGGATGTAGCGCTTCTCGGCCTTGAACGACGCGATCGTTCCTTGGCGCAAGCGAGCCGAGAGCTCGTGCGTCGTATCGACGTCGTCGGGATGCGAGATGTCGCGCACCGTGCGCGCCAGCAGCTCACTCTCGGAATAGCCGAGCATCGCGCAAAGCTGTGGGTTCACGTAGAGAAAATGCCCTTCGTCGTCGACGTGCGAGATACCGATCGCGGCGAGCGCCATCGTCGAGGCGAAGCGGCTCTCGCTCTCACGCAGACGTTCGAAGGCCGCGGTGCGCGCGTGCACGTGCGCCAGTTGCACGGCGACGCTGCGCAACACGCGCAGCAGCCCCGCATCCGGCGACACCGTGGCAGCCGAACGAAGCTCGAGTGCGCCGATCAGCGCTCCAGCCATGGCCACGGGCACGACGAGCGTCGAGCGCCATGCGTCGCCCCGCGCTTCGCTTTCCGGCATGCCGGCGAGCCAAACGGGATCGACGCCGAGCCAATCGGGCGCCGGCGCACCTTCGACGAGGACGGAGGCTGCGCCGGACGAGCCGTGGCGCGCGGCGCAATGCAGCGTGCGGCCGCGCTCGTCGACGGTCCAATACGTGCCGCTCGAAAAGCCCGCCGGCTCGCTCGTCAGCTCGACGACGACCGGCAACGCCGCTGCAAGGTCGTCGGCTTCGACGAGCCCGCGCAGCAGGTCGACCTCGAGCGCGAGCAGCCGTTCCGCGTCCCCGACACGGCGCCCGGCGTCTTGCTTGTTGCGCGTCGCACGCTTCCTCGCAGCCATGCTATGAAGAATAGCGATCGCGGCGCCCGCCCCGCGCTTGCGTGCGTCTCACTCCGAACGCCGGCGGCGTTAGCGGCGCAAGCCTTCCGTGAGCTCGAGCACGGTCCCCCACGGATCGACGATCGTCGCGACCTCGAGGCCCGTAGCGTCGTCGCGCCGTAGCGGCGTCTTCAAGGCGATGCCTTTGGCTTCGAGCTCCGCGCAGAAAGCCCTCAAGTTTCGAATCTCGAAGCCGACATGGTCGACTGCGCGCCCTTCCGTGCCGACGAGCTGCTCGTTCGGCAGCCAGCTGAAAAAGTTCAGCATGTAGCCGACGCCCGGCAAGTCTGCGCCGATGAAGAAGTCCGTTTGACCTTCGCGCAGCGTCGCGTTGAACGCCTTCATGTACCACTGCTGCATCTCGACGAACTGCCGGTTCACGAAGTGCACGTGGTGGTGCACGATCGGCGGCGCGTCGGGCGCCATGTTCGTGACGAGCTCGACCTTGACGCCGTCGGGGCCGACGAGATACGAGAATCGCCCGTAGTTGCCAGCCGTCGGCGGACTCGCCGTTTCGCCGGGCGCGGGCTCGCGGCCGACGGTCAGCGTGTAGCCGTTCGCGACTACCTTCGTCGTCATGGCCGGCACGTCGGGCACGGCGAAGCCGATGTGATCGAACGTGGTGCCGCGCGTCGGGCCGGTCGGCTTCTGCTGGTGCAGCAAGAGATACGCGTCCGGAAACTCGATCGCGTCGACGTTGCCGATCTTGATGGCCTTGCCGCCGAGCGTATCGACCCAAAAGCGCTTGTGGTCGGCCACGCTCGTGACGTTCAAGTGATAGTGGCCGACGATGACCGGCGCCGCTTGATTCTTGAGCTCGGCGTTCGCCGTGCTCGAGAGGGCCGCCAACACCCCGACTGCAACCCAAGAGCGCCACGTGACTGCGAGCATGGGAACCTCCCCCCTTTCGACAGCGCGATCTTATACTGAGCGCATGGACAATAGATTCCTCGGCCTCGGAATAGCGCTCGGAGTGGCCCTTGGCGCGGCGACGGGCCACGTCGGGCTCGGGATCGGCCTTGGCATCATCCTCGGCGCGGCGATAGGCGCCGCGAGAGCCAAGCGCGGCCGCAAGCCGCGCTGAAGCCGGACCCGCCTGCAGCCGCGGTAGCTAGCGGGCGGCGGCAGTGGCCGAGCTTGCCGGCGGCGGATTCGCGGCCATGAGCTCGCGCAGCACCGCGGCAGTCTCCGCGTGCGGCTCGGCGGCCTGGCGCAAGAACGGCTCGTTGTAGTTGCCCTCGGCGAGATCGAGCGCCGTGGCCCCGTTCGCGTCCTTTGCGTAGAGATCCGCGCCGTTCTCGGCGAGGAACTTCACGATCGGCGTGAAGCCCTTCATGGCCGCGCCGTGCAGCGCCGTGCGGTGCGGCACCGCGCGCACGCTCGGCACCTGGCGGCCGCGATAGTCGTAGCTGAAATCGCTCAAACGCTGCTCGATGACGAGCAAGTGCGCAGCCGACTCGCCGCGCGGCTCCATGAGCATGCGCGCGTTGATGTCGGCGCCGCCCTTGAGCAGTGCGCGCATCGTCGAGATGACGCCGTCGTCGGTGCGGTTGCGGCCGCGCGTGACGCGCAAGCCGAACTCGACGCCCGCAGCGGCCATCAGCGGCGTGACCCCCTGATTGCTCGGCAGGTCCACGAGCGCGCCGTGCGCGAGCAACAGCTCGACGACGGGCGTATCGCCGGCGCGCGCCGCGCGCAGCAGCGGCGTCGCACCCTGCGACAAGATCGAATCGCCGCCGCGATCCTGCGGCACGTTGCGGTACGGCGGACGGCGCTTCAACTGCGCGTTGATGTTCGCGCCCTTGTCGATCAGCAGCTTCGCGACATCGATGGCCTTCAGCTTGTCCATGCTCGGCAGGACGACCATCGAGCCGTTGCCGGCGACGGGCAGCGTGCTCGTATCGACCGCCATGTAGAGCGGCGAGCGGCCGTAGAGGTCCCACTTGTTGATGTCGGCGCCGGCTTCCACGAGATACGCGGCGAAGTCGAAGTGCAGGTTCATGATCGCCATGACGAGCGGCGTCACGCGATGCGGATCCGGCAAGT
>Ga0315912_10001348_pt1 | contig 30876 bp, 26 predicted proteins | sample VfabasoilMG_FD_204469 | JGI IMG/M metagenome (GOLD analysis project Ga0315912, IMG submission 204469) | Garden soil microbial communities collected in Santa Monica, California, United States - V. faba soil | ecosystem: Environmental > Terrestrial > Soil > Garden | place: USA: California...
TGGTGCCCGTTGAACACGAGCACATCGCCCGCGCCTGCCCGCACCACGAGTTCCTGCGGATGACGGGCGGCCGGCACCAGGTAGGTCTTGGGCAGGGGCTGCGGCCCCCGATGCGAGCGCGGCACGAGGCGCGTCGACCCGTTGTCCGCCTCGAAGTCGTCCAGCAACCAGAGCGCCGTGACGACGCGGTCGGGCTCGCCGGGCGAGCGGGGCAGCCAGTCGGTGTGCAGACCCTGCAGGCCGAAACCCTGCAGCGGCTCGCGTGCACTCAGCTGGAACAGGCGGAACGGTCGGCGCAACACGTGCAGCACCGCGGCCAGCAGGCGCGCGTGGACCACGGCCAGGTCGAACACCTCGGACCGCGACAGCAGGTCGGCCACGTGCCGCGTGCCACGTGGCTGCGCTGCCGACCGCTGCGGCGCCGGCGTCTGCACTGCCGGCGTCTGCACCGCCGGCGGCTGCGGCGCCGTGTCCCATGCCAGCTCGAGCGCGGCGCCCATGGTCGCGATGTCGGCCGGCGTGAGCATGCCGCGCCATAGCACGAACCCCTCGATATCGAGCGAGGAACGCACGCCAGCGGGGAGCGTCTCCGGCGTCACTCCCAGGCGCGCGAGCTGCTCGGTGAAGTCGCCGTCGCTCCCGCCCATCACGCCGCCCATCACGCTGCGCTCCTCATCGCGGCGGCAGCCTAGCGCCGGCGGGGGCCCCTGTGCAGCCGCGCCCGGCCTCGCGACGCACAGGCTAGGATGGCCGCTCGCCACCTCCGGACGACCTCGTGCCGACCCGCCAGCCTCCTGCCTGCTCTGCTGCCAGGGGTCGGCCCGGCGCCGGCCCGGCAGCATCGGCCGCGAGCCGCTGGGCGACCGGCGCGCCGCGCACGGCCCCGACAAAGAGCCCTGGACGCTGGGAGCGGCTGATCGCCCTGGGCCTGGCCGGACTGTTCGCCGCCTGCGGCGAGGCCGACTCGCCCGCACCACCGCCCACGCCAGCGCCCACGGCCCGGGACGCGCGCGGCGAAGCGAGCACCGCGGGCGCACGCGCCGCACACGCATCGCCCTCCGATGCGCAGCAGCCCGCAGCCGGCAGTGTGCTGCCCGATGCGGGGTCGCACGCGGCCCCCGGCCGCACCCTGGCCGCGATCCGCGCGCGCGCCGAGCGCTACGGATTCTTCGAGCCCGAGGATGTGCAGGCCCTGCGCGAGGCCCACGGCCTTCACGCGCAGGACGCCGAGCTGCGCGCGTGGCTCGCACGGGCGCTGCGATCCATCGAGGACTGGGATGCGCTCGCCGCACTGCTCCTGGCCGAGGCCGGCTCGCCACCCGCCGCCTTCGATGCCCGTCGCCTGGCGGACACGGCGCCCCGCCGCGCCCTCGAGCTGGCCAGCGTGCTGGCGCGCGCCCAGCGCTTCGACGAGGCCGCGGCCTTGATCGCTCCGCTCGTGGAGGCCGATGACCAGGACCCCGAGCGTGCCTGGCTCGACGCCTACGTGGCCCATGCGCTCGGCGAGGACGAGCGCGCCGCGGCACGGCTCGACGCCGCGCTGCCGGCGCTGCTGGCCGCGGGCCGCGACGAGGTGCGGCTGCTGCGCGGCACGCTCGCCCTGCGCCTCGGCCATGCCGAGGCCGCCTGCGAGTGGTTGCGCCCTCATGTCGCGGCGCACCCCGACGACCCGGCCGGCCACAACGCTCTCGGCCAGGCCCTCGCCGCCCTCGGCGAGCGCGCCGCGGCGCAGGCCGAGCTGGCCCTGGCGGAGGCCGCGCACGCCGCGCTCGGTGAGCGGGAAGCGCAGCAGCTGCGGCTCGCCTCGCAGGCCCGCGCGCTCGACGCCGCCCTGGAGCAGGGCGACCACGCCGCCAGCCGGGCGCTCATCGCGAACATGCTGCCGCAGGCCGATGTGGCCCTGGCTGCCCAGCTGTCCGCGATCCTCGACGACCTGCCGGCCGAGGACCGCGCGGCGGGCGACTCGCCGGCTTCACCGACGGCTTCACCGACGGCGACACCGACGACCGCACCCACGGCCGTCCGCTCGTCCGCACCAAAGGCGCGTGACGGCGACGGCGGCGACGCGGTGCTCCCGTCCACCGGAAAGGAACCGGCCGGTGGCAGCGCGGTCCGCACCGCTCGGGGCGCCACCACGTCGCTGCGCTTCGTGGAAGCGGCCACCGAGGCCGGGCTCGGCTTCCGGCACCATGCCGGCCGGTCGGCCGAGAAGTACATGCCGGAGGTGCTGGGCGGCGGCGTGCTGCTGACGGACGTGGACGGCGACGGCGCCGTGGACGTGCTGTGCCTCGACTCGGGCGCCCTCGCCGGCCCACCGCCGGCCGGTTCGGGCCACCGTCTCTTCCTCAACGACGGTCGCGGACACTTCCGTGATGCGACCGACGCCTGGGGGCTCACCACGCTGGGCTACGGCATGGGCGGCGCGGCCGCCGACCTCGATGCCGATGGTCACGTGGACCTGTTCCTGACGAGCTTCGAGGGCCAGGACCGGCTGTTGCGCAACACCGGCAGCGCGTTCGAGGACGTCACGACGCATGCGGGCATCACACCGGATGGACGCTGGAGCACGAGCGTCGGCGTCTTCGACCTGGAGCCCGACGGCGACCTCGACCTGTACGTCGTGCGCTACATCGACTATCCGCTCGCGGCCGCCCTGCCGTGCTTCACGCATCGCTTCCACGTGTACTGCACGCCGGTCATGTACGCCGGCGTGCCGGACCGCCTGCTCGTGAACGAGAGCCGGCCGGCGCGCGGCCCGCTCTCCGCCCATGAGGCCGGGAGCGCCGACACGAGCGGCCACTCGCCCCTGCCGGCGCTGTCCTTCCGCGACGCCTCGCAGGAGACCGGCCTCGCCGCGGCGGCCGGCAAGGGGCTGGCGCTCGGCATCGCCGACCTCGACGGGGACGGCCACAGCGAGCTGTTCGTGGCCAACGACTCGACCCGCAACGCGCTGCTCGTGGATGACGGCCGCGGGCAACTGCAGGACCGCGCCCTGCTGGCCGGCGTCGCCTATGGTGCGCTGGGCCGCGAACAGGCCGGCATGGGCGTGGACGTGACCGATGCCGACGGCGACGGCCGCGCCGACATCGTCTGCACGAACTTCCAGGGGGAGGGCACGAGCATCTACTGCCAGCAGGCGGACGGCTTCTTCGTGGAGCGCGCCGACGCGCTGGGCGTCGGTCGCAGCTCGCGCCTGGCCCTGGCGTTCGGCGTCGACGCCTTCGACGCCGACAACGACGGCGACGAGGATCTGCTCGTGGCCACGGGTCACATCGACGACGTCATCAGCAGCCACCAGAGCGGCGTGGGCTTCGCGCAGACCGACATCCTGCACGAGAATCGCGGAGGCGGGCGCTTCGTGGACGTGAGCGCCGCAGCCGGCCCCGCGCTCGCCGCGCTCGGCGTGAGCCGCGGCCTCGCCACGGGCGACCTCGACGGCGACGGCGACCTGGACTACGTCGTCGTGGACAACGACGGGCCGCTGCGTTATGGGCGCAACGAGACGACCGACGCGGGCGCCTGGGCGAGCCTGTGGCTGGAGGGCGTGTCCAGCAACCGCGAGGCGATCGGAGCCCGCGTCGTGGCGCGTCTCGAGATCGGCACGAGCCGCGAGCGCACGCTCGAGCGGCAGGTGCTCGGCGCCAGCAGCTACCTGTCGGCCAGCGACCGTCGTATCCATCTCGGCCTGGGCGGAGCCGCGCAGGTGGACGAACTCACCATCCACTGGCCGGGCGGCGCGCGCCAGGTGATCACCGCGCTGCCGGCCGGCGCGCACTACCACCTGGTCGAGGGCGGTGCCCCGCGGGCCTACACGCCGGGCGAGTTCCGCCGGCCCTGAGGGCCGTCCACCCGCACCTCAGCCCGGCCGACGCGTGGCGAGCAGCTCGCGCAACTGGAAGGCGTGGCGCCGCGGGTGCATCACGGCGTGTTCGAGCATGGCGTCGAGGCAGTAGCGCGTGCCCCAGCGGCTCTCGTACTCGGGATGCTCGAGCTGCTCGTCTGTCAGCTCCACGAGTCCGCCCCGCCAGCCCGCCAGCAGCGCGTCGAACCAGGCGTCGAGCGAGGCGGCGAGGGCATCGGCGGCAGGCACGGGCGGCAGCCTCGGTTCGGCCAGGCCGGCCTGCGTGCAGATCCAGGTGATGTAGCCGCGCGCGGCCCGCCCCACGTGCAGCAGCAGCGCGGGCAGGGAGGCGTAGTTGCTGTCCTGGCTCGCAGGCAGCACGAGGCCGACGGCGGCTGCCGCCCGCCAGGCCTCGAGGAAGTCGAGCATCTCGGCCTCGTGCAGGATGACCAGCGCGCGCACGGCGCGCGAGGCGTGCGCTGGCAGCGCGGAACGCGATTCGGGGTCCATCTCCGGAGCGTATCAGAGCGCGCCGCGCCGGCCAGCGGCAGACACGGACCGCGCGCGACCGGCGCCGCCCGCACGCCTGACCGGCGCCGCCCGCCGCGTGACCGGCGCCGCTCGCTGCGCGGACGGCACCGCTCGCCGCTCGCCGCTCGCCGCGCGGACGGCGCGGCAACGGCGTCAGCGGCCGAGCACCAGCGTGCGGCTGCGGCCGAGGCTCCTGGCCCCCGGCAGATGGGCCAGCAGGCGGCCGACACCCACGGCTGCCCGCAGCAGCCGGGCCTTCGAGGGCCGCATGTTGCGCGTGCGGAAGTCCACTTCGCTCGCGGCGGGCACCACGTCTTCGACGCGGCTCTCCAGCACGCGCAATCCGGCCTGCTGCACCAGGGCGTGCAGCCGTCCCGGCGCGATAGCCGCGAAGGGGCCGAGGTTGGGGTCGGGCGCCAGCACGTACTCGACCCCGCCCGGGCCGCCGCGCCGCGCGTGCAGCCAGCTGGCGAGCCCGTGGAACGAGCGGCTGCTCACGCAGCGCAGCAGCATGCGGCCGTCGGGCGCCAGCGCGCGCCGCAGGGCCGCGAGCAGCACGGGCTGCTCGGCGGTCGGCAGGCTCTCGAGCCGGTGCAGCACCGTGATGCGATCGAAGGCGCCCTCGGGCAGCGACGTCGGCCGGCGCGGATCCCAGACCAGGGCCTCGGCCGCCACCTGCGCCGGACAGCGCCGGGCCGCGAAGCGCGCCACGTCCTCCGACAGCTCCAGGACGGCCCAGCGGTGGCTCCGGTGCTGGCGCGCCATGGCTCCGGTGAACAGGCCGTGCACCGGCAGCACGTCGAGCCAGCGCGGCGCGTCCGGCCCGGGCTCGCCCGTGTCGTTGCGCGGGGCGAGCAGCAGGGCGGACGCGAGCGCCGCCTCCAGCTCCCACGGCCGGCTCTTGTTGTAGCGGTTCCCGTTGAGCACGCGCGCCTGCTGGTAGTCGCGGATGAGCTCCAGCGACCAGTCGTCCGGCCGGCTGCTGCTGGGGATCGGCCGCCCGCCGAAGTGGTTCCAGTGCACCACGTGCGCGAACGGCCGGCGGCGCGGCACGACCGTCGGATGGACCGCCGGCCAGCCGACGGCCAGCGCGCAGACCACCTCGCGATCGGCCGGCAGCCCGAGGATGCGCCCCACCTCGTCGCGGGGCCCGAGCTGGTTGATCCAGAACGTGCCGATCCCGAGCGCGTGCGCGGCGAGCGACATGTTCTGCATGGCGGCGGCGGCCGACTGGACGTTCGCCGACCCCTCCTCGCTGTACTCCTTGCCGTAGGCCACGAAGATCGACACGGGCGTGCTGAGCACCTGCAGCGAGAGCCGGCCGAGCTGTTCGCGCTGGCCCGGGTCGTCCACGACGACGAAGTCCCACATCTGGAGGTTGCAGGAGGTGGGCGCGATGAGCGCGGCATCGAGCAGTTCGAGCACGATCTCGCGCGGCACCGGCCGCGCGGCGTCGAAGCGCCGGGTCGTGCGGCGCTCGTACAGCGCCTGCCAGAGGTCCATGCCCGGCCGGTCGGGCAGGCGCCCGCGGCGGCTGCCGGCCGGCGGCGCATCGGGCTGCGGACCCGGCACGCTGACGCGGTGGCTGCCGGCCACCGCAGCCGCGGCGCGGATCTCCTCGGCGCTGGGCCCGCTCGCAGGCGAGCTCTGGCCCCCGCTCGCGCCGTCGTCGGACGTCAGAGCACGCGCTCCACGGCGCGGATCTCGACCTCCACCCGGCCGGAAGGCAGCTCGAGCGTGGCGCGATCGCCGGCGCGCGCGCCGAGCATGCCCGCCGCCACGGGCGCGCGGTAGCTCACCACGTCGGCACCGTCGTCCCAGGGCCCCAGGATGCGGATGACCTTGGTCTCGCCCGCCTCCACGTAGGTGACCCGCGTGCCGGGGGAGACCATGCCCTCGGTCAGCTCCTGGTCCTCGATGGCGCGCGCCAGCTTGAGTTCGGCCTCCATGGCGGCGGCCTTCTCGGTGAGCTGGCGCTGCTGCTCGATGGCCGCCGTCCACTCGAAGTTCTCGGAGAGGTCGCCGTACGAGGCGGCGCGACCGATCGTCTCGCTGTTCTCGGGGATCTTCACCTCGATCAGCACGCGATACTCCTCCTGGCGGCGCTGCAGTCCGTTGCGGCTGCAGAAGATGTTGTTGCTGTCCCAGAAGGGCGTGTCGTCGCGCGGCACCAGGTCGGGGAACCGCTCGCGGCAGGCCGCGCCGAGCGCTCCGACCAGGTTGTCCGGCAGCGCCTTGCAGCGCGCCAGCACTCCCATGGCGCGCGTCATCTCGACGCGCGTCGCCACCGATGCGAAGTCAGGCAGCAGGCCGTGCTTCTTCTGCATGAACAGCTCGAGCACGCCGTCGAGCGCATCGCGCGCATCCTTCTTGCCGCGCAGGGCGGGGAAGGCCTGGGTCTCCGCCAGGTGCAGCAGGCCCATGAACACCTCGACCAGCGAGGGCGCGCCCTGCACGCCCTCGAACAGGCCGGCGGTGAAGCGCCGCGCCAGGCGCAGCACGGTGCCGGGCTGCTTGCTCGGGCTGAGCAGGAAGATGTGCAGCCGGTTGGCGAGCGCCTCGCCGCGACCGTCGGCCACGAGCCGTTCGGCGACGAGATCGAGGATGTGCAGCGGCAGCACCGGCAGCTGCGAGATGACGCCGTCGGACCAGAGCTGCGGCTCGGCGGCGACGTAGGCCTCGAAGGCCTCGCGGCGCAGCGGCGCCGAGTTCATGCGCGCCACGAGGCCGGGGAAGCCCAGCGCGTCACGGGACATGGCGTGCAGGCGCCGGCCGGCGTCCTCACGCGAGATGCGCCCGTAGCGGGCGAGCATCAGCGCGGCCTCGGCGCGCGCGGTCGCGTCCTCGCCGGGCAGGTCGATGCGCGCGTTCAGCGCATCGAGCATGGCCGACTTGACGTCATCCGCCGGGTCGAGCGAGAGCGGACCGCGCACCACGTCGAGCAGGGCGGCGAGGCCCTTGCAGCGCGTCATCGCCTCCTGCACCTCCTCCTGGGCCGAGAGGGCGCGCTTGCGCAGCACGAACACCGGGCGCGCCGGGTTGTCCACGGCGATGTAGGGGTCCTGCGAGGCGGCCACCTTGGCCTTGCGCCACCAGCCGGCCCAGGCCGACGGCTCGATGACGGGCCCGCAGAGCCACTGCTTGATCTCCTTGGCCGAGGCCCGGCCGTTGTGCAGGCGCGCGACGGCGCGCAGCAGGCGGCTGGGGCGCTCCTCGGCGTCGCGCTTCAGGCCCTCGACGTCGGTCAGCAGCCGGCCGCGCAGGTCCTCGGCGGAGAGCACCGTGAGCACGTCGAGCCCCGTGGTGAACGGCATGCTGCGCTCGAGGCTCTCCGAGCGGAAGCGCACCTTGATGCTGCGCTGGGCCAGGTCCAGCCCGGTGACGAGCCCCTCGCCCCAGCCCGTGCGGTGATAGACGGCCGAACCGGGGCGCAGCGCTGCGAGCTTGTCAAAGCGGTCGAGCGATGCGAGCAGGTCGGGGCCGTCGAGCTCGGCCAGGCGCACGAAGAGCGCGTACCACTCCTCGTTGCCGTGCAGCGCGGCGAGGGCGTCCTTCGCCAGCTTGCGCAGGTCGTTCTTCTTGCTGGCGACCTGGAACGGCTGCAGCTGCTTGATGACCGAGAGCACGTCGGCGTGCGATGCGCTGGCGACGTAGGCCTCGAGCAGCAACAGCAGCAACGAGGGAGCGGCGCCGCGGCGGTGCGGTTCGGGCAGCGCGTCGAGCGCCTCGAAGAACCAGCGCGCCTCGCGCGGCTTGTCCAGGTGCTCGAGCCAGGCGGCCTCGAGGGCTTCGATGCCTCGTGCGGCGGCGGCGGCCAATCCGTTCGGGTGATCCATGGGCGTGCGCGGGGTCTTCGGGGTGGGCAGGGCGGTGGGCGGTGCGGGGTTCAATGGTCGAGGATCTCGCGACTGATGACGATGCGCTGGATCTCGCTCGTGCCCTCACCGATGGTGCAGAGCTTGGCGTCGCGGTACATGCGCTCGACGTGGTAGTCGGTGGTGAAGCCGTAGCCGCCGTGCACCTGGATGGCGTCGGACGTCACCTTCATGGCCATCTCGGAGGCGAACAGCTTGGCCATCGAGGCCTCGCGGCTGTAGCGGCGCCCGGCGTCCTTCAGGCGCGCGGCGTGCATCACGAGATGGCGGGCGGCCTCGATCTGCGTGGCCATGTCGGCCAGCATGAAGGCGACGGCCTGCTTCTTGGAGATCGTCTTGCCGAAGGCCTCGCGCTGCTGCGCGTACTCCAGGCTGAGCGCATAGGCGCCCTCGGCGATGCCCAGCGCCAGCGCCGCGATGCCGACCCGGCCGCCGTCGAGCGTCTGCATGAAGTTCGGGAAGCCCATGCCCACCTCGCCGAGCACGGCCGACTCGGGGACGGCGAGCTCGTCGAAGGTCAGCTCACCCCAGTCGGAGCCGCGCATGCCCAGCTTCTCGTCGCCGGGGTGGATGCCGAAGCCCTCCATGCCGCGCTCGACGATGAAGGACGTGATGCCGCCGCGGGTGCCCTTCTGCCGGTCGGTGAGCGCCGTGACGACGAAGGTCTCGGCGTGGTTGGCGTTGGTGATGAAGCACTTGCTGCCGTTGAGCACCCAGCGGTCGCCGCGCAAGGTGGCGGTCGTGCGCGTGCTGCCGGCGTCCGAACCCGCGTTGGCCTCAGTCAGGCCGAAGGCACCGAGCTTGCGCCCCGAGGCGAGGTCGGCCACGTAGCGCTGCCGCTGCTCGTCGCTGCCGAAGGTGTAGACCGGCCACAGGCACAGCGAGTTGTGGGCCGCCACCCCCAGGGCGGTCGAGGCGCAGACCTTGGCCAGCTCCTCGATGACGAACACCGAGGTGACGGCGTCCAGCCCGGCGCCCTCGAAGGCCTCGGGCACCGGCAGCCCGAGCAGGCCCAGTTCGGCGAGCTTGCCGAAGGTGGCCTGCGGGAAGCGCGCCTCGCGATCGATGGAGATGGCCTGCGGCAGCAGCTCGCGCTGTGCGAAATCGCGCACGGTGTCGCGCAGCAGCTCCTGTTCCTCGGTGATGTCGAGTGCCTCGGCCAGCGACATCAGAGCGCGTCCACCGAGAAGCCGTCGTCGGGCTTGACCACGCGCTTGGGAGGCGTGGCGGCCGGACGTCGGGCGCGCGGCGCCGGGGGAGCGCTGGCGGCGTCCCCGCCCTCGCCGGCCTCGTCGCCCGCGTCGGAGGCGGCGGCCGCGTCGTCGGCGTCGAAGAACTGTTCCGAGCGCGCCGAGCCGATCCAGTCGATGAGCGCCTGGCGCGAGAACTTCCATTCGCGCCCCACCTTGCGCCCGGGCACGTCGCCCTGGCGCAGCACCTTGCTGAAGGTCTTGACGCTGACACCGAGCAGCGCCGCGGCGCCGTCGATGTTCAGGATGTCCTGGTCGGGCATCGGTTGCGGGGTCGTCTTGCGCGCGGACGTGGGCATGGCGTCAGGCACTCCGGGTGGTGGCGCGTCGGCGGGTGATTTCGGTGCGGATGTAGTCGGCGAGGTCGGAGAGGCGCGAGCCCGGCCCGAAGAGCCGGCCCACGCCACGCGCAGCGAGGGCGGCCATGTCCTCGGAACTGATGATGCCACCTCCGGTGAGCAGCACGTCCTCGGCGCCGGCCGCGTCGAGCAGCTGCTTGACGCGCGGGAAGATCGTCATGTGCGCGCCGGAGAGGATGGAGAGGCCGACGACGTCGACGTCCTCCTGCACGGCCATCTCGACGATCGCCTCCGGCGTCTGGTGCAGGCCGCCGTAGATGACCTCCATGCCGGCGTCACGCAGCGCGGCGGCCACGACCTTGGCGCCACGGTCGTGACCGTCCAGGCCTGGCTTCACCACGAGCACTCGGATGGGCTGGTCGATGCTCATCGCTCATCTCCTCAGAAGCTGGGCGACTCGCGCCAGGTGCCGAACGACTGCCGCAGGACGTCCACCATCTCGCCCAGCGTCGCATAGGCGGCGCTGGCCTCCATGAAGGCCGGCATGAGGTTGGTGCTGCTCGCCGCATCGCGCCGGATGCGCTCGAGGGCGGCGGCCACCTTGGCCGCGCTGCGCTCGCGCTTCAGCGCCTGGAGCGCCGCCACCTGGCCGTGCTCCTTCTCGATGCCGATCTCCAGCAGCTCGATGCGCTCGTCGCCCGACTCGTCCTCGACGTGGTGGTTGACGCCGATGATCTTCTGGCGGCCGGACTCCACCTCGCGCTGGTACTGGTAGGCCGAACGCGCGATCTGCTGCTGGAACCAGCCCTTCTCGATGGCCGGGATCACGCCGCCCAGCTCGTCGATCTGGCGGAAGATCTCCTCGGCGCCGCGCTCCATGCGGTTGGTGAGGTCCTCCACGAACCAGCTGCCGGCCAACGGGTCGATGGTGTTCGCCACGCCCGACTCGTAGGCGATGAGCTGCTGGGTGCGCAGGGCCAGCTTGACGGCCCGCTCCGTGGGCAGGGCGTAGGTCTCGTCCATCGAGTTCGTGTGCAGGCTCTGCGTGCCGCCGAGCACTCCGGCGAGGGCCTCCCAGGTGGTGCGGATGAGGTTGTTGTAGGGCTGCTGGGCCGTGAGGCTGCAGCCGGCCGTCTGCGTGTGGAAGCGCAGCGTCATGCTGCGCGCCTGCCGCGCGCCGTACTTGTCGCGCATGCGCCGGGCGTAGATGCGCCGCGCCGCGCGGTACTTGGCGATCTCCTCGAAGAAGTCGAGGTGGCTGTTGAAGAAGTGCGAGAGCCGCGGCGCGAAGGCATCGATGTCGAGCCCGCGCTCGAGGCAGGCCTCGACGTACGCGAAGCCGTCGGCCAGCGTGAAGGCCAGCTCCTGCACCGCCGTGCTGCCCGCCTCGCGGATGTGGTAGCCGCTGATCGAGACCGGATGCCAGCGCGGCACGTGCTGGCTGGCGTACTCGATCGTGTCCACCACCAGGCGCATGCTCGGCGCCGGCGGGAAGATGAACTCCTTCTGGGCGATGTACTCCTTGAGGATGTCGTTCTGGATCGTGCCGCCCAGCTGGTCGAGCCGGCAGCCCTGCTTCTGCGCGGTGACCAGGTACATGGCCCAGATGATCGCGGCCGGCGAGTTGATCGTCATCGACGTCGTCACCTCGGCCATGGGGATGCCGTCGAACAGCGTCTCCATGTCGCGCAGGGACGAGATCGCCACGCCGCAGCGGCCGACTTCGCCTTCGCTGTGCGCGTGGTCGCTGTCGTAGCCCATGAGCGTGGGCAGGTCGAAGGCCACCGAGAGCCCGTCCTGTCCGCGCGCGAGCAGGTACTTGTAGCGGGCGTTGGTGTCGGCCGCGGTGCCGAAGCCCGCGAACTGGCGCATGGTCCAGAGCCGCGAGCGGTACATGCTCGCGTACGGCCCGCGCGTGAAGGGGAACTGCCCGGGCAGGCCGATCTCGGCGGCCATGTCCATGCCGGCCACGTCCTCGGCGGTGACGAGCGCCGGCACGCTCTCGCAGGAGACCGTCTCGAAGGGCGCGTCACGCTCGGGCGTGGCGCCGAAGGCCTCCTGCCAGGCGAGGAAGCTCGGGGAGCGGCTGGCGCCAGTACGCGGGGCTCCGGTGCTCGGGTCGACGGCTCTCATGGCGTTCCCTCCAGGCCCGTGCGGGCGTCATCGCGGGCGGCGTCGCGGTACAGGTGCAGCACGTCGTCGGCGAGGTCGTAGGCGGACAGCGTACCGCCACCCGCGAGCCGCTGGTGCAGGTGGTCCGAGAGACGACGCGTCTCCCAGACGTCGCGGCGCAGGCTGCCCTCCACCAGGCGCCGCACGCGGCGCTCCAGGTTGTCGCTGCGGCGCACGGCGAGGGCCCCGCTGGCGCGCCGGGCGAGCAGGGTCTCGTCGACGACGCGCGCCAGCTCCTGCAGCCCCTGGCCGGTGCTCGCCACCGTGGTCAGGATGGGCGGCCGGCGCTCGGGCGGCAGGTCGCGCAGGTCCATCACGTCGAGCAGCTCCTGCACGAGGCGCTCCAGGCCGGGCATGTCGGCCTTGTTGATCACATAGAGGTCGGCCACCTCCATCAACCCGGCCTTCATGGCCTGGATCGTGTCCCCCCCGCCCGGGTGCAGCACGACGAGCGTGAGGTCGGTCGAGCAGGCCACGTCGACCTCGCTCTGGCCCACGCCCACGGTCTCGACCAGCACCAGGTCGCGCCGCGACAGGTCGAGCACGTCGACCACGTCGTCGGTGGCGCGCGCCAGGCCGCCGAAGACGCCGCGCGTGGCCATGCTGCGGATGAAGACGCCCTGGTCGAGGGCCAGTCGGGACATCCGCACCCGGTCGCCGAGCAGCGCGCCGCCCGTGAACGGGCTGGTCGGGTCCACCGCCACGACGCCCAGGCGGCGCCCGGCCTGTCGCCAGTGCCGCGCGAGGCCCTCGACGAGCGTGCTCTTGCCGGCCCCCGGCGGCCCCGTGAGCCCGATGCGCAGCGCCTGCCCGAGTCGGCCGGCGAAGCGCCGGTGGGCCCGCGCGAAGGCCGGGTCGCCGCGCTCGGCCAGCGTCATGAGCCGGGCGCAGGCGCGCGCCTCGCCGGCCAGCACCCGCTCGAGGAGGTCCGACTCGGCCACCACCGTCATCGACCCATGAGCTCCCGCGCGATGACGATGCGCTGCACCTCGGTGGTGCCCTCGTAGATCTCGGTCACGCGTGCGTCGCGGAAGTAGCGCGCCACCGGGAACTCGGTCGTGTAGCCGGCGCCGCCGTGGATCTGCACGGCCTCGTCGGCCGAGCGGTTGGCGAGCCGCGAGCAGAGCAGCTTGGCCTCGGCTGCCTCGCGCGTGTGCGGCAGGCCGCGGTCGCGCAGCCAGGCGGCCTTCCAGGCCAGCAGGCGCGCGGCGTCGAGCCCGGCCGCCATGTCCGAGATCTTCCACTGGATGGCCTGGTACGAGCGCAGCGGCTTGCCGAACTGCTCACGCTCGTCGGCGTACTTGAGCGAGGCGTCGAGGCAGGCCTGCGTGATGCCGAGCGCCTGCGCGCTGATGCTGATGCGGCCGCCGTCCAGCGTCGAGAAGGCGATGTGCAGGCCCTTGCCGGGCTCGCCGAGCACGTGCTCGGGCCCGAGGCGGTAGCCGTCGAACTGCACCTCCACCGTGCTGCTGCTGCGGATGCCGAGCTTCTCCTCCACCTTGCCCACGCCGAAGCCGGGCCGGGCCGTCTCCACCAGGAAGGCCGTGATGCCCTCGGGCGCGCGCGCGAAGACGATGATGAGGTCGGCCTCGTTGCCGGAGGTGATCCACAGCTTGGCGCCGTCCAGCACCCAGCCCTGGCCGTCGCGGGTCGCCTTGCAGGCGATGGCGGCCGCATCCGAACCGGCGCCGGCCTCGCTCAGGGCGTAGGCGCCGAGCCACTCGCCAGACGCCAGCCGCGGCAGGTACGTCCTGCGCTGGGCCTCCGTGCCGAAGCCCAGGATCGGGCTGGTCGTGAGGCTGTTGTGCACGCTCAGGGTGACGCCGGTCGAGGCGCAGGCCCGGCTCACCTCCTCGATCACCAGGAACTGCCCGAGGTTGCCGAGGCCCGAGCCGCCGTACTCCTCCGGCACGAGCATGCCGGCGAAGCCCAGCGCGGCGGCCTGGCGGAACTCCTCGCGCGGGAAGCGGTGCTCCCGGTCGCGCGCCGCGGCGGTGGGCGCCACCACGCGCTCGGCAAAGTCGCGCGCCATCTGGCGGACGAGTTGCTGCTCCTCGGTCAGCTGGAAGTCCATCGCATGCGTCCGGGAGAGGTCAGCGTCGTCCGATCAGGATTCAGGAATAGGTGTAGAAGCCGCGGCCGGTCTTGCGGCCCAGGTGTCCGGCGGCCACCAGCTTGCGCAGCAGCGGGCTCGGGCGGTACTTGCTGTCGCCCAGGTCGCGGTGCAGCACCTCCATGATGCTCAGGCAGACGTCCAGGCCGATGAGATCGGCCAGCGTGAGCGGCCCCATGGGGTGCGCCATGCCGAGCATCATGATCTGGTCGATGGCCTCCTTGGTGGCCACGCCCTCCATGAGGCAGGTGACGGCCTCGTTGATCATGGGCATCAGGATGCGGTTGCTCACGAAGCCCGGGAAGTCGGCGGCGGGCACGGCCACCTTGCCGAGTTCCTCGGCCAGCGCGTTCACCGTGGCGGTCGTCTCGTCGCTCGTGACGAGGCCGCGCACCACCTCCACCAGCTTCATGACCGGCACCGGGTTCATGAAGTGCATGCCGATCACCTTCTCGGGCCGGTGCGTCGCCGCCGCCAGCCGCGTGATGGAGATCGACGAGGTGTTCGAGGCCAGGATGGCGTGCGCCGGCGTGACGCGGTCGAGCTCGGCGAAGACGCGCTCCTTGACCTCCGCCTTCTCGCTCACCGCCTCGACCGCCAGGTCGGCGTCGCGGCAGTCGGCGAGCGCGGTGGTGGTCTGGATGCGGGCCAGGATGGCCGGCACCTCGGCCGCGGCGAGCTTCTCCTTCTTGACCAGCCGGCCGAGGCTGCCCTCGATGCCCTTGCGCGCGGTGGCGAGCAGCGCCTGGTCGAGGTCGACGAGCCGCACGCGCTTGCCGGCCGCGGCGCACACCTGGGCGATGCCGTTGCCCATCGTGCCGCAACCGATGACGGCGACGGTGCCGATGCCCATGCTCACAGCACCTCCACGCTCATGGCCACCGCGCCGCCGCCACCGAGGCAGAGCGTCGCCAGGCCGGTCTTGAGCTTGCGGTGCTTGAGGGCCCAGAGCAGCGTGGTGAGCACGCGCGCGCCCGAGGCGCCGATCGGGTGGCCGAGCGCCACCGCGCCGCCGTTGACGTTGAGGCGTTCCTTGTCCACGTCCCACAGGCGGCGCACGGCCACGCACTGGCTGGCGAAGGCCTCGTTCAGCTCCACCAGGTCGAATCGGGTGATCGCGGCGCCCGTCTTCGCGCACAGGTTCTTGACCGCCTCGACCGGCGCCATCATGACCCACTTGGGGTCGGTGCCGCCGGTGGCGTAGCCGGTGATCTTCGCCAGCGGACGCACGCCGAGCGCCGCGGCCTTCGCGGCCGACATGACGACCGTGGCCGCCGCGCCGTCGTTGATGGTGCTCGCGTTGCCGGCGGTGACCGAGCCGTTCTTGTCGAAGGCCGGGCGCAGCTTGGCGAGGGTGGCGGCGCTCACGTCGGCGCGCGGGCCCTCGTCGCTCGAGAACGCGATCGGGTCGCCCTTCTTCTGTTTGATCATCACCGGCACGATCTCGTCCTTGAACGCGCCGGCGGCCTGCGCCGCGACGGCCCGCCGGTGACTCTCGGCCGCGAACTCGTCCTGCTGCTCGCGCGTGACGTCGTACTCCTGGCAGACGGCCTCGCCGGTCATGCCCATGTGCATGTCGTAGTAGGGGTCCCAGAGGCCGTCGTGGATCATGCTGTCGACGATCTGCGCGTGCCCGAGGCGCATGCCCTCGCGCGCCAAGGGGATGTAGTAGGGGGCATTGGTCATGCTCTCCATGCCGCCCGCCAGGACCACCTCGGCATCACCGCAGCGGATGGCCTGCGCGGCGAGCATCACGGCCTTCAGTCCCGAGCCGCAGACCTTGTTGATGGTCAGCGCCGAGGTGTGGTCGGGGATGCCGGCGGCGCGCGAGACCTGGCGGGCGGGTGCCTGCCCCAGACCGCAGCCGAGCACGTTGCCCATGATGACCTCGTTCACGGCCGAGGCGGGGATGCCCGCCCGTTCGAGGGCCGCCTTGGCCGCCAGGGCCCCGAGCTGGGGTGCGGTGAAGCCGGCCAGGCTGCCCTGGAACCGGCCGATCGGGGTACGCACGGCGCTGGCGATCACGACGTCGGTCACAGGGTCGCTCCGCTCGGGGGATGTGGGCGCGGGGTGAGCCGCCGGGTCGCCCGCAAAGGGTGCTTGGCGGCCTGACAAAAGACGGGCGAGTGTATCGGAAGTCTCCAGCGGTAGGAAAGCTCCGGGCGACCCGCGCGAGGTGGGGCCGACGGTGGCGGCGAAGCCGGAGCCCGGGCCGCTCGTGGGCGTGCAGACCGGTAGCATGGGCCCTGCCCGGCGCCTGCCAAGGGCCACTCACGCAGCGCCGCGGCCGACAGCACGGCCTCGCCGTCGCATCCCTCTCCGCTCCGCAGACCGAGACCTCGCATGGCCGCCGCCCGCTTCCCCGTCCTGCCCCTCGGCGCCGGGCTGCTGCTCGGCGGCCTGCTCACGGCGCTCGCTCTCGAACTCGTGCGTGACGAGCAGCCCACCACGGCGGCGCGAGATGCGCAGACTGCGGCGGCCCTCGAGCAGTTCGCCCAGCGCCTCGACCTGCTCGCGCGGCAGGACAGCGACACGCTGCAGCGGCTGCGCGCCATCGAGCTCGCGCTCATCGCCGCCACGGCAGGCGATGCGGCGGCGTCCGCGCAGCCGCTGGCCGAGGCGAGCACTCCCGAGCTCCTGGCCGGCCTGCGACAGGAGGTCGCCGAGCTGGCCGACGCCGTGTCCACCGCGCCGTCCGCCCCGCAGGGCCCGATCGTGAACCAGGTGGTCGAGGCCCTCGGGGTCATCGAGGAACAGCAGCGTGCCGAACGCGAGGCCGAGCGCGCCGAGTGGCTGGCCGACCGGCAGCAGCGCGCCCTCGAGCGGCTCACCGCCGACCTGGCGCTCGACGCGTACCAGCAGGAGAAGATGAAGGCGCTGCTGGCCGACGCCTCCGAGAAGCGCCGCGCGCTCGACGACCAGGACCTGGGCCGGGACGAGCGCCGCACGGCGCGCGACGCGCTGCGCGCCGACATCGACCGTCAGCTGGCCGGCTTCCTGAGTGCCTCGCAGCTGCAGACGCTCACGGAGCAGGGCGGTCTGGACGACGGCGGCGGCCCGGAGCGCCGCCGCTGGCGTTGACGGCGGGCCCCTGCCCGGCGGCCGACGGGACCGACCGCAGCCGCAGGCAGCCGACCTCTGCCCGACTGCCGAGACGCAGCGGCAGCACGAGCACGCCCAGGCCGCGGTTCACGTGGACCCAGCCGCCGCCGGAGAGCGGACGCAGGCCGCGCAGGTGCTCGGGGAGCCAGCCTCGCGCGGGACATCCGAGCAACGGCAGCACGATCTGGCCGCCATGCGTGTGCCCGCAGAGCGCGAGGTCGATGCGCCCCGGCGGCAGCCGGGCGGCGACGTCCGGATGGTGACAGAGCAGCAGGGTGAAGGCCTCGTCGGGGCGAGCCTCACGCAGGGCCGCGCCGAGATCGACGTGCCGGCCTTCCTCGATGTCCTCCAGGCCCGCCACGCGGAAGGCCACCCCACGGTGCTCGAGGCGCGCCGAGGCGTTGCGCAGCACGACCACGCCCTGGCGTCGCAGGAGCGCGGCGATCTCACCCTCGCGGCGCTGGCGATAGTCGTGGTTGCCGAAGACGGCGAAGCGCCCGAGCCGTGCCGGCAGCCGGCGGAACAGGCTGCCCAGGGCGTGCACGTCGTCGGCGCGATGGGTGATGAAGTCGCCCGTGATGCACAGCAGGTGCGGCTGCAGCGCCACGACGAGGTCCACGACGGGCTCGAGCGAGCGCTCGTCGAGGAACGGCCCGGCGTGGAGGTCGCTGAGCTGCACGATGCGCAGGCCGTCGAGCGCCGCCGGCAGGCCCGCGAGGGGCACGTCCACCTCGACCACCTCGATGCCGCCGTGCGCGAGCCACCAGCGATAGGCCGCGCGACCCGGCCAGACCTCGGCGCCGAACCAGCGCAGCAGTCCCAGCAGCCCCAGCGTGGCGCGCGAGTAGCGGCGCGGCGTCTTGGCGAGGTCGCTCACGGCGGCGCCGCGCTGCACCCGCTACTCGAGGTTGGTATGTCGCGCGCCGAGCGCCGACTCGGTCGTGCCGAGCGCCTCGATGAGGTCCACCACGACGAGGTCGAGGAAGGCCAGCGCCGTGGCCTCGAACAGGGTGCCGAGCGGATAGGCGCTGCGGCCGGGCGGCATGGTGAGCTCGACGAGCACGTCGGCCACGCGCGCATCCCGCACCGGCTGTTGCGTCACGAGCAGCACGCCGGCCCCGCCCTGGCGCGCCGTGCGCATCAGGGACAGCACGGTGGGCGTGGTGCCGCTGCCCGTGACCGCCACGAGCACGTCGCCCGCCCCGAGCCGCGGCACCGTGGTGTCGTCGAGGCCCCAGGCGTGCAGCCCCATCTGGCCGAGGCGGCGCGCGAAGGCCGAGGCCATCATGCCCGACCGTCCGCGGCCCGCGACGACGATCTGGTCGGCCTCGATGAGCGCGCGCACGAAGGAGCGCTCGCGCTCGGGCGGCACCGATTGCACGCCCGCGCGCACCGCGTCGAGGTAGCTCGAGAGCAGGGCTTCGCGCGTCAGAGGAGCGTCCACTGCAATCGGGCCTCGTCGAACACGGTGCCCTCGCGACAGGCGAGTTCGTAGGTGTAGCCCTGGCCGTCCTGGGCGTCGCTGACGGCCACGGCGCAGCCGTTGCACACGGCATAGCCGCAACCCATGACGGTCTCGAGCGACGCACGACAGGGGACGCCGGCGGCGCGGCTCTGGTGCCCGACCGCCTCCATCATGGCCTCGGGTCCGCAGGTCAGGACGAGCGCGGGCCTGCGCTCGCGGAACTCCTGCTCGAGCGCCCGGTCCACGCGACCGCGCAGGCCGCGACTGCCGTCCTCGGTGCAGCACACGACGCGACAGCCGCTGGCCACGAGTCGCTCGACGAGCGAGAGCCGCTCGGCCGTGCGCGCGCCGAAGACGACGGACAGGCGCGCGAGGCGCGCATCGCCGGCCGCCTGCCAGGCTTCCGCCAGGAACACGAAGGGAGCGATGCCGTAGCCGCCCGCGACGCAGGTGATCGGTCCGTCGGGCAGGCCCTCGTCGAAGGCGCGGCCGAGCGGCGCCACGACCTGGCAGCTGTCGCCGACGGCCAGCGAACAGAGCATGCCCGAGCCGCGCCCCACCGGCATGACCAGGAACTGCAGCCGCTCGGGACGCTGCGCGGAGCCCGGCCACCAGCGCAGCACGGAGAACGGCCGCGGCAGGGTCGGGAAGCCGGGCTGGTCCAGGCTGAGCATCGCGAACTGGCCGGCGCGCACGCTCGGGAACGGCGCCTCGGGCTCGAGTTCGAGCACGTGGCATCCGCCGGCGATGCGCGTGTTGGTGACGACTCGCGCGCTGCGGCACGCCATGCCAGGGGCAGCGGATCGCGTTCCGGGGACGGTGGCGGGCATGTCGGCGGGGATCCTATCATCTGCCCCCCGCGCCCCCTGCGGCGGGCACGAGGCTGACCAGGCTGCGTGCCGGCTTCGGACGCCCCCGCCCATGACCGTCCTCGCCAGCGGCATCATCCTGTACCGCGCCGGCACGCTGCAGCAGGATCCGAAGCTGCTCCTGCTGCGCCATGCCTCGACCGGTCACTGGGGTTTCCCCAAGGGCCGGCGCGACCCGGGCGACGAACACGAGGTGGCCACCGCCGAGCGCGAGGTGCAGGAGGAGACGGGCTACTCCGGCTTGCAGCTGCACCCCTCGTTCCGCGCCACCATCGAGTACGTCGTGCGCAGGCGACGCGACGCCGGCCAGAGCAAGCGCGTGGTCTACTTCCTGGCCGAGGCGCCACCCGGCGACCCCCGGCTCTCCGCCGAGCACGACGCCTTCGTGTGGGCCGACGCCCGCGAGCTGGCCGGCCGGCTGGTGTTCGCCCAGATGCGCGACCTCGCGCACCACGCCCTGGCCTGCATCCCGCGGCCCGCCGCGCCGCGAGGGTGAGACCACGGTGATCCTCGCGCTGCACGGTGTCTTCCTGGTGTACCTGGCGCTGGCGCTCGCGGCCGCGCTGCGCGCCGCCGTGCGGGCCCCGGGCGAAGTCGCCCGGCCGTGGGAGCAGTGGCTGCTCGTGCCGTGGCTGCTGGTGCTGGCGGTCGTGCTGGTCGCGGATCGCGTGCAGCCGGACGGCGCGCCCTGGCTCAGCCGGGCGCCGCTGCGGCACCTGTTCCCGCTGGCCTTCCTGCTGGCGCTCGTGCAGAACGGCCTGGCCTTGCGCCGCCGCGGCGCGCAGCTGACGGACATCCCGCAGGTGCTCTTCAACGTCGGTGTCGGCGCCGCCGTGCTGGTGGCCGACCTCTCGCTCGGCGGGGCGCGGCTCGACGACACCTCGAGCACGCTGCTGCACGACTACTCGTTGCTGCAGCTGCTGCTCGGCACGCACCAGGCCCAGACCTGGACGCTCAGCTGGCACCTGCCGTTGCTGCTGCCACGACGGAGGGCGCAGACGCTCGTCGGCGTGGCCGCCAACCTGCTGCCCGCCACCTGGAGCGCCTTCGGCGTGGTGGTGCTGCTGGCCTTCCACTCACCGGCGGCCGTGGTCCAGCGCAGCTTCGCGCGGGAACCCGCGCCCGCCGTGCGGCCGGCGTTTCGCCTCGGCGTCTGGGCGCGACCCGAAGGCACGCGGGCGCCGCCGACACCCGGCGAGCTGCGCGCGTGGGTGCTGCCCGCCGACCACGACGGCGTCGGCCTGCCCGGCGACGACGCCCGGCCGCTGGCGCTGGCGCTCGTGGCGCCGGCCGGCTGGGGCTGGGAGCGCCCCGCGCCGGAGCAGGCGGAAGCGGCCTTCGTCGCGGGCGCGGCACGCCTCGCAGCGGCGCTGCAGCCCGCCTGGCTCTTCCCCTTTCCCGAACCCGACGGCGAGGCCACGCTCGTCTTCGGCTCCGACGACGGACCCGAGGTCTGGGCGCGGCGCTACGCCGCCGCACGCGCCGCCGTCGCGGCCACGAGCCCCGGCACGCAGCTGGGCCTGCGGCTCTTCGGCCACGGAGAGCGCAGCCACGCGCTCTTCACCGCGCTGCAGTCCAGCGTGGCGGTGGCCGGGCCGCGGTTGCAGCCCGGCGGCGCCGAGCGCGGCGGAGCGGCCTTCGCCGACGAGGTGCTCGGCGCGTGGACGCAGTGGCGGGCCGGCGCGAGCGATCCGCCGCGCCTGTGGATCGCGGCCGCCGGGCTCTCGCCGCTGGCGCACGGCGAGGAGGCCCAGGGCCGCTTCCTGCTCGGCTGCCTGGAGCGGGCAGCGCGCCAGCCCGACGTCGAGGCCCTGCTCGTGGACGGCTGGAGCGACCGCGGCCACACGCTCGGGCTGCTGCGTCCGGACGGCACGCCGCGGCGCGCGCTGCAGCAGCTCGTGCGTCTCGTCGGGTCGCAAGACGGCTTGCCAGGGCGCTAACATGCGCCGCCCATGAGCGCGAACACCGACGCCGACGCAGCACAGCCGCCACGGGACGCGAGCCCCGGTGCCGCGCAGGTCTTCGCCGCCGGCCTCGCGCCGCTCGTCGGCATGTCGCCGGACGAGGTGCGCGCGGCCATCGTGCGGCCCCCGCGCCCGGAGCTGGGCCAGCTCGCCTTCCCGTGCTTCACGCTGGCCAAGACGCAGCGCAAGGCGCCGGCCGCCATCGCCGCCGAGCTCGCGCAGCAGCTCGTGCCCATCGCGCCCCTGCGGCGCATCGTGGCCGAGGGCCCGTACGTCAACGTGCACCTCGACGGCACGGCCCTCGCGCGACAGGTGTTGCCCGCCGTCCTGGCGGCCGGCGACGACTACGGGGGCATCGATCTCGGACGCGGACAGACGGTGGCAGTGGACTTCTCGTCGCCCAACATCGCCAAGAGCTTCGGCATCCACCACCTGCGCTCCACGGTCATCGGTCACGCGCTGGTCGGGATGCTCGAGGCGGCCGGCTACCGGGCGGTGCGCATCAACCACCTCGGCGACTGGGGCACCCAGTTCGGCCAGCTGCTCTGCAAGTGGGAGCAGTGCGGCGACGAGGCGCGGCTCGCGGCCGAGGGCGTGCCCTACCTGCTCGAGCTGTACCAGGACTTCAACGCCGAGAAGAAGGCCGACCCGTCGCTGCAGGAGCGCGCCCGCGAGCGGTTCAAGGCGCTCGAGGACGGCGAACCCGAGGCGCGGCGCCTGTGGGCGCTCTTCCGGCGCATCTCGCTGGACGAATTCGAGCGCATCTACGCGCGTCTCGGCATCACCTTCGACGACACGCGCGGCGAGAGCTTCTACGAGGACCGCATGCCCGCCGTCCTCGACGAGCTGGAGAGCCGCGGCCTGCTGAGCACGAGCGAGGGTGCGACGGTGGTCGACCTGACGCCCTGGGACCTGGGCACCGCCCTGGTGCGCAAGGCCGACGGCTCGACGCTCTACCTCACGCGCGACCTGGCCGCGGCCCAGTTCCGGCACGACACCTATCAGTTCGTGCGCTCCCTCTACGTGGTGGGCGAGGCCCAGTCCCTGCACTTCTCCCAGCTCGGCAAGGTGCTCGAGCTGATGCAGCGGCCCTGGCACGCCGCGCTCGAGCACGTGCCGTTCGGCCTCATGCGCTTCAAGGACGGCAAGATGAGCACGCGCACCAAGGGCGGCATCGTGCCGCTGGCCGAGGTGCTCGAACGCGTCACCTCGCTGGCGAAGGAGACCATCCTGCAGGGCGCCGCCGAGAAGGGGCGCCAGCTGCCCGACGACGTGGACGAGCTGGCCAGGCAGATCGGTGTCGGCGCGGTCGTGTTCAACGACCTGAAGAACCGCCGCCTGCGCGACGTGGTCTTCGACTGGGACGAGGTGCTCTCCTTCGACGGCGAGACGGGCCCGTACCTGCAGTACACCGCGGCGCGCATCGCATCGATGGAGGCGCGGCACGGCCGCCCGATCCACGCGCGCATCGACTTCGCACTGCTCGATGCACCGGGCGAGCTGTCGCTCGTGCTGGCCCTGGCCGAACTGCCCGAGGCGCTCGAGCGGGGCCTGCAGGGCAGCGAGCCCTCGATCGTGTCCGACAAGCTGCTCGAGATCGCCTCACGCTTCAGCACCCTCTATTCCGATCGGAACTGGAAGGTGCTCTCGGACGACGAGGCGCTGTCCGACGCGCGCATGCTGCTGGCGCACGGCGTTCGCCGCGCCCTGTGCAACGGCCTGCGCTGGTTGGGCATACCCGTTCCCGAGCGCATGTAGCGCATCCCTCGAGACGACGAGACGGCCATGACCCGCCTGCAGGACTTCATCCGCGACGTGCCCGACTTCCCCAAGCCCGGCATCGTCTTCAAGGACGTGACGCCGCTGCTGGGCGATGCGGCCGCCTTCCGCCTGTGCATCGACGAGCTCGACCGGGTGCTCGCGGACGTGCCCTGCGACCTGGTGCTGGGCATCGAGTCGCGCGGGTTCCTGTTCGGGGCCGCGCTCGCGATCAAGAAGGGCGTGGGCTTCGTCCCGGTGCGCAAGCCGGGCAAGCTGCCCTACAAGACCGTGAGCCGCGAGTACGCGCTGGAGTACGGCACCGATCGCGTCGAGATGCACCGCGATGCGATCCGCGCGGGGCAGCGCATCGTCGTCATCGACGACTTGATCGCCACGGGCGGGACGGCCTCCGCGGCCTGCGAGCTGGTCGAGCAGGTCGGCGGCGTCGTCTCGGCTCTCGGTTTCGTCATCGCCCTCGACTTCCTCCCCTGGAAGCGGCGTCTGGGTGCGCGCGAAGTGCGCGCACTCCTGCGGTACTCCTGAAGGGCCGGGGACGGGATTTTTTCGGGACCATGCGCCGCAGCCCTGGCGGCCCCGGGCACGGCGGGCGTCGTCCCGACGCTGTTCCGCACGGCTGAGCTTGCCTCCCACCGGTCCTGGCGTATTCTTCTCCCGGCACGGTCGGGCCGCTGCCGATATGGTCCCCGATACCTCCGGACGACGCCTCCGCATGAGCCTTCCGATGACGAGTCGCTTTCGAGACAAGCTCAAGCAGATCCGGGACGCGAGCCAGAAGCGCAGTGCCCAGTCCCACCGCGAACGCACCGAAGAGGACATCCACCGGTCGCAGCAGACGGTGGCCGCCTTCGAGTTCCGCGAGCAGCTCGAGGTGGTCATCGACGAGTTCGTCGCGAACTTCCTCACCGAGGCCCCCGGCTTCACGCTGACGCGCGGGTTCTTCGAGGGCAAGTACATGCTCTCGCTGCGCCTGGAGGAGCAGCTGCTCGACCAGAACGGCCACCTGGACGGCTATTTCTCGCGGCTCATGTTCCTGCTGGATCCGCGCTCGGCTGCGCGTGAGTTCGCCATCCAGTGCCGCAAGACCATCCGCAACAAGGACATGGAGACGACCAACCTCCTGTCCACCATGGACCCCCCCGGCCGCACCGCGCTCGGCGAGTTCATCGAGGCGCAGTTCCTGGCCTTCGCCGAGGCCTACTTCGGCGAGACGAACCTGAGCCGACCGGCGAGCGTCCCGACCTGAGCGGGTGCGCGGCGCCCGGGCGCTGCGGCGGGCTCGTGCAACACCTGGCGAAGGCGGAACCGGCCGATCCCAGGTGACCAGCTTGGCCGGCCGAGGCTCTGCCCGCTGGTGCCTTCGAGCGGCTTCCGGCCAGCCAGGCCGGCAGCGGCCCCTGTGCGGAGGGGCCCGCACGGCATCTCCGTCCTGAGCTCACGCTCCGTTCCCCCGGCTCCGGGCCCGGTCGGCTCGCCCCGGCTCCGGGCCCGGTCGGCTCGCCCTGGCTTCTCGGCCAGGTGCTCACGTCCTGGGGTCTGGTCCTCGGATTCCGGCCCGCGGGTTCCCGCAGACGTGCGCCTCTCTCCCGGGCGCCCTCGCTCAGCCTCTACACCCAGGGCGCCTGCCCGGGTGCACCCCTCGCGTTCCCGCGCCTTCACGCTCCGCCGGCCCGCCCCGGACCGGGTTGGCCGGCGAGGTACGACTGCCCGTCCACGCACCGTCGCCGGACGCCTGTGCCCAGAAAATTCCGGGCGCACTCGGGGCTGCCCTCAAGTCCCGGAGTGCCGGCGTCGAAGCGGCCTCTTTCCGCCCCGGCCGCAGCGATATCGGCGGTGACCGATGAGTTGAGCCGCCGACCCCAAGTGGGATGCGCCATGGCAACTTTGTACAGCTTGTACAGACTGTACAGATTGCACCGATATCCCCCTTGTCGTCTTCGCCTCCCGGCCCCCTCGCTGCGGCGGGAGCAAGTCGTGCCGACCCTGCCTGTCGGCCAGACATCCGCGCGTCGCCCCCAGGGCGTCGTCGTCCCCTGAGCCCCTGTCGTCGTCCCGAAGGAGAGAGAGCCCGATGCCTGCTGCGAAGACCCTTGCCCGGACCAAGAGCGCGCCCGCCAACAAGAAGACGAACCGTGGGGCGCGCGCCGGCGCCGACACCAAGTCGAGTGCCGGCCGCCGCCAGCGGTCCGAGCGCCCGGCCACCCCGGACCGCAAGGCCCGGCGCCACCGCGCGACCGCCGCTGCCAAGGCGACGGCCCGCCCGGTCGTCGCCGAGACCCCGGTGCGCAAGCGCATCTTCGGCGAGATCGGCGGCGACAACGAGCACCTCTGGCGCGACTACGCCAAGACGAACAACCCGGCCATCCGCAACGAGCTGATGGAGATGTACCTGCCGGTCGTGCAGTTCATCGCCGAGCGCCTGCTGCTCACGCTGCCGCGCAGCATCGACGTCGACGACCTCAAGAGCGCCGGCGTCTTCGGTCTGATGGATGCCATCGACGGCTTCGACATCGACCGCGGCATCAAGTTCAAGACCTACTGCAGCACGCGCATCCGCGGCGCGATCCTGGACGAGCTGCGCAGCCAGGACTGGGTGCCGCGCCTCGTGCGCCTGCGCGCCCACCAGCTGGCCCGCACGCAGGCCTCGCTCGAGGCCATGCACGGCCGCCTGCCGACCGATGCCGAGATGGCCGACGAGCTGGGCGTCAGCGTGGCCGACTACCTGGCCATGACGGAGGAGGCGCGCGCACACACCGTGCGTTCGCTGAGCGAGTCGTGGGACGACGGCTCGGGCGACCAGCCGGTGGAGAAGATCGACTTCCTGCGCGACCCGTCGAGCGCCGACCCGGCCGACGTGCTCAACCAGGAAGACGTGATGAAGGCGATCATCCGCTCCCTCAACCGCAGGGAGAAGGAGATCATCCTCATGTACTACCGCGACGGCCTCACGATGAAGCAGATCGGCAACCTCATGCAGCTCACCGAGAGCCGCGTCTGCCAGATCCACAGCAACGTGATGAAGAAGCTGAAGGTGCACCTCGAAGAGTGCCACGAGCAGCTGGTGATCTGAGACCGCCGGGTGCGCACACGCCCGCCGGGTGCGGCGCGGCGTGTGCGCGCTCGCGGGATGACGCGGCACCCGCCGGCTCAGTGCTGGAGCGGGCAGTCCGCGGGCTGGAAGGTCGGCGAGAACAGGCCCAGGACGCGCGCGCCTTCGTTCCAGGGGACGTCCACGCCCGCAGCAACCTCGAGGTCGATGTGCTCACCGGGCGGCAGCAGCAGGTTGAAGGGCGCACTCGCGAACCGCTTCTCGTCCCGCCCCACGGCATCCAGCAGCCAGTCGCCCGAGAACTGGGCGTGCTTGCAGCGGTCCGTCGTGTTCGTGATGCGCACGCCGAGCCGGGCATGCAGCGGCAGGACCTCGAAGCGCAGCCCCCAGTGACCGGCGCAGAGCAGGTCGTGGCGGAACATCCACTCGTGGATCTCGAGGCGGCCCTTCTCGACGGCACTCCAGGACTCCGGATCGAATGTCCCGCTCGCGAAGGCGAGCAGCGCCTCGTCCGCTGAAATTCCTGCGCACTCGAGCAAGTGGCGGAAGTGCGCGGCTTCATCAGCAAAGTCCAAGCTCACCGCCGGGCCCGTACTCGGCATACCGACGAGCTGCTGGTAACACTCGCTGGCGCGAACGTAGGCATGGGCTTCCGCAATGTCGTTGAACTGCCCCTCGAGCCCATGCTCGCCCAACAGAGCGGCTTGGTGAACATGGGCGAGCTCGTGCAACAACAGGAAGTCGAGGCCAGCCGCGGAAAATGGCTGGTGGCGAAAGATGTGGATCATGCCGTCGCTCAGCGTGGCCACGTACCTATCGACCTCGAGTTCGACGAACGACTCCGAGAACTCCGCTGTCACGAACGGATCTGCCGCGCTTGCGATTCGCCCTGACGTCTGTTCTTGCTTGCGGAACAGCACAGCAAAGAGGTCCGCCTTGGAGACGCGTTCTACGCGGACGTCGATCGAATCGTGCGACAGGCCGCACGACGCTTCCACGATTTCGTCGAGCTGTTCAGCCCGGGCGACGAGATCCGCGTCGGTATAGCCATAGAGCACGCTCGGCCCACCCTGCTTCGTCGGCGCCACGAACGGACAGCACTTCGGCGCGATCGAGCAAGCAACTGAGTCCGTGAAGCTCGCCGCCGCATACGCCAGGCCGGACTGGATCGCGTGACCATCGAGCGAAGCCAGCTTGCCGTCCGCGTCGCGCCGTTGAAGCGCGACGACCCGGCTGCCACCCGGGTCAGGGTAGGGATGGCTGAGGAACCGGGCCTGCGATGGTCCCCTCCAATGCTCGACGACAATTCGCTCGGCATCGCCACGCTGCGACGGCTGCCGTTCGACGAGCCGTGTGCCGTCCTCGCAAGCCCACGCCAGGAGTTCGGCGCCCGAGGCCTCGACGCAGGCATTGACCTCGTCGCTGAGTCGGGGATCCGGGCCGCCGATCTCGGCGATGCGCACGACCTCCCGCCCGCGATCGCTCTCCACGACCCAGCGGTTCACGTCCAGGCACTCCACGAGCTCGATGCGCCGCTCGCGCGCACTGTTCCAGCGCGTGACGTGGGCCCCCTCCCGCGCGAGCTGGTCCACAGGCACCACGCCCGCGACAGGTGCCTGCAGGCTCAGAAAGGTCGGGAGCGGCTGGAGCTGCTGTGCCGTGGCCGCCCCCTCCGGCGGCACCGACTGCACGAGGCAGGCGAGGACGACGCACGCGGCCGGCATGGCAATCGACATGGGACCCTGATACCCCCGAGCGCGCCCGAAGTTTCGCGGGCCGCGCCCGCACAGACTGCCGGCAGCCCGCGCAACGCGCCTCCGCAGCACCCACCCACTCGCCGCCGCCGCTCGCCGCACGCCGCACGCCGCCGCCCGCGGCCGCGTGGCACACTGCTGCGATGCGCACCGTCGAGCACCACGCCAGCCTCGACTCGACCAACGCCGAGCTGCGACGGCGGGTCGAGACCGGACACGCGCTCGCGGGGCTGCTCGTCCTGGCCGACGCGCAGACGGCCGGACGCGGGCAACGCGGCGCCACCTGGCACACGGCACCAGGTCGTTCGCTCGCCGCCAGCCTGCTGCTGGCGCGGCCCGAGCTGGCCCGCCCCGCGCGCGTCACCCTGCTCGCGGCGCTCGCGGCGGCCGAGGCGCTGGAGGCCGCGGGCTCCGGGCCGATCGCCATCAAGTGGCCGAACGACCTGCAGGCCGGCGAGCGCAAGGTCGGTGGGCTGCTCGTCGAGGGCGTGAGCGCGCCCTCGGGCGCAGCCTTCCTGGTGGTGGGCCTGGGCGTGAACCTCGCGCTGGCGGCGGGCGACCTGCCGGACAGCCTCTCGCAGCGCGCCGGCTCGCTGGCCCTGCCGGCCGACCTCGACGCGCGACGCCGGCTCGTCGCGCACTGGGCCGACGCGCTCGAACGGGCGCTGGCCGAACTCGGCACGGCGGCCGACCGGGCGCGCGGCGAGAGCTATCGCCGTCGTTCGTGGTTGCGCGGCCGGCAGGTGCGCCTGCTGTTCCAGGGCAGCGAAGTGCAGGCGCGCATCGCCGACGTGAGCGGCGAAGGCGACCTGCTGCTCGACGACGGCCGCTGCCTGCGCGGAGAGCACGTGCGCCTGCTGCCCGAAACGGCCGGCTGAGCACGGGCCGGCCGAGCGCGGGCCGGCGCGCACCACCTCGGAGCCCCCGTCGCGTTGAACGCCGCGCGTGCCCACGCCTATACTGACACGTTTTCCCAGCCCTCTTCCCCGCGGCCTCCTGACATGCCCTCGCTCCGCCTCGACGGCCGCTCCCACGACCAGATCCGGCCGCTGCACTTCACGCGGCGCTGGCTGCAATCCGTCCCCGGCTCGGTCCTCGTCGACTGCGGGCTGACGCGCGTGCTCTGCACGGCCGTTGTGACCGAGGGCGTGCCCACCTTCCTGCGCAACACGGACGAAGGCTGGCTCACCGCCGAGTACGCGATGCTCCCGGCCGCGGCCGACGGCCGGAAGCCGCGCGACCGCAACGGCCGCGTGGACGGCCGCTCGGTGGAGATCCAGCGCCTCATCGGGCGCGCGCTGCGCTCGGTGCTCGACCGGCGCGCGCTGCGCGGCCGCACCATCTGGGTCGACTGCGATGTGCTGCAGGCCGACGGCGGCACGCGCACGGCGGCGCTCAACGGCGCGTACATCGCCGTGCACGACGCGCTCAAGGAACTGAAGGACCAGGGCAGCCTGTCGGGATGGCCGCTGAAGGACTCGGTGCAGGCCGTGAGCGTCGGCATCGTGGACGACGAGCTGCGTGTCGACCTGAGCTACTACGAGGACAGCTCGGCCGAGGTGGACCTCAACCTCGTCATGACCGGCTCCGGCCGCCTCATCGAGCTGGGTGGCGGCGCCGAACGCGGCACCTTCAGCACCGCGCACCTGGCCGAGATGGTCGAGCTGGGGCAGGTGGCGCTCGCGCGCATCCGCGCGGTCCAGGCGGAGGCACTCGGCACGTGACGCAGCGCCTCGTCGTGGCCACGACGAATCCCGGGAAGCTGGCCGAGCTCGCAGCCCTGCTCGAGGGGCTCGGCTACAGGACCTGCGGCCTCGCGGACGTACCGCCCGTGGCGGCGCCGCGCGAGACCGGCAGCAGCTTCGCGGAGAACGCGGAGCTGAAGGCGCGCCACTACGCCGCGGCCCTCGGCCTGCCCGTGCTGGCCGACGACTCGGGCCTGATGGTCACCGCGCTGGCCGGCGCGCCGGGCGTGCGCTCGGCCCGCTTCGCGGGGACCGGCGCGAGCGACGCCGACAACAACGCCCTGCTGCTGCAGCGCCTGGCGGCCACGAGCGACCGGCGCGCACGCTTCGTCTGCGCCCTGTGCCTGGTGGACGGCGGCGAGGTGCTGGCGGCCGTCGAGGGCCGCTGCGAGGGCACCATCCTGCGCGAGCCGCGCGGCAGCGCCGGCTTCGGCTACGACAGCCTCTTCGTGCCCGACGCCCCGGCCGCCGGCGGCAAGAGCTTCGCCGAGCTCGAAAGCGCCCAGAAGGCGGCCTTCTCGCACCGCGGCGCGGCCCTGCGCGCCCTGCAGCAGCTGCTCGCCGACAGGAAGAGCGGGGTCGTGCCGTGAAGCGCGAACAGATCCGCAACTTCTGCATCATCGCGCACATCGACCACGGCAAGAGCACGCTCGCCGACCGCATGCTCGAGATCACGCGCACCGTCACCGCGCGCGAGCAGCGCGCCCAGATGCTCGACGACATGGACCTCGAGCGCGAGCGCGGCATCACCATCAAGGCCAAGGCCGCGGCCATGGACTACATGAAGGACGGCGTCCCCTACCGCCTCAACCTGATCGACACGCCCGGCCACGTGGACTTCAACTACGAGGTGGAGCGCGCACTGGCCGCGGCCGAGGGCGCCATCCTGCTCGTCGACGCCAGCCAGGGCGTGGAGGCGCAGACGGTGCACAACGCGCTGCTCGCCGAGGGCAAGGAGCTCACGATCCTGCCGGTCATCAACAAGATCGACCTGGCCTCCGCGCGCGTCGACGAGGTGATGACCGAGATCGAGAACGCCCTCACGATCGAGCGCGAGCGCTGCATGGG